>Ga0210384_10000461_pt1 | contig 62252 bp, 40 predicted proteins | sample IncBWH2MmetaG_FD_160574 | JGI IMG/M metagenome (GOLD analysis project Ga0210384, IMG submission 160574) | Forest soil microbial communities from Barre Woods Harvard Forest LTER site, Petersham, Massachusetts, United States - Inc-BW-H-2-M | ecosystem: Environmental > Terrestrial > Soil >...
TCAGCAAGAATTCGGCGCGCCCGGTGTTTCCTACGTTGTTGTTTGGAACGGTGGTGTAATCACCGTTGTAGTCGAATTCTCCGCGAGACCAGGGCGGCTGCAAGGTAGAGAACTTGACGTGCTGCCACTCGATGCCCATTTTGAAGGTGTGCTTGCCGAGGATCTTGGTGACGTCGTCGGTAATTTGGAAGGTGGAACTGACTTCGTCCGAAGGAAGAAAGGCGTTGCTGCCAAGATTTGTCAGCCCGTTGATTCCGAAAGCGGGCAGACCACCGTTCTCCTGCAACTGGGGAATGCCTTGAATGCCGAACTGAGACGGAATGTCGGTGAGGTCGTTGGCGGAGGGTGAAACGCGGGTGGTGTGTAGGTAGTTGAGTCCCGCGCGCACCACGTTGATCAATGTTGGAGAAAACGTGTGAGTATAGCCGAGGGCGCTCTGCTGAGCGTTGGCGGTCTGAGTACCCTGCTGAAAACCGCCGCCGTCTGCGACGCCGCCGAAAATGCCGGGAATGAATTGCGGATCGTCGGCCAAGCTGAAGCGGTAGAACAACTGATTGTTGTCGTTGAAATTGAAGTCCACGCGGGAATCAAAAGCGTTGCGGTGTTCAAAAAGCTTGGGCGAACTGGCGAAGTTGGAGAAAAGAGAGTTGGTCGCGCTGGTCGTGGGATTCGGATAAAGATTCAGCAGCTTGATGGCGTTCGGGTCTAACCGGCCGGCAGGAATTATGTTCAATCCGCAGTTGGCGACGGTGAAAGCGAAGCCGGCGGGAGCGGAGCCGCAAGTGCCGAAGGGGTCTCGGACAAATCCCCCTGCGACAGCCCGCGTGGTTGCAGGATCAAGGATAGTGCCGACTGGCATGGTGCGCCCCAAGGCGTCGGTTACCGTACCGGTCTGGGCGGCGATGATGTCTTGCAAGTTGGTGTAGCCGCTGGCGCGTTCCGCAGCGCTGGGAACCGAACCTGTGAGCACGGTACCCTGGACCCGGCGGAGGCCTTCGTAGTCGCCAAAGAAGAAGACTTTGTTTCTGCCATTAAATACTTTCGGGATGACTACCGGCCCACCGGCGGTAAAGCCGAACTGGTTCTGCCTAAGTTCGCCCTTGGGAATGCTGTGAGCGTTCTCAAAAAAGTCTGCGGCGTCGAGTTTATCGTTACGGAAGAACTCCCAGGCGGCACCGTGGAAATTGTTGGTGCCGGATTTGATGGTGGCATTGAGAACGGCGGCACCGGAGCGGCCGAACTCGGCGCTGAAGTCCGAGGTTTGAACCTTGAATTCTTCGACGGCATCGAGCGGGGGGAGAACTACGTAGTTCGTGCCGTTCAGGAAGTCGACGGTGTCGGAATTGTTGTCGATGCCATCGAGCAAATAATTGTTCTGGGCCGGGCGCAGACCGTTGGCGGAAAAGGCGCCGCTAGCGGCGTTGCCGCGGGTATCCGCTTGCGGAGTGTTGACGCCGGCAGCGAGCTGGGCCAGGAAAGTAAAATTCCGGCCGTTTAACGGGAGAGTGTTAACGCTACGGGAGTCGACGACTTGGCCGACCGAAGCATCCTGAGTTTCAAGCACGGGAGCAGTCGAGGCCACCTCGATCGTCTCTGTGACATTGCCGGGCTTGAGAGTAAAGTTGGCGACCACGTTTTCGCCGACGTTGACCGGAACGTTGCGCTGCGTTGTGGTCTGGAAGCCTTGGAACGAAGCGCTGATCTTGTAGGAGCCGATCCTGACGGGGGTGAACTTGTACTCGCCATCAGCGCCAGTAGTGGTCGAGAGGGCGGCATTGGTACCTTCGTTAGTGAGGGTGACATTGGCGCCGCGGACGGCGGCGCCGGAAGCGTCGGTAACGGTGCCCAAGATGGCGCCGGTGTCGACTTGGGCGCGGAGTGGAGCTACGGTCAGCAAGAGAGTGAGCACTAAAGCGGCTGCCATCACCAACGATGTTCGCCGGATCAACCTTGAAACGGCCATTCGGATCATCAACTTCCTCCTGGGCACCGCACAGTGCCCTCAAACGGTATGGCTAAGACCGGCGCAGAGCGCCAACACGCGCAGGCGCGGCACGCCGCGCGCCGTTAATTGTTTCGCGGCCCTCAGCCGCATGAGTTATCGTCCGATCAAACTCGCCGGGCAACCAGCCCCGCCGTGTCACGGCACCAACATCCGTTTTTGAACCACAAACCCGGGAAATGGATAGAAACGCCAAAACCCCGACCGAGCATCCCCAAAATCACTTAACCGCTTAACCTAGCTGATATCACGCCATTTTGCGTATTGTCAAGCGTTTTTTTTGCTTTATACTTTGCACAGGCGGCGGATTTCTGGTTCCGGAATTCGGATGTAGCTTCGGAGTTGGTCGAGGACAACGGAATGCTGGCGTTATGGGACTAACCATTCGAGATGTGGCCAAGGCCGCGGGTGTGTCCACGGCGACGGTCTCGAACGTGTTGAACAACACCGGCAAAGTGGGCCGGCGCACGCACCGCCTGGTGCTGTTGACGGTGAAGCGCATGGGATATTTCCCGAACGCACATGCGCGGCATCTGGCTTCGCGCGACAGCCGCACGCTGGGAATTATCGTGTCCGACATCGTGAACCCGTTCTTTCCGGAAGTGATCAAGAGTTTTGAAACGCGGGCGCGCCAGCTTGGATACGATGCGATTCTGAGCGATACGAATTACGATCCGCGGCGAACGCGGGAGGCCGCGGAGCGCATGATGGAGCACAACGTGCGCGGGGTGGCGGTGATGACTTCGGAAATCAGCGCGCGGCTGATCAACGAATTGGAACGCCGAAGGATCGCGGTTACGTTCCTGGACCTGGCGCCGGTCCGCGGGTACGTGAGCAAGCTGCGCATCGACTATTTTTCGGGAATAAAGCAGATCGTGGAATACCTGTATAAATCCGGGCATCGGCGCATCGCCTTTATCACCGGGCGGCCGAAGCTGAAGTCCAACCTGGCGCGGCTGGAGGCTTACGAAAAGTGCATGCGGGATCTGGGATTGGAACCCGGACCCATACTGCCCGGCGACTTGCGCTTCGAAGGCGGCTTGGCGGCAGGCTTGAGCATCGCAAAACTATCGCCAAGGCCGACCGCGGTGATGGCGGTCAACGACCTTACCGCCGTTGGAGTGATCAAGGGATTGCTGAAGGGTGGGTGCCGGATTCCACAGGATATTTCGGTTACGGGGTTCGATAACACACGGCTGGCCGAATACAGTAACCCGTCCCTGACGACCGTGGATGTGCATCGGGACATGCTGGGGCAGATCGCGGCGGACGCTCTTCATGAACTGTCCAGCGCCGCTAATCCGCAGGGAAGGGAATACCAGATTCCGGCGGAAATGATTTTGCGAGAGTCTTCCGGGCCGGCGCCTTCGGAGCAAGACTGATCGAATCCCGCCATTTTTTGTTTCCAACAATTTAGCTGGCCGGATGATCTGCGAAGAGAGTCCCTGGCCACTCGAAAAATTGGCCTTCAGCGAATGAACAGAGGGCGAAAAGGTCAAAAGCGCCCGCGACGGTCCGCGGCCGCTACAGTTGCCGCACAATAGATATTGCATCGACGTACGGATGCGGGCGCGGTCTGACATCGCTAAAGGTCCGAGAGAATCGGGAGTTGGTACGTTAGTTTTTGGATCGGATTCGGCTCGGTGCTAGCATGCGAACAGCCGGCGAGCGCCGTGCGGAACCCAGAGAATGACGCGCTACAAAGACGAAGAGCACGCGCTTTCACGCCGGGGCTTCTTGAAGAAGATGCGGTGGTCGCCCGTGCTTTTTCTTCCGGCGCCCCTGCAGGCGCGGGCGCTGCAGCCGGTGCTCGGGGAAAACCCAGCGGATCGGCACTCTTCGTTCCACTTCGCTGATCTTCGTTTCATACCGCACTATCCCGCAAGGTCTCCGCTCGATGAGGTTTTACGCAAAGTCGCTCCGGGAGCGGATGAGTACGTCACGGAGAAGTACGCGTTTGAAATCATGCTGGTGCTGAAGGAATGGAGCCGCGGGCTTCAGGCGGCGCCGCCGGCTCTCGGGGTGCTGGGGAGATTTGTGGATGCCGCGATCGAAGGCGCTTCGCTGGTTCCCATTGAGCAGCGCGCGCTGCGTTCCGGGAACGGGATCGAGGTTTTGCGTAGAAAGTTCGGGAGCAACGCGGTATTGGGCCGCGAGCGCTTTCTTGAGGAGATCAGAAGCTATTTGGCCGCGATGCGGCACGTGGAGACCGCTGAATTTGAGATTGTTGGGATCGAAGAAATCGCGGGGTCCGTGCCGACAGTGGGTGTCAACATCCGGTATGACTTTGTTGCCACGCGTACGGACATGGGGCGCGAAGAGCGCATCGGGCGCTGGCGGACGCAGTGGTCGCGCGATGAGTCCAACGCGTGGCGAGTGCGGCGATGGGAAGCGACCGAGGAAACGTTGAGCCGGGCGCAGGAGCCGATCTTCATCGATGTTACTTCGCAGGCGCTGGGAGGAACGGAATCGTACCAGAAGCAAATGCTTCACGGAGTGGACTACTGGCGCACGGTTTTGGACGGGGCGTGCGGGATCGACGTTTATGGGAACAATGGTTTGGCGCTGGGAGATTTCGACAATGATGGACTGGATGATTTGTACGTGTGCCAGCCCGCGGGAGTGCCGAACCGGCTGTATCGGAATCGCGGCGATGGAACGTTTGAGGATGTGACGGAGACCGCCGGAGTGGGCGTGCTGGATGGGACGGCCAGCGCACTGTTCGCGGACTTTGAGAACAAGGGCCTGCAGGATCTCTTGGTAGTTTGCGGCAGCGGACCACTGCTGTTCGTGAACCAGGGGAATGGGAAATTTTTATGGAAGCGCGATGCCTTCCGGTTCTTGCGGCCTCCGCAGGGCACGCTTACGCACGCCGCCGTTGCCGACTACGACGGTGACGGACGCTTGGATGTTTATTTTTGCTTGTACAGCTATTACTTGGGGCTGGATCAGTATCACTATCCGGCGCCCTATTTCGATGCGCGCAATGGGCCACCGAATTTCTTGCTGCACAACGAAGGCAACGGTGTTTTTGAGGATCGCACGGAGGCGGCGGGACTGAACGTGGAGAACGACCGCTATAGCTTCGCTTGCGCTTGGGGGGACTACAACTCGGACGGCTTGCCGGATTTGTATGTGGCCAACGATTTCGGGCGGAGCAACCTGTACCGCAACGACGGCAACGGAAAATTCACCAGCGTTTCCACGGAGGCGGGCGTGGAGGACGTTGGGGCGGGGATGAGCGCGAGCTGGTTCGATTTCGACAACGACGGGAAGCAGGACGTGTATGTGGCGAACATGTGGTCGGCAGCTGGGTTGCGCGTTTCCGAACAGAAAATCTTTCATGAAAAGGAACCCGAGAATATCCGGGCGCTTTATCGACAGCACGCGGGCGGGAATTCGTTGTATCGAAATCTTGGGAATGGCAAGTTTCAAAACGTCAGTCATGCGGCGGGGGTTGATATGGGCCGCTGGGCGTGGTCGTCGGACGCTTGGGACTTTGATCATGACGGCTATCCGGACTTGTATATCGCGAACGGTTATATTTCGGGGCCGGAGACTGCCGGGCGTGACGAGGGCGATGTCGGGAGCTTTTTCTGGCGGCAGGTGGTGGCGAAATCGCTCTCGAACGCGATGCCGTCAGTGAATTACGAGTTGGGATGGAACGCCATCAACGAACTGATCCGGTCGGATGCTTCTTGGAACGGCTTGGAGAGGAATGTTTTTTACGCGAACAACCGTGACGGGACGTTTTCTGAGATTTCGGGGACGGTGGGATTGGATTTTCCGGACGACAGCCGCTCGTTTGGGCTGGCTGATCTGGACCATGATGGACGGTTGGAAGTGGTGCTGAAGAATCGAAACGCGCCGCAGTTGCGGATCTTGCGGAACACGATGAAGGATATTGGGAACTCGATGGCGTTGCGCTTGCACGGGAAGAAGAGCAACCGCGACGCAATCGGGGCCGCGGTGACCGTGGAGGCTGAAGGGCGTCAGCAGACCAAATATCTGCAGGCGGGGTCGGGATTTTTGTCGCAGCATACGAAGGAGCTCTTTTTTGGAGTTGGGAAGGCGGAAGGAACTGTGCGCGCCAGCATTCGGTGGCCTAGCGGGTTGATTCAGACCTTTGAGCATTTGCCGGTGAACCGGCGAATCGAAATTGAGGAGGGAGCCGAAGAGTTTACGGCAAAACCTTTTGCGACTGTGCCAGCGTCTTACGGGCGGGGAGCGGATGCTCAGAAACGGGAGATTTTGCCTTCGTCGGTGGAGACTTGGCTGATCGAGCCTTTGAGCGCGCCGGAGTTTTCTTTGCCAGACCTTGCAGGCAAAGTGTACGAGTTGCGGTCGCTGCGAGGCGGGGCCGTGTTGCTGCACTTTTGGTCTGCGGCTTCACCGGGCTGCGGCGAGCAGTTGCGGCTCTTGCAGAAGAAAGAAGCAATTCCGGCTGCAAGCGGGATTCGCATTTTGGGGATCAGCCTCGATCGTTCTGACGATGCGGGAACGGTGCGATCGTTTGTGGCGAAAGAAGGAGTTTCGTTTCCGGTACTGCTGGCTACGCCAGAAGTGGTCGGCATCTACAATATTGTTTACCGCTATCTGTTTGACCGGCGCAGGGACCTGGCGCTTCCCATGTCTCTTCTGGTCAACGGAGACGGGATGATCGTCAAGATTTACCAAGGGCAGGTGAATCCGGAACGGCTCGCGGAGGATGCTAGGTCGGTGGCGGGGAATGCGGCGAATCGGATGCGCAGAGCGCTGCCCTTCGAAGGAACGCTTTACGGCGATGCGTTTCAACGCAACGACTTTACGTATGGCGTGGCGATGTTTCAACGCGGGTATCTGGAGCAGGCAGCGGCGTCTTTCCGGCAAGTCATCGCGGCGAAACCTCAGGAGCCTGAGGCTTATTACAATTTGGGGACACTCGATCTGCGGAGGAATGCGTTTGGGGATGCGCGGCGGTATCTGGAGCAGGCGGTGAAGCTGCGCTCGAGCTATCCGGAAGCGTGGAACAATCTTGGGATGGTTGCTGCACAGGAGGGCCGGGCGGATGAGGCTGTTCGCAACTTCCAACAGTCCCTGCAGCAGAGGCCGGACTACGTCATCGCGCTCCTGAATCTGGGGAACCTTTATCGGCGTCAAGGAGCTTTTGGCGAGGCGGAAAAACTTTTGAGCCTGGCGCTGGGAATCGAACCAGATAATGCGGAGGCCCACTACAGCCTGGGGATGCTTTACGCGCGGCAAGAGCAACCGCAGCGAGCGTCGGAGTACTTGGAAAGGGCGGTCGCCTTGCGCCCGGATTACGCAGATGCACTAAACAACTTGGGTGTGCTTTTTGTGCGCGAAGAACACTATTCGGAAGCGCGAGAGAAATTTGAGACTTGCATTCGCGTGGCTCCGAATTTCGATCAGGCTTATCTTAATTTGGCGCGACTTTACGTGTTGTTGAAGGACAAGGAAAAAGCCAGAGAGGTTCTGCAGGCACTGCTGCAGCTGCAACCGCAGCACAAGTTGGCCCAGCAGGCGTTGGGGATGCTGAATTGAACTTTCAACGCCAGAAACCTGAATGCGAGCGGGAATGCGCGAGGGAAATGCTTGACAGTGCGCGGTCTCGGCATGGTTGCGCAAGCATCGGCCGGTGGCCGGCGCTGTGCGGTTTGCTGGCGTTGTCCGTAGTGTGCGCGCCGGATGCGGGACATGCCGTGCCGCCGCAAGTTGCGCCGGGGCAGAAACATCCGCCGCAAGCCTCAGAAATGCCAGCTGGTCTTGTGGAAGCGGAAGAGCTTCTTCGGCGGGGGCTTGCCGATCAAGCGAAAGAGAAAGTTGAGACGGAGTTGCAGCGGAATCCATCGAGTGTCGAGGGCTATGACCTTTTGGGGATTATTCGCAGCGAGCAGAAAGACTACGCCGGCGCTATGGATGCTTACCAGCGTGCGCTGAGGCTGGACGCTAAATCGACTCGGACGCTGAATAATTTAGGGAATTTGTTCGTTGCCCAAGAAAAGTTTGATCTGGCGGAGAAAGAGTTCCGGAAGGTTTTGCTTTTGGAGCCTGGCAATCGCGACGGAAATTATAATTTGGGCTTGGTCTTGATGGCCAAGGGCTCGCCTCAAGAAGCCATCGTGCACTTTCAGCGGGTGCGTCCGCCGGATATTGCGACACGCAGCAACCTGACGCGCGCCTATCTGCGAGCCGGGAGGATTGCGGAAGGGTTGAAGACGGCGACGGACCTTTCCGCGCAAAACAAAGATGATGTGCAGTTGCATTTCACACTTGGCGTTTTGCTGGCTTCGGAGAAACAGTACCGGGCGGCGCATTTGGAACTAGAAAAGGCTAACGCGCTCCAACCAGAAACCGTGGAAATTCTTTATAACCTTGGGCAGGTGTATCTGCGGGCCGGCGACTACACGCAAGCGGAACTGGTGTTGAATCGCGTGCTAAAACTGAAACCCGATTCGCCCGAGACGCTCTACTTGCTGGCGCAGGCCGATCAGGACCAGGGCCGGTCCGTGGATGCGCTGGATTTGCTAGTGCGCGCGCACAAGCTCGCTCCTGAGAATGCCGACATTATTTTTCTGCTGGCGCGCGTCAGCATGACCCAGAATTATTTCGAAGATGCGATTCCGCTGCTGGAATCCGGTTTGAGGATTGCGCCAAAACGAGCCGATCTGCGCGCTGCGCTAGGCGAGAGCTATTTCATGTCGGGAAAAGCCGAGAAGGCGATTGACGAGTTCCAGGCGCTGGTTGAGCTGGACCCGTCGGCGCGATCTTACGCCTTTCTGGGGCTCTCTTACCGGCATCTAGGGCGATTCGATGAGGCCAAGAAATATTTCGAGGCGGGCTTGAAGCAAGATCCTCGCAACGCTTCCTGCTTGTTCAACATGGGCTATATCGAGGAGCGCCAGGGAAATCATGCGAAGGCCGAAGTGTTGTTACAAGAAGCGCTGCGTTCGAAGCCTGATCATGCCGAGGCGATGTTGGAATTGGCGAATCTGCGCATCGCGAGCAAGAGATTGCCGGACGCGGCCGATCTGTTGCGGCGATACGTCAAGGTTAGCCGGGAGCCCGCATCGGGGTATTACAAGCTGGCTATGGTGGAGAGGAGCCTTCATCAGACCGAGGCGGCGCAGAGGGATTTGAGCGTTTTTCAAACGCTTTCGAAGAATGCCGCGCCCGGGCCGTACCCGTATCAACACCTTTTCGACTACGTCGATAACCGCTCCAACCTTTCGCCGCGAGATCGCACGCAACTGGACCTCGCGCAGCTGACCGAAGAGGTCAGTAACCATCCGGACCAGCCGCAGAACCTGTATCTGCTGGCTGAAACTTATTTGAAACTAGGGAACCTCGCGGAAGCCGGAAAGGCAGTTGCGCAACTCGATCAAATTAGTGTGGGGGACTACCGAACGCAGACGGGAGTCGGCGTGCTGCTGGCGCGTTATCGATTGTACGACGATGCCATCCGACATTTTCAGGGGGCCCTGGCGGCGAATCCCGAATCGGATGACGTGAAGTTTGATTTGGCGGACGCTTATTTCAGAAAGGGCGCCTACGCCCAGGCGCTAGAAGCGGCCCAGCAAGTTTCGGCGCAGGGGCAGCAGGACGGCGCCTTCCTGGCGTTGCTGGGCGATATTTACGCACGTCTTGGCGACAGCGCCCGGGCTTCCGAGATTTTCCGGGGCGCGATCACTCGCAATCCGGACAACGATCAGTATTACCTTTCGTTGGCAATGGTGGAGTTGCGAGAGAAGGATGCGGCGGGCGCGGAGGAAACATTGCGGAAGGGACTGTCGCGGATTCCTGGCTCGGGAAAGATTCTGTGGGGCTTGGGAATCGCGTCCGTGCTGGAGGGCAAGACGCCGCAGGCGGAGGAGGACTTTGAGCGAGCCGTCGATTTGCTGCCGGAATGGTCCGGGAGTTATTCGACGCTGGGCGTTTTTTACTATCAGACTGGAGAGATCGCCAAGGCCAGGGAAGTGCTGAACCGCTTCAAGGGCAGCAACGCGGCGGGCGGGTTGGATATAAATCGCATTGAAGAAGCTCTTTCTCAGGCACCCGCAGCGCAATCTTCTGTGCACGAACCCATGCCGATGGCTGCCCGGCTGCAACTGCTTCAGTTGGCGCTGTCGCTCGCCGACCGGACGCTCTGAGAAAATGGGAAAGCAACTAGGCAGGGGATTGGGTTTCAAAGCCACCGTCGCCGCGATCCTGGCACTGAGCGCTGTTATTGGTGTGGCTGTGCATCAGACCAATGCGGCTGGGCAAACTTCGAAACCGCAAGATTCCCGGATAACCGTCCGCTACACTGACGTTCGCAAAGAGGCCGGGATCACTTTTTTGCAGGACTCCACGCAAACCGAAGAAAAATATTATCTGGAGACCATGGGGACCGGCGTCGGCTGGATCGACTACGATCAAGACGGGCTGATGGATCTGTTCTTCGTGCAATCGGGCGAGACAGATATTTACAAACCGGCGCATCCTTTGCGTTCCGCTCTGTACCGCAACAATGGAGATGGAACGTTTACCGACGTCACGGAAAAAGCCGGGGTTGGCGGCGCGGGGCATTACGGCCAGGGGGTCGCCGTCGGAGACTACGACAATGACGGATATCCCGATTTGTACGTGACCGGTTACGGCCGCGCCATCCTGTATCACAACAACGGCGACGGAACTTTTACGGACGTGACCGCCAAGGCCGGCGTGGCCGATGAAGGCGGATGGTCTACCAGCGCCGGGTGGTTTGACTACGACAAGGACGGTTGGCTGGACCTGGTGGTCACGAATTACATCGAGTGGACGCCGAAGACGAATCTCTGGTGCGGCGAACGGCGGCCGGGCTATCGTTCGTACTGCAATCCGGGCAACTACAAAGGGCAGAAGACCAAGCTGTACCACAACAATCGCGACGGAACTTTTACGGATGTGAGCGACGCTTCGGGAGTGGGCAAGCCCGAATCGAAGGGCATGGGAGTGGTGCTAGCGGACTTCAACAACGACGGCTGGCCGGACATCGCCATTGCCAACGACACTTGGCCGAATTTCTTGTTCCTCAACAAACATGACGGAACTTTTCAGGATGTCTCGCTGGTTTCCGGTTTGGCGGCCAGCGAGGACGGGCGCTACGAGGCGGGTATGGGCATCGACGCGGCGGACGTGGACGGCGATGGCTGGCAAGACGTGTATATCACGCACCTGGATTTCGAATTGAATCGCCTGTACCACAACAATCAGAATGGAACGTTCGATGACTACACGTTTCGGTCGGGTATCGGGAACAAGGCCATCCTGCTGAGCGGCGTGTCCATGAAGTTTATGGACTACGACAACGACGGCTGGGACGATATCGTGCAGGTGAACGGAGCGATGGTGGATAACGTACAGCTGTATCACAGTGAAGTGAGCTACAAGGAGCCGTTGCTGATGTTTCGCAACTTGGGAAAGGGCCAGTTTGAGAAAGTGTCGGAGTCCTTGGGTCCGGACTTCATGCGGCCGATCGCCGGGCGCGGTATCGCCACCGCGGACTTCGACAATGACGGGGACATCGACATCGCCATCAATAACCGCGGCGATTATCCGGAGTTGCTGCGCAACGACGGCGGGAACGCCAACCATTGGCTGGAAGTTTTACTGATCGGAACGAAGTCGAATCGGGACGGAATTGGCTCGTCGCTGAAATTGACCTCAGAGGGATTCGTGCACGTCGAACAGGCAAAAGGCGGCATGAGCTATATGTCGGCAAGCGATCCCCGGATTTTCTTCGGCCTGGGCAAACGCACAAAGATTGAGTCTTTGGAGATTACTTGGCCGAGCGGGCAGGTGGACAAGTTGGCGAATGTACCCGTGGACCGAATCATCGCGGTAAAGGAAGGCACGGGAATTGTGCCTAGATCGTTTCCAAAGATAGCGTCGAAGGCGATAGGACGATGAGACGGAAAAACCATAAATCATGAGTCTCCTGCGACGACGTTTCCTGGGCTCCTCGAGCGTTGTTCTGGGTAGTGCGTTGTTGGACCGGCTTACAAGCCCACTGTGGAAATGGAAACGTTCCGCACTGCTCGAAGCGGCGACCGTGCCGGGCCTTGGCGCTTCGAATTCCAGCGTTTCCGCCTCGCCAGCGGCCTCTCCGGTCGTATTCGTGGATGTGGCCAAGGAAGCCGGCCTGAATTCTGCCAACGTGTGGGGCGGCGCCGATCGCAAGAAATACATCATTGAAGCGAAGGGAAGCGGCTTGGCTTTTTTTGACTACGACCAGGACGGCTGGCTGGATATTTATTTGACGAACGGAACGCGCTTTGTGACGGACTGGCCAGCAGGCAAGGCTCCTACCTCCCATCTGTACAAAAACAATCGCGACGGAACATTCACCGACGTAACGGAAAAATCAGGACTGGCGCGCACGGGTTGGCAGACGGGCGTTTGTGTGGGCGATTACGACAACGACGGCTGGGACGATCTGTTCTGCTGTTTCTGGGGACACAACATTCTGTTTCACAACAACGGCGACGGGACGTTTACCGATGTAACGCGTAAGGCCGGTGTCTACGACGAGCAGATCCGCTGGGGAGCTGGCTGCACGTGGCTGGACTACGACCGCGACGGGCACTTGGATCTATTCGTCTGCAATTACATCAAGCTCGACCCGGCAAAAACCCCTTCGGCGAACGATCCTGCCGTTTGTCAGTGGAAAGGAATTCCGGTGATGTGCGGCCCGCGCGGCCTTCCGGGCGACACCAACGTTCTGTATCACAACAACGGGGACGGGACTTTTACCGACGTCTCCGAGAAGTCCGGCATCCTGAAAACTGGCCCCCGGTATTCCATTACGCCGGTCTCCTATGATTTCGACAACGACGGCTGGCCGGACATTTATGTGGCCGTGGACTCGGCGCCGAGCATCCTGCTGCACAACAATCATGACGGTACGTTCACCGATGTCGCGGTGATCGCCGGCTGCGCGTACAGCGAGAATGGCCACGAGCAGGCAGGAATGGGAGTAGCCGTGGCCGACTACGACTGCGACGGATGGTTCGACATTTTCAAGACGAATTTCGCGGATGACACTTGCAACTTGTATCGCAACAACGCGGATGGAACCTTTAGCGATGTGACGTTTGCTTCCGGAATCGGAATCAACAACCAGTACGTGGCCTGGGGCTGCGGATTCGTGGATTTCGACAACGACGGCTGGCAGGATTTAATACAGGTCAATGGGCATGTGTACCCGGAGATCGAGGGGCACGAAACCGGCCAGACGTTCAAGAACCCGCGTTTGGTTTACAAGAATCTTGGCAATGGCCGATTCAAAGATGTGTCGTCGGAGATGGGCCCTGGGATCAGCGAGCGTTTCTCAAGCCGCGGCGCCGCGTTCGGAGACTATGACAACGACGGCGACATCGATGCGCTGATTTTGAACATGAACGATTTGCCTTCGCTGCTTCGCAACGACGGAGGGAACAAGCAGAATTGGGTAAAGATCAAGCTGATCGGAACCAAGTGCAATCGCACTGCTATCGGCGCTCGGGTGCGAGTGGTGACCGGCAAGCATGCGCAGATGGATGAGGTGCATAGCTGCTCCAGCGTCATGTCGCAGTCGGATTTGCGCTTGCACTTCGGCATCGGAAAGGCTCAAACCGTGGACGTGATCGAGGTCAAGTGGCCGACCACCCAGAAGGTTGAGCGGTTCACACAGGTGAATGCCAATCAAATACTTACGATTCGCGAGGGCAGCGGGATCGTCGACACCCTTAAGCCCAAAACCAAGTAGCTTCGTTCTTTGTTTTTCTTAACGAGGTGAAGAGGCTGTCGGCTGGTCTTTTAGAATAATCAGGAATTGCCGGAGTTCGCGGCGCTGGCGTTCGATTTCGGCGGCTTCCGTTTCTTGGACTTGCTTGTAGGTGTGAAATTCCTCCTGGGCTTTTGTTTTCTCGTTAATTCGTTGATAAGCCAGGCCGAGACGGTAGTGGGCTTCGGCGAAATGCGGGTTGATGGCCAGCGCTTGCTTGTAGGCGCGAATGGCCGGCTGGAAATCGCCTCGCGCGAAGTGCAAAACGCCGAGTTGCAAATACGCTTCGTCGAGCTTGGGATCGATAGAGACAGCCTTTTCGAGCAGCTCCTCCGTTTGCTGCGCGCTGGTTGGATTTTCGGATACTTTGTTGCGCTTCCAAAGGCTTATCGCGTAGTAGTAGTTGGCCAAGGCATTTCCTGGCTGACCTCGGACAAAACGGGCCAGCTTCTCTTCGCTGCACGGCAGCGGCGCCGAGGTCGCCTTTTCTATCTTGCCGAGAAAAAGATAGGGGGCAGCGTCCGCCGGTTGCAAGTCGGCGGCGTCGCAGAGGCGGCGAGCGGCGTCGTCGTAAGAGCCGGCGGAATAAAGGGCGGCACCGAGCCCCGCGAGCATTCTCGCCGATTGCGGATGTGCGCTCGACCCTTTCGTGAAAACTTCCACGGCCGGCTTTGCCGCCCTGTGAAGGAGCAACTCCGAGCCCCATTCGAAATAGTTTTGTTCGCTGGGGTCCATACGAGCAGCTTGTTCGTATTCGTGCACGGCTTCCAGCGGGTCATCGAGTCGTTCGTCGAGATCGCCTAGTAGTCGGTGGCCTTGGGCGTCGTCCGCTGCGGCGAGCAGTTTGCGAACTTGCTGGCGAGCTTGTGCGAAATCGCCCTTGGCTTGATACGCCAATGCCAGATCATAGCGGCTGCTCGCACTGCGGGTCCCGGGCTCGCCGGATTTCAGCGCCAAAGTTTCTTTGGCGAGCGCCTCGCTGGTCCGGGAAGTGGTGTCGGACCCGTGCAAGCCAAGATTGCTCCAATCGGTGACGCCAGCCACGGTGAAATTCGGCTCGTCCTTGAATTCCATGGGCGCGGATGTTGAGTTGGCTGGCGGCAAAGGCTCGAGGACCAAATCAACGCGCTTCTTGTCTCCATGCGCCAGTGTCAGGGAATCTGCGACGACGCCGCGCCATCCCGACTTTGCTGCCCGCAAGGAGTACGTGCCGGCGTGGGTAACCGCAAGGAGGAACGCCCCGGCGGCGTTCGTTTTCGTTGCGATCGGCGTGGCGTTGCCCTTCTCCTCAAGAAATATGGAGACATCCCCGATGGGCTCGCCGGCTGAGGTTCGAATAGTGCCTCCGACGGTGATACTTACTACCTGATCGGCGAGAGGCTCTTGTGCGACCGCCGCGCTTGGCCAATTCACAGCGGCAGCCAGTGCGATGAGCGCCACACGGCATCGATTCTGGAATGTCTGACGTAAGGGCCGTAATCTGAACGGGCAGCTCATTGTGGACGGCAAGTCCTTTGACCAATCGCCTGTAGAAAACTAGGGCAGTATTCTCGCCGCCCAGCCGCCTCCGGGCGCCAACTTGATCTTCAGTTTCGTGGTTTTGTTGACTTGAATTTTCGTTTTCTTGTAGTCGCTCGCCAGGCGGTCGGCGTTCACGCCGTCCTGATAGGCGTCGAGCCAGAAGCTACCTTCCGGTAGAAAAGAAAAATCCACTTCGAGTTCGCGCGCCGTCCAGTCGGTCATCGCACCGAGATACCAGTCCTTGCCATTGCGCCGAGCGACGAGGACATATTCCGCGATGCGCGCATCCAGGACTTTGGTTTCGTCCCAAGTTGACGGGACGGGAGCGAGAAACTCCATCGCCTCCGGCTCGCGCAGATAATTCGACGGGCTGTCCGACAGCATCTGCAAGGGGCTCTCGAAGACCACGTACATGGCCAGCTGGTGGCAGCGAGTGCCCAGCGCCATAGGCTGTTCGAAAATTGGGGCGAAAGTGGTTTTGGTGGCGTTGCGCATCGCGCCGGGAGTGTAATCCATGGGCCCGAGAAACATTCTGGTGAAAGGCAGCGTGACGTTGTGCTTCGGTTCGGAGTCCGCGCTCCACTTGCTCCACTCCATGCCGCGAACCCCTTCGCCGCTGATCATATTGGGCCAGGTGCGGGTCATGGTGATTTGTTTTTGCCCGCCGTGGAAATCGACCAGCATTTTGCGCTTCGCAGTTTCGCGGCTGACTTTGTGGTAGAAGTTGATCAGCAGTTGATCGTCGCGCTGCATGAAGTCGACCTTGATGCCTTTGATGCCCCACTTTGCGTATTGATCGAGCGCGGGGATTAGCTGGTCGTCGAGCGATTTCCAGACCACCCAGAGAATGATGCCCACATTTTTTTCTTTGGCGTAGGCGGTCAGCTCTTCCATATTAATTTCCGGGACCACTTCCAGTACGTTGCCGAGCTTGTACCAGCCTTCATCCAGAATGATGTATTGGAGGCCGTATTTCGCGGCGAAGTCGATATAGTACTTGTAGGTCTGCGTGTTGACGCCCGCTTTGAAATCCACGTCGTAGATATTGTTGTAGTTCCACCAGTCCCAGGCGACTTTGCCGGGCTTGATCCAGGAGGTGTCTTGGAGTTGCGACGGCTTCGCCAGCAGGTACACCAATTGGTTGGTAAGGAGGTCTCCGTCTTTTTCGACGATGCCCATCAGCCGCCAGGGGAAAGTGCGCGTGCCGGAGGTCGCGGCGATGTAGTCGGCGGCTTCCACGACCCTGAAATCGCGGTCTCTTTCCAACTTCTCTTTCAGCGGGTAGGGAGGAAAGGTCCCGGAAAGCCCGCGTCCGCCCGTGCCGCGCAGCCACATTCCCGGATAATCTTCCACATCCGATTCGGCGATGGCGACTTTAGCGCCGCCGTCCGCATTTACAACCGCGGGCATGGTGGCGATAAACGCCGGGGCGATTTCGCTTAAATGTTGCGGGAGATACTTTCTCTCGTTGTGCGAGAAAAAGCTGTCTTCCTGCGGATAGTACACGATGGAGTCCGCCGGGAAATTAAACTTCACTTCCTCTCCGTAGATTTTCACCTGCGGCTGAGAAAGAGAGGTTTCGAAACGATAGGCGGCGCCTTCGTTGTACGCGCGGAAAACCACCGCATAGTTGCCGTCTATTTCCAGGCGCAGTTCGTTGTAGTTCTCGCGAATCTTCGAAAATTTCTGATGGACCGGCGGCTCAATCACCTGATTGTAACTGCGTTCCTTCGCGGCAATGACCTTTGGCTCCAGCCCGAGCGTTTTGTGATCCATGTCCAGCGACAGCGTGCAATCCTGCAGCAGCGCGCTGCCCTTGAGGAGCACGTCGTACCGGATGCGTTTGGCGGTTCGGATTCTGACTTCGATCCTGCCGTCGGGAGAGCGCAGGTCGTAACTCGACTGCGCAGCAGCGTTTCCAGCCAGCAAGAAGGCGAGGGCCATCCCTGGCAGCAAGGTTTTTAGCAGCCTGTTCATAAGTGTCTTCCTCTCAGAATCGTCGGCAGTCACTGCCGTGCCGAAATGCAGTCGAACTGCGCGAGCAAACGTTTTCCCGAATAGCAAAAAAATAATTCGCCAATTGCCGCGTTGCATTCTACACCCAGGACAAGTGCTTGCGGCAAGTTGCTACCTCATGTACCCTCCGAACTCTGCCAACGCCGATTAGAAAGAGGCACGCCTGGACTCACGTTCCCAATTCATTTGGTTTGGATCAGATAAGAATTTATGACACGACGGTCGACCATCGCTGAGCGGTTTCGCGCCCGATTTGGCGGCACCCCGCGGATCTACCGCGCTCCCGGACGCGTCAACTTGATCGGGGAACACACCGATTACAACGACGGCTTCGCCATGCCGGCGGCCATCGAGTTTTATTGCTGGGTCGCAGCCAGCGCCCGAGAGGATCGCAAGCTCATTATTTACTCCGAAGAGTTCTCGGCGGCAGCGGAAGCGGACTTGTCGTCCGGCGCTTTGCAGCCTTCCAAAACGTGGAGCGACTATCCGGTCGGGGTGGCGCTGCAACTGGAGCAAGCGGGTTTTCGAGTGCGCGGAGCGAATCTGCTCATCGAAAGCGAAGTTCCAATCGGCGCGGGGCTGAGCTCTTCCGCGGCGATCGAGGTGGCCACCGCTTTGGCGCTCGCCGAGCAGTCCGGCAGCTCTCCGGACCGCGTCCAATTGGCGCAGCTGTGCCGAAGAGCGGAAAATGAATTTGTAGGCGCACGGGTCGGAATCATGGATCAATTCGTTTCCCTCCACGGACAGAAGGACCATGCGCTGATGCTCGATTGCCGCACGCTGAGTTTTGAACCGCTCTTGATTCCCGATTCCGTCAAGCTGGTGATCAGCAACACCATGGTCAAGCATGAACTGGCCTCCAGCGAATACAATCGCCGCCGAGCGGATTGTGAAGAGGCCGTCCGCCGCCTTGCCGCGGTGCTGCCGGGGATTCGCACGCTCCGCGACGTAAGCCTGGAACAACTGCAACAGCATCGCGCAACGCTTCCGGAGGTCATCTATAAGCGGGCGCTGCACATCGTCACGGAAAATGCGCGAGTGCTGGATAGCGCGGAAGCGCTCCGCACCGGAGATATCGTGCGTTTCGGAAAGCGCATGGCGGAATCCCACTGCAGCCTGCGAGATGTGTACGAGGTCAGTTGTCGTGAACTCGATTTGATGGTCGATCTGGCGTACCAGCAAAAAGGGGTTTACGGCGCGCGCATGACGGGCGGCGGTTTCGGGGGAGCGACGATCAATCTCGTGGATGCTCGTCACGCCGGGGAATTCAAAGAGAGAATGGCCAAGTCCTATCAGCGAGAAACCGGCTTGGTTCCTCAGATTTACATTTGCAAACCGGCCGAGGGCGCCGGTCCGTTTGCGTCCTCCGATCTTTGACGTCGACGGGAAAAAATCGCAATGAGTTCGAGAGATCTTCGGGACACTCCGCACCGCCGCTGGAATCCCCTGTTGCGCGAATGGGTCCTGGTTTCGCCGCATCGCACCAAACGTCCTTGGCTTGGACAAGTCGCTAGCCCCGCGATTCCGCAGCAGATCTCCTATGATCCCGAGTGTTACCTATGTCCAGGAAATTCTCGCGCCGCTGGCCTGCGGAATCCGGCATACACCAGCACCTTCGTTTTCGACAACGACTACCCGGCGTTGTTGCCGGACGCATCACCAGGAGAAATAGATCGCGACGGCCTGATCGTGGCTCGCGCCGAGAGGGGCATTTGTCGCGTAGTCTGTTTTTCTCCCCGCCACGACCTGACCATGCCTCGCATGAAGCCCGAAGAAGTGCGGCAAGTCGTCGATGTGTGGACGGATCAGTATGGGGAATTAGGCGCACTTCCGTGGGTACAGCACGTGCAGATCTTCGAAAACCGCGGAGCCTTGATGGGCGCCAGCAACCCGCATCCTCATTGCCAGATCTGGGCCAACGAAGAATTGCCGAACCAGCCCTCGCGCGAATTAGCCGCGCAACTCGCCTATCGGCAAGCTCACGGTGTCTGCCTGCTCTGCAGCTACCTCACTGCGGAACTCCAGGCCAGCGAGCGGATCGTCTGCGAAAATAAGGGATGCGTCGCGCTGGTGCCGTACTGGGCGGTCTGGCCGTTTGAGACCATGATTTTGAGCCGCCGCCACGTATCCAGCCTGGTGGAATTGAGCGATGAAGAGCGCAACGACCTAGGCGAAATTATGCGCCGCGTGACCATCCGCTACGACAATCTCTTCAAGACCGCGTTTCCTTACACCATGGGATTTCATCAACAACCCACCGATGGCAAGCCGCATCCTGAGTGGCATTTTCACGCTCACTACTTTCCTCCGTTGTTGCGTTCGGCCACGGTGCAAAAGTTCATGGTGGGGTACGAACTGCTGGGCGCGCCCCAGCGAGACATCACGGCGGAAAGCGCCGCCGCGCTTCTCCGAGATTTGGACGAGACTCATTTTCTCGACCGCGCTTAGCAGCGGCCGGAGTTTTGTTTCCGCGCGGTGGAAAATCGCAGCGGGTCATCCGTCAAAAGAAGAGATCGTTACTCCGAAAGGCGCAACAGCAATACGCATGGCAATTCTTTGGCCGCGCACTCCCGGGAACTCGCGGCTCAATGGTTGTCGCGGGCCACAGCCGCACCACTCCTGCCAACGAGAAAATCCAAGTCCGCCCCCTGATGCGCCTGCAATACGTGCTCGAAATAAAGCCTCGCGTAACCACGTTCCGGCGGCGCAGGTGCCACCCACTGCGCCCGGCGCTCCAAAAGAATCTTGTCCTCGACCTCCAGATGTACCAGCCGTCCGGGCACATCGAGCGTAACCATATCGCCCGAACGCGCCAGCGCGATCGGGCCGCCGGCGGCCGCTTCGGGCGAGGCGTGAAGCACCACGGTGCCGTAGGCGGTTCCACTCATGCGCGCGTCGGAAATGCGTACGACGTCCTTCACTCCCTTGCGCAAAAGTTTCGGAGGCAGCAGCATGTTGCCGACTTCCGCCATCCCTGGATAACCGCGCGGTCCGCAATTCTTCAGGATCATGACGCAGTTTTCATCGATATCCAGCGTCTCGTCGTCGATGCGCGAGTGAAAATCCTCGATCGACTCGAATACTACCGCGCGTCCGCGATGCTTCAAAAGGCCCGGGCTGGCCGCTGACAGCTTGATCAGCGCGCCGTCGGGCGCGAGGTTTCCTCGCAACACGGCAATTCCCGCGTTCTGCTTGAATGGCTGCGCAAAGCGATAAATCACCTCGCGATTCCAGCACGGTGCTTCGGCCACATTCTCCCAAACCGTCTTTCCATTGACCGTCAAAGCCTTACGATGCAGCGCCTCAGCCGCGGCCAGTTCACGAAGCACGGCCGGCACCCCGCCCGCGTAGAAAAAATCCTCCATCAGGTAATTGCCCGAAGGCTGCAGATTGACGAGGCACGGCAAACTGGACCCCAGCCGGTCGAAGTCGTCCAAGCCGAGAGGCACGCCAATGCGCCCGGCAATCGCAATCAAGTGAATCACCGCGTTCGTTGATCCCCCGATTGCCGCGTTAGTGCGAATGGCATTCTCGAACGCCTCTCGCGTAAGAATCCGCGACATGCGCAAATCTTCGCCAACCATTTCCACGATGCGCCGCCCAGTCATCTGCGCGAGCGTGTGACGACGCGCATCCACCGCGGGAATCGCCGCATTTCCCGGCAAACTCATGCCTAGGGCCTCGACCATGCTCGCCATGGTGGAAGCCGTCCCCATAGTCATGCAATGGCCTTTCGAGCGGTGCATGCAGCTTTCCGCCTCGAAGGTTTCCTCGATTTTCATTGCTCCCGAGCGTACCTTCTCAAACATTTGCCACACGCCAGTGCCGGATCCCAGGTCATGTCCCTGAAATTTGCCGGAGAGCATCGGCCCTCCGGACAGCCCGATGGTCGGAAGATCGCAAGATGCCGCCCCCATCAGCAGCGCCGGAGTCGTCTTGTCGCAACCCATTAGTAAAACGACGCCATCGATAGGGTTGCCGCGAATCGACTCCTCTACATCCATGCTCGCCAGGTTGCGAAAGAGCATCGCCGTCGGTCGCAAAAGAACCTCGCCGAGCGACATCACCGGAAACTCCAGCGGAAATCCCCCTGCTTCCCAAACTCCGCGTTTTACCCATTCCGCGATCTCGCGAAAGTGCGCATTGCAAGGCGTCAATTCCGACCAGGTATTGCAAATGCCGATCACCGGCCGCCCGTTGAACATATCGTGCGGCCAGCCCTGATTCTTCATCCAGCTGCGGTATAGAAAACCGTCGCGATCTTGCCGCCCAAACCATTCCTGACTGCGCAGCTTCTTCATGGTCCCGTCCTGACTTCCAGCGCGGTTGAAGTTCGTCATCCGCTAAAATCGCCCCGATGATAACGTAAAACAATTGGCCCCACTCTGCGATTGCTAAACGCTTACGCTCACAAGTTTCTTGACGGAAACCAACTCTGGACTGATGATCTCGGTCGGCAACTACCCGTATAAATCATCGGCGCCCAGCTAGGAGCCTCAAACATGCCCGTCGTTTCATTTGCCGTCCCTCGCTTGCGAGCTATATTGCGCTCCGCAGTTTTAAGGGTGGCATGCTTAGCGCTGTTCGGCCTTTTGTTGGCGGCCACCCTGTGCAGCTCGCCGGCGCCCGCGGACAAAAAAGTCCTGCAAATCTATTTCGTGGATGTGGAAGGGGGACAAGCCACTCTGTTTGTCACGCCCGCCGGGCAATCCTTGCTGATCGACACCGGCTGGCCGGACAACGAGGGTCGCGATGCCGATCGGATTGTTGCCGCAGCGAAAAAGGCCGGCGTAAGCAAGATCAATTACGTGCTGATCACCCACTTTCATATGGATCACGTCGGGGGGCTTCCTCAGCTGGTCGCCCGGATTCCGGTAGAAACATTCATAGACCACGGTGACAACCGCGAAGTCGGCGACGCTCCCACCGACGAAGTCTGGAAGAACTACCAGGGCCTATTAGCCACTGGCAAGTTCAAACGCATCACCGCCAAGCCGGGCGATGTTCTTCCGATTCAGGGAATTCGAGCTACGGTAGTCAGCTCCGATGGCGCTCTCCTCGACGAGTCCCTTCCCGGAAGCGGGCAAGAAAATGCGAGTTGCAAGGAATCCGAGCCACATCCCGGCGACCAGACGGAAAATCCCCGTTCTCTGGGCACCTTCATAACTTTCGGTAAACTGAAACTTTTGGATCTAGGGGACCTGACCTGGGACAAGGAAATGCAACTAATGTGCCCGGCCAACAAACTCGGCAAGGTCGATGTGTATATCGTCTCTCACCACGGCTGGCGCGAGAGCGGCAGCCCAGCCCTGGTCCACGGAATCGCCCCCCGCGTGGCCATCATGGACAACGGCGCAAAAAAAGGCGGCACTCCTTCCGCCTGGGACATCATCGAAAAATCCCCGCACCTGGAAGACCTCTGGCAATTGCATTACTCCGAAGAGGGCGGTGCCGCACACAATGTCGCCAACGAACTCATCGCCAATCCCGACGGACCGGATGCCGGGAACTACCTGGAATTGCTAGGATCGACCGACGGCACCTTCGACGTCTTCAACTCCCGAACGCAAAAGACCAAGCACTACCCGGCGCCCAAGTAGCACAGGCACTCCTGCCTGTGCCAACTGTAGCAGCGGCTCCATTGATCCGCCGCTAAAGGTCAACGTTACCGCCGCGCGGCGCATTGCAGCTTTTAGACCGCACTGCTAAGCCGGCCCAGGAATCGCCTCGATCCGCCCCAGCAAAAATATGTAGCTAGCGACCCCCAAAAGAAGAAAACCCGCCGCCGCAGCAAAAGCCCAAGCAAACGAGTGCGTCGCCGAAGCAATATAACCAGTAACAATCGGCGCGACGATCGCCGACAATTGATTGCCGAAGTTGAGGATTCCTCCGAGCCTCCCCACGCTGCCGGCCGGTGCAATCAAGGACGGGATGGACCATCCCACCGGCGAAGCCACCGAAAGCCCCGCCAGCGAAACGCTAATCCAAAACAATGCCGACGTCGGTGTGTGCGCCCGCGCCGCACCCAAAATGCCTAGCCCAAAGCTCGTCCCCAACACTAGTACGGTCTGCCGCACCCGAGACGCATTCCATCCTCGCCCAATCAATGCATTGACCAGCCAGCCGCCGATCAAAAACTCGGCAAGAGTCGCGAACAGCCACGGGATGCTGGTATAGAGAACGGAACTGCGCAGGTTCACGTGCAGCGATGTGGACAGATAGCTCGGCAGCCACGTCAACAGCAGGTAGAAAGTGTAGTTGTATGCCGCAAACCCCAGCACCAGTCCGGCAACTTTGCGTTGGCGCAACAGATAGCCGAGCGATGCCCCTTCCTCGGGTTTGCCGGCCCCCTCGGGCTGCGCTCCTCCCTCTCGTATGAAACGCCGCTCCTCCTCGCTGAGCCCTTGGTCCTCACTCGGATTGCGATAGAACCAATAAAAAAGCACAAAGTAGGAAAAACTGACGAAGCCGGTCGCCGCGAAACTCCATCTCCAGCCAAAATGCAGTAACAGCAGCCCCATGAGCGGCACTCCTAGCGCCGGACCCAGTTTCGCCGCCCCATCAAAAAACGCGGTCCCCAGGCTGCGCTCAGCCGCAGGGAACCAATAGCCCGTGGCTTTAGAATTTGCGGGAAATGTAGGCGCTTCCCCCACTCCCAAGAGCAATCGCGCCCCAAAAAAAGTCGCAACTCCCGTAGAGACGGCCGCGGCAAACGAAGCCACGCTCCACACAAGCGTACTCAAACATCCAATAAGCCGCACGCCAAATCGATCCAGCAAGACGCCCGACGGAAGTTGCATCAAGGCGTACGACCAGCTGTAAGCGCTCAGCAGGTAGCCGAACGTCACGGTCGTGATGCCAAATGTGTTGTGAAGCGCCTCTTGCGAAACGGAAATGTTCACCCGGTCGAGGTAGTTGACCCACACTCCGAGGCCCAACAACGCCGCGATCCACCAGCGCCGGCCCGGAGCACCCTTCATGTAGTGGCCTCTCGATGGTGCGCGCGTTTCTTCTTCACACGTGTAGGTCGTCGGCGCCGCGCAAATTGTAGGGTAAACACATCGGGATGTATACGTTGCTCAATTTGCAGGGGCGCGCTTTGATCGGCCTGACGATTCCATCGCCGCAAATCACCAGCGATTTTGCACCAGCCGATGGCATTCTCATCAGGCAAGATACCGATAGGCGATAATGAAAATCCTTAAACGCCAATAAACTGGCTTTAAGATTCTGTGTACCAACGCCCTGGGAACGCCCACCTCCCGATTGGCGTTTCGTTTCGCTAGGCTTTACGCGCCCGAAGTGCGAGCTACGAAAAGTTCTAAGGGTGGCTTGCTGGCTGCCCGGCCGTCTTACCGCGCAGCACGGTGACCGACGCCGGCGGCAAAGTATAAACCGCGCCTGCTCCCCCGGAAACCGTCGACTTCGCCGCTGGGCCATCCGGGTCGGCGTAACCTTGTTTGCGCGCCGAGTGCCACTGGTATTGGTTCTTCCCGAAGGTAATCATCGTAACCGGCCCCTGGAAAGCATCGTCCGAGTTGCCTTCGCTGTCGTGAAACACAAGATGCACTGCGTGAAGATTGTCGCAATCCTTGTTGACCAGCATCACCGACCATTGTCCATCGGGGCGCAGCACCGGGTAAGCGGTCACCAGCACGTTTCCTTCGGCATCCTTAATGTCGCTCGAAGCGCTGAACAGCAGATGCTCGGCGTCTTGCGGCTGCACCCACTCCTGGGTGATCAGTTGCGCGGCAAAGTATTGGGAAATGCGCTGCTTGATCTCGTACTTCTCGTCCACCATGAACATGTGATACGTGCCCCAACTGTTTTTGCATGCCGGGTGCGGCGGAGAGTAGGGAAGCGCGTGATAGTAAAACGTGCCCTTGCCGCCGGCCGTCAAAAATCCCGCGAAGGAATCCGCCAGCCACAGCGCACCGAAAACATCCACAGACGCTTCGCCGCCGTGCGCATTGGTCTCCGTGTCAAACATCGGGACATCCGGAGGCAGCCCGTCGCTTCGCCACACATCCATGATGTGGCTGATGAGCTGCGGCTCCTGGTAAAGATTCTTCCACGGCGTTTCGCATCCGTCGTAGGGATAGTGCTCGAAAGACATAAAGGCGAAATCCGAAAGCCGTTCGTGCGCTTTCAGATAGTCGAGAAATCGGCCGAACCAGGAATCGCGTCCCTGCGCATCGGGCCAAACTTTAATGTCCTCAGTTACTCCTTGAAACGCCGGGCCTCCCAGTTTCAAGCCAGGGTCCACGCGATGCAGCGCCGTGGCCCACTGTAGATACAACGCCCCGTAGTCCTCGGGCAGCATGTACTGACCGTCCGCTTCTTCCCCCATTTCGATGTAAGAAATCGGATACCCGCGTTTCTCAATGTAAGCGATCTGCGCCGCGGAGTCTTCCGGCGTGCCATACAGCAGCGCAATGGGCACCATGGCCGGCAGCCCGCGGGTGATTCCGCTGGTGTAGAACAGATCGAAACCCGGCTGGTCTCCCGATTCCATGTGGTCCGGCGCAACCAGCAAATCCGAAGGCTCATGCCAAGGATCGACCGAAGAGCAATACGTAGCGGACTGCTTCTGGTCCGGAGAATGTCGCACCAAGTCCTTGAATTTCTGCTTTTCGTCGATGGTCCCCAAATAAAGCTCTTTGATCGCGTAGCCCACGCAGTTGCGCCGGTCGCTTTCTCCGTGCGCATCGCAAGTATTGGAAGATTGCTTCATGAGCACGCGCACGAACCTGGCTCCCACCGCTGCGGAGTCGAGGTGCAAAGTGACCGTGCCCCCCTTGCCGTTCGCGACCACTCCGGATTTGAATTTCTTCCACTCTCCGGAAACCTGCTCATCCATGGCGTCGCTGGCGCCGGTCCAATACTGCACCTCGTATGCCTTCGCGTAGGGCTCGGCCCAGTCGATGCGGATCGCGTTGACGCTTTGCTTTGCTTCCAAATCGATGACCACCCACTGCGGATGCAGGGCGTCATCCTCACCGGTAAAAGTCTTGGTGAGATACGGATTGCTCTTCCAATAAGTATTGGTGTCGCCGTCGTTCAGCCGCGAAAAGCCCGTATCCTCTGTGCCCCCGTTGCGCGTGAAGCCTCGATGCTGCAGCGCATAGCCGTAAGAATGCCGGATCGCCTCCGTCGGATTGGAATCGCCGGTGAAATAGCCTTTGCCCGCGGGATCGCTCCACTTTCCCTTCGGGTTCCAGTGCCAGGCCTGCACGAACAGTTCGGTGTTCTGGCGATAGCTGATCGCGCCCCATCCCGCCGACAGGATTTCTTTGATCGCTTCGGGCTTGAAAAATGCGTCGGTGGCGTTGCTAGGAATGCGGTCCACCGTTGAGCCCAGCGCGTACGGCGGACTGAAGGAATTCACGGCATGGCTGGGCGTAGCATCCACGCGAACCGTCTGCGCTTTGCTCTCTCCGGCAAAAAGGAACACTGCAATCGTGAAAAGGGCAGCCACCGCTCCGGCGTGAGCGCTGAGGTATCTTTGCCCGGTTCTGGCTATCCCTGCTGCGTTGTGATTCTCCACGCTGGCCCCCCCGTGATACATTGCGATCTTCGCGCACTTCGCCCGTAAACGCATTTTCACTGGGTGAAAGTGATCGCGGCAGATGAGAAGAGAACATCATGCGCCTGATATGATGTCAAGGCTTCGACGCGATTTTTAACAAAATGACTCGTTCGTTTGCCCGTCCCAGCGACGAAACTCTGGAGAGATGAGCCACCAATGATTCTCAAGGTTTTTGACGACAAGGTTGCGCTAGGCAACGCCGCGGCCGCCCAGGCGGCTGCGGCGATTCGCCGCGCGATCGCACGCCGTGCACAAGCCCGCGTGGTCGCCGCCAGCGCGGCCTCGCAGTTCGACTTCCTCGAAGCTTTGACCGCAACGCCGGACATTGATTGGAAACGAGTTGAGCTCTTCCACCTGGACGAGTACATCGGTCTGCCGATCGCTCACCCCGCGAGCTTCTGCAAATTCCTGCAAGACCGTTTGATCGGCAAAACGGGAATCACCAATCATCATTTGTTGAATCCCGAAGAGGATCCCGCGACGGTCATTGAGCGCACCAGCAAAGCCATTAGCGCGTCGCCCATCGATGTGTCCTTCGTCGGAATCGGAGAAAACGGCCATCTGGCCTTCAACGACCCGCCCGCGGATTTCGAGACAGAAGTACCATACATCGTGGTCACTCTGGACGAGGCCTGCCGCCAACAGCAAGTCGCCGAGGGCTGGTTTCAGGACTTAGCCGCCGTACCGAAGCAGGCTATCTCCATGTCGGCGCGCCAGGTCCTCAAGGCCAGGGAAATTCTCGCCGTGGTTCCTGGTCCCCGCAAAGCGCAAGCGATCAAGGCCTGCTTCGACGGTCCTATCAGCACCATGGCGCCTTCCTCGATTTTGCGCACGCATCCTCAGGCCACCATTTATCTCGACAAACAATCTGCGGCGTTGCTTAGTCCCGCGACGTTGTCCGCATTAGCCGCGTCGGCCTGACCGATCATGGCGGCTCGTTTTCCCTCGACAATTTCTTGCTAATGGAGAATGCCGCGCAACCCGGCCCCACACAGTCCGATTCCAGCGGCCGTCGCACCATCCGTTCCTTGCGATGGTGGATCGGCGGCATTTTGTTTGCTTCGACGGTCATCAACTACATTGATCGCCAAACGCTCTCTCTCCTCGCGCCGTATCTTAAGCAGGACTATCACTGGACCAACACCGATTACGCCAACATTGTCGTGGCTTTTCGTGTGGCCTATTCCATCGGCCAGACGCTCTGCGGAAGGTTAATGGATCGCGTGGGCACGAAGCGCGGTTTGACCATCACCGTTTTGTGGTATTCGATCGTCTCGATCTTGACGCCACTCGCGAGGGGCTTCTACAGCTTCCTGGGATTTCGATTTCTGCTCGGCGCGGGCGAATCCGGCAACTGGCCGGGCGCGACCAAAGCCGTTTCGGAATGGTTCCCCAAACACGAGCGCGGCCTGGCGACCGCGCTGTTCGACAGCGGCTCTTCCCTCGGCGGCGCGATTGCCCCGTTCATCGTTCTGTGGCTGTACTTCCGGTGGGGCTTGCGCGCAGCGTTCGTCGTTCCCGGTCTGCTCGGCGTGCTCTGGCTGATCGCCTGGCGCTGGCTTTATTACCGGCCCGAGGAACATCCGCGCATCAGCGATGCCGAGCGCAGCATGATCCTCGCCGACATCCGAGAAGACGACGTGCCGGGGAAGGTGCGCCCGCGATGGCGCGATCTTTTGAAGCTGCCACAGACCTGGGGAACCATCGTTGCCCGGAGTTTCACCGATCCAGTCTTTTTCTTCATCACCGATTGGTTTCCGATCTACCTAGTTGCCAAGGGCATCGCCCTAAAAAGCGGTTTGATCGCCGTCTGGATTCCTTTCATCGCCGCCGATCTGGGCAATTTCTTCGCGGGAGGAGTGTCCGGGTACTTGATCAAGCGCGGCTGGTCGGTCGGCAACGCCCGCAAGGCGTTAGTGGTATTCGGCGGCATTGGCGTAACGCTGCTCATCCCCACGGTACTCACCGTGAACCTATACGCGCTTACGCTGCTCTTTGGACTGGCCACTTTTTGTTACGCATCTTTTACCACCATCGCCAACGTGCTACCTTCGGACCTTTACACCAGCGAATCGGTGGCCACCGTCAGCGGTTTGAGCGGAACCGGAGCTGCCATTGGCACCATCATCGTGTTCGAGTTGGCTGGGCATCTTTCCGACGCGCGCATCGCTACCGGCACGCATTTATTCGATCCGCTGATGATCCTTGCCGGATTGATCCCTTTTACCGGAATGATTCTGGTGCTGCTGCTGGTTCGCAACACGCAAGCGACGGAACGCGGACTGGTGCGGCGGATTTGAAGTGCAAGGTGATCGCATGAGCCTCGAAGCATTTCAGCTCCACGGCAAGAATGCGCTGGTCACGGGTTCCCGGAGAGGACTCGGCGCGGCGATCGCGCTGGCACTGGCGCAGGCGGGTGCGAACGTGGTTTGCCACGGACGCGACCCGCAGACGCCGCCCATTTGCGATGAGATTCGCGCCACCGGCCAACGCGCGGCTTACGTGGCTGGCGACGTCGCGGATGCGGCCGTGTGTTCCGCGTTGGTAGAGAAGACCGTCGCGGAGTTTGGCTCCATCGATATCCTGGTGAACAATGCCGGAACTATTCGCCGCGCCCCCGCGGCGGAATACCCAATGGAATCCTGGGCCGAAATGCTCGCCGTACATCTCACTGCCGCCTTTCGCCTCTCGCAGCTTGCCGGTCAGCGCATGCTCCAACAGGGAAAGCCCGGAAAGATTCTAAGCATCGCGTCCATACTTTCTTTCCAGGGAGGAATTTTTGTGCCCGGTTATGCCGCGGCTAAAGGAGGAATGGTGCAACTCACCAAAGCCCTGGCGAACGAGTGGGCCGCCAAGGGAATAAACGTAAATGCCATCGCTCCCGGCTATATGGCGACGGACAACACCACCGCTCTTCAGAACGACGCGGTCCGCAATCGCCAAATCCTCGAACGCGTTCCCGCCGGCCGCTGGGGCCAGCCATCCGATCTTGCGGGAGCCGTGGTCTTTCTGTGCTCCTCGGCGAGCGACTACGTCCACGGCCATGTCCTGGTCGTCGATGGCGGCTGGCTGTCCCGATAACCCGACTGTCCGATAGGACTGGGCGGCTCGCCCTTGACATAATATAGTCCGCAGACTATATTCCATCTGTGGAATGGGAAGTGGAATTTACGGAGGAATTCGCCCATTGGTGGGGCGCCCTGAGCGAAGATGAACAAGTGGATGTAAACGCCAAGGTGGTTTTGCTTCAGAAGATCGGGCCTAGCCTCCCTCGTCCTCATGCCGATCTCATTCACTCTTCCCGCCATCCGAACATGAAAGAACTTCGGATACAGCATTCCGGAAGACCATATCGAGTGCTCTTTGCTTTTGATCCGTGCCGTTGTGCGATTTTATTAATCGGCGGCGACAAGACCGGCAACGATCGCCGGTATGAGGAATTCGTTCCGAGGGCCGATGATCTCTACGATCGGCATCTGGAAACTCTGAAACAGGAGGGAAAATAGAAATGGCCCGGAACTTCAAAGAACTTCAAGCAAAGATGCCGCGTGAATCGCGCGCCCGCAGCGAAGAGGCAGCCAAGAAAATGATCTCAGAAATGGGTCTTGCCGAACTCCGCCAGGCCATGGATCTGACTCAGGAAACGCTGGCAGATACGCTCCACGTCAAGCAGGCGTCGATCTCGAAGATGGAGCGACGCTCGGATATGTATATCAGCACCTTGAGCAAAATCATTGAGGCCATGGGCGGAGAACTTCAGATCATAGCCAACATGCCGAACGGTAGAGTACAAATTCGTCAGTTTACAAAAATTCGAGAGTGACAGCCAACGTGCAACACCGCGAGAAATTCGAGCGAATTCAAGAAAGAGTTAGAGAAAGAGCTAAAGGCAGGGAGGCGATTTAACCGAAGGCCGAAGAGTCGCCTAGCGAACCATACTGCCGTTTCAGCGATTTAGCGCCAGGCTTCGGAAACGCAATCCGCCAAAAGTTGGACTTGGTGGGAGTCACAAACTCAACTCCTAAATACTTCTTGCCGTCGCGATAACGCCGGGTCGACACTACCCGGCACTGAACCGACTGTCGCGTGTTTTCGTTCATCAGCACCAGGGTCTGGTCCGGCGCCACTTCCGCGTCCACCGGAATCAAACAACCAAACTGGCTGACCGTGTGCGACTGCGTGCGGATGATGAACTCCTCCCCCGACACGGATTGCCCGTCAACTCTCAGCGGCACCGCGAGTGTAACGCGCGCCGATCGACGTCTCTCGATCCGCCGATAACTGGTGACCTGCATCCCAGCGACCCCGTTTGAAAATTTCGCCGTTAGACAGCCTCATAAGGGACCGTGGACAACCGGACAAAGAACAGCCTGCCGATCAGGCCGCGATTCCCTCGAACAAACTGCAAAACCTACCTATGGATGTGCGAAATTGAAGTGTAGCACGAGGCTGGCTGCATCAGGGGAGTACGAGTGCACTGGAAGGTACCTCCCGCCCGGGCATTTCAGCACTTGAGCCAATCTGCTAATCCGGATTGCAGAAAGAGGGGTGCAGGTGCCTGCGTTCGGTGTGATTCAGGCACCTGCCAGAGGCGAGGGTCGGTCTCGCCACATGAACCTTCAATGTGGAGACGATACAAGGCGGGAATCGAAGAAACAATCAGGTAAGAGCTGTATAAATGCGGAGGAAAATCCCCGATTTGCTCGGGAACGAAGAGGCCAGGGCCCATCTGGACTAACTAGCGGGTACGACGACAGGACTTCTCATCTCGCGCACGCTCCCGCTGCGGTTTGCCGAGCGGTCGAGGCTCTCCTGAAGGTTCATCAGGGTGAGAAAGGTCGTGAGTATGCGTTTCTTCAGCTCGTCCGACAAACGCAGGCGGCCGGTGGCTACCTGGGTCAGCCTCATCGCGGTCGTCTTGACGTAGTCCGCAATCTCGGACTGCCGCTCGGCGCTGGTCTTCCCCATGGCGTTTTCGCGCCGCAGCTCGGAGCAATCGTGCTCGATACCGAGGATAAAGTGCACAACGCAAAGGTGTTCCGCTTGCAACTCTTGCGGTACCGGTACCTGGCACCAGCAAAGGCCCCAATGGCTCGAGCTAGGTTCCATGATCGACAACCTCAGAGAATTCTAAGCAAAGCCAGTACCAAAGTACTAAGTTTCGACCATACCCTCTTTTAACGCCTGAATTTGCTCGCATTTGGGCGGCGCCACCTACTCTCCAAGCCCGCGCTTGCCCTCGGATGTCACCTTCTTGGCGGGCACCGTCACCGATTGAGACGGCTTTAGGACCCAGGAAGCTATTCCCGCCGAGCTGGAGCACACCCTTTCCGGTATGGCAGGCTGCGCCTGCGGGTTAGCTAACTCCTCAAGAAACCAAGCCTTTACGTGCAAGTACAGGATGCCAGCGGCAAGCTGGAGCCTGGACATCTCTCCTGCCGGGTCGGTACCCGGTGGCCCTTCCTGGCGTTAGCCACAAGGGGATGCGAGAGGCATGGTCCCCGGCTCCGAAGGTACGATCTCTTTCGTCCTGAGGATGTTGCGGGTCCGCAACAGACTTTCCTCAGGGTATGAGGCAAGTGGGCACAATCCAGATGCCCTAAATGTGAAATGAAGTTCCAGGTTTCGGAGTGCTTTGGCTCGGCAGGGGCGCCGGGTAGGAAGTCGAGCCGAGACAAATGCCCATGGATTTCAGTAATTTAGGGGTCAGCGTCGCCGGTGGCAGAGGCCTCCCCCGCACCGCCGATCTTGCCGCTTGGCCTTCACTGCTTGACCGAACTCTCCCACATCCGGAAGCCGCCGACGAAGGCATTCATGTTGCTGCCAATGCGGGCGCCGCTGGGAACCTCCGTTAGTTTCTTACTGTTCCCGCCTCCCAGGACCACATAGTCGGCTTCCAGCGCGACCTTAAGCTTTTCCACAACCTTAGCCACATGCCGCCGCCATTTCTTTTTTCCAAGTCGTTCCAGGCCCCGCAGCCCTAGATAGTCCTCGTAGGTCTTCCCGTTTTTGTAGATCAGGTGCGCCAACTCCATGGGTTCGAGCGTTCCATCGACGACCATGGCGGACCCCAGTCCCGTGCCCAGCCCCAGGAATAGCATGCGGCCGCCATCGTAACTCCCGAGCGCCTGCATCGCGGCATCATTGAGTATCTTCACCGGGCAGCCAAACGCCTTTTGGAAGTTGAAGCCTACCCAACCGCTCCCCAGGTTGTGCGGCTCGCGAAGGGGCCGGCCATTGATGATCGGCCCGGGGTATCCCAAGGAAATGCAGTCGAATTTCCAATCGGGGACGGCATCCTTCACCACCCGCACCATTTTGCTGGAGGTCATTTCCGGTCCCGAAGGGATCTTGCGCGGCTCCTTTTGGCCGGTCGCCAGCAGCTTGACGTTGGTGCCGCCCACATCAATGACCAGAACTCTTGGAGATTTTAACGTTTTCACAATTTTCATTGGCGTTCCTCGAAGACCTGCCGGAACTTGCGGGCATCCCTTTTTCAAGTGTCAACGAAATCCCAGAGATAGCGGAGACCTTTGTTTCTGTGGATCGTCTAATCGGCAAATACCCGACCGCTTGCGGAGCGGGTAGCCGGCACCAAAAGTTGCATTTTGCATCCGGGTCTTCCATATGTTCCTGCGGCCCGTGAACCTACGGGAACATTCGACGGCTCCAGAGCGTACAACTATAGAGCTTCGTTGACCTTTCACCGAGCGGGAGAGCACTTCATGGACACACTGCGCCAAGACCTCCGCTACGCCCTGCGTAATCTGGCCAAGAGCCCGGGTTTCGCCGTAGTCGCCATGCTCACCCTGGCCCTGGGAATCGGTGCTTCCACCGCCATCTTCAGCGTGATCGAAAATGTCCTTGTGGAGCCGTTTCCTTATACCGACGCTCCGCGCCTCATGTCTGTGCAGATCCATGACACCGACCAAAACCAGCCAGGTGGACGTGCTGCTTTTTCAGGAGCCGAATTTCTCGACTACGTCGAACAAAACCACGTCTTCGATGGCGCGATCGCCAACCTCCGGGAAGATGTGCTGTACACCACCCGCGAAGGCACCGAGCTTTTCCTTGGCAATCGCGTCACCCCAAATACCTTTGAGTTCCTCGGCTTGCCGGCGTTATACGGGCGAGTCATGCAGCCTGCCGACTATGAGCCCGGTGCACCGCCAGTCTTCGTCCTTCGCTACAAGACTTGGGTGACTCACTTCAGCGCCGATCCTTCGATCATCAATAAGACCTTCACCCTAAACGGAACCTCCCGAACTTTGGTCGGCATCATGCCCCCACGTTTTGGTTGGGGAGGCGCGGACCTGTGGATCCCAGAAAAGCCCGACCGCGCTGACGCTCACACGGGCATATTCACACGTTATTGGTTCTTGCTTGGCCACCTAAAACCGGGCGTCTCGATCCGGCAAGCCGAAGCCGACTTTTCGGTCATCGCTCACGCACTGGCCGCCGAGTCTCCAAAAGACTATCCCAAGCATTTCAGCGTTCAGGTTGTTTCGCTGACCGACCTCGTTGTCGGAAAGTTTCGCACTACGCTCTATATCGTTCTTGCGGCCGTTGGTCTGCTCCTACTGATCGGATGCGGCAACGTGGCCAATTTATTGTTGGCTCGCGCCACCGCACGGGAAAAGGAGTTTGCCATCCGCGCCGCACTCGGCGCGGGTCGCTGGCGACTGGTGCGCCAACTCCTGGCGGAGAGTCTGATCCTTGCCCTGGGCGGCGCCGCCGTGGGCACGCTTATCGCGTGGGGTGGGCTCAAATCGCTGGTCGCGGCGATTCCCGAACAAATTATTCCCGCGGAAGCCGTGATCCGTTTGAATCTCCCGGTCCTCTTCTTCACCCTCAGCGTTTCGGTCCTGACCGCACTCGTCTTCGGCTTGGTGCCCGCGCTTCAGGCCGCTCGCCGCGATCTGAACGATCCTCTGCGCGACAGCGGAAAGGGCACCAGCGGAGGCGCGCGCCATGGCCGCCTGCGAAATGCCGTCGTGGTTCTGGAAGTGGGGCTTTCCTTGACGCTCCTCGTCGCCGCCGGTCTACTGATGCGCAGCTTCGTCGCGCTCCGCGAAGTGCATCTCGGTTTCCAGCCCGACCATGTCTTTATCGCTCGCGTTCCGCTTCCCGAGCGTTACAAGACCGCCGAACAGGTCGCCGGTTTCTATCGCCCGCTGCTGGCCCGCCTCAAGGCTCTGCCCGGTGTCCTCGAAGCCACGGAAACCAGCACTCTTCCACCGTACGGCGGCATTCCCACCGACATCGAAGTCCCAGGCAAGACCCATTCCGAGAAATGGAACGCGCCCTTCCAATTGTGCAGCGAAGGATATTTCAAGGTGCTGCGCATCCAGTTCCTAGATGGCCGCTCCTTCAGCGAAGCGGAAGTCAACGCCGCCAGAAAACTCGCGGTCGTCAACCAGACCTTCGTCAAAAAATATCTCGGGAACGATAATCCCGTTGGCCAGCACGTCCGGCTCGTTCAACTGGAAACCTTCCCCGATCCGGTTAAAGACCCCGTTTTTGAAATCATCGGCGTGGTAGCCGACGTCAGGAATCAAGGCTTGCAGGATCCCATCACTCCCGAAGTCTGGGTCCCGTACACCGTCACCGGCTCCGGTTTCCGTGGCGTTATGGTGCGCACCGCCAACGACCCCTTGACCATGCTGAATCCCGTACGCCAAGAGATCTGGGCCACGGACCACGACGTCGCCGTCACCTTCACCGGCTCCGTCGAAGGCTGGATCAGCTCCTTCTCTTACGCTGGCCCGCGCTTCGGATTCTTGCTGATGACTATCTTCAGTTCCGTTGGCCTCGTGCTGGTGACCATCGGTGTCTACAGCGTGCTCGCCTACACCACCGCCCGCCGCACGCAAGAAATTGGCATCCGCATGGCCCTGGGCGCGGAAAGCCCCGACGTCCTGCGTTTGGTGATTTGGGTGGGTCTGCGTCTGGTCGCGTTGGGCATCGTCCTCGGTCTGATCGCCAGTCTGGCTCTGGGCCGGGTCATCGCCACGCAGCTCTGGGGAGTCTCCGCCTACGACCCCGTCACGATTGCCACGGTCTCCGCCCTGCTCCTGATCACCGGCATGTTCGCCTGCTGGATCCCCGCCCGCCGCGCCGCCCGCGTGGATCCGCTGGTGGCTCTCCGATACGAATAGCAGCGGTCACGGATTCCCGTCGTGGCTCGGTTTCGCTCGAAAGCTGGCACAGCCGACCAGCGCCTCCTTGCTACCCGGCTGCGAGCCATTCCAAGGAATACCGGGACGCGAACGTTCTTACCTAGCCATCCATTTGATTGACAGATGCACATCCTTTTGGGACTATTCTGCCGACTAGCAGGTAAACGGGTCGGCGCGTTGTCGCCCCCAGATGTGCAAGCCCGTTCGTCCCGGACCGACCACCCACCCGTCGGTCACCATCCACTTGGGCCTGAAGTGTGTGAAGGAAGTAGTGCCCGTCCCGAGAAGCATTCCGGATCAGCGTCGATCCTTCGCATTCGTAGGGGTGTAGTTTGAAGAAGCTTGGCAAGTACGAGGTGCTGGCGGAGTTAGGTCGCGGCGCCATGGGCGTGGTCTACTGCGCTCGCGACCCCATCATCAACCGGCGCGTCGCTGTCAAGACCATCACCGGCGTGGCCACCGATCCCGCTTTGCTCCAGCGCTTTTACCGCGAGGCCCAGGCCGCCGGCGGCCTGCAACATCCCAACATCGTGACCATCTACGGTATGGGCGAACAAGATGATGTTCCCTACATCGCCATGGAACTCATCGAAGGTGAGAGCTTCGAGAAGGTCATTGCCCGCCGCACCGCGCTGCCCATCTCCCTCAAGCTGGTCTACGCCGTGCAAGCCTGCCGCGCCTTCGATTGCGCCCACAAGCGGGGCATCGTTCATCGCGACATCAAGCCCGCCAACATCATGGTTTCCAAGGATGGCATCGTCAAAGTGGTGGATTTCGGCATCGCCAGGGTCGTCGAGACTTCCGAGACCCGGACCGGAATGCTCATCGGCACTTTTGCCTACATGTCCCCGGAGCAATATCACGGCGAACATGCCGACGAACGCTCGGACATTTGGTCTTTTGGCGTGCTGCTGTACGAGCTGTTCTGTTCTCAGAAACCCTTCCTCGGGCAGACTCCCGCCAGCTTGATGCACAGCATCTGCGAATCCGAACTCGGGCCATTGTCCAGGTTTTTGCCGCAGTGTCCCCGCGAACTCGAACTCATCATCGCCAAGACTCTTCGCAAAGCGCCGGGCGAGCGTTTTCAGTCCATGGAAGACTTGCTGCTGGAACTGGAACCCCTTTGCACCCGGCTCCAAGCGCAATCGGTGGCCGAACTCGTGGATCAGAGCCGCCGGTGCGTCGAAAACAATCAATTCACCGAGGCTCGCGACCTGCTGCGCCAAGCCTTGCAAGTCGACCCCACCAACCAGCGCGTCCGCGCCATGCTCGAAAAAGTAAATGCCGAGCTCAAGCGCATTCTGGTGCGCCCCAAAGCGCAACAATTTGTTACCGAGGGCCACGCCTTCCTGCAAGTAGGAAAGATTCCGGACGCCAAAGTCGCCGCCGAGAGCGCTTTGCACCTGGATTCCAGCTTTGAGCCCGCTCGCGATTTGCAACGCCTCGTTCGCGAACAGATGGGCCGGGCGCAGTTGGTAGCCGGATGGTTGGACGCCGCCAAGCAGCACTTGGCCGAAGGGCAGCCCGAGGAAGCCGAGTCTTTGCTGGCTCAGGCGTTGCAGGCCGAGCCTTTCAACAAGCAAGCCGCCGCTCTTCAGCAGCAAGCCCGCAAGGAAGCCATCGAGCGGCGAAAACGCCTGCGGTTCCTCGAGCGCTTGCAGAACGCCCGCGGTCTGTGGACCCGCCAGGAGTACAGCGCGTGCGTCCAGTTGCTCCTCGTTTTGGGGAACGAGTTTCCCGAGGAAGAAGAAGTCTCCCGGTTTTTGGAGACCGTTCGCGACGATCAGCTCGAGCAGCGCCAGCAAGCTTTGTTGGACTCCCGGAATTTGCTCAGTGCCGGCCGCTTCGAAGAATGTTTCGCCCTCCTGGCCAAACTTCACGAGCAATTCCCGAGGGACCAGGAAATACCCGCGCTTTTGCAGGCGGCCCACAAGAGCCAGACCGAGCACTCCAGATTGCAGCGGCTTGCCGAGGCCCGAGGGTTTCTGACCGCGGGCCAATACGAAGAGGGCATTTCGCTGCTGACCGCCTTGTCTAAGGAATTTCCGGGCGAACCGGAGATGGCGCAACTCCTGGAAATCGCTCGCCAGGGCCATTGCGAACAGGCCAAACAGCAGCGGGTCACTCGCGCCCGCGAGCTTTTGTCGGCTCGCCGCTACGCCGAGTCCGCTTCCTTGCTGATGGCCTTGAAGAAAGAGTTCCCGGCGGACACCCAAATCCTCAAGCTGCTCGACTCCGTCCGCAGCGATCAGACCTCGCAGCGCAAGCGCGATGCCATGACGGAAGTGCGCTCGCTCCTCTCTTCACGCCGCTACGATCGCGCCATCAACGTTCTCACCGAACTCCAAGTTGATTTTCCAGAGGAAACCGAGATCGGCAAACTCCTGGAGACCGCCCGCGTGGATCAAGCCGAGCAGTACAAGCAGCAGAAGCTCGCCGAGGCCCGCGCTCATTTGGCCTCGCAGTCTTATGCCGAAGCTGCCGGTTTGCTCGACGCCCTCGCCGCCGTTTATCCAAAAGACCCCGTCGTGCTCAAGCTTCGTGCCCTGGTGCAACGCGAACGGGAAAAGCACTCCAGAACCCTGCGCATCGAGCGCGAACTGGACATCCTCAAGATGCTCATGAGCGACAAGAAATATGCCGAGGTCATCTCCAGGAGCAAGCAGCTTCTTACCGAGTTTCCCGCCGAGACCAACTTCCGCCGCCTCGCGGAATTCGCCGCCAGCCAGCAGGAAAACCTGGAAAAGGACCAGTTGCTTCGCGGCGCGCTGCAAGAAGCCCAATCGCTGTTTGACGCCAGCCGTTTCAAGGACGCCGCGGCCGCCGCTCAGCGCGGGCTTAAAGCTTTTCCCGCAAATAATGAACTCCTCAATCTCCGTCAAGAGGCCGAAATCCGCCAAAGGAAACAGGAGGTTCAGCAGCAGATCGAAGCGCGCATCCGTCAAATTCGCGTCAAGATCAACCGCGAAGAATTCAGCTCCGCCATCGACCTCGCCAAGAAGACCCTGGTGATCCTCGGTCCGGACACCCACGTCAGCCAACTGCTGAATTCCGCGCAAGTGGAGATGGATGCCCGCGAAAAGAAAAAAGAGCAGCGGCGCACCCTCGAGACCATTCGCACTTTCATCGAGTCCGGCCAAGTGGACGCCGCCAGTCACGCCCTCGACCAGGCTCTGCAAGCCAAAGTCGTCGAAGGCCTCGATCCGCGCATCCAGCATCTTTCGGAGCAAATCAAGGACGCCAAATCTGCGCCTGCCGAACCCGACGCCCGCGCACCCTCAACTCCTCCTGCCATTTTCCGGGAGTACGCCTTCTTCCATCGAACGCCACCCAGTCCTCCGCCGGCTCTCGACAAGCCGTTTCTCCGCGGCCCATCCACGTCTCAGGGTGCCGCTACCAAGCGCGCACTTTCTCCGCAACCCGTTGCTTCCAGTCCGTCTCCGGGACCAGCGCCGCCTCTAAAAGAGGGACTTTTGGCGCCGCCCGCCGCTGCTGAGTCGTCACAGCGGTCTAACAGTTCGTTTCCGGCATCCGCGCCTGTCGAAAGACAGGACCACTCCTCCGTGGCCGCCCCGGTCTTCGCCACCAACTCACTATCGGGCGCCCCGAAATGGCGTCGGCCCGCCGTTGTCACTCTACTGGTGCTCGGGCTCGGTGCGTCTATGTATGTTGGACTGCGTTGGGTTCCGTCGGAACCCGTGCGAACTTCCGTGCCCGCTACTCCGCCGCCCGCCAAACCCGATCCGGCTCTGCTCGAGGCCCAGCAGCGCCCCGCGTTAAAGACCGCTGGCGAGTCGATCGCATTAAATGATCTTGACGGTGCGCTAGCGAAGTTGCGCGAGGCCGCCGCGTTGAACGGCCCGCTGACCCCCGACCTTCAGAGAAGAATCTCCGAGATCGAGGAGTCCCAGAAGGATCCGAATCTTCGCCTACTCCGCCAGCGCGAAGAGAAGCTTTGGCAGGAGGTGCTAAAGCAGGTCGAAGAGAGGCGGTTTATTGACGCACAAAAAAAACTCCGTCAAATCGCCGCCATAGGGGCAGGAGGCGTGCACCGCGAAGACGCCAAGACCTACCTCGATAAGGTCATACCCGCACGCCTTGAGGAGAGTGATCTCCTCGCCCAGGCCCATTTCGACCTGACCCAGCAAGAGTTCCAGTCGGCTCGTATCATCGCTGACCAGCTCAAAAAGAACGGCGGCGATCCTAAGCCACTTCTTGCGGAGATCGACCTCGCGGAGCAGAACCAGTTCACAAAACTGGAGAGTCAATTCAACGATCTCAAGCAGGGCGACAACGACAAAACTGTGCAGGCCCTCAACGCCCTCTGGCCCGAATTTCAAGAATTAGCCGCCGCCAACGGGCCGCGGTCCAGCGATGCCTGGGTATACATGAACGAAATTCCGGTCGCCATGAGTGCAGTTCAGGCCCGCATGCAGTTGATGAGCGCGGACGCGGTCTTCCAAAGAATGGTGAAAGCTTACCAGCAGGCGGTGAGGCTCAACGACAAGAACGGGCTCACCACTGCCCGTACTGATTTCCAGTCCATCGTAAAGGGCGGCGGGCCCCACGCCGACGAAGCGCAAAACTATCTCGCCCAAGTGAAAGACAAGCTCCCCGCCTTGAGCCAGTCTTCCCCTAAGACTTCCGCCGCGGCCGCAGATCGCGAGAATTCTGTCCGCACCGCGATCCAGCTGTACTCGCGTGCCTTCGACCAACGAAACGCCGACGCCCTTCTACAAATCTGGCCAAGCGCAGGACCACGGTACGAGGGATTCAAGATGTGGTTCGACAAGGCCAGCTCCGTCCGCATGCATGTGGAAGTGGAAAGCGTGCAGTTCGGCCCTGACGGAACAACGGCGGTAGTCAATGCGCAGGTATCCAGGGACTACACGCCGATGGATTCCAGGACCACACGATTTACGGACGCCCAGGTTTTCCAGCTGTCCAAGGTAAGTGGCGCCTGGCTCATTACCGACGTTCAAGGAAACCAGTGATTGGAGCCAATAGCGGAGGCCTGTAAGTAATCGCCTCGACTCCCCTCCTGCTCCATCGTGTTCCGCCTACGTTGACAGCCCTTGACTTGCGGTCCTATACTCCGCGCATTCTCACTCATCCATAACTCTGCACAAGGGAGAGTCCCGTGCGCATCCAGCGAAATCAGTCGCGGCTCGCCACCATCGTTGCCGTCCTCGTCGGTGGATTCGTCGCGCTTGTCTGTTCTCCCACCGAGAGCGCTTCGGCGCAAGATCCTCCCAAGTATCAGGTCGATCCCTTCTGGCCCAAAGAGTTGCCCAACAACTGGGTCATGGGCCAAGTCGGCGGCATGGCCGTCGACAAGCACGACCGCATCTGGGTTCTGCAGCGCCCCAGCCTGGATACGCCCGATGAATTAGGCCTGGCGCAGACGCCCCCGCGCTCCATGTGCTGTGCCGCAACGCCACCGGTCCTCGTCTTCGATACCCAGGGAAACCTGCTGCAATCCTGGGGCGGCCCCGGCGAAGGTTTTGATTGGCCTAAGCGCGAGCACGGCATCTTGGTCGACAAAGACGACAATGTCTGGCTCGGTGGCGCCGGCGAGACCGACCGCTATCTCCTCAAGTTCAAGAGCAACGGCAAATTCATCCTGCAGATCGGCCACCCTTCCTCCGATCCCGCCGACAGCAAGCGCACCGACATCCTCGGCCGTCCCGCAGGCCTCGAGCTGGATGCCGATGCCCACGAGCTATACGTCTCCGACGGCTACCTCAACAAGCGCGTCATCGTCTTCGACTCGGACACCGGCGCCTTCAAGCGCCTCTGGGGCGCCTACGGCAATCCGCCAAACGATGTCGATCCCGGCCCCTACAATCCCGCCGCGCCCCCCGATCAACAGTTTCGCAACCCCGTCCACTGCGTACACATTTCTCGCGACAACTTGGTCTACGTCTGCGATCGCGTCAACGACCGCATGCAGGTGTTCACCAAGCAGGGCAAATTCGTAAAAGAGTTCTCTCTCCGTCCGCAAACCCTGGGCATGGGTTCCGTCTTCCAGTTCGTTTTCTCCATGGATCCGCAACAAAAATACCTGATCGTCAACGACGGCGAAAACAACGTCATTTGGACCATCCTCCGCGAAGACGGCACAGTAGTCGGCCAAATGGGCCACAGCGGCCGCAACGCCGGCCAATTCCACTGGGTCCACCAAATCGTCTCCGACTCCCAAGGCAACCTCTACACCGGCGAAGTAGACACCGGCAAACGCCTCCAAAAGTTTTTGCTAGTGCGCGACCCAAAATCCCACTAACCAATCAGCCCGCGAAATTCGGTGACGAAATTCGGTGACAGACGGGACGTTTCCTAATTCTTGAAATTCGGTGAAATTCGGTGACAAATTCGGTGACAGACGGGACGTTTCCTAATTCTTAGTCAAAAAGCTGCTCACATTCAGGGCTTTGCGTTCGCTATCTTCAACTCCCCCAACATCTTTTCGGCTTCGGCAAGCGCGGGATCGCGCTTCTCCTGAAGATCGGCCGCGGTGGGAGTCACGGTCTTGTCCGGAATGATGCCGGTGCCCTCGAGCTTGCGTCCTTTCGGCGAGAACCACAGGACTTCGCTCATTTCCAGCACGCCGCCGCCTTTCATCTCTCTGGGTTTCGCAATTCCCAGGACGCAGCCGCAGGATTGGCTCCCGACGATCTTGGCGCGCTGAGAGTCCTGCATCCCCGCCGCAAACACTTCCGAGGAGCTTGCGGAGCGCGCATCCACCAGGATGACCACGGGTCCCGAGTAAATCTGTTCGCTCGGCTTGCCGACGTAAAGTTCCAGGGGCAGCTTGAAGATTCCGGCAAACTCCGAAAGCGGCTTTCCCGACCGCGTGGAATCCTTGGCAAACAAAGTTTTCTTGTCGAAGAAGTAGCTGGCGATCGGCAGCAGCACGGAGAGATCGCCGCCGCCATTGCGCCGCAGATCGATGACGATTCCCCGCGAGTTGCGGAATCTCTCCAGCGCCTGCTTGAACTCCTTGGTGATCGGCGGCTGAAATCCGTCGAAGCGAATGTACGCGTTGCCTGACGGCAGCACGTCGGTCGCAACATCCGGCGCGACCGAATAGATTTGCCGCGTGATCGTCGCCTCAAAATTCGAGCCGTCAGCGCGCTGCAGTCCGAGCTTGAGTTCGCTGTCCGGCGGGCCGGCAAAAATTCGGCCGTAGATAAACATCCGGGTGGCGCGCTCGGACGACGATGGCGGGCGGCTGTTCTCGATTTCCGCGACGCGTTCTTCGATCGTTTTGCCGTCGACGCTCAGGACCACCATGCCGGGCTCGACGCCGGCGTGCGCCGCGTTGGAATTGGACCGCACGCTGGTGACCACCGTTTTGCCGTCAACATCATCTACGCTGAAGCCCGCGCTTACTCCTTGCTGTTTCTTGTAGTTTTTCCATTGCTCCGGCGAACTGAAGCGGGTGTGTGCGTCGTGCAGCTCGCCGGTCATGCGGCTCATCAGCGCGTAAAACTCGGGGTCGTTTTTCACCGCCGCAACCAGCGGAACGTAGCGCTCGTGGACCTCCTCCCAGTTCACGCCGTTGAAGGAAGGGTCGTAGTAGTGGTCGCGAATGTCCTTCCAGATCTTCTCGGAAATTTCTTTGCGATCTTTCGGCGACAAGCGCTGCGACGGCAGCGCGTCCGCAGGCGAAGCTGCGCCGTCCGCCGACTGAACGGAGCGAGAAGGATTCTCGCTGCTCGCGGGAGAGCCGCTTTTGAGGGCCGTCGATTGCTGGGGAGATGCTGGGGTGGCCAATCCGAGGACGAGGAAGCTCAACGCCATGAGAATGGCGTTGCGTGAAATGCGCCCGCTGCTGGGTAGCGTAGGTCGAGTCATTTCCCGAGGGTTCCGCACCAATCGAATTATAAGGACACAGACGCGTTTGCGCACGCTCAAGTTGCCAGAGGTCGAGGCTTGCGGCGCATGGGGCCATAGCGTGTCCGGTCATTCGATATTGGGTCATGGGGTGCTCGCGTCGGCGGGCTCGTTGGAGAACAGGCGGGCCAGCTCGGCGTGTTCCATTACCACCGCCGGATCTCGTTGGATGGCGCCAAAGTAGCGCTTCTGGAAGGCGTCGCCGGATTCCGAGGGCGCGAACATTTTGCGTGCCAGCACCATGGCGCCGCGGGTGTCTTCGGGCATGACCGGAGTTTCGCCGGCCAGGGTTTCGTCGAGGCGCACCACGAACTCGGAAAGATTGTGCAGCCAGGCGAACTGCTCGTGGTCGATCACCAGGCGATAGAGCTCGCCGGTGGAGACGTGGCCATTGATACGCTCGTAGTCGCGGCGCTCCATGTCCAGCAGGGTTTTGTGCAAGCGCAGCAGGGTGAGGCGCAGGGCGACGAGCTTCTCGCGCGCGGGATTTTGCGGGCCGCCGTTGTCGGCCGAGTAGGGATCGGGAGTGGTCATGGTTGATGGGGCGCTGGGCGCGACAACTTTATTGTCCGACAGGATGCGATGGATTTCCAGACTAAGAGAAAAGGGATTCACTACCCTTCGAAGCTCAGGGCAAGCAGAGTGCGCAGAGGGCACAGAGCAAGAAACAGAAATGGAGGGGCTAGTCATGGTGGCGCTGCTCGTTTGAGGGGCGGGGAATTGGTGGGCGATTGCCTTGCGGTGGAAGCCGGCGGGTGGCGTACTTGCACTCGCTTGGGTGCCGCGAGCCATTTGCCGCTTTGGGTTGGGCGATCCGGGGTCGTGGCTGCTCGCCTCCAGGGAGTTGCCGTCGTAAGAGCACAGGCTGAGGCCTGTGCCACCATCGGGGAAGCTACTCATACCCCCCCCCACCCCCCGGGGCAGTTTGTATAAATATCAAAGAAAAGGACTTACCAAAAAAGGAGTTTGCAAGTTGTTGAAAATAAAGGGGCGATTTGCACAAAGGCTGCACAGGGGCACGCTTCGCCGGCGCGAAGGTGCAGTTCGAGTTTGGGCTAACCTACTCATCCCCCCAACCCCCGGGGTAAGTTGCATCGATATCATTCTAGAGGCGTTACGAAAAGGGTATGTTGGAAGTTGTTGAAAATAAAGGGGCTGGCAAACGACGTTAAGCGCTTTGCAAACGATGGATGCAGGGGTGGCGGGGTGACTCGGACGGGTCAGGCCGTGGCTCAACTCCATGGGGAATATTACCACAAAGGTAGCTACTGTGTCAAGTAATTTTTGTAGGTTGTTGAAAGCGAGCGGGATAGGTGCCGACGCAGGGAGGGCTTGGGGTTAGAGAGAGCGAAATCGAGATGGCGGAGTGTTTATCCATTCGTGCCATACCCTTGTATTTGATATCCAGCCGGTTCATTCTTATTCCAGTTCCCACCGTTAATTAGAAAGGTCAAACATGTCAGGGAAGCGACCTGCCCTCATCGGCGTCGTTCTTGTCGCGCTACTTTTCCCACTCGCGGCCAAGGCGCAGAAGCGCCAAAAGGTGAATTTGAACGATGACGTGAGCCTGCCAGCCGACTTTGCGCTGGATTATCGGCTTGGATTGGAGGAGCGAGGGAGAATTCGTGGCACGGCACCGTTACTTGAGAATACAGAATACAACGAAGCGGGTACGGAAGTATTTTCCCAATTCTTGGGAGATCCTTCTGTGTCCTCGCTGAACCTTCCGTATCGCTGGAACTTTACAATCGTCAACGATAGTTCGGTCAATGCGTACTCGTTGCCGGATGGAGAAATCACAGTCGGGTCCGGCTTGGCAAAACTGATCGGTACTAATCGCGGCCTGTGGGCGGCGGTTCTATCGCATGAGACGGAACATATCACTCGCCGACACGCAGTGCGAAAGTACCTCTACGATTTATATATCGCATCGCAGATCCAGTACTACCAAGCGCGTGTTAGAGCAGGCGACCAGAATGCGAATTGGTCGCTGGTCGGTATCCGAATTTCGGCGCCAATAGCAAGGGCCAAGTTGTCACGCAATTTGGAGCATGATGCGGATATTCAGGGAATGATGTTGATGGCGAGAGAGGGATATCACCCGGACTACGTCTTTGCACTGCATCATATCGTTCGAATGGCGACGGGCGAACAGTCTAAGTTTGCCGCCTTTTTTTCTACCCATCCGCGATGGGAGACGCGTGACCAGCGGGATGACCGGGCCTATGTTGAAGCCCTCGCTGAGTACAACCGCACCTGGCTTGATCCTAGCGTTTCTCCTGGCGGCGTGCCGCCTCTTGTCGCATTTGTCGGTAAACCTGTGGCCATCGAAAACAAACAAACCAAGACCGCTGACTTAGTACTGCCAATATATTGTCGCAATGCAGTTGCTCCTCTCCGGCTTTCCATTAATTTTCGAAAGAACAAGCGGATGCTCACGACGGAAAACAAGGAGTACCAAAATCAACGTGGGGAATTGATGTTTCAACAAGAGTTTGAGTGTTCAGAGAAGACCGAGGCTATGCCCGTTGTCGTTCATCTGCCGGCAACTTTGGTTTCTAAGGACGACCGAAAATCAGAAGCTCTAGTCTTTGTCTACTCTAACGCGGGGGATTTTCTGGAAGCGTACAAGCCCTTCGAAGTTCATTTTCCTAAGTAGCGTTGCGTAGTTGCAGCGCGTCAACAAATCTGGGTGTGTAGACGCAGCCTTTACGAACGACGCAAAGTCGCACTAGGCCGTAGCGACTATCGGCTAGTTAATGTTCATGCCTCCGTCTTGATCCTTCCAAAGTGGCATGATCGCGTGCTCCACGACTTCCACGTCGAAGCGGACGTGGACCGGGTGTAGGCGCTTAAACCACTCAGCTACGTTTTCGCCGAGTTTCTCAATTACCAGAGACTTCCACGGAACGTTTCTACCGACTTGCTTTCGAAGCTTCGCGTCGAACCTTCCGGGCTCGACCGGAATGTGGCTCATAAGCATCGCTTTGACGCTCGATTTTAGCTCGTCAAGACGTTTGGTTCTCCAAGCCGCCTCGCGCTCCAATTCAGCCATTTCGGCGAGTTCCAGTTGGGTTATTTGAACAACCGGGATATTCATCGTCAATCCTCCGCTATCTCAGAATGTTCTTTCTGTGAGAGCAATTCACGAATGGAACCGGCCTTGAGATATTCCCCCCAGGCGTATTCCATTAGTAGCCGACTGAAGTTAGAGAGGGGTCGGTGTTCGACTTGCGAAGCTTGAACAAGTTCCTCCTTTAACGAAGCGTCTACCCTGATTGTCAAAAACGCTTTGCTTCCGGTCATGGTGACCTCCAGGTGCGCCCTGCGAATGCCAACAAGATATACCTAATACACGTTGTTGTCAACGGATAGTTTCGGTCTTAGCCCGGGACTGGAGCGCTCACAGGCCGGCGGAGAGGAACCGCCATCGGACGGCCGCCGCTACAAGATCAGGAAGGGCCGGTCTGAAGACCGGCGCCTACATAACGGCTGGAAGAAATCCAGAACAGGGAGTACGAGGGGGGCTTGATGTCGGGCCCTTCGAGGCTCAGGTCAACTAAAGCTCCGACCCACAAAGACGAGGAGCGGGCACGGCCCTTCGAAGCTCCCTTCGAGACTCAGGGTAAACAGGGTAAACGTGCCGTGCCCCTACGAGGCGGGAAGCAGCAACCGCGGGAACGAAGAGAGATTCATCGCACAAGAACGTGCGATGGCGCGGAGGTCCTCTCTCCGCAGGCCGACCGTTCGCCCCTCTCGAAAACATCGGGGTAAACACGAGTGAACGGGAGGAAAAAGTCGGCCTGCTACGTTCGGAATGACGGATCGAGGAGAAGCGAAGACCCACGTGTAAACACGACACGTGGGGCACCCGAGGATGGGACCAGAAGCGAAGATGGCGAGCTGCCCTTCGCGGGTCAGGGTAAAAACTCGGCGCTACAAAGAGCGAAGACCCTCCTCAAAAGACATCCTCAGGGGCTGAAGCCCGTTGGGTAGGAGTGGTTTATGTCGGAGCCCTTCGAGGCTCAGGGTCAACTAAAGCTCCGACCCCCAAAGTTACATGGTGAGGACGGCGCGGAAGCGGGCTTTGCCGTCGACGACACGCTGATAGGCCTTGGCGGCGTCGGCCAATGGGTAGGTCTCGACTATCGTTTTGACTTTTCCTTGCGCTACGAAATCCAGGGCTTCGTAGAGGTATTCGGGGCCGTTTTGCTGGCTGCCAATGATCCGAATGCGCTTGAAAAGGAGGTCCATCAGCGAGATGGAAAGCGGTTCCGCGTCGGCGCCCATGGCGATGAGCCGGCCGTCCGGCCGGAGCCCCTGGATGCTGTCCACCATTGACTTGGTTGAATTGGAAGTGCTGAGGATCACGTCTGCGCCGCCGGCCGCGGCGAGGCTCTTTCCGTCGCGGACAATTTCATCGGCGCCGAGTTCGCGGATCAGCTGGTCTTTGTCGGGGGAGTGCGAAATGGCGATGGTCTCGAAGCCGGCGGCCTTCGCGTATTGCACCGCCAGGTGCCCCAGCCCGCCGATTCCGAGGACGGCTACGCGCTCATGTGGCTGGGGATCGGCCCAGCGAAGGCCGCTATAGACGGTGTAACCGGCGCAGAAGATCGGGGCGGCTTGCTCGTAGGAAACCTTGTCTGGAATCAGGTAGGTGGCGTCGGCATTCATCAGCATGTACTCGGCGTGGCCGCCGGGCACATCGAGCCCGGTGCCCTTCATATCGGGACAGAACATTTTGCGGCCGCGCTGGCACCATTCGCAGCGCCCGCAGGTGGATTGAATCCAGGCGGTGCCCACGCGATCGCCTACTTTTCGCGTAATGACGCCCGGGGCGACCGCGACGATCTCGCCTACCGGCTCGTGGCCCAAGATGCGCGGGAATTGGCCGGGAATGTGGCCCAGAGTTTCGTGCACGTCGGTGTAGCAGATGCCGCTGGCGTGCATCTTGACAAGAACTTGGTTGGGGCCTGGTTGGGGCTGGGGAACGTCTTTCACTTGCCAGGAACCGCTTACGGCGGGTACGACTGCGGCTTGCATAGGGTCTTCCTCCAGGGTGAATTCGATGCACGCGGGCTGCGAATGGTCATAGGATTCAGCTACAAAGAGCGAAGACCCACGTGTAAACACGACACGAGGGGCACCTGGACAGACCGGGCACAGCAGTGCTGTGCCCCTACTGGACTACGAGGAGTGGGCACGGCCCTTCGAAGCTCAGGGTAAACTGGCGTGCCCCGCGAGGCGGGAAGCAGCGACCGCCGGACCAAGAGACATTCATCGCACAAAGAAACGTGCTCTGGCGATAGGAGGGACGCGCCCTTCCTTCGTCAGGATGAACTAAAGCGCGCCCGTACACGGGTTGCCGCAGCGGCCGGGAGGATCGAAAACTAGCGGTTCGAGGAGATCGCGGTTGGGGTGGGAGTTGGGGCGGCCAGGGCTTGGTTGACTGCGGTGGACAGGGCTTGCTCGAAGGTGTCTTCGCCGTAGCCTTCGGCGCGGTAGACGATTTTGCCGGAGCGGTCGACGACTACTACCGTGGGGAAAGAGTTGATGGCGAAGAGGCGGTCGAGGCCGTCGGCGAAGACTAAGGTTGTGCGCGGCTTTAGTTCCTTTACGTACGGTGGGACTAGGGTTTCGTCTTCGTCGCAGTCGGCGGCTAGGAATAATACGCCGTGATTTTCTTCAAAGCTGGCGGCTACTCGGTCGAATTGAGGTTCCAGCGCGCGGCAGGGGCCGCACCAGGTGGCCCAGAAACTTACGACTAAGATTTGTCCTTTGTGATCGGCTAGAGATAGAGAACCTTCGGGGATGCGGCGGAGCGTGAATTCGTAGGGCTCTTTGGCGGCGGCGTTTTTGTTGGCTTGCGGGTTGTTGGGCGTGGCGGTGACTTCGTCGTAGGTGCGGAGGAGATATTCGCCTAGGCCGTCGCTGGAGCCGTGGGCCAGGCGCCAGACGTTGCCTAGTTTTTGGCGAATTTCGCGGCGGTCGGGGCTGCCTTTTGCGCCGTCGGCCAGGGCGAAGGCGCGGGCGTATTGGTCGATGGCGGCGGGGAGTTGTTTGTTGAGTTCGGCGATTTCGCCGAGCTTTTCGGCGGCGCTGGCGTTGGGAATTAGCGCGTAGCTGGCGGCGAAGTCTTTTTGGGATTCGGGGACTTGGTGCAGCTTGAGGTACAGACGGCCGCGTAGGAGCAGGATGGTCATGCGGTCGCGCTTTTTGTCGGCTTCCCATTCTTCTTGGGAGATTTTGGGGGATTTTTCCTGGGCGGAGCCGCGATCGAGGTAGTCCAGGACGCGGGTGGCGTAGCTGGTGGCGCGGCGAAGTTGGGGTTCGTCGCCGGTGCGCTCCAGGAGCTGGATGGCGAGGAGGGTCATGGACATGTCTTCGGGGGTTAGAGCGACTATGCGCTCGGCGTAGTCGGCGGCGCGGGGGGTGTCGCGTAGTTGCAGGTAGGTTTCGACCAGGGCGCGGTAGATTCTTACGCGCTGCGGGGCTTCCGGGTATTTTTTTAGGAAGGCTTCGAGATTGCGGACTAGGGCGGCGCGGTCGTTGCCGGCGCTGTCGATGGATTGTTGGAGTTCTTGGTCGGGGGTGGGAGGTTTTGCGGCGGGGGATTGTTTGTTGGCGGAGGGCTTTTGGCTCGACTGGGTTTGGTTGTTTTCGCGTTGGGGAGCGCGGGCGGAGCTGGGTGTGCTAGCGCATAGGGACACAGCTAGCGCTACGGCTGCTGGGATTCCTTTGCAGAGGGGAGACATCGAGTTTCATTTTAGCGCATTGGCGGGGAATTGCTGGGTTTGCGATTTCCCGGCGCGCGGGATCGGCGTGGACGTGATGGTGGTGTTCTGATCAGCCCGGGCGTGAGGCCAGCTGACACAGACAGGAGTGTCTGTGCTACCCCGGGGCCGCTGCGCGGCCGGAAGCTATGAGGCGCGGACCCGGATTTCGCCGGAGATGGTGCGGACTTCGACGCGGCCGCCGCCGGTGCCTACGCGGGCGCGCAGAGAATGCTTGCCTTGTTCTTCGATCACGATGGGCACGTCGGTTTTGATTTGGCCGGAGACGGCTTCCGCGGACAGGTGGAAGTTGGAGTTGGACGGAACGCCGAGTTCCACTACGCCGGAAACGGTTTTCAGATCCCAAAAACTGTTGGAGCCGGGATTGCCGCTTACGTCGATTTTTCCGGAGGCGGCGCGGGCTTTCACGTCGGTGGTGGCGCCCTGGACTTCGACCGAGCCGCTGGCGCTGTCGGCCTCGACGCGGCCGCCGGGCTTGGTGATTTGCGTGGCGCCGGAGAGGGCGCTGATGCGCACGTCGCCCTTGATGTTGGAGACGGTGACGCTGCCGGACGCGCTGTTGGCGCGCAGATCGTCGCCGATGTCGGTGGCCTCGACGGAGCCGCTGAGGGTGGTGAGTTGGGTTTGGCGGTCGACGTGATCGACGCGGATGGAACCGGAGGCGGATTGAACCTTTACGGGGCCGCGGACTTGGCTGATCGTTTGCGTACCGGAGGCTACCGTGGTGTCGACTTCCGTGTCGCGCGGGACTTCGATCACGTAGGAAATGGAGAGATTGTGGAGGCCGCGGCCCAGATCTTTGCCGATACGGACGGTGTCGCCCTTTTGCTCGATGGGCGGGTTGGAGACCATTTCGTCCAGGCGCTTTTGCGGGTTGTCAAAGCCCATGCCGGAGGAATGTACTTCGCCGTGAATGTGGACTTTGCCGTCGGAACTGCCGGTGATGGAGACGTCACCGGAGGCGTTGGCGAGTTCCAGGCGGATGGGGGCGGTGACGGTGAGCGTGCGGTCGAAGCTGCCGCTGACGGAGGGGCCCATCGCGCAGCCTGCGATGGCGATGGCGGCGAGGCTCGCTACGATGATCGCGCCTCGGGACGATCTGCGAGGCGCGACTAGGCTACCGATACGTTGATGCATCATGTTGGCCTCCGTTGCGATTCCGAGTGGCACTGGACCTCGCTACTCACTGGGTCCGCCTGCTACAAGAAGATACGGAAAATCGCGGGATTATGTTCCTTCGGGGATTCTGACTCAAGAGTGTTTTTGCGGCGCGAGAGTTTCGTTGAGCGAGCCTTGGCGGTAGCCTTCGAGGTCCAGCGAGACGTACGCGAAGCCTGCGGCTTTCAGGCGCTTGGCGATGGCTGCGGCTGCTTCTGGCGCGAGCGCTCGCGGCATTTCGTCGGGAGCGATTTCGACGCGGGCGAGTTGGTCGTGCAGGCGCACGCGGAATTGGCGGAAGCCCAGTTCGCGGAGAGCGGCTTCGCCGCGCTCGATCAAGGACAGACGCTCGGGCGTCACTTCGGTGCCGTATGGCAGACGGGAAGCGAGGCACGCGGCGGCGGGGCGATCCCAGGTGGGTAGGCCGGCACGCTGCGAGAGGGAGCGAATTTCGGATTTGCGGAGGCCGGCGTCGAGGAGCGGGGCTAGGACGCGATGTTGTGTGGCGGCGCGGTGGCCGGGACGGAAATCGAGAGTGTCGTCGGCGTTGACGCCGTAGGCGGTGGCGGAGAAATTGCGTTTTTCGGCCAGGGCGTCTAGGACGGAGAAGAGTTCGTCTTTGCAGAAGAAGCAGCGGTCCGAGGCGTTGGCGCGATAGGCGGGATTGTCCATTTCGTGGGTTTCCACGAATTCATGATGGATGCGAAATGCGCTGACGAATTCCTCGACTACGGTTCGATCGTGGGCGGAGTAACTCGGGGAGAGGGCGGTCACCGACAGGGCGCGGTTTCCTAAGGCGCTTTGGGCGGCCCACGCCAGGTACGCGGAATCTGCGCCGCCGGAGAGCGCGACGATAACGGACGGGAGTTCGGCGAGACGCGCTAGGAGTTGGCGCTCTTTCTCTTCCGGAGGGAGCGGGGAGGATTCTGGGAGGCGGATTGGAACCAAGGCGGTCATTGCAGTTTTTCAGTATAGCGCAGACGCGTGCGGGAGGGTTTGCCGCAGTTACTTCGGGCGAGGCCGCATAGTTGCGGATTGGCAGGTCTCGAAGAAACACCGGAAAAGCTTTCTTCAGGGCTAAAAGCCCATCTCGTTCCAGGCTCTACGCCGGGGCTGAAACCCCGGCCCCTAAAGAAAAGAACTTTTTCCTTACGTTGTTGAACTCCTGGTTTATTTGAAGTCCAGGAGGACGTCGACGGTGCCTTTGCTTTGGTCGGGCTGGAGCCAGTGTCCGACTTCGTCGTAGTGCACCGGAAGATCGCGGAAAACTTGGGCGGGCTTGGTTTGCAGTTTGCTTAGGAAATCCTCGTAGAGTGTTTTGTCGAAAAGCTCGCCTGCGGGAATGGGCCATTGATCACGCAGGCGCTTTTCCGCGGCAGTGGACAAGCCGGTGATAACCATGGCCCCCAACTTGTAGGGTATGCCCTCCTCGATGTGGGCAGCGTACGCGACCGTGTGTGCTTGGTCGTCGTAGGAGGCGGCCGGGTCGACCTTGGCGTCGAGAAAGCCGCGATGGGCGTACTCTTCGCGGATGCGCTCCAAGCCCGCTTCCAGGGCCATGCCATCGGCTACTGCGCCAGGGGCCAGCGCGAGGTCTCCGGTGAGCGTGATTGAGGACAAGACGGAGTTGCCGGTCCACTGCGCGCCTTTCCAGTGGTATACCGGGCCTGGAGTGACCGGAACGTAGACGGGAATTTGTTCGGGTAGTTTTTGATTGGGGTTGCCGGTGAGGCGCACTTCGGGAGGACCGAGCTTCGCCCGCAGGAAGCCTTGTTTTTGGAAGATGGGGCGCACTTGCTCCACCAGGAATAGATCGATGGCGATTCGTGAATACGGCTTGCCTTTCAACTCCGAGAGTTGCTGCTGAACCAGCGGAGAAGAATTGAGAGACGGATCGCTGAACTCGAGGCTGAAGATGCGGAGTGACGCGCCCTCGATGTGAAATTGCTGGATGTCGCCTTCGCCATTGGGATTGGCGAGGGCCTGGTGTTCGATCGCGGCCTGCAGGCCATGGGTGACCAGAAATTCACCTATGGCGTCGGCGGCCTGGTCCACCACGGCACCCGCGTTGGGGAGCGTGCCGTCGTAGAAGGGCAGCTTTTTGCGGATCGCTTCGTTCAGCTCGACGTCGCCGAACCACGGAAGATTATCGAAGTACGCCGGAATGCGCGGGGCCTCTTCGACGTGGAAAGTGACCAGCAAGCCGTCGGTGCGGGTTTGAAAATTGTATTTGACCTTGGTGAACAGGCCGGTTTGGAGCAGTTTGTCGGCCGCGGCCTGGAGGTCTTCGCGTCCGGCCGATGCGCCTGGCTGCAAACCGGCGAGGGTTGCTATTTGTGGTTCGGGGAGGGACTTCAACCCTTCGGCGCGGACTTCTTTCAGTGTGGCGGTGGCGGCGGGTGCGGTCTGAGCCTCTGCCGGGGAAATAAGTAATGGCGTTAGTGCGGCGAATGCGACGAGGCAAGCGCGCGAAATACGGAGCATGGGGATAGTTTACCGGAAAAGGGGTTTGGGCGTGCGCATGAACCCAGGGGTCGCCAGTGTGCGCGTGGGCGCCTGAATACACTCCGGAGAATTGCCAGGAAGTCCCTGCTCATCGGCAAACGTGGTGCCCGCGTAGACGCCGGGCGGGCGAGCCCGGCCCCTACTCTACGGTGACGGATTTGGCCAGGTTGCGGGGTTGGTCTACGTCGCAGCCGCGGCGGACGGCGATGTGATACGCCAGGAGCTGCAGCGGAATAATCTCGAGCAGCGGGGAGAGCAGTTCTGGGGCCGACGGTACCTCGATGACATGATCGGAGGATTTGCGGGCGAGATTGTCTCCGTGGGTGACCACCGAAATTACGATGCCGTCGCGGGCTTTGACTTCCTGGATGTTGGAGATGCTTTTTTCGTAGCGGGTTACGGAGTCGGGATCGGAGGCGTCGTGAGTGGCCAGCACGACGACCGGAAGATTTTCGTCGATCAGGGCGTTGGGCCCGTGCTTCATTTCGCCGGCGGGATAGCCTTCGGCGTGGATGTAGGAAATTTCTTTTAGTTTGAGAGCGCCTTCGAGAGCGATGGGGTAGTGAATGCCGCGTCCGAGGTACAGAAAATCGGTATGGCGGAAAAGCTGCCTAGCCAGGGCTTCGCACTGACCGGTTTCCTCGGCTTGCAGGACCATCTCAATTTTGTGCGGTATGCGCGTGAACTCTTGCAGGAGCGTCTTGGCCGCTTCGCCGGTCAGTTTCCCGCGCAACTGTCCGAGGTGCGCGGCGAGCAACAAAAGCGCGGTCAACTGCGAGGTGAAGGCTTTCGTTGAGGCCACGCCGATCTCGGGTCCGGCATGGGTCAGAATGGTGCCGGCGGCTTCGCGGGTCACCATCGAGCCCATGACGTTACAGATGGCGAGGGTTGGCGAGCCTTTGGACTTGGCTTCGCGCTGTCCGGCGAGGGTGTCGGCGGTTTCGCCGGACTGGCTGATGCACACGGTCAGCGTTTTGGAGTCGAGGATCGGGTCGCGATAACGGAACTCACTGCCGTAGTCGACCTCGACCTGCAGTCGCGCTAGGCGCTCGATCATAAATTTTCCGGCTAGCCCGGCGTGCCAGCTGGTTCCGCAGGCGACGATGCGCACCTGCTGAAATTCGCGGAACTGCTGCTCGGTGATCTGCATTTCGTCCAGGAAGATTTTTCCGGTGTCCTGGGAAATACGGCCGAGCAGCGTGTCGCGCACCGCGCGCGGCTGCTCGAAAATCTCCTTTTGCATGAAATGCTTGTAGCCGCCCTTTTCGGCCATGATGGGGTCCCAGGCTACGTGATGCGCGGGTCTGTTGACTGGATTGCCGTCGTGGTCCATCACCCGGACGCCTTGCGGCGTTAGGACTGCGATGTCTCCATCGACGAGGAAAAACATCTCTCTGGTGTGTTCCAGTAGTGCGGGAATATCGCTGGCTACGAAATATTCACCCTCACCCAGTCCGATCACGGACGGAGGTCCCAAGCGCGCCGCGACGATCTTTTGCGGTTCTTTCGCGGAGAGGAACACCAAAGAATAGATGCCGCGCAACTCTTTCAGCGACTGGCGCACGGCTTCTTCCAGCGACGCATTCTTTGAGTTCTTTTCGACGAGATGCGCTACGACCTCGGTGTCCGTTTCGGTGACGAACTTGTGACCTTCGCGTTGCAGCTTCTCCTTAAGGTCCAGGTAGTTCTCGATGATGCCGTTGTGGACGACCACGATTTGCCCGGTGCAGTCGCGGTGGGGATGGGCGTTTTCTTCCGTGGGGCGACCGTGGGTGGCCCAACGAGTGTGGCCAATTCCATAAGTACCCTCGATTGGCGATTTGGCCAAGACTTCCTCGAGGTTGCGGAGCTTGCCGGGGGCGCGCCGGACTTCCAGCTTGCCGTCCTTAGTAACTACGGCGATTCCGGCGGAGTCGTAGCCGCGGTATTCCAATTTTCGCAGACCTTCGATGATGACCGGAACGACTTTCTTCGGTCCGATGTAACCGACAATTCCGCACATGCGCGGGTCTCCTCAGGAAGCTAAGTTAAAAGCGTAGCATGGTCTGTTGGGGAGCAACCTGGGGTTCTGTGGGGCGTGTAGCGAAACGGGTTAGACGCTCAGTCAACGATCTCGAAGCGATATTCCTCGATGACCGGATTGGTCAGGACTTCCTTGGAGATGCGCTCGAGTTGTTTTTGGGCCTCGTCGCGGTTCCACCCATCCAGATTAAGGACGAAGAACTTGCCTTGGCGGACGTCCTTTACGGCGGCGTAGCCCAGGCCGGAGAGGGCATGTTGGATGGTTTGTCCTTGGGGATCGAGTACCGTGCGCTTTGGCATTACCCAGACGTGTGCTTGCATGGGCGGAATTATAGCACTGGAGGGTGGTGCAGGTTGGCGGGCGTCAGGCGAATGCGCGGAGCGGCTGGCCGGACTAAAGTCCAGCGCCTACAGTGAGCGATTAGGCGCCTTGGCGCTGCGCCAGGGCGCGCTTGGCTTCTTCTTCGACGAAGGCATGTTCGAAGCTCATTCCGGCCAGGCGTAGCAGTTCGTCCTCGCTGAGACCCATGCGGCGGGCGTTGTCGTATTCGTCGAGCAGCGTGGTGTGAAACATGGCGGGATCGTCGGTGGACAACACCACCGGGATGCCATGGCGGAACAGATCCGACAGGGGATGATCTTCGATTTGCGGGTTTTCGCGGGCTAGGAGCTTCGCCAGGGCACCAGTGCGAATATTGCTCTGCGGGCAAATCTCGAGCGGGATGCGCCGGTCAGCCAGAAGGTCCATCAGGTCCGGATCACCTATCGCGGCGATTCCGTGGCCAATTCTCTCCGCACCTAGCAATTCGATGGCTTCGCGGATTTTCTCGGGGCCGCCGACTTCGCCTGCGTGCATCAAACGGCGCAGTCCGATCTCCGCGGCTTTGTCGTACACCGGGCGAAATTCGTCGGTGGGAATGCTCAACTCGTCTCCGCCGATGCCGAAGGCCACGATGGCCTTGGAGTTGCAACGCTGAGCTGCTTCGACAACGCGCATGGCCGCCTCCGCACCGAATTGCCGGACGGCGTCAAAGACCCAGTTCATACGCAAGCCGCGTTTTGCGAATGGCTCGGTGGCTTCGAGCATGGCTACAAAGTTGGCTTGGGGATCTTGCTTTCGCAGCAGCATGATGCCGATGGAGAGAGTGATCTCCGCGTAGACAACTCCTTGCGCCAGCAACTGCTCACCAAGATCCCGCGCGATCAATGCGTAGTCCTGCGGTTCGCGCAAAAAAGACGTTACCCACTTGAAGGATTCGAGAAACTCGAGAAAATCTGGATAGGCGTAGCGACGGCGAACTTCTTCTTCGGTGACGGGCGCACCATGTCGCGCCGTGAGCGCGCAGACCGTCGCGGGCCGAATCGAGCCTTCCAAATGAAGGTGGAGTTCGGCTTTGGGTAGCGCCGCGATGCGTTCTCGGAGCGAGGCGGAGGTCATGGTCGAGTGGTCAGTGTGGTAGTTGTGGCCGGCCAGCGTTGGTCCAAGCCGTAAGCCAGTATGATCCCACATCGGTGGCGGCGTCGGAGAGCTGTCGGATCAGAGTGGCCGCCGCCTGATTGTAGAAGCGGTCGAAATAGTCGTCGTCATACGACTTTCCACCGAGCCGGGCGTTGCGATCGGCCAGCAGAATGGTCTCCAGCCAACTGTGCGCGCTCAGGCAGGCTTCAAAGGCGTGATCCGTGGGATCGTTGATGAAGGACGCGTCGTTGGGGCGCATTGGGAAAAAGGAGGAGAAACGATCGATCAACGCGGTGCCGAAGCGTTCGTTGATGCCCGTTTGTCCGGTCAGATGGCCGTCGAAGTTTTCCGTGGTATTGAACGGATCATGAGCTTCGGCGACATAGCCCGCCAGGATCGCGGCGTCGAGCTTGGCGTCGTCCCAACGCCCGAGTTTCATGGCCTCGGTGAGCTTGGCGCTGTACACACCGATCTGCCAGGGAAGCAGGCCGGTCGACTCGATCTTCGATTTGCCGAATTTAGTTACGGCCGCTTTGTAAGTTCTGGGCAGCAGTTCGAAGGGGAACCGGCCGTATTTATCCAAGTAAAGGTAATGATTGTGCTTCTCGGCGGGAGTTTTGGCTTCGGCGTCCAGCGGATCGGTGACGTGCAGCATGACAAAGGAGCGGTTCGCTTCGAAGAATGTGCGCAGGTCCGGCGGCAGGGTGTCGATGGCCTTGCCGGCCACGAGTTTTTGGCCGTTGCCGCCCCAGGCGAATGCTTGTAGGGGAAGCAGCGTCCACACGGCGAGAGCGACGAGCAAAATAAATGCTTGCCATTGGGTCGCCTTGGGAAACTTCTCCACCATTTGCAGAATTCCCCTACGTCGTTCGCTGTGCGGCTCTCAGCGTGCTGCGCTTGCGGCCGTAGTTGTAGTAAATCACGAGTCCAATCGCCAGCCATACAAAGAAGCGAATCCAGTTGGTGATGGGTAGCCCCGCCATCAGCAGGAGGCACGTCAGGATGGTGACGATGGGGGCGAGCGGTCCGCCGGGTGCGCGGAAGGCGCGCGGACGGTTCGGCTCGCGATAACGGAGGATCAGCACGCCGCCGGCGACCAGGGCGAAGGCGAAAAGCGTGCCAATATTCGCGAGGTCTGCGAGCGTGCCGATGTCCAGTATCCCTGCGGGGATTCCCACGATGAAACCCGCCATCCAGGTGGAAAAATCCGGCGTGCAAAAACGCGGGTGGACGCGGCTGAAAATGCGCGGGAGCAAGCCGTCGCGAGACATGGCGAACCAAACGCGCGCTTGCCCGAGTTGGAAGACCAACAGAGAAGAAATCATGCCCATCAGCGCGCCCAGCAGAACTACCAGGCGAACGCCGCCGAAATGGAGTTTCTTGAGAGTATTCACAACCGGCGCTGCGTCGTCCACTAGCGACTGCCACGGCACAAGGCCGGTCAAGACCACGACCACCGCGATGTAAAGAAGTGTGCAGATTATCAGCGTCGCGATAATGCCGATGGGCAAGTCGCGCTGCGGGTTCTTGCACTCTTCCGCAGCCGTCGAGACCGAATCGAAGCCGATGTAGGTGAAGAACACGATCGAGCCGCCAGTCAGAATGCCGGGCCAGCCGTTGGGCGCGAAGGGGTGCCAGTTGGCGGGGTGAATGAAGCGAGCCGCGAAACCGACGAAGACCAGGATGGCTACGATCTTCAGCAGGACCATGACGTTGTTGGTCTCGGCGGATTCGCGAATACCGCGGACGAGGATCACCGTCAGCAACATGACGATGATGAACGCCGGCCAATTGAAACCGAAGTGCCAGCCGGGCTCGTACAGCACGTTTCCTTGGAGGTCCGACAATCCGCCCGGCAGATAAGCGGGTGTGATCCAACGCAGGTCCGGATGCACGCCAAACCAATCGAGCAACGCGACTAAATGCGCGGAGAAACCTACGCTGACGGCCATATTGCTTACGGCATATTCGAGGATCAGATCCCAGCCGATGATCCAGGCGATCAATTCGCCCATCGTCGCGTAGGTGTACGTGTACGCGCTGCCGGCGATGGGGATCATGGCGGCCAGTTCGGCGTAACACACCGAGGCGAATCCACAGACGATGGCTACCAACACGAAGGAGAGAGCGATGGCGGGGCCTGCGCCGGGGCGCCCGAACGAGGCGGAGTGGTAGATCAAATACTCCAGCAGCGGCGCATTCAGAATCGAGGAGACTTGCAGTTTTTGCCCGGCGATGGCTGTGCCGATCACCGTGAAAATTCCCGAGCCAATCACCGCGCCTATTCCGAGAGAGGTAAGACTAAGCCAGCCGAGAGATTTTTTGAGGCGGACTTCGGCGTTTTCGGAGTCCGACACAAGTTGATCGATGCCTTTGCAGCGGAAAAGGGGTGATCCCACTCGTACTCTCCGATCGCATCCGCAAAACCGGAAGCCTGACCTGGCCGGACGCGCCTGTAGGGTCGCTTGTGGGCCTCAATGTACCTTGAGAGGCTCGATGGTGCAACCGTGGGCGCGGCGCGAGTGCTGGGGGTTACATCTGCTCGAGCTGGGCGTAGCGTTCGACGAATTTCTTTGTACCGCGGCCCGGAAAACTCACCGAGAGCCGGCGGTCTTCCTCGTCGCCTTCCACGCCGACGATGGTGCCCACGCCGAAGTTGGGATGACGCACCTTGCGGCCGAGTAGAGGATCGGCGTTCGCGCCGCGCTTTAACGGTGGCCGCCCAAACGAGGTTGAGCCTGGGGCAGCTCGACGGGCCACCGCCGTTGGCGCTGGAGCGGTCTTGCCCCTTACCCGCCGCAGGAACTCTTCGGGCGAGTAGGAGTATTCGGGATCGGGTTCGTAGCGCCGCGTTTGGCCGATCTCGGCCATCGAGCCGCGCACGGTGTCCACCAACTCGCTGGGGACTTCCGCCAGGAAACGCGAGGGTAGGGAGGCGCGAAGCTGCTGCTCGTTGCCGAAAACGCGCCGATAGACGGCGCGCGTCAGCGTCAAGGAAGTACGCGCGCGCGTCATTCCGACGTAAACAAGGCGGCGCTCTTCTTCGATGCCTTTTTCTTCATTCAACGAGCGGCTATGCGGGCAGATGCCCTCTTCCATGCCGGTCAGAAACACGTGGTCGAACTCCAGGCCCTTGGTGCTATGCAGGGTGATTAGCGTCACGCCGGGTTTGCCCTCGAACGAATCGGCGTCGCTGACCAGCGCGGCGGCGTCCAGGAAGTCGGTGAACTCTTCGCCGGCTTCGGTGCTTTCGGCGACGGCGCGAACCAGTTCCTGCAGATTTTCCATGCGAGGCACGTCTTCGGGGGCGTTGCGGTCGCGCAGCATGCCCATGTAGCCGGTTTCTTCGAGGACGCTGCGTAGGAATTCCGCTGCTGAGTTTTTCGCCAGCGATTCCTGGAGCTTGGCGATCAGGTCCTGGAACGCCCGCAGCGGTGTTACCGCGCGGCCTGCCGACGCGCCATCCACAAACTTGCCGATGGCCTCCCAGAGAGACGACGCAGCGATTCGCGCAGCTTCACGTAGGGCATCGACGGTTGTCTTGCCAATGCCTCGCGGCGGTACGTTCAACACGCGCAGCAGGGAGATGTCGTCCTCGGGATGCATGGCCAGGCGCACATAGGCCAGCGCGTCTTTTACTTCCGCGCGCTCGTAAAAACTGAAGCCGCCAACCAGCTTGTAGCGGACGCCGCGCCGGCGAAACGCTTCTTCAAACGCTCGCGACTGGAAATTGGTGCGGTACTCCACGGCGCACGTCTGCGAAGAATCGTCGGTAAGAATGCGGTCCAATTGGTCGGCGACGAATTCGGCTTCCGCCTGCGCGTCGCGCCCTTCGAAGTATTTCAGGTTGGCGCCGTGCCCAATTTCCGCGCTCAGCGACTTGCCCAGACGGTCGGGATTATTGGCCACCACCGCGCCGGCGGCGTCCAGAATGTTCTGCGTCGAGCGGTAGTTACGCTGCAGTTTGATGATCTTCGCGCCGCCGAAATCCCGCGAAAAGCTCATCAGGATCGATACATCCGCGCCTCGCCACCGATAGATGGACTGATCTTCGTCGCCCACGACGCAAACATTCTGCTTAGGCCCGGTGAGCAGTCGCATCAATTCGTACTGTACGCGATTGGTGTCCTGGTATTCGTCGACGTGAATGTATTGGAAGCGCGCCTGCCACTTTTCGCGTACCGGCGCCGCTTCGCGCAGGAGCCGCGCCGAGCGCAGCAGCAAGTCGTCGAAATCCAGCGCCTTGCTCTGATGCAGTAGTTTCTCGTATGCCGAATAAATGTCTGCGACGCGGCGGCCGTCTTGATCGATAGCGGTGGCGCGCATGCC
>Ga0210384_10000463_pt1 | contig 62045 bp, 97 predicted proteins | sample IncBWH2MmetaG_FD_160574 | JGI IMG/M metagenome (GOLD analysis project Ga0210384, IMG submission 160574) | Forest soil microbial communities from Barre Woods Harvard Forest LTER site, Petersham, Massachusetts, United States - Inc-BW-H-2-M | ecosystem: Environmental > Terrestrial > Soil >...
TCTCCGCTGCGCACAGCAGCATTCTCGAAGCTGTCTTCACCAACGCCGAGGCGTTCGAAGCCAACCTCGACTACTACCTGGCTTCGCCCAGCGAAGTGGCGCTGGACTGCATCGAGCGCATTATGAAGGAGCGCCCATTGGCGCTCCTTGACGCGCCTCGGAAGATGTACTACGACAAGCGGAAGAAGGTCATAACACGCGAAGAGTTCGAGCCGACAGCGGCGCAGCGCGAGAAGCTCGACAGTGCGATTGCCTTCTGCACGCAAATTGGCTTCCCAATCGCGAGCTACGCCCTTCACTTCGCCGAACTTGGCCAGCGCATCGTGGCACTCGCCGAGGCCGGCGCGATTTGGCTATCCCCTCGCGCGCTCGCCGGCGACGAGGACGAGCTCGCCACCACGCTCATCGAAGAGTTCATCCATCTGCGCAACCGAGTAGACGACGCGACTCGCCGGATGCAAAATGTCCTCTTCGACGAGATCGTACGCCTTGGGCGACAAGTTGTCGCCCAACACGATGCTCCAGCCGAGTGGTCAGGTACTCGCTTCGATCCGCCCAACCTTTAACGACAAGATTCCATTCTGAGGGAGTATCTTCGATGGTCAAAACAGCGTGTTGGGCTGCTGCAGTAGCGATCAGTATAACTGCTATTGCGTGGTCATCCGCTCAGTTCAGTATAGAGGACGTGAAGCAACGCGCTTTCATGATGAAAGTTTGTACTGACGCCGGTGGAAGCTGGGTAAGTAACTGGCGCAATGAATGGAGTTGCGAGCAGCCAAACCGTAAGGACTGATCCATGCACTACCACAGTCCTTTGCGCCCCCGCTGGGCCGGCCAGGGCGCCTACGGCAAAGTAGTACGCGAAGATGGCGTCGCCTTGGGTGCTCTACCGTCGCTCTACCTCGACCCGCTCGAAGACGGCACCTGGGAGGTCATGGTTCAGCTGCAAGTTAGCATCGCGGCCTTCCGGCAGTTCACCACGCGAGTTAGCACGGCGGAACTGCACGACTTGCTCTTTGCTTGGCGCAGCGACCCGGAAGAGGTGCTGCGCAACACGTTCGGGTATGACTTCGCAGTGTGGAGCACGCCGCAGGCGGCACCTCGCGAGAAGAGCACAACGACACTGGAGGACCTAGGGCTATGATTCGCGCCATCGTAGTCTACTTGCCAGAAGATTGCCGTCACGGCCTGTGCGACTGCGCAAGCGCAGCAGCATGCCACTTCCCGCGTTGCACTAACTGCGACGAGCTAGTCGACGCGAATGGTAAGTGGATAGATGATAACGGATGGCATGGTGAGCACTGTTGCCAGTGCCCAGATTGCGGTGCACCGTTGCCGCCGTAGGCCCACATATGTAATTACATACGTGTGGCGCCCCTTTACAACCCACGCAACCCGTGATACTATCACGCCAATCGAAAGGACGCACCGCCATGCACCAACCCACTCCCACCCGCACCATCGAGCTTACCATCCACGGCATCACATTCGCTGCTCCGCAGCCCTTCGCGCAGGGCCACGTCTGCACCGAGGGCGAAGCGAGCGTTCTGAACGCGCAGTTCGCAGAGAACCTTCGCAACAACTTCGCGAAGCGTGTCAAGGCGTGGCAAGAAAGCAACCCTGGCGAAGATGCGGAGCATGATGGCGGATTGCACGCAGACTTTAAGCGCTACGCTGCATCCTACACCCTTGCGCCGCGCACCTCTGCCGACCCAATCGACCGCGCTGCGCATCGTATCGCCACTGACCTCGTTCGCGAGTCCCTCAACGCGAAGGGCATGAAGCAGAGCGACTTGGCCGACGGTCAGTTCGACGAGTTCGTCCGCAAGGTCGCGGCGCGCCCAGCAGTGCGCGATGAAGCCACTCGCCGCGTCGCCGCGACGAAGCACATCGTTTCGCAGACGCTCGATCTAGACGAGCTTGCATAGTGCACCCACTCGCGTTCCAGACAAAGTCTGGCGGCAACTCCGGCGCGTGGAACGAAGTCCACTCTGGCGACCATGTAATATGCCTGATATCTGGCCGCACAGGGGTGCTAGATGAGTGCTTGCACGACGGCGAGGCGTTAGTGACTTGGGATGACGGACAATTCGGCGTAGTGAAGTGGCATAACTTGGCGCCATCTTCAAAAGTTAAGGTTACCGGTAATAACTGGGAAGCAATCCGATAATGCCAGCTTCGCCGAACCCTGATTGCACCGAGCTCTTGTACCGCGCCCTTAGCGCGCCAATAGGCATTGCCGTGCAAGTAAGTGACGCAGCGCGCTGCAAAGCAGAGTTGTACAAGACTCGCACGCTGCTGTGCGACACCGCGCTCGCCGAGCTAAGCATTCGCACTAATCCACTTCTACCTAGCTCTGAACTCTGGCTAATGCGAGCTGGCGCAATTCCAAGCGACGTGAAGGGCGCGAAGCCACTCGGGAAGGCATCGCCTCAGCTAGAGCGCGAGGAAACGCGATGAAGCGAAGCGCAGACAACCTCGCCCGCAAGCACATTTGGGTCGACACTGACGACTGGCAGTGGTACGAGGAAACATTCGCGGGGAGGATGAAGATTAGCGAAGCCATTCGCCTCGTTATGCGCAAATATCGCCAGAGCGTGGAGGCGAAGGTTGGCGCGAGCGCGGCGCGGCCGCGAGCAGACCTAGCAGTAGGGGAGTAGCAAGTATGTGGGGTATGTCAGTTATGCACTGGGTCGTCGTCGCTGGTGTCGTCGCAGTGCTATTCGGCCGAAACAGGGTCAGCAGTGTTATGAAGGACCTGGGTGGCGGCATTCGCGAGTTCAAGAAGGGCATGTCCGAGGCGCTCGATGCCCCACGCATCGAGGACAAGCGAGAGGAGCGCGAAAGCGATGTTTGACACAACTCGCCGCAAGTTCCTAGTCGGCTCCCTCGCGTCGCTCTTCGCCGCACCGGCCATCGTGCGCGCTTCGTCGCTCAACCTCGCCGGCCTGCGCGGCGTGCGGTTTGACACGAGCGGCATAACCTACGACCAGAGCGACTCGCTCGCCTACGAGTACTGGGCCATCGGCCCCATGGGCCTCGCGAAGTACACGGCAAAACAGATAATGGACGCGCCGAAGGGCGTCTACCTGCCCTGGCTGCCTTCGGAACGCATGATCCACAGTTATGAGGATAAGCTGGTAGGGGGGCCTAATAGCTTCTTTCGCCCAGTGCGCGAGAACAAGTCCGGCCTAATGTTCGCACAGGATCAGAAGACAGCTGAACTCAAACTGCTAAATATCGCCGACTCCCTCGACCGCGACCCTGTAGTCGCAAAGCTTCGAAGCGAGCAAGACGACTTGCTTCGCAAGCTTCGCGATATGCCGCGCAACGAGGCGGAGAAGACGTTCGATCCCAACAACCACGAGGATCGAATGCGCGTCGTACGAGCGTCGCGAAGAATGCGAGAGCTAGCGTGGCGCAAGGAAGATGCGCAGAATGGCGAGCCTAGCGCATGAGCGATCGGGAAGAGCGCCGCAGGCGAGCGCAGATTGCGCGCAACTCGTTGCGAACGGAGAACGGCCTTGCCACTAATCGAATGCGAGACGTTGCTGCGCAAGTATCGCCATCTGCGAGTAGTGAACGGACTTCCTCGCACGCTCTGCCGACGGGTGTACTTGGAAGCGACCGCGCAGACTCGAAGTCGTCCACTATGCCCTGAGTGTAAGATCGCAGCGAGAGTCTACGTTGGTAACAATCAGAACGACTACGCTCCAACTCGCGAAGGGCAAGCTTCGGAAGGGGCGGAGCCTACTTGAGTTCACAACGTACATTAGCATTGGCGAAGCTGATGCGCTTCGCGAAAGGGCAAGCCTAGATGACCGAACCGTCTCCGCCCAAATCCGCCGCGATATCCGACAAGCCAACAGCGCCTTCGACACAAGACGCAACAAGTAGTGGCGCAGCGGCCTTGGCCACCGCAGACGCGCAGTCGCTCGAAGTGCTCTTCTCCCGCGACCCATTCGAGATGATCGTGGAGGACGAGAAGGGCGCACGGAACTTCGAAACTATCGTCGCCGCGCTGCGCCGCCAGCGAGCGGCCTGGAAGGCAGCAGAAGCCGCCGGCGCGACATCGGCGCGACGCAAGGCGGCGAAGGCCAAGGTCACTACGAGCCTAGCAGAGTTGGGCCTCGATGATTAGAAGATTTCTCTGCTGAATTGGATGGCATAGTTGGCACGCAGGTATTCCTGTGTACCATTCATGGAAGTACAACTGCAAGTACTGTGGCAAGTCAAAACTGGTACTCGACTGATGCAGACCTTCGAGACTAACAGCAGCTTCTCACGAGAAGTCCCAAACCTGCAACTTGCATGGGACTCAACCTCGTTGGGCTTACTAAAGGAGTGCCCGCGCAAATATCAGCTCGCCATTATTGAGGGCTACGAGCAGCGCGTTCGCAACGTACATCTCGCCTTCGGCATCTGGCTTCACGAAGCAAAGGAGCAGTACGACTCCGCGCGCGCTGACGATCTCAGCTACGAGGAAGCCGTCTTGCGTTCTGTCCGCCACATAATGTGCGCGACATGGAACAGCGAGCTTAAGCGGCCCTGGGCTTCCGACGACTCACACAAGAACCGCTTCACGCTCGTCCGCACAGTCGTCTGGTATCTCACAGAATACAAAGACGATCCAATTGAGACACTGCGGCTTGCAAATGGCAAGGCTGCGGTGGAGCTAAGCTTCTCCTTCGAGTCACCATTCATCGCCAATAGCGGTGAGAAGTTCCTAATCTGCGGTCACATGGACCGCTTCGGTAAGATCGGCACTCCCGCCTGGGTCTGCGATGTGAAGAGCACAAAGTATTCGCTCGACGAGCGCTACTTTGCGCAGTTTACCCCGCACAACCAGTTCACAATCTACACACTCGCCGCGCGAGTGGTGTATAGTATACCTGTGCAGGGGCTAATCGTCGACGCAGCGCAAGTCGCCGTGACTTTCTCGCGCTTTGAGCGTCGACAGGTCTATCGCGACGAGGCGCAGCTCGACGAGTGGCTACAGGGCTTCGGCGTGTACGTGAAACAGGCCGAGTACTACGCTCGAATGAACTATTGGCCGCTTAACGAAACTAGCTGCAATAAGTTTAGTGGCTGTCAGTTTCGTCAAGTCTGCTCGCACTCACCGGCTATTCGCCAAAAATGGCTTGATGCAGACTTCGTGAAACGCACCTGGGACCCACTGCGCACGCGAGGGGATATCTAGCTATGCCTATGATTGCGTTTTCTATCGGTTTAATTGGCTTTGGCCTCTCGGTTGTGTCGGGAGATCGGTGGGTAATTGCGCTAACTGGTGCTATGTTAGTTGTGAACGGCGCCATAACATGGGTGAATATGAGTATATGACTCGCCCGTTTCGTCCGACCACTACCCACGCTTCGCCGAAGCTACCTAGTACTGCCTTCGGCTTCGCCGACGCGCGCATTGGGCCAAACAAGGCGATGAGCGAAAAGGCTGCGCAGACTAGGCGCCAGCGCGGCTTGAAGGTCACACTGCCGCGCATTCGTTGCTTAGAAAAGCCAATAGAGAGCGAGGACTGAGTGGCGAATATTACTGCGCACCAGAGCGCGACAACCACGAAGCTCCTGCTGATCGGCCACTCCGGCAGCGGTAAAACCGGCGCTCTCGCCTCGCTCGCCGCAGCAGGCTACAAGCTGCGCATCTTGGACTTCGATAACGGCCTCGATATCCTTCGGAACTACGTTACGGACCCGAGTTCGCCATACGTGAAGGCAAACCCAAAGGTTGCAGAGAATATCGACTATGTGACTTGCACAGACAAGATGCGCAACGTCGCCGGCAACATAATGTGCGCGAAGGCCGAGGCGTGGCAGCGCGCAACGCAGATGTTAGTGCATTGGACTTACGAAGAGAAGCAAGCCGACGGCAGCGTGAAGAAAGTTGACCTGGGGAAGATCACCGAGTGGGGTGCAGACACCATCCTAGCGGTAGATAGCCTCAGCATGGCCGCCACGGCGGCACTTAACTTCCACTTGCAGATGAATGGGAAGCTTGGGCAAGCGAGGACGCAGAACGAAGCCCGGCGCGACATCGGCGCGACGCAAGGTCACCTCCGCAAAATGCTCGAGCTTCTCTACGACGACTCCATAAAGTGCAACACGATAGTGAACTCCCACATCACAATGGTGACAGAGAGTGGCCTGGGACCGCAGAGCGAGGAATTTAAGGAGCAAGGAAACGGTGAGGCACCTAAAGGCTTCCCCAGCGCCATTGGGCGTGCGCTCAGCCCCATTATCCCTCGTTTCTTCAACTCTGTGTTGTTCATTGACACCGCTGGGAGTGGAGCTTCGGCGAAGCATCGCATTTACACCCGTTCGCAGGGCGCGATACTCGTCAAAACGACCGCCCCGTTACGAGTAAGGCCGGACTACGACATCGCACAGGGGCTAGCAGAGTACTTCGCCGCTGTGCGCGAGTCGCCAAAGGTTCCGTCCTAAGACGGAGCATACGCAACTACCAACCAAATGGAGTCCCAACCAATGACAGTTGACTTCAAACAACTTCTCGCAAAACCCGTAGATGACGTAAAGCGCCCTCCCGCGCCACCTGCGGGGACCTACTACGGCACCATCGCGGCCTTCAAGTTCCAAGAGAGCGCTTGGACGAACAATGAAACTGGCGATAAGGACGCCCAGGTGCGCTACACGATCCGTAATATCGAGCCGGGCGAGGACATCCTCGCGAATGCGGAGTTGCTCGAAGGCATAGACCTCTCGAAACGTCAGTTCAACGCCGACTTGCCCCTGTCCGGCGGCAACGAGTGGGTTACGAAGACGTTCCTCGAAGCCCTCGGCATCGCGACGAGTGGCCGCGGTTGGGGGGAGTTGTGCCCCGAAGCCATTAACCACTCCGTTATGTTCGACGTCACCCACCGGCTGAACAAAACCGACCCAGCTGCGCCGCCGTTCACCGACGTGAGGAATCTTCGCAAGCGACCCGAGTAGTCGGGGCGTTCGCCCCGACGCGAGTGTGGTGCGGTTCAATTCCGCCTCGCTGGCCGAGATCTGGTGATTAATTAGGGTTCGAAGCCCTGCCTTGCAGAGGTCGCTGTACGCTGCTCGGATCATTGCCCGCATGGTGGCGGGGGCCAAGACGGCGGGAGGATTGTGGGGAAAACGCAACGCCTCCCGCCGTTCTTCGGCACTCGAAGCTTGAGGACTACGTGAATGCCTATTAGCGATGACTTCCTCCGCATTGACCTCGCCAGCGTGGTCGTACTTCGCGACGACCGCCAGCGCAGGAAGATATATGACGCTGAGGGCTACTTTGTTAACCACGATGGACTACTTGAGTCTGTCCGCCGGCATGGCGTCATACAGCCAATTATTATTAATCGCGAACTCGTGCTCGTCGCTGGTGAGCGACGGCTCGAAGCCTCGCGCTGCATCGGCCTCACGACCATCCCCGCGAGATTTGTCGAAGACCTGAGTGAGACCGAAGCGAAAGTACTAGAGCTAGAAGAAAACCTCCGCCGAGCGGACTTGCCGTGGCGCGACGAGGTACTCGCCATCGCCCAGCTTCACGAATTGTACAAGTCGGCTAAGCCAGACCAGACGCTAGCTGACACCGAGCGAGCCACTGGCTACACGCAGCTGATGTGCGCGCTTCGCGTAGCGCGGGACATCGACTCACCGCGCATTGCAAGTTGCACGCACCTGCGGCAGGCGTATAATGTGCTCGCTCGGGTGGATGAGCGGGCGACGGCGGACGCGGTTAACGACATTATTGACGCGGGCGCGGCGGTTTTCGCGGGCATCGGCGCCGGGGCACAGGACGCCGGTGGTTCGTCAAACGGCGCGGGCGGCGCCACGGGGGCGGGGTCGGCCGGAACGCACCACGGGGCCGCGCACGGCCACGCACAAACGCACATTCCCGCCGCTCAGCCCAGTGAGTCCATCGTGCTTGCGAAGTTCGCCGATTGGGCAGCGCAGTATACCGGGCCAAGCTTCAACCTCATACATTGCGACTTCCCCTACGGGATAGACGTATTCGCGGGGGCGATGTCTGGCCGCAACTCGCATACTACGTATAGCGACACGCAGGGCGAGTACATCGGATTGATCGAAGCACTCTGCGCAAACCTGCCTAAGCTCATGTCGCATAGCGCCCACCTAGTCTTCTGGTGCACAGCAGACATTGAAGTGCAGTGGCGCACTATTGAGCTATTTCGCAAACTCGCCCCATCGCTGATATTCCACCAGAAGCCACTAATCTGGCACAAAACGGACAATATTGGGATGCTGAGCGATCCGAAGCGCATCCCACGGCATGTGTACGAAACCGCGCTAGTTGCGAGCCAAGAAGACCGACTAATACTGCGTGCTGTGAGCGACACATACGGCGCCCCGACAGACAAGTCGCACCATCCAAGTACGAAGCCAGAACCTGTTCTGCGGCACTTCTTCCAAATGTATTGCGACGAGCACACACGGCTGCTCGACCCAACATGCGGCAGCGGTAGTGCGCTGCGGGCCGCCGAGAGCCTCGGAGCGAAATTCGTACTGGGCATTGAGAGTAACGAAGAGCACTACAAGGCCGCGCAAAGCGCGCTGCGGAACTTCCGAACACTCAGAAAGGTGACGAAATGAGAATTAACGTTTATACTGAGGAACTTCTGGCCAACTTTGGTCCGAATACGCCTAGTTGCGCAGAGATCGTGAAGACCGAGTACGTCTCCAGCCGAACTGGCGAGAAGATGGCAAACTATGGCCTGCGCATCTACTTCAAATCTCACCCAGACCTCCACTACGTTCCTCCACGGGACGACGACCGCTCCGCTGTCACCATTTGGTGCGGCTCGAGGGAGAAGAACGTCGTTAAGTTTTGGGACGATATAGCTACTGCACTACAACTTTCAACTCTTAAAAATTGGCGCGAGAAGACAGAAGCGCAGCAGGCCAGTACGGAGGCCGCAATTGCCAAAGGCGATTAACTTCATCTGCTTCTCCCTCCGTCTCGACCCAGACACCTATCTGGAGGTTCTTTCCTATGCAAAGCGACAGCGGCTTAACAAAACCGATGCCCTCCGCGAGCTCATCGACTTCGGAATTATTAGCGCAGCGGGGGACGACGCACGGCGACTTCACGGTCAACGCGCGCATCTCGCAGCGCCTCAAGGCCGTCATTCAGGAGGAACCAAACTGGCCCAAACTAGCTGCATATCAGCAAGAAGCAATCCACATGATCCTTCACAAGATCAGCCGAGCCGTTGCCGGCAACGCTGACTTTAAGGATCATTGGGACGACATAGCAGGCTACGCGAAGCTGGTATCCGACCGATGCACGTCGTAGCGCCTCCATTCGCCCATTCGTCCGGCCCACGTACTGCGAAGCTCGCCTTCGTCGCAGAGTGTTGGGGCGAGCAAGAAGACATGGCTGGGCGCCCGCTTGTCGGCAACGCGGGCCAGGAGTTCACGCGGTTGCTGTGCGAAGCGGGGATAGACCGCAGAGAGTGCTTTCTAACTAACACCATCGCCGCAAGGCCGCCAGATAACAAGTTCGAAGCACACTTCTGTTGCAAGAAGGGCGAGCTTCCGCCCAACTACGCCCTCCCGCCACTGTCGCAGGGCAACTATCTGAAGCCGGAGTACTGCGGGGAGCTAGATCGCCTATGCGAAGAACTATGCACGGTTCGGCCAAACCTCGTCGTAGCCCTCGGCGCAAAGGCCCTATGGGCGCTAAGCGGCAGCAGTGCCACAGGAGCTATGCGGGGAACAGTAGCTACTTCACGATTCGTATTGCACCAGGGCAATGGCTCGCACAGTCTAGCTACACAGAAGATACTAGCGACGTATCATCCTAGCTATCTATTCAAAGTATGGTCACATAGGCCAATCGTCCTAGCCGACTTGATGAAAGCGAAACGCGAAGCCGCCTTCCCCGAGGTCCGCCGCCCCGAACGCACCGTGCTAGTCCGCCCGACGATCGGCGAGATCGAAGAGTTCTACGAGTTTAACCTACGAGATGCCGCCTGCATCGCCGTGGATATTGAGACGAAGGCGGGGCAGATCAGCGATATTGGCTTCGCTCCCTCGCGCCGTAAGGCAATGGTAGTGACCTTTCTCGATCCGAAGAAGGCTGACGCGAGCTATTGGGAGTCGCCAGTACTTGAAGTCGCCGCGTGGAAGTGGGTGCAGAGGATACTCGCCTTGCCTTGCAAGAAGCTATTCCAGAACGGCGTCTTCGATATCTCGTACTTGATGAAACAGGGACTGAGAGTAGTGAACTGCGCAGACGACACGATGCTACTTCACCACAGCTACTATCCTGAGCTGCAGAAAAGCCTTGCGTTCCTCGGGTCCATCTATACGAGCGAGCCGGCGTGGAAGCTTATGGTTAGGCACAAGAAAGAAGAGTTGTTGAAGAAAGATGAGTAGGGATACGCAATGGTCGATGCATACGAACGTGAACAGCAAGCGCTACACAATCAGCAAAAGCGCGAGAGATTAGAACTCGCTGAAGCTAAGGCCAAGATAGCACGTCTGCGCGCGGCGCTCAAGCCATTCGCAGAGGTCTTTCGCGGTGAGCGGCTGAATGCAGGCCCAGTTGATTGGCAACAAGCAAGTGAAGTTTACACGAATACAGTACAATGAGCACTGAAGGCTGCCCCGCCGAATACGTATACCTCGCGTCGCCGTACTCGCACCACGACGCCGCGGTGCGTGCGCTTCGTTTCCTCGAAGCTGAGCGCTGTTCGCACTGGCTTCTTCTCCGTAGGAACTGGAATTACTCTCCGATTGTCTACTGCCACTTGATGGCCCAGAAGTTCGGCCTTCCGACTGACTTCGCCTATTGGCAGGACTTAAATCGCGCCATGCTAGTCTACAGTCGCGCGATGTACATACTGACGATTGATGGCTGGCGCAACAGCACGGGGATCGCCGGAGAGCGCGAGTTCGCGGAGGGCGAGGGGATACTAGTAAGGTATATCGAACCGTATCTCGACGCATATCAGATACTGGCGAAGCCGCCATGCTAGTTCGCACGCAAGACCTCAAGCAAGGCGAGGTGACAGAAGATAATTTGCAAATATATAACGGACTTGATTGCTGTATCACAATGGAGGTCTTCGAGGAGCTATCGACGCTCAGTAACGCCCCACCGCCTGTCTACGCCTTCTCTCGTGCCTTGCAAGCCCCGATACTCGAAATGTCCCTGCGCGGGTTTCGAATAGACGAGTATGAGAGACAAAGTAGTCTCGCCTCGCTGCGCGAGAAGCGCACAAAACTTAACTCCGCGTTACAGTTGCTCGCATACGCGGTATGGGATAAGCCACTTAACCCCAACGTCGGCGCGCACAAGCAGCAACAGGAGTTCTTCTACCGCCACATGCGGGTACCAGAAATTTGGTCCTCTCAAAAGGGCGAACGCAAGCTTCGCATGAACCGAGAAACGCTAGAGAAGATTGAGGTATATCTGTATGCCAGACCAATCGTTGCGTGTATCTTGGCAATTCGTGATCTCAACAAATCAATTGAATTCTTCGAAACTGAACTGGATTCTGATGGACGGTTCCGAACGAGTTACAATATCGGGGGAACTGAATCATGGCGGCTTTCATCCAGCAAATCCGCCACGGGAACTGGAGGCAATGCTCAAAATCTTAAACGAGATGATGATATTGCCAAAGGAGAGCTTAGTGTTAGGAAACCCTTCGTCGCCGACCAAGGAATGAAGCTATGCGTCTTAGATCTCGAACAGGCTGAGTCGAGGGAGGTTGGGCTGATCTTCGGAACACTTTTCAACGACTGGAGATTCCTCGACGCTTGTGAGCAAGGCGATTTACACACCACTACCGCGAGGCTAATATGGCCAGAGCTTGTCCACGACCGCAAATCTGCCGAGGCTCACTTCTATCGTCACTTTACATATCGCGACATGTCCAAGCGTGGCGGCCATCTCACAAGCTACATGGGCACTGCGTGGACTGCGGCGCGCAGTTTGAAGGTTCCATTGAAGCTAATGGAGATATTTCAATCAGCTTTTGCGACAGGACCAAAAGCTGCGTTTCCGAGTTTCCCAAGGTGGTGGCGATGGGTAGCACAGGAGTTGCAGACCAAGCATCAGATCACAAATTCGTTTGGCGTTACCCGGACGTTTTTTGGTCGTCCTAACGACGACACAACGCTTCGCGAAGCAATTGCGCACTCGCCTCAGAGCAGCACGGCAATGCGTACGAACCTCGCGCTGTGGCGCATTTGGCGATATCTCCCACACGTCCAATTGCTCGCACAGACACATGACAGCGTGACGTTTCAGTTTCGCGACCGCGATGACAATTACACAAAGGAAGTGCTGCGAGACGCTAGGGCGCTCATGAGCACGCCCTTGCACCTGCCAAATGGCCGCATCTTCGACGTTCCAAGCGACTGCAAAATCGGCTGGAACTGGGGAGCCTACGATGCGAAGTACAACCCGAATGGATTGCGCAAGTGGAAGGGCAGCGACGAGCGGAAGAGGCTAGATGGAGTGGATCGCATACTATGAAGAAGTGGACATATGAATTTGTTGAGCATGGTGGCTATGACTGCATGACCAGCGCATGGATTATTCGCGACGAGCTAGGCAATATAGTCTGCACGCTTGATTTAGCTGACTATGGGCAAGTTAACTGTGACTATGAGTTTCGCAGCGAAGAAGCAGAAGCGAACGCAAAGGAAATTGCAGGGCTACATCCATGAGAGTCCTCGTCTATGGCGGCCGCACCTTCGGCGACAAGGCTGCGCTCTACGCAAAGCTCGACGCCCTCCATGCCGCCCGGCGTATCACCTGTGTGATATCTGGTATGGCCGCGAGAGCAGACTCGCTCGCAGTCGGCTGGGCGTACGCGAATGGCGTGGACTTCGAATCGTACCATGCAGACTGGCGACTATACGGCAAGTCCGCCGGCGTAGTGCGTAATAAGAAGATGCTCTTCGAGGGCAAGCCAGACGTGGCAGTAGCCTTCCCTGGCGGGCGCGGCACAGCGGATATGACAATGCGAGTGCGCAAGGCAAACGTTGAGCTAATCGAGGTATCATGACAAAACTTTTATTAAAGTTGCCCGGCAAACTTGGCTTCATTTACCGTGAACTTGTGCATCTTGCGACTGAGGACGCAAAAGAACTTACTAAAGTTTCAATCGTCGGAACTCCAGCGTATTGGTTTGTAGACGAAAATAACAACTTTGCAATCTGGCCATTACCTAAGAATAACAAAGCTGAGATCGTAGTTGAGATCTCATATCCATCTCGGACTTGACTGAAATGTTATGGCGCAGGACTTTATTGACTCATTTCTATCCTACACGGAGCAAATCTCGTCTCCGTACATCTTCCGCCTCTGGGCCGGCATCGCTGGCGTCGCAGGGGCACTCGAGCGCCGTTGCTGGGTTAAGGCCCTTCCGCAACCAACCTACGCAAATCTGTTCGTACTACTAGTAGCTGCGCCGGGGATAGGCAAAGGAGTAATTGATGAGATCACTAGGATTTGGCGCCAAGTTAAGCGCCTTCATCTTGCTCCAGATAGCGTTACTAGCGCCAGTCTACTTGATAGTCTTCTTGAAGCCGACCGAAAGGTTGTGCATAATGGGAGTCTTGCCTTCGAGTATCACTCCCTCATCGTTCCAAGTGAAGAGTTTGGAGTTCTCGTCCCCTCTCACGATCTTGAGTTTCTCTCGCGACTCAACCGAATATTCACTAATCCTGACGTGCTCCGGGTCCGTCGAAAGTACCTTAAGGAGGAAGTAAGTATTGTGAACCCACAGATGACCATCCTCGCCGGCACGCAGCCAGGTTACCTCGGCTCGCTTCTTCCGGAGGAAGCATGGAGTATGGGCTTCACGCAGAGATTGCTGCTCATACACTCATCTCTCGGCGCCGACGTGGAGCTATTCGGCGACTATTCGTCGCGAGAAGGCGCTGAGCGGACCCTTGTCCGCTCAATGGAACAAATGTCCGTCGCAATGGGCCAGTTTCAGTGGGAGCCTTCCGCCGCGAAGGCGCTCTCGAAGTGGCACAGCGCCGGCGGCCCGCCGAAGCCAGAGCATCGGCGGCTCACGCACTATGTCAACAGACGCACGCAATTCATGTTAAAGCTGATGTTGATTTCGTCTGCCAGCCGTGGGGAGCTACCAATTATAACTGATTTCGATTACGAGCGAGCCCTTACGTGGCTTCTCGCCGCCGAGGCCTCGATGCCCGACGTGTTCCGCGAGATGGTGCAGAAGAGTGACGTTCATGTTATCAACGAACTAGTTCGCTTTGCGTGGCAATTGTACCTGCGTAGCAAGCATAAGCCAATTCATGAGGCGAGGTTACATGCGTTTCTTGCTGAGCGAGTGCCGAGCGAGAAGGTGCCACATATACTTGCGCTGGCGATACGAAGTGGTCATCTTGAACAAGACAAGAACGATGTGAAGTGCTACAAACCCAGGCCGAAGGACGAACTGCAATAACGGAGGAACGAAATGTTTGCAATACAAGTAGTAGATACGAGAAAAGTATTCGGCCCATTTACCTCAGCAGACGAGGCTGCAGTATGGGCTCAAGGCAAGATAATAAATGTATGGGTTATAATCTGGATACAAAAGCCAACGAAATGACCTTCGTAATGCGCTACGTAGTGCGCGAGGCCGGCTTTCGCAAGAAGCTAGTCGAAGCTCGCAAGCTTGCCGACGGCAGCGTGAACGAACTATTCGAGCCCATCGGCTACTTCGTCGTACTTGACCCAGGCGGCCTTGCGTTCCGCCTGGGCGACGAGGATGTGCACTTCACGAAGGGGGAAGCGGTAGAGTTGGTCCTGCGGCGGGCGCGCTAGTGACGAAGGGCACAAAGTCGCCCCACTCGCCATTCGCATCATCGGGGTCGGTATCCAGATTCGCAATAACCTGCGGAACGTGTTGGCGCAGCGCCCACTGGTTGCTCGCAAGGTACGTCCGCGACCCGGCCCAACCAAGGGAGCAGCTCAGCCAAGTTAAGTCGACGAGCGAACTCGCCTTCACACTCGCGCACACATATCCGCTACCGTACACACCGACGCGAAGCTTACTTCCGTCGAATGCCGAGCGAATGGCAGAGAAGTAAGGAAGGACTAGCTTGCGCACTTGCGCAGGCCCCGCGTCAGTATCGACTGCGAAGTACACACACGCGCCATCGGGCGCGCCGACTACTCTCGCGTACTTCGCGCAGAACTCCCCGTCGCGCTCACCTGCGCCAGCGGAGATGCCCCCATGGGCGAAGTCGCCCCAACCTTCGCACACAAGGCCAAGGCGAAGCCCCGCCTCGGCGAGTGCGCGTGCTTCTGGAGCTTTGATAGTCTTCTCCCCTTGCGGATTAATTGGCGAGATATAGCGAATGACACTCTCTATCCCATCTGCCTTGATATGAACGATCTGGTGCGTCGCATCATGGTTCGTATCGATTATCTTTGTCATCTCAGTCTCCTCATTGGTTCTCGTAGACGCCGGAGCCGCGCAGCTCCGCATTGTTGGCAAACGCCGCAGCAGCATTGTGCAAGCAATTTGTAGTAGTCGCCGCTGCGGCAAAGTGGCACATTCCGACAACTCCTGTGTTAACATCGAGAAAACCGATAGCCCCCGGCGAGTTCGTCGTATTCGGTAGAGTAAACGTGACTGGCGACGTGCACGTTCCGATGGCAGTTATCGTCAAGTCGAACTCAATATACGTAGTCTTACCGAGCGTCTTGGAGCGAGCGGAGTTTACCGTGAACGTTGCTGTGCCGCACGACGGCGATGGCGTAAACGCGCTCCATGCCGTCGCCACGTTCACCCCTGCAATTGATAGCGAGTTCCCCGACCCGGCGGTGTCATACGTCTTATTCGTTAGCGTATCGGTTGTTGCCCTCGCAACCAGCGTATCCGTGGCCGTAGGTAGCGTTAGAACTGAAGCGCCTAGCGCGCCCGCCGCCGGCTGTATCGTAAGTGTGCCAGACGTAGCGTTTGCAAACTTCACTAGCCCGGCGAGAGACCCGATGTTGCCCAGGCTAAGCTGCCCAGAGCCAGACAGCGAGGCATTCGGGAAGCTCAGAATACTGCCCGTCACGGTAACAGTAGACATGTTAAAGATATTAGCTACTGTCATCGTCTGGTTATTGAAGAATAAGTCGCCACTCGTGTCAATTGGTGGCTGCGTGAGAGTTGGCGAGCCAAGCGTGATTAGATGCTTGTATTGCCCGCCAGATGTCAGATTGTCCACCGCAATAGCGGTGTCGTAGGTCGACGCCTGCCCGGTGCTATCGTTCGTTATCTGCAAGCCAATGCGATTGGTCGCCGTCGCGCCGCTCGGAATAGCCGTTTCAATCTGCACACCTGTCAAGTTCGGCTCAGTCGCCCCACTCGCCAGCTGTGCTATCGCGTCGATACTCTCGAGAAATCCACTGGAGCTCGTCTGGTTTGAGAACGCATTCGCAGTTAGCGCGATCTGGTCGTGCCCCGTCGCATTCTGGTTATTCAGTATCTGCACTAGCGCGCCCATCGCATTCGTGCCAGTCGTAGCGCCATCGGACAACGACACCGACAGGCCGCGCGTCGAGGCATTCAGAAGGCCATTCGTAGTACCCGCAGTAGTCGGCCCGACGTTATTCGCCACGTTAATCGCGTTATACGCGAGCGGCCCAGTCGGCGTCCCACTCGCAGGGCTCGACTGCGTAACAACAACGCCCTGGTTAGTCGTATTCGCAGCAGGGTTAATGACAATGCCTGTCACGGTGACAATGCCAACCACCGAGTTATACGACGCAATAATATCTAGTAGCGTCTGCCGAGCGTTAAACGGGGTGATCGCGCCTGTGTTCTGATCTGGCCACAAAGAGTTAACCTCTGCCGCGAGAACAGATGGCGACTTCGCACTTCCCGTCTGCGCACGCACACTCGCAATAGTCGCGAGTAGTGCGGCGAGACAAATAGCAATTCTGCTTGTCTTGCTCATGGCTAGTTCGCATTCACCTTGTCTGTCCAGCCAGCGGCAAGTAGCGCCCCGCCAGCTCCATTCGATGTCCAGTAGATGTTCGTACTCTCAAGCATCATCTCAAGGGAGAACACCGAGTTCGTAACAGTAACTCCGCTATTCCCGTTACTGTCGAAAAACGGTACGTTCCCGCTTGCATTCTGCAAGCCCGCGTAGTTGTTGTTCGGCGCGAGTTGAATTGCGCTCGACGCGCCACCTTTCCACGCCCCAGTAACGACCAAGTTAATCCTCGTCGCAGTTGGCGGGACGAAGCTGCCCACAGCAACAGCGGCATAGCTCGGCACAGTTGCCGAGTACGTCCCTGCGGTGCCACTCGCCATCGCTGGTAGCGCCGGCACGTTAGTGCCCGTCGTTACAGTGTACTGTGTGTGGTTACCGAGCTGCGTAGTGCGCAGCAGATTACTACTGCCGTCTGTCCTCACCGCACCGAGGCGGCACTTATATGAATAGCCGTTTGGCATCGTAGGTGCAGTCGCGCTGAGCGACCCCAATACCGCCCCCGCGGAGCCGTTGTCGATAACCCATATATGATACCAGGTACTTGCGGCGATAGTGCCTGTGTCGAGCCCGTTGGCGCCATTCACCGTGAAGTTAACAGATGGCGTCCCAGGTATCCGCGAGATCGTCTGCCCGCCAGTGGTGATTGATGTAACTTGGTCCCCTCGAACATCCATTATGATGTTCGGACTCGTGGAGTCGTTTGTTATCTTCAAGCCAATTGCGCCGCAGAGCGTCTGCGGAGTCGTCGCAGCTTGCGAGTTCGGCAAGTTCAAGATGTGGAAGTTGCCCTGCGTCGCGCTATAGACTACGCTCACGACATTGCTGGGCGAACCCGCTACGATCTCGCCGCCGGTGAGCGCAACCGCGCCAGTGGAGGTATCCTTCACAACTGCAATTGCGCCGAAGGCACTCGGATTAAGCGTAGTCGCCCCGGTATTGCTCGACAGCGGAACGAATTGTATGACGCTGCCGTCAGTGCCGTTAAACCCCGCATCGACGACTGTGATCGCGTTTGGCGTGCCGACAGCTTGCCCGGCCCAGAAGACAGAGTTGCTAGCTGACGTATCCGTCGTCAGCTGGTCGTAGAGAAGCGTGCCAGTTGAGCTATCGCACTGCGTCGGTGGAGTCGTGCACTTGTAGACTTGCTGCCTATACGTCCCTACGCCATATATGATTGCTTCGCCATTTGCATCGAGAATGATCGGACAGGCATTGAGCGTAGCCTGCGCCGCGTCCTGCCAAGTGTTCTTGCAAACGCTCGTGTTGGGTGTGAACATGTAGACGCTGCCGCCCGCCGCCGGCACGCCATTGCCGTCGATAAATTGTTGCTTGCCGTTCGGCAGCAGAGTCGCCGCGTACGCGGCGACAGAAGTACACAGTAGCAGCGCAATCGTGGCCGATAGGCCGCAGGCCCACCTATGTAATTCCATACGTGGCCTCATCGCGTATTCGCCTCCCCACGCTTGTTCTCCAAATTCGCCCCGAGCACGGTTAGCGGGTTAACTCCACCAAGCCACGGGCGAGCCTTGCCCTGCGCAATGTCTAGCAAGTGTTGAGTGTAGAGTGGACTGCCAGTAACCTTCCCCGCAATCTTCCCTGTGCCAAGCGCAGTCGCACCGAGACTCGCCGCAGCGAGCGTAGATAACCCAGGATTACTCAGCGCAGTACTTCCCAACTCATGTGCCATCGGAACGTGTTCTAGCAGATGTTCGCCTACGAGCGTTCCTGCCGTGCCGACTGCGCCGCCGAGCGTCCCTGTCGTATACGGATGCGCGCCGGCAGTCGCAAGAATGCTATTCGACTTCGCCGGGCTCGCTTCTGGCTTGTAGATAAACTGCCCAGCCGTGCCGAGGTCTCCAAGCGCTCCAGCGTTCGCCGTGCTACCATATCGCTTGCGAATGGCCGCTTCAAGCTTCTGTGGATTGTAGTTAGCTGAGTCGCTCGCCCCTGGCTCAATCATCTTCGCAATCTTATAGCCTTGCTTCGCGTTACCGAAGTCAGCATAGTCTTGCGGATTGTCTCCCTTCGCAATAGTATCATGCCAAGCGTTATCTAGTATCTCGCGCATCCCGACGAGTGGCAAGTTTGGATCATCTGCACTGCCGCTTACGTAGGGGCGCAGCCCAGGGTTCTTCGCAGCAGTCTCCAGCAAACCACCCTTCCCGGTCCACCTCTGGTAAATGCTCCCCGCTAGCGGCCCATTTGCGAGATTTTGCTGCACGGGATCGTAAAGGGCAGAGTGGAACTTCGCATAGTCCTCATTCGACAGACCCAGCTTCGCTTGCTGATCTAGCGCAGCTAGCCCTGCGTTAAGCTTGCCTCCAATGGCGGGATCGCTAGCATCGACTGAGTACTTTGCCGCAATCCTTCCCATTGTGCTGCCGTTGAGCGACTTCGCCCTTTCCACCCAACTAGAGTTAATCTTATCCTCTGGCAAGTTCGCCCACGAGGAGAGCGCTCGGTCGAAGCCGCGCTGCACTGTCGGGTTATTGTTCATGTTGGTTAGTTGGTCGAGCGTAACAACTGGTTTTGCCGCGCCTGGCACCATACCTGCGCGAATAGGCACGCCCTGTCGAATAGCACTGCTAACTGCTCGCGCAACGTCTGGGTCAATGTGCGAGCCCAAGCCAAGTAGACTACTAGCTGGTCCTATGAGCCCCCCGGCGAGCGCACCTTCACCAGCTTGCGAAATAATGCTGCCCTGCCCCTGGTCGCTTTGCAGTGCTCCAGCTACGCCGCCTTCGACCGCACCGCGAGTCGCCTGCGATGCTACACGTAACCCAGCATTACTAAGTCCTCTTACTCCAACCCCACCAAAGCCACCTGCGCTACCACCCAGGAAGTTCAACGCTGGTACGATACGCGGCGCTGCCATAGCTAATCGCTCCGCTATCGGAGCGATGGCATAGTCCTGCCCTAGCGCCATCGCACCTGTCGCGCCAACCACGCCACCACCAATTTCTGACAAAAGCGCCCCAGTCGGACTACTCGCCTCGTATTGCTTCTGCAGAGCATTAAGTCTTGCGAGCCGCGTCGAGTAGTCGCTCATCACCCCCGTCCTTGCCTCTTCCGGCGTAGGGGAGAATGCAAGTCCGCGCTTACCAAGCCCAAATGTTAGCGCATCAGCAAAATTGCTACCAAAACCCCACTGACTTGGCGTAGTGCCTCGTGGAGCGTAGGTAACTTGTGGAGTAGAGGAAAACGCACTATTGACTAGCTCTTCGTCGCTCATAGGCGGCGGCAGTGGAGCAGCTGTTGACTGCGTGCCAAAGGCTGCATCAATTAAGTCTTTATCGTTCACGGAGCGCCTCCAGCAGGCGGCTCTGCCGAGCCAGTACTTAGCACCTTCGCGGTCTCTTTACTAACGAGTGGCCTCTTCGCAATCTCCTTGTTAAACCACGGTTCGAAGTCGACAAGTCGTTTCAAGCCTGGGAGTAGTTCTTTACCTTGATACTCCGGATCGCTTGCTCGTCGCGCAGCCTCAGTAACTAGCTGGCTGCGCGCAAGATTAATTGAGTTCTGATTTCGCATGAACGTGAACATCTTGTCGATGCCGCGCGGATCAGTATCCCAATTAGCGTTATTCTTGTTAAACGTCTGATACTCGATAAGTGGAATGCGTCCAACACCGGGCTTGTTCACCGACGCCATTAGTATGCTTGCAGCAAGTTGTGGTTGCAGTTTCGCATACACCGAAGCATCGCCAAGGTTACCCTGTGCAACCTTGTCTACAATAGGAGTGCTAAAGCCTAATCCCTGAGCGAGCTTTGCTGCCGCAATAAATGTATCCATGCCACCGCCAGTCTTGAAGCCTGACCGAGCCTTGTCTAGCTCATCCATAATGCGATTCAAGTTAGTCGAATCCGTTGCCGACTGATTCGCACTTGCGATGTACTTCGGCATCGCAGCAAGCTGTCCTGTAGTAACTGGACCGAGCGAGGTTGTAGCTTGCGGGCCAGCAGGCCCACCAGTATACGGAGCGCGGCTTGTTGCAGCCCCACTACCTAGTATTGATTCTCTTGGCGCTCCTACCATGCCACCCACAGGCGGAAGCGGTTGGCCAACTAGAGATTGTGTGGTTTTGCCAGACTGATCAATTGTAGTCGTGCCCGGCCCAGATGTCTGCGGCACAATTCCACCCGGCTGCAAGCCCGGCCCGCTCATAGGCGTACGCGTTCCAGTTAGCGCATTCTCCACGCCCACCTGCGCACCACCGCCGAAGTTCTGATTATACGTCTTAGTCGTGCGATCTAGCGTCTGCGCAGCGGTTTCCTGAGCAATTTGGAACTTGCTTAGTTGCTGGTGCGCCAGCTTCGGATCATACGGTGCGTCCAACTGCGGCGTGCCGTCCTTCGCCGTTGGCTTGCCAATCGTCGTCGCCCAACTAATCGCCGCTCCTGGCTCGCCTCCGGCATCTAGGTGCAATGCGTGCACGAGCGCAGCTACGCCCATCACCTCGTTCTGCGGAATCGCCCCGTCAGGATGCTTCGCCACAGCTGCGCCTGCGTAGCGGCCCAGCGCATCCGCGCGGCTCTGCGCATTCGCAAGGGACTTCCCAACTGTCTCCTGCTGTGTCAACTGCCTTTGAACCATCCCATTGATGATATCTGGCGCCATGAACGCTGTGTCTGGATGCGCGCTCAGCAAGACTGCAAACTTATTGTAGTCCATCTGCCCATCCGGCCCGATGCTTTGCTGTGCGAGTGGCCCCATCGCCTGGCGGGCACGAAATGTTTGCTGGAAGAGCGCGTTTGTGTTGAGCGCATTCTGCGTCGTCGCGAATTGCGACGCCATGCCGAGCAGATTACTCGGCTGCGGCTGCGTCGGGTAGAACGACGTGTCGATCTGAGCCATCTTACGCGCCTACGGTATCGCCTGCGCATCTAGCACATTGTAGCCGCCAGAACCAACGCCTGGGCCGCCAAAGTCTGCAGTATTCGCTCCTGCGAACGGATTCGCATTCCCGCCAATGCCGAGCTTTTGCAGCATACTCCACTGCATGTACTGGTTGAGCGCATTACTTGTACTGCCAGCTGCTCCGAGTACTCCCGCCGCCCCGGCGTTGCCAGCGCCGATGATATTGCTACCAATCTGCCCGCCCGTCGCTACGCCACCGCCCAGCAGCGACGACGCTGCACCACTTCCCACGTTAAGCTTCGCGAGTAGCGGAGTGAGCCAATTCTGGAACTGTTGTTGGAAAGTCGTGCTGGCGAGGCCCTCAGCATAGTTGGCTAGCCCCTTGCCCTCCACGCCGCTGTTCGCGAGTCCCATCGCGCTATTCGCATTCGTAGTCGCCTTCAGCCCCTGGTCCAGCGTGAATTGGTAGCCGGGCGTATTTGCAAGGTCTGTTCCAGTGAAGCCCTTCGCAAGCTGCGCACCAGCCTCAGTGCCCATTTGCGAGAACGGCATCACCGCGTTCGCACCCTGATTGAACATCGAGAGTTGCGCATTTGTGGCGTTTTGCGCAGCTTTGCTCTGCTGACTCGCGCCGAAGAGCGAAGCGCCAGCGCCCAACGCTCCAGCACCAAATACCGCAGATGCTACTGGAGCTGCTGCTATTGCTGATGCTACCCACATTTCGGTGGCTCCAGTGGAAGAACTAGTTGTCTTGCCTTTGCAACATGTCGGAGGAACTCGTCCTCCGTCTGAGCAATGAATAGCCGCTCGATCGCCTCAACGTCTGTCTCATTTGTCCCGTGGCAGCCGGCCCAAATGGTGTCCTCGTGAGCGAAGCCGATCTTCTTGCTCCCTGCTGGCGAAACGCAGATAAACGGCGCAACGATTCGTCGCACTTCGTTGCCAAGCAGCACGGAGATATCGCCCTTCAGCATAATATTCAAGATTGGCTGCTTATGTATCTTGCCAGTCAGAAGGCAGCCCTTCGGAATGTGCAATACCCTCGTGTAGATGCCCGGCGAAATGAAGTGCTCAGTCAACAACTCTAGCTGCTCATGCTTCCTCATCTCGTGCTCAAATGCGAGCAACTTATCAATAGTTGTAATCTGCGACATGAGAGCTAGTGCGTCGGACATCGTGCTACTCTCGTACTGAGCAATTATGGAGTCTAGTCTTGCATTGCATGGGCACATCACAACATCGGCCCCGTGGGTTGTTTGGTGGTGTTCGTCGCCAAACTACGCGAACGTCATCGTTCGCAGCTGACTCGCCGTTTGCCAGAAGAATATTTGGCACTTCCCACTCGGCAGGGGGAAGGCTACATTCGCGCCGAGTGCGTTAATCTGCGCTCCTGCGGGCGGATAGACATTCGTATTGCTTCCCCCCACGTTGAACACCACCGTGAATTGCCCCGCCTGTTGCGCAGCACAGACTACGCCGCCGCCAGAGCCGTTCACGAAGGCCACGCCCGGCAGCAACTGCGTCGCATTCGCCTGCGCGTTGCCGGTATCATTCGTCACCTGCGGTACTAGTGAGGGCGCCCCTGTCCCACCGCCCGTTCGGGCGAATAGCGTGCGGAAGAGCAAGTACCACGGCGTAGTCATCTGCGTAGCCTCGCCCGCACCATTATCCTGCACGAGCGGGCTTTGCAGCGGTGGGAACGCAACGGTGTTGCCTACTACGGGGTTTGTCATTGCGCTAGGTCCCCGCCGGTTCTGGCATAATCCACGCGCCCATCAGCGCGGTGTCAACCGGCGTGGCCCAGAAGAGCTCGAAGACTCGATCCCTCGCCATTCCGGTCTTAAGCCATTGCATTTGCCTAATGTAATTGCCAGTGTTGCCGAGCGACTGAGGCACGGGGTTGCCAAACGAGTGCCCCCGATCATCGCTCCACCGCAAGTACGCATTATCAAAGCTGAACAGCGCAGGCGGCCCAAAGCCAGGCGAGAAGCCCAGACTCCACGCTCCCGCCGGGATGTCAAACTCATTCCCACAGTCCATATCTGCGCGAAATACAGGATAGGAGACGCGATTGCCGTCGTTCAGCAAGTGAGGGAAGCTTCTTCTGCGCACTATCGGGTTACCGTAATCGCTAAACGTCTGTGTGTCCATTGCGTACAGCTGGCCATTCGCGAAGTCGCCGCAGATGACTTGCCCATACGCCTGTGCGATGCAATTCGCCCGATGGCGGTGTTCTACTCCGTTCGCGTCGAGGAAGCTTCGCGTGTGCCACAGCTGTTCATTAATGTCAAATACAATCGTAAGATCGCCAGTTGGGAACGTTAGCTTATAGAACGAGTGATCTTGCTGCTTATACGTCATGCCAATGGCATCGTCAACGCGAGGCAGCTTCGCAAGTAAGCTCGCGATAGCCGGTGTGCTAACCTTCCTCGCTGCGTAGTTCGCACCCATGAATACGCTCGCTTTGCCATCTTTGTCCCTTCCGAGCCAGAAGATCATCAAGTCGTGCTTTGCGACGCTGTAGGGCGCTACGCAGCCCTGTTCGATGAACACGCCCGGAGTAATTGCGAACGGAAACGCCGCAGCACCAGCGTTGTACCAAATTTCGCTCGTCCGCTGCGCCCCGAGTAGCCAAATCTCGCGGTGCATCACGACGAGCGCAGCGAGATTATCCGGATAGCCGCTTTTCGCCGCAAAGTACGTCGGGTCAAAGTTCACAACACCGCTTAGTGACGAGAAGAACTGCCGAGTGTTTGGAAGGGAGTAAAGGAGGAAGGTGTCAAGCACGCCTGAGCTAAGCCCCCCTTGAAAGTTCGGGTCACCAATTTGAGAGAAGGCATTCGTCGCCAACGTGATCTGGTAGCCCTGCGGCGAGCCGTCAACTAGCGTCGCAAAGGTACCATTGTCTGCGAAGCTGACTGGCGTGAGCGCGTTGCTGACTAGCGGCCCGCCAATTTGTGTGAAGTTAAAGTTCGGATCGATGTAGTAGACATTCGAGTTCAAAACACCATACAAGCTACCATTCGTAGCCTCGTACAGTCCGCGCCACGTACCGCCCGCAGGCGTCTGCCCGAGCACGCGAAGCCCTGGCGTCTGATACATCGCGTAGGGTTGCGGCGAGTCCTCGGGGTTCTTCTCGGGGTAGAGGTTAGTGCAACGCTGTGCATTCGCAATGAGATTGCGAGCAGCGTAGAAGCCACCTTTCAATGGAAGTGGAGGCATTAGCTATACCAGCCGCTTTGCTGACCACCTTGTTGATCCACATGGGCAGACTTAGGTTGGTGCTGCTGCACCCTTTTCCATATCCCAATTGCGAGCAAGTGTAGGGTTTACTACTGTAGTATCAAAGGGATACTCAAATTTGAAACCAGAACGAACGCCAGACATATTGACGTAATTGTCGGTAGCTACCGGATTATTGTTATGCGCCGTACCGCCTTGGGCATTGGTCCAATTGATCCACGTCTCCATCGCGGTCGGCCCAGATGAATGGTTCAGCGACCCCAATCCGATTCCGCAATTATAACTCCAATTGCACCCGCTGAATGATGAATTATTGCCAAATCCGCTTGCATTATGCGCCGCTACGACACCACCAGGGAGCCCCGTGCCGACATCAGCAGCGGCCTGAAAGAAGAAATTGAATTTTGCGGAAGCGTCAGTTACCGCAAACGCGCCGGCATAGTAAATATGATCACCGTGCGGCGTCGGTGATCCGCCATACATATTTGAGTCCAATAGGCAGAATCGAACATTGTGCCCATTGCACTCCAACGGGTGCTGATCGCAATTCTTGAGCCACATATATTGTAGTGTCATCACGCCGGCGGTCGCGTCGTCGACGCATGTTGGGGGGCTCATGTTACTACCAGAGCCTTGTCCACCGTCTACGGTGCCATATTTTAAAGTGCAACCAGTTCCACTGCCGCTCGCCTTGATTGGTGGGGAAGCAGGAGAAACTCCCGAATAACTCGAATAGCTCAAGAGAAAGTTGGTTAGAGTAAAGTTCGATCCAGTAACTAAAATATGATAACCCGGAGCGGTCGTAAAATCATAGCCGTCCAAGCTGACATTATTGCCACTCACTGTAACAGTCGAGCCGACCACCGAGACCCCAGATACGGAGATCGTCGCAGGGTCTTTGAGCGTCACGCCAGGATTCGGCCCAACCGCATAATCTATCCCCGCCACTTTCCATGGAGGGCGAATATAGGAGCTTACCGTACCGCCCGATGTGTAGGCAGCATTAAACGGGACGTTGATCAAGTCAATATGAGTCGCGTCGATGACTGTTATCTGACACCCGATATTTGCGTTTGTCGTTCCGCCGACACCAGAAACATAGACGACTTGATTACTGACCATCGCCGCGGTGCTTGTGACCGACAACCGTACGATACCAGAGCCATTATTTGCTGCACCCGTAACTGACGTAATGGTTTGATTCTGACTATTTGGGGGCCCTACGATTGCGCCATTGAGCATCGCAGAATATTGCGCGGTACCGCTTGGTGCATTGACAAAGCCGTCTCCCCAAGCATTAACGGTAACTTGATGAGACCCGCTGCCGTTCGCATTGGTCGCTTGCACGATAAGCGTCTGCGCTACCAAATCACCAACAAGATTTGTCACTCCAGTCGCGGTCGTGGTAATAATACCGGAATTGCTGATCTGATAGTTGCCGGATGGATCACCGCCAGTAATCGACCATGATGTGGGTGAGTTGGTCGCGGAGACAGTGACAACAGCGCCGCCATTTGTCACTGGAGTTGATATGTTAACCGTGGCCCCGGTTACGACCGGCGCCCCAACACCCGTTGCCGCGAATTGGACAAAACCTATGGCGAGAGATGATGTAGAAGAAAGCAACAGAACCCCAAAAAGCCATAAAAACCCGCGTCTACTCCCCGCCATAGTTTATCCCCATCAATAATATGTTTTTCGGGACTGCGGCCGCAGACCCACCTGTGCAATTAGTTCCTCCGGCCTGACAAATTGCGTCAAAGAATGCTAACCATGTAGCGGTATTCGTAGAAGCAATAAACGAAATGGCCGATTGAGTTGCTGCGACATTTAAATGCTGCATACTTGAATTTGAAAAGTTGGTTCCAGCCGGCTCATTGATACTAAAGTCCACCGCCGTAGCATTGACGGCATTAAAGGTACCCACACCTACCTGACTGACACCCGTGGGATTAAATACAAATCCTAGTAGCATGTCGTTGGTATTTGAGGTTGTCCCCGCAGTAACGGTCGGCGGACTATTGACAATGCCGGTATTGGTGTCCGGCATTGAAGCGTTGTTATCGAACGGATTGGTCGTGTTCGCGCCGCTAATGCCACACGATCCAGCAGTTGCATTATCAACTGTAGTTGAAAATGTGATGACAATGGCATCTGCCGTCAAGGCGCCAGAAGAAAACGCCCACCATTCCTCTGCGTTATTGAACGCTGCACCACCGCTTCCTGAACCAGCATTTAGCTGAAGTCGTTTACGTAAATGCCAAGTTAAAGCAGCGGTATCTGATATGGTGGAAACTGTAGCGAATGATCCTTGCGCAGCGGTGCGCTCGTTGTGCGTGCCGACTATGATAATATCATTAGTCGAAGTCGTGGTCTGTGTGAGGGTGATAACCGTGCCGGCTGAATCAATGCCAGTGGCGCAAGTTCCATCAATCGCTGGAACCGCCTGCGCCGCAACCACAAACAAACATATAAAGACTGCAGCCAATAATGCGCGCATTTACTTGAACCCAATATTCAAGTTGAGCCCTGTCGTCGCATTAGTATTATCGTTATTGGCGTTCGCACCTGTGATGCAAATCACTATGCCGTTTGCAAACGCTTGGCCGAACGGGCCGAGATTGGCAACACCACCTGGGCTCGTAGCGTTTGATTGCGCAACATCATTCATAACTACGTTCGTTGCTGAATTACATGGAGCGCCACCGGCTGGCGCCGTTGCCGTGTCATAAGCGCGAATGTCCATTAAGGTTGTTGTCGAGTTCTCCCACCGAACCCAGCAGAGTGTATGTGCAGCAGCAGAGCCTATGACCGTCGCGTTGTTGGACGCAGCACTCAGGATCGTTTGCGCGGTACACCCACCAGTTCCCGCTGCCTGCGGGTTGGTTGGAATCGCAGACTGATTACTCGCAATGGCGATCGGCGCACTGTTCGCCATCGTATTCTGACCGTTGGCGTTAGCGTTCGTTATAAACGCATTGACGCCTGGAACCAAAACAGATCCCGGAGATGTCCCATAGTTTGCCATGCCGCCAAGCGTACCGCCGGCCCACGTCGACACATTAGCTACCCAGGGTGAAGTACCCTGATTCACGGTCGGCGTATTTGTAATAAAGCTATTGACCCCCGGCACCAGCACCGCCCCCGGCGACGTGCCGTAATTCGCCATCGCCCCCAGCGTGCCGCCGGCCCATGTAGGCAGCGAAACCGGCTGCGTGACTGCGCTGCCGTCCACCTTGACGGCGCCAGCTGCGCTCACTGCTGCGCATTGGTTCGCCGTTGTTGCATCGCACAGCAGTTGCGATGCAAAGTGTACCCCACTAATCACGACTGAGCCGAAGTTCGTTCCGCTGCCCACCGTCGCAGCGTAGTTCGCAATTGCGCCTATCGGCAACATCACGAGGGCGCCATATAGCGCGCGGAGGAGCCACTTCTGCACTGCACTTCGCATCACATAACTCCTAGCATTGGCAAGACGCAGCCAGTGGATAGATCGATCGCTCCTGCGCAGCCACCACCGCCACCACTACCTGCGCCACCGAAGAACAACAGTAGCATGTTCGCCGCGTCAGCTGAGCCGACTGCGAGGGCGAGCCACGCGACGACGATGGTTGCGCGCAGCATCATGGGATGCTCTTGTAGTGTACGTTGACGATGTAAGTCGTCGCCGCCGGTGTGCCCGTATCGCTGTCAGCTATGCCAGTCGTGACGCACATCACTACGCCATTCACATACGCATCGCCATTGATATTCGGCAGCGCGAAGCCACCCCCACTGCTGCTTGCGCCGAACGGAATCATATAGCGCGCGAAGGGCGCCGGCGCAGCCTGCCCACACGTCGCAGACGCGGCGTTGTAGAGTTTGATGTACGCGAGAGTAGTGGAGTTGTTGAAGGCCTCAACAAGATAGACGGTAGTTTTCTTCGTGGCGATAACAATTGCCGTCGTATTGTTCGCGACAATTGTGCTACTGACCGAGATATCGCTGCCGAGTGGTGGCTGCTGCGCCGCGAGTGGCGCAATTAGGGCGAATAGCCACGTTAGCGCACATGCAAGCCTAATCATTGCTTCGTCCCTTCTTCGCTGGCTGCTGCGCTATCGCAGCCACGCCACTCTTAATCTCAGCAATACTCTGCATAATCGTGCTTTGCCCCGCCCACAGCGCATCTACTTTGTCCTTGAGCGTCTGCACTTGCGTATAGAACTGGAAGATATACCATAGCGCACCGCCAATAGCTCCCGCAGTCGTCAAGCTACGCTTACTCCACGTCCACAGCGCATCAGTGACAACGACTTGGCTACCGCGCGGTACCTGGTAGATCGGCTTCGCTTCTCGACGCATTCGCGTAGTTCGTCTTGCCATTAGCCTGCTGCCGGATTGCCAAACCAATAGGCGATCAGCAGCGCAGCAATCAGCAACACGAGCGCAAGCGCTGCGCCTTTCTGATCTGCGCGAAGGCGATGCTTCCGCACTGTCATGGCGAATTCCACCAGTTTACGTTGTTAAACCGGCCGCTCAAGATTGCAATCGCCATCATGAGGCCGATTATGACGAATACGACAACGAGTATCTGGTGCGGGATGACTACGCCAAGCAGTCCGAGTATCCAGATCACGACGTAGTACGCAAGGACAACGAAGGCAATGCCAAGCAAGATCGCAAGTATTCGAACAAAGACATTACCCATTACCTTGCTCCTATGTGCAGCCGGGATATTTCCACGCTGTAGTACTTCCCAGGCAAAAAGACAGTCGTCTTCGCATTGAGCAGCAGTATTTCGCTCGGCCCCTCTACGAGATCATCTCGCGTTAAGTGCACTCGTACAACGCCATTGTTCGGCTCAACGGAACGGCACAGAAACTGCGCAGCGTAGCGATCATGCGAGGCCATCCTAGTGCGCTCGCCATACCAAGTCCACTACTACTGCGACTGCTCCTATAGCGCCCACTAAGTAGCCCCATCCATCTCCTATGCCCTTGCTGTGCCCTTCGCCTTTGTCCATTCGAGACTTCAAGTCGTCAATCTTGTCTATCGTCGCCTGGTTCGCAGTTTGAAAGATCGTCTGTAGTTGTTTAATAGATTCAGCAGTAGATATTTCGCTCTTCGAAATCGCAAGTGCGCTCGACTTATTCTGCTCCGTCACTGCGTCCTGCGCGGCCTTAAAAGCGGCGGTGAGCGCGGTGTCTCGCATCGAGAACTGCGTAGCAACACCTGTTAATTTCTCCTCTATGAGATCTTGGAGGGCCTTGATTTGGCCCTCCAAGTACATCTTAATATTCGCGATCTCCCGAAGCGACTGTTCGATCGTTCGCTCAGTCGGATCGGGATCAGGGCGAACTATTCGCTGCTCAACCATTCACGCGAAGCGCACACCGGCGCCCTTCTTACCACTTTAGAGCCAGCCCAGCGAGGTACGTAGTGCCCTCTGCCCCGCACGGCTGGCCTGCTGGCAGCCCGACACCGATGCAGACGCCCTTCTGCGGGAACTTCGTCATGGCGAACACGTCCACGACACTTCCAGAGGTCAGCTGCCCGAGCATCCCGATGCCGACACCAGGGGCAAGCCGCCAGTCCTTATTGCTTCCCATGCCGGCAATGTCGATTGTCACGTCGTCCTCGGTCAACGATCCGAACAAGTACGGCTTAATGTTGCTCGCAACCTGGCCACCCGGTAGCGGCGGGAACGGCGGAACGGACAGGTTCAGCGTGGGGAAGAGCGCAGCGACTTCGTTGAGCGGCGCGCCGATCATCACTCGCTGCGTGAAGGTAGCCGGCCCGGTGAGGGCGAAGCCCTGCGAAGCACCGTTGAAGTTCTGCCAGCCGAACCAGCCCTCAACAGCAGCAAAGTACTGCGAGTTTGGCGCGTTCCAGACGTAGCCAAGGATGCCGGCTACGCCAATCTGGTTGGAAATGAGCGAATTGCTGTTGACGCCGGGCACAGTCGCATTGACCGTTCCGCCGCCTCCCATCGTGCCCAGGCCGAAGTACATCCCGCTCGTGAGCGGATATGCGCGCGACAGCACAGGGGCCTTCGTCGGCAGGCCCTGGTCAGCTGCGCTCGCAGCGCTGCACAGCAGCGTCGCAGCGAGTAGGCTAAGTGCGATCTTCTTCATAGCGGTTCTCCAGTTGGCATTATTGCCAACCGCAGTGTAGCGCGAAGCTCTGTGTCGTGCGCGCAACACATGGGAATTATTGCGCCCCCGGCATGGGCGGTTGTGGGGCCGGCGTTGTTGGTCCCCCACCCACGGCACTTGCGAGTGCCTTCTTCGCCGCTTCCGCCGCCGCCCATTGCTGCGCAGCAGCGGTCTTCTTCATCTCCGCATCTGCGATCATCTGCACTAGCCGCGCCTGTGCCTGCGGTTGCCCAGTCTTCTCCCACCAACTCCACGCCGGGCCGATAGACGCGATTATGACACCTGCGAACGTGTCGATAAATTGCGTCTGCGAGACGCAGCCCTGGCAACCTAGTATCCCATAGCTCGCAAGCGCAGTACCAGCTATGCCGAGATAGTGCCGAACCTGGCCGCTTGCGATATCTTTGAGCATCGCGACGAACTGAGGGTCGAGTGCCATTGGCGGTGTACTCCTGCTACGTGCTCTTCGTCGTCGCTACGCTGACCCAGGTGCGCAGCCCACCCACATCGCTAATCACCATGAAGATGCCGCGCTTCCCAGTGCCCATATTCACAGCCGCGCCGGCGGCACCGCCGTCGATCACATCGTTCGCACCAGCTGGGAATATTTGAATGGTCTGCCCAGAGTCGTTTGCAATGAGCATCACATTCGGACTCGGCACGCCATTCACATTCGCGCCGCTGCCGGGCAGTTTCACCGCATCACTTGCATTTGCAGTTGCAATTTGCGAGATCGCCTGCGTCAGCTGCTTCGCACCAGCGCGCGTCTGCACGGTGCTAGCAACTATGCCGCTATCCGTTGCATATAGCTGCTGCGTTAGCAGGGCGTTAAGCTGCGATCCGTCAATGAGACGGAAGCCAGGCTGGAAGGGCTGCGGAGTATTCGTGACTTCGGCCATCAGGGTAGCTCCTTAGTTGGCAGCACCATTGCCGCTGTTCCGACCGCTAGCTTAGCGTATCTGATCGCTGTACGGGTTATATATACCTGGGCGGCTCAAGCCCTCTGGCATATTAAGTTGCCCAATCTGCGTATTCGCCTTGCGCATCGAGTTGAGCGCCGCTTTCGCCTTCTTCGTAATCCACGGTACTTCCGGTAGCGTGTACGCCGCGCGAATGCGATCTACCATATTCCAGTGCAGCGCATTGAAGTACACCTTCGGCAGGGTTATCGCAGTAGCAAGGTTTGCAACTTCGCTTAGCACAGCCTTCGTATTAATGTGCACTTCGTAGATATTCGCTTGCGGAACTGGCCACGGGTAGATCACGCCGAGCGGATACGCGGAGTCGTAGAAGATATCCTGCGGGAAGCTCACTAGCTGTTTCAGCGCAATTGCGTTATAGTCTCCTCGCGACATTAGTAGTCGCAGTGGGTAGTCGATCTGATTCGGTTGGCTCTGCACGAGTTGGCGAAAGAATGCTGCTTCGAGCCTATCGGGGCGCTCAGCGAGATTGTAGTCCCCTCCTGGCCCAACGGTGTAGCTCTGCGCACCAGTGGACACCTTGCTCGTATCAACATTGTGGTACACCAACCACCGCTCGTTGCTCCACTCATCGAGCATGAAGTTGAGGCGAGTGAGGAAGAGCGCGCTATCTTGCGCGCTCGCAGTCTGCCCCGTGCCGACCACGCCGGCGTCGAATAGGCATAGGTTCGCCAAGTCGAGGCCAGTCGGCGTCACTGACTACGCTCCAACAGGCAGCGCATTCGCCGGAGTTGGCGTAGGTGCGGGCGTCGCAGCCGGCTTCGCTGGCGGCACAATCGTGTCCTTCGCACTTGCAGGCGCCTCTGGCACCTTGCCGCTGAGCGCATCCTCTTCCACCTTGCTCTTCACGACTACTCCATCGTGACCCGCGCCGATCCACTTCGGATACTCCGTCGCCGGCAGCGCTGCGAGCGCAACAGGCGTCGCCTTCACATACGCGATAACGACCTCGACTCGCCCCTTCGTCGGCTCGCCATCTCGGCGCAGCCAGAGCTCTGTGTCGCTCCCGATCGCCGGCACGATCTTCGCGACCTCGCCATCTACCTTCACGATGCTATTAGGGTTCGCATCGTCCTGCGTAGTCGCAAGCACAACTGCACCGCCTTCGAATGGCGGGTCGAATGCGACGACGCACTGCAGCACGAATGTACCCTTCGGCAAGACGAAGAGCTTCGTCGCGCGCTTCTTGCTCGCCGCGAACGTATCGACTCGCTTCGCGAAGGCATCCGCGCTTTCATCTGCTGGCACACCCACCCCTACGCCCCGCTGCGGAGTAGGCAACTCGCTCCACAGCGGTGAGTCGAACGCCAGCGACGCTCGCATCGCGAGCACAGTACCGTATTCGTCATACTCAGCCATCTTTCAGACTCCTATGCTAATGGCATTGGCTCTTTGCGAGCCGCTTCCGCCATTGGATGATCAGCAGTAAGTTTCGTAGGAGCCTTTGGTGACAAGACCGAAGGCTTCACAGTTTGCAATGGCACAGCTTCCGCCGTAGGCTGCGAGCCGCTGAGCGCGAGCAGCTTCGCTCGAAGCTCATCGTTCTCACGCGCGAGTCTATTCCGCTCTGCGAGCACGGGGTCATCTTCGAGCTTCACTCCTGGCACGGACTCCGCGCGAAAGGCGAGTTCCTCCCTCTGCGAGTGCACGATCTTGTACGTTGGCTTGCCAAAGTCGTCCACACCAGTGGTGACTTGCTTCGGATACTCCTGGTACGGGCGAGGATGCCCATCGGGGTCGAACTGGCCGATCTTGCCTTCAGCTTCGAGTCTCTTATAGATTGCTAGCATTTTGGCGGCTCCTCAGTTTGCATTATGACCAGAAATTGTTCAACTTTGCCTCTTGGCTCTGTTGTAGTCAGGATAAAGCTCGGCACAACTGAGTGTAACGTCCAACCAGGGCTCAGAGGAATAGCATTAGCCAGGTATTCCTCGACGTTACTCACCCGAACTGCGCGGTACTTCATCGTGCTGACTTGCGCTTCTCTGCCATCGCAACGGCGACAGCCTGTTTGTTCGCTCGCTCCTTGCCAAACTTGCGCGCAGTATGCGCGTAGCTCGGACCCTTGTGGAACTCACTAATGTTCTTCGAAACGGTCTTCTTCGAGGTTCCCTTGCGAAGCGGCACGGCGGCGACTCCATTGGCAGTAAGTTCCGAAGGAAGGCTGGCAGCGAAGCGAGGCCAGGGGGTAACCGAACCCCGCTTCGCGCCACGCCCAGTCCCCCACCGCCTAGTAGGGACCAGGTGGAGGGCGACTAGAGGAAGTCAGGCACAACGCAGGCCCATTCGGGCCGAACGTATAGGATTCCCCAAAGCACGTCAAGTCGAGTGATGAATTGGTCGCTGCGAATGTCGTATGCGCTAATCATTCGCATCGAGATGCCATCATACGACTCCCTCGCCGCTTCGTGCACGCCACGCGGCAGCTCCAGGTCCGCCGTTGCCATCGTGATGGCCTCGGGCACGAACGCGAAGTTCTTCCGATACACGGAACTCGCCAGCGTTGCAGGGATGACATTCGCCGCATTCGCCGGCGAGTTGTCCACCGTCTGGTACTGCACCGGAGTCGGCCCAGCAGCCGCAGGGATCAGCGCAGGGTAGATGTTCATCGTCGTGCCGCCATTCGCAACGGCAGTCGTCAAGACGAACTGCATCGGAGTCTGCGTGGAGACCTTCGTGATACGGTTCACGGAGTTGACGCCGCTGATCGTCACGATATCGCCGAGAGCGTAGGTGCCCGCCAGCGCATTAATGGTGATCTGCAACCCCGTTTGGCCAGCGCCATTCACAGTGGCAGACGTGGCCTGCGCGCTCGTATACGCACCCGTCGTATGCTTGATAACCGTTTGGTCCGAGTACCAGTCGAACCCGAGCGTATCCTCGGCGATCTGACCCTTCTTGTACTGGTCGCCGATCTTGTTCTGCGGGTTCAGTAGGCCGGCGAGGCTCGCGACGCTTCGCGCCATCGTAATGGGGTCAAGGATCAGTTTCCGGCGACCCCTTGGCGCAGAGTTAAGGTCGAGCAGCGCGCCGGCGGTGAGCCAAGTCTGCGCAATGGGCGTGAGCACGTTGCCTGCGCCATCGAAGTTGCCGGCAAGTCGGGCTACGCCGCCCTCGACGCCGGCCATGATATTCGCGGCTACGTCGCCGCACAGGTTATTGACCATCGGGGCGAGGATACGGCGGGAGAAGTCGTCGAGCAACATGGTACGGTCGACACTGCTGTACGACACGTCCACGCCATATTGGTTGGTGAGCGTCAGCGTGGTGCTCTGCTCGCTCGTGTCCTGAATGCTCGCCGCCGGTCCGTGCCGAGTCGTGAAGTCGTTCGGCAAGCGCACCCTTACCGTCGTGCCGATCTTCGCGCCCGTCTTCGCGAACTGATCGTCGTATTGCTGGTCGATGTGCTGAATGAACTCGTTGGAGTTCTTCCAAAGCCGCACGGCCTCGCGGGTAATCATGTTGATTGTCAGGATGGTATTCGGCATTTTGGCCCGCGCTACGCGCGCTCCCTATTAGGTTGACACAATGGGCGCAAGACGCGCCGCGTTCGTGCCAGGGCCTGAGTCTGGGCGTTTTGATGCAGGCAAGGCGAGTTCAATGCAGGAACTCGAAGTCTGCGTCGGCGCGAAGAGCGCCCTTAGTGCCTCGTAGCGCGCTGGGCGCGCTCCTGTTCGTTCCGCTTCGCGATAAACTCTGTCATCGGCATAGTCTCAAGATCTGGCTCTGCTCGAGTCGCGCCACCCACTCGGGGCGCGATCGGCTTCGGCGCGCGCGTTACCCTCGGCTCAGCCTCGCCCAGCGCATTCTGCTGCGCACCCAGCTCGCTCGCAAGCTTCGTTAGCGCAACAGCCTGCGCGACAGCGGGCATCGAGAGTATTCGATCGGCCTCACTCGGGTTCTTGCCCAGGTGATAGATGAGCGCGCCGGCGGAGCCAGTCTCCAGCGCCGCGGCGAGAAACTCGCCCGGCACAACTGGGCCGGTTACAGTCTTCAGGCCTGCGATGGCCTCGTCGAAGTCGGGGTGTTCCTTGCGACCCGCGAAGACTACTTCGTCCATTCTCGTATTGAACTGCGCATTCGCAGCGAGCCGGCGGGCCTCGGCCTCCACCTCCGCTTGCGTGAATGTTCGTACAGCCGGCTTTGGTGGCTCAGGCTTCGCTTCGCCCTCTGCTGGCTTCGCTACGCCCAGCTTCTGTAACTCCGCAATGGTGTCCTCTGCGAGCTTCGCTCGCGCTTCCGCCGCTTCGCGCGCTCGCTTCTCTTCCCACTTCTCGCGAGTGAGCACGTTGATGCGCTCAGCGGCGCCATCCTTCTTCGGCTCGGGCTTTGGCTCGCCCGCGGGCGGCTCGCCATCCTTCGGCGCGAGCAGCGCCGCAACAGGCTTGAGTGGTTCCGCTGGCTGCTCTGGCTGCGGTGTTGGTGTCGGGCCGGGCTCGGGTGTCGGCGTAGCAACGCCGCCGGGGCCAAGAGAAGCCTCGTCGCCCTCAGCAGAGCACAGGAAGGTGTGGTCGAGAAAGTGGCGATGGCGGAAGAGCATTACTGTAACCTCAGTTGGCGGCGTTCGGCTCGTCTGGCATGGCGATTGCGGCCTACCACGAGGCCGTTGTCGTCAATGAGCGCAGCATAAATGGTTTGCTTCAATTCCTCCGAATGGTTGCCGCCCAACATTTGCGCTAACGTGGCCCGCGCCTTCGGAATGAGCTTCGGCCACATTAGTTCCAGGAACATCGCTTCGCACATAGTCGGCGTCAGCTCGGGGCACACTCGCTTCCACTCAGCATATATGCGATTATCTCGCATCACGTCGGAGTAGAGCGACGCGGCCATCTCAATTGCCGTAGCACGTATCAGCTTGTGAACATGCACGGTGCGGTGTGGCGGGAGCGCCGCCTTCGGCAGATCGTTCATTGCGAGACCTCGTCAGGAAACGGGTTGTGCTCTACGTCTTGCACTGGGCGAAGCGAGCCATCGTGGCTCGCGGCATACGCCGCCGTTGCGCCAGCGAGCGGAATGCCAGCCTTGATATTCGCACTTGTGAACTTCGAAGGGTCGAAATCTGCCCACGGTAACCTCGCGCCGTAGACGTGGCCTGGCGAGGTGGGCGACTCGCGAAACAGTATATAGGAGTCGTGGCCTTTGTCCTCAACCCTATTCTTGTAAACTATGCTGTCATAGCCCTTAGACTGCATATAGTTTCGCAAGTTATTTGCTTGAGTCTTCAAACTGCTAATTCCATAAATATCCTTCATACTGGCTGTGGCCATACCAGCGTATCTTGCCTCGTCGATCTCGTCTCTCGGCAATCCTGCCATCTCTAGTCCCTTTGCTACATTCTCTGGATACCATGTTCCCAAGTCAGGCATCCGAATTGGGTTTTGCGCAACAATTGCAGCGGGGTAGACCCGCGGAGCAGTAGACCAGTCGAGCGTACTACCTTGTATCTCCTGTGCTGCGCGAGGCGAGCCAAAATGAACGCCAATCTCACCGTCGCCCGGCAACGCAAACTGGTCGAATATTGTCGGTGTCCTCGTCCCGTGGTGCACTGCGACGTTGTAGCCTTGCTCCTTTGCCGCCTGTGGCATTTGCCACGTCGCCCCACGCGGCAGCGCCTCGGTGTCAATCGGAATGTGCGCAGGAGGAGCAGACGGGTTCTTCACTCCTGCAAGATCGAATAGCGACATACCGGGGTTCGCGGCAAGGGCCTTGTCGATGTCCTCGTCAGCGAGACTTGGCTTCGCAGCGCCTTTGTTATAAAAACTTCCACCTTTCGCATAATTCTCTGCTGCTATCTGAGATTTATTAACAAGAGTCGGGTCGAGATGACCCTTAACTTCATTAGCTACAATGTCAGGCAATACCATTGCATCGTTATTTAGATACTTTGCACTTCCACCATATCCCAATACATTTCCAATAGACGTAGTTGGCCAGTCGCTAATATGCTTAGCAAGCTGCGCAGTTGTGTAATTTTTCGACCACGGATTAACTGCAGCGAACTCTGGTGCAAGATGCTGCATTGTTACCTTAAGACCAATGGAAGCTGCTTGGTCTTCGAGTGAAGGCACCTTCTCCCACGCACTCCCCGCCTTCGGCATCTGTGCCGCTGCATCCCAGTCGCCGCCCAGCGCGTCCTTAATCGCATTCACAATAGTATCGCTGTGTTCCGCAGGAAGGCTCTTCGGCAGTGCTGAGCGAAACTCATTTGCAGCAAGCTCGGCTAGCTTCGGCGCTGCCTTCTTCGCCCCGCCGAGGGCAGCCATTGCAATACCTGCGCCCTTCCCTACGCCGACAGGGCCAACTAGTCCCAGTGCACTTTGCAGCGCAGGGCCAAGCGTGCTAGTTTGATCTATTGTACCAAGCGAAGCAAGACCCGTGCCAATATCCACTGCCGGCTGCACTGCCGCTCGCATAAGCGCATTCGCAGCTGGACCTTGCTGATAGCGCAGCAGCGCATCTGCTATCGCAGGGGTAATAGTTGTGGGTAGTGGTGAGGATAAGGGGTCCAGTTCCATGCTAGCCAACTAACGAGTACGCGCCTGGGGTCTTCGCATAGTTCTTCACATACCAGTGCCCATCTGCGCCCTTCCTCGCGCCCGGGACAGGCGGATTTTCAACTACTCCCTTCGGCAGCGCAATTGGGCCGCCCTGCCCATTCGCCTTCGGCGCAGCTACGCCAGTGGACTCGGCTTCGTCACTCGCTGCCTCATCGCCAAGGTGGGCCTCCAAGGACTCTTGCATCGTCTGGCTTACTAGCGCCTTAATCTCATCAGGCTGAATCGCCTCTGCTGCCCTCGCCTTGTCATCCAGGAACACCTTCAGCCGCTGCGTGAAGGCGTTGTAGGAGTCAATTACGTGCTTGCCGCTTCGATCGTGCCCCTTCAGCTTCTCCCTCGACAACTCCTCCATTGTCTTCTGCAGCAGCTGGGTAATCTGCGTAACTTGACCCTGCAAAGCCTGTTCCTGCGGACTTGGACCTTGCCCGAGCGCTTGCGGCGGCACCATGCGGCGCAGCCTCGCCGCGGCCTCATCGCTTAGGTCGAAGTCGCTGCTCTTCAGCAGCAAGTCGCCAATTAGCGAGGTTAACTGCGGCGCTTGCGTCAGTATGAGCGTTAGTGCATTGAATGCCTCCTCACGCTTCGTGCCCCAACTCGGCCCAATGTCTGCCTCGACCTCGTAGGTTCCAGTCATCGGGTTCAAGATATGAGCAGCAACGCTACCATCATGAGCTAGTCGCTTCGCATAGACTTGCGCGGCCTGCGGGTCGATCTCGAGCTCGAAGTCTGTGCCGTCCTCTGCCATAATGCGCATTATTCGCTTGGTGTCGTAAAGCTTCGGAATGAGATCGAGCAAAATCTTGCCTATATGTCGGATTGCAATAGCAAGATTATCAATAAAATGATAAGTAGCAGTGTCGCCTTGCCGCTGACGCTCGTTAATAGCCTTGGCAGATCGTTCATTGCTCCTCTCGCCCATAGAGTCTTGATACTGCCCAGAGGCCATCATAAAGTCGCCCTGAGCGAGTTGCATTCCAGTCAGTGCAACTGGCGCAGCCACGGGCGGCTCGACACGCTGCGGCGCTGGGATAGCCTCGCCGGCGTCATTCAGCCCATTATACGGTAGAACAGAGTGGTTTATCTTGTTCGCTGTTTCCCAATACGTCTCGTAGCCCTCAATGGCTTCGGCGGGAGCCATCCAGGGTGACTTCGTCTGTAAAGCACCATATTCTACGGCAGTACTGGCCCAATAGTTGTACATTCGCTGAGGGTCAATTAGCGCCCGAGTATGCCCCTTCCTGTCCATTATGCCATCGATGACTGTCTCTTCCCCAATAACTGGCACAATCGGAATGTACTTGCCCGGCCAAGTTTCCTCTTCCACAATAGTATTGCCGACGATGAAGTACCACTCAATTGTAGTAGTAGTCGTTTCGCGCGACTTCGTCCGCGGGTCAGCCTCGATCATTCGCAATAGCTCAGGGGCGTCCTCCAGCACACTCTTTCGAATATACGCAGTTTGCTTGCTTTGCTTGTCCGTGTAGGCAAAGAGCGTATCTTTCTTCTGCACCCTTCGGAAGTACTCGCAGGTGCGAATGCTGTCCTGCGTTACCCACCCCGCATCATCACTAACTACATTCTGCGCCGCGGCAATATCTTTGTACTCGGGGTACTTCCCCTCGAAGTCCTCCTTGGGCACATCCTCGAAGATAAAGCAGCGATTCGCATCGCTTTTGTCTACCTCCTTTGCGCCGCTGTCCATCACAATGTTGAGAGGATCGGGGACGGGCATAATGTAGGGCTCTTGGTCGAAGGAGTCCTCACTAATATGCCGCGTGCCAATTCGCAAGTAGCCTACGCCGCCATTAACTTGGAATGTGCTCGCCACATCGTAGGCGACAGTGGCATTGCTGCGGTACTCGATATGCCGCATAATAGCGTTGTGCATCGAGGCGGCCTCGGCCGTCGCGCCATTCCCCGTCGCACGAATTTTGATTGCCGGCTTGTTCTTCTTCGCATCATTCACGATTTGCAAGTTGTGCTGGCGCGTTTTGTTAATCGTCAGACAGGGGCGCTCATCAACATCCCTGTTGCGCCTAATATCGTTCGGCCACTGGTAGCCGTTATACGCATCAGCGTTCGCAAACTTAATATCTTCTAAGAAGTTCTTCCGGGCGTGCGACTCCCACTTCGAGTCAATCTTGAAGTCGTCCTTCGCTTGCTTAAGAATGCGCTCGTGGCGAGTCCTCGCATCGCCAGCGTTGTCGTCGCTCTGCTCAACGTAGCTCTGCGCCCTTACGTCGGGAACTGTTGCGGAGTGCTCAGCCATCTTTCAGAGCCTCTCGCTTCCATACACCATAGTCCGACACTACGTCTCGCACAGCTTGCTCACTTCCGACATATACTGGTGGAGAAGTTTTACCGAACAGCACAGTCAAGAAGACTCGCCGCGACTTTACAATCTCAGCTACTTCCTCGTCCGAGAGCTCCCAGCACGAAACTGTGCAGACGCCATTATTGAATACTGGAATAGCGGCGATATTTTCGCTGTTCAGCGGTGGCATTAGATTAACATTATAGCCGCTGAATTTGACTGGCGTGCCCACTACCCGGCCCTCCCACCGCTCAGCCAGCCGGCGCTTGCACCGGGCGAGCCGTAGTAGCGCGACTCGGCATATTCGCCCTCACAGTCGGCGAAGCCCAGCGCCGCAGCTACGTGGCCGCGCAGCGTCAGTTGTGTCCGTCCCGTGCGCATTTTGCTTGCAATCGCAAAATATTCAAACGCCTTACTTGCATCACTATGCTCGTCGTGCTTCGGGTGTTGCGAGAACTGTTTCGTCTGCTGATCTACCTCGAAGCGATAGTGGCGCAGATGGTTGATACCCTCAGCACACCTATCTTGATCAAAGTAGCAGTTCGGGAACACTGTGCGCGCAGCATTTATCATGTCCTTCTCGCTTTGCGATCTCTTCAGCACGACGACAGACTTGAGCTTCTCCCTCGCCTGCTCCTCAATTGTCATCTTCGCCCCAAGCAGCTTCGCCTTGCCATCATGCGGCAGGAAGTGGGTGCCGTACAGGTACTCGCGAGCTTGCAGGACTTTCAAGTAATGGTCGATATGCTTCAAGTTATTTTCGTAAAAATCAAGGAATCGGTACTCGTAGCCGACTTGCTGAACAAACCAAATACTCGTATGGTCGCTGCGGCCAAGGTCCCAATAAGTGTTAACTGGCTTTGCTCGATCGTATAGGACTTTGCAAATTCGACCTTGCGTCGTGCACTCCCGGAGCTCATCCGCGTAGACACTTCCTTCGAGGTTCTGCTTGCACTTCCCTTCCCAGACATGCAAATACGAGTCGTAGTTGCGCGCCTTCAAGGCATCGCGCTCTGCCGGCAGTTCCGTCTCTGCAAACCACGGGTTGTCTCGCCAATTAATGTTAACTAGCGCACAGTTCGGCGGTGTGTGCAGTACAAACCGTTGATAAGTTGCGTCTGTCTCGAGATCTGGGTTGAAAGTGACGATAATCTCGCTTCCAGGCTTTCGTATTGTGGGTACGAGGACTTCCCAAGACGCTTCACTAACGCTCTGAGCTTCCTCGACCCAGCAGTAGTCAACGCCTTCGTAGCTTTTGATCTTCCCGACATTGTGGCGAATTCCCTCGAAGCTAAACTCTGTTCCGTTCAGACCCTTAATACTTGCCTGCTGAATGTCGTAGAAGTGCGAGAGGCCGAGGGACTCGATCTGCTGACTTAGCAGTTTGTGAACTGAGTCTTTAATGGAGTTCTGAAGTTCGCGAGCGCACAGCACGCTCAGCGGGCGCTTTGCGCCCTCAATGAGTAGCCACCGAGCGACGCCCCATGACTTCGCGCCACCTCGGCCACCATACAGTACTTTGTAGCGTTTGGGCTGAAATAGAGCCTGGAGCTTATCGGGAAATCTTGCGTCGGCGGTTTGCATTTTGTTGGGCCACTTGTGTAATTCCATTAGTGGGCCGTAGCGGCACCACATTGCCTTCGCTCGGTGGCCTTTCCTTCCTGCGCGCCTTGCGGCGCCTCACTGCGTCCACAACTAAGCACTGAAACTTGTAGAGCGTCCAGCGCTTCTTCATCTCGCTAGGTAATTCCTAGCGCCTGCTGCAGCGTCGCATCGCCGCCAAAGACCGGCGTAGGCCCGCCCGGCGCAGCGACTACGACTAGCGTGCCATCTCGCGCAATCGAGGCGACTGCCTGCACGCCTGCAGTTGCGTTAATGATGTCGACTAAGTTCTGCGCGCTATGGATCGCCGCCTCGAACGGAATAGTTATCCCGTTAATCGTTATCCTCGCGCCTTGCAGCGGTGTGTTAAGCGTCTCCGGTGCTTCACCAGACGTGCTAGGATCGACAAATGTCGCTGCCTGGCCCGGCCCCGTCATAGCGCCGTTTGGCAACCACGAGATGTTCGTCTCGCCCTTCATTGCGCTCTCCTACCCCACATAGTTCCCCGCGACCAAGCCGAGTGCCGCGAGTAGCGTCGCCCCGCCGGCGATGTTAATCGCCACGCCAGTCGCAGTCTGCAAGACGATCTTCCCATCACGGTTAACACTCGCCACTACGTTCGTCGCCCCGTTTATGAAGCTCACAATGTCCTTGTTGCCCCAAGTCGTGAGGTCGATTAGCCCCGCCCCAGCGCTCCCGCCGCTCCCGCCAATATTCACCCCGTTAATCGTCAGCGCGCCGAGGCAGCCAGCGGCGGCGAGCGGAGTAGGTGTGCCCACGGCGAGCGACGGCGGCGAGCCGGTTATCGCGTCACCCTCGATCGTCTGAGGGTTCGCAATAGTTGGGAAGTGATTCGAGCCAGTAGAGGCGATTACAGTGGTCATCTTTTCAGACCTCTCATCCAGCGACTAGGCCTAGTGCAGCGAGAAGCGTTGCGTCGCCACCAAGCACGATGTTCGCGCCACTAAGCTGCAAGGCACCATTCCGATCCACACTCGCGACTACGCCGAGCCCAGCAGAGTTGATAAACGAGATAATGTTATCAACTCCGTGCGTTGACAAGTCGATTGAGATTGACTTCCCGTTCACAGTTAGGCTAGCCGACTTGCTCGGCGTAGCCAGTGTCTTTGGGGGCGTGCCCAGCACGCCCGGCACGGTATGCTGCGGCGTTGCGCCAACTGGCACGTGGCCTATCGTGGAGCTTCCGAGCTTTGTTGGCATCAACGATGCGTCCTCGCTAGAAGTCCGCCGAGACTTCCCACACGCCCGTGCCGCCTGCGGCACCAGTCAGCTGCTCGACCTGCCCCGCAGTGTTCGTATTCGCCGCAGTGATAGCGCAGGCGTTGAGGCCACAGAGCGCCGCCGTCGGTGTAGCGATAGTCGTGAGCGTATTCGCGATATTCACCTTGAACGTGCCAGCCGTTGTGATGGTGATCGTCGGCGTAGCCCGCATAGTCTGTGCAAGTGCAAGCGTGCAGCCGTTCGTGTTGGCTGTCAAGGCTTCGCAATAGCCATTCAGCGGATACGCAGCAGCAAGTTCAGCGAAGCGCTGGTAGTACGTCTGTGCAATTGCAAGTTCAAGCTGATACGGCTGGAACTCGAACGCACTCGCCGAGGCAGCGACTTCGAGCTGCGCGCCGGTGAAGGCGAAGCCGTCGGTGGTGCCCGCGCCCGTCGCAGTGGGGGTGAAGCACAGCTCAACGCCGAGCTCTGTCACCGTCGTCGCCAGCGTAACTGTGATTTGATAGCGCGCAAAGGCAGTGGTTAGCTGCACGGGCTGTTGGTTGACTGCAAATGCTATCCCCGTCCACGCAGGCGTGATCGCCGGGCTCGCTGTGAGCGTGCCCAGCCCCTGGTCCGTACCCGTACCGGTGATGATACTCGCTGTCATCAAGTTGCCATTGTCGGCATTCAGACCCGCAAGCGCCGCAGCAGTGAAGCTCAGCGTCACGGTCTTCCCCGCAAGGTACGTGGAGCGTACCGTGGGAATTTCCTGAATCGCGCAGACGGGCTGCGTGAGCGCGCCACTTGTTCGGTAGACCTTCAAGACCGCAGGGAAGCCCTGCGGCGGAGTAGGTGTCGACGTAGCGAGCTGCGTCCTGCCTGCGCCGACTGCGACGTTCACATCGCATGACCAGCGGTCAGCGCCGTACGCAGTCATAGTCGGCGCAGTGTTCGTCCCGCATGTCGCAATGCCAGTGCCGCGCTGCTGCACGGCCATTGCGCCGTTATCTAGGTAGTTCCTCGGCGTGCCGGAGAAGTTACCGAGCACACTCAGCGGAATAGTGATCGTCTGCGGCACTTCGCCATTCGGCAGCCCGGTGTCCGCCGCGACAATCTCGTTGCCCGTCAGCGGGTTCGTCAGCGGACTCGCCGAGTTTGAAGGGTAGCCGGGGTAGATGCCAGCCGCGTGCGCGGCAATTGCCGCGCAAATGAGCGCAACAGAGGCGCCCAACAGAGTTCGCTTCGTATTCATGCTCGTTACCTCATCTGTTGGCCTGCGGCGCGACGCGCCCTCGGCGCGTTACTTTCGTCTCAGTTCCTGCATAGCCCCGCGCATCGTCTCGCGGCCAGGATTCGTCTCGCGTCTCGTCGCCGCGTCGATGTCGGGCTTCGTTTTGCTGAACTTCTCGCTATGCGAGTACTCGTTACCTTTGCAGCGGGACTCGGACACGATGTAGCCGTTGTCGATCTTCCGCACGCTCACGCTGCACGAGTCGTTGTCACTCGCTGCGACGTCGCACGGCGCGCTCGCAAGCACACTCACACTATTTCGCTTTGCCACGCTTCACTCCACTACTGAGACTCGGCGACTTCGGGTTAACTCCGCGCATCGTAGCACCGGGCGACTTCGCAAGACCGAAGCGAGGCACCTTCGCTGGCTTCGCCTTTGGCAACTTCGCCACGCTCAGACGCCCCGATGATTCGGCTTGTGGTCGAACAGGCGATGCCGCCTGTGGCCGATATCCGGCGTGGGCGAGTGGTGGTTCAGACCCGCTGGCGACGACTCGGGACTTTTCATGTGCTTCCCATGGCCTGCGTGGCCGCCGATCTTCTCGTGCTTCGGATGTGGCAGGTCGGCGGGCGGCGAGGCGAGGTGCTTGCCGTGGTGCATTCCGTGTTTCACGGGAGGTCTCCGTTGTGCCCTGAGATGATGTGCGACGTACTGCCGGCCATTGCACGCGCGTAAGGGCTAGTGAGCAATCCGGGCGCGGGGCGCCCGGAACCAAACGGCGTTATTGTGGGCGCTAACGCGCGCACTTACGCCCCGCCCGGCGCCACGTAGCAGTATACTTCGCGCACGCTACTACCAATGATTGCTGTGCCAAGGAAGATAACTCCGTGGCCAGTTGGATTGCCCGCGTCGTACTTCATCTTCGAGTTTGGCACAACCACTCTCGTGCCAGTTGGCAGAACGCCCCGCCCATCAGTTATGATCGCCACGTAATGGTCGCCCTCAACCTCGAATGTATCTGCCTCGAAGGCGTCCGCCTCGCCACAACACGACAACCTCGGGTGGTCAGGTTGCATAAGATTCGCAAACCACTCGGCGACAGCAGGGGAGGAACTGTTCCACTGCGCACTAGGCCGTGCAATCGCATACAGGGCGCTCAGAATGAGCAAAGCGAAGCCAATTGCGACAGCGGGCGCCAGCAGCGGATGGTTTCGCACGACGTAGTACGGCGCAAGTACGATAAGCTCGACAATTTCGCACAGCTTGCAGTCGTCGCTGTAGTGACCGCCGCGCCGATAGGCCATTTGCGCACTCCTAAACTGGCCCCTTACCGAGAAAATGCCACGTCGGGCTCGCGCCATTTAGGCACTTCGCCAGCGTAGCGCGAAAGCTATCGCAAACGAGCCGCGGGTCGCTCGCAGGAGTGAGGTTTTTAACAACTACGAAGCCGACAGCGCGCTTCTGCGTCGCCATAGCGACAATCGGCAGGTAGAACTCGCGTAACTTTCGCCACGCCTCAGCAGTGTCCGTGAGTTTCGCCTCCCCAACGACGTATTGGTCTAGCGACTGCACGTACAGGAGGTAGTCAACTTGCGCGTAGCCGCGACCATTTGCGTCGTGAAACTCGAACCAGCTGCCGTACTTCACGGGAATTTTGCCGTACTCGGCTTGCAGCGCAGCAGCTACACTGCGCTCATACGCAATCCCTCGCGCCTTCACGCCCCGAGGGCGCCCAATTGGGATGCAAGATGGCCGCTCGCAGGGCGTTGCGAAGCGCAGGCCGACGACTCGGCGTTCTTCCTTGCTCACTTCATATTATCCCGCCGATAGTGTTCGATCCAGTCCTGCTTTACAATCTCAATCTTCCCAATAAAGTCGGAGAACTCCGTTACTCCGCTGCGTGAGTCGCTCCAGTGCCCGCTCGGTCCCTTCTTAATCATAAAGAGACCGATAATTTCGCCAGCTTCGGCCTCGGCAAGCGTGCGTCGCAACGTGGCGATAATGTCCTCGCGAATCTCGTCACGAATAGTAGGCTTCGGAACTAGCTGCGCAACGTCACTCACCCTTGGCCTCCCACTTGTCACACACGTCATCTGGCGAAATCGCCCCAGCCACCCAGGTACACGCCCGCAGCCGCGGCAGGAACATTGCGCAGTGCTCGCACGCGCGAGTCTTCCCACTCGCCTCTCGGTAGTCCACTTCGTCCTTCTCGAACTTGCTCTTCGCGGCGACCTTCTCCAAGTGTGCGAGCAACTTCGCATCGCCCTCGTAGGGATATAGGTCGAGATCTGGCGGCACTCGACGGATATCCTCATGCTCAATTGGCATGAAGTCTGGCTCTAGGCCCTTCTCGTACTTCTCCCAGTCGTAGCCGTCGCCAAGCACTGCGAATTGCTCCGCAGCAGTAGCTAGATGATGGGCAGGCTCATAGCTCTGCTCTGCTTCATGCACTAGCGCCGCCTCGACGCTCTCGTGCACTTCGATATACTTCGCCAGCGGGACGCCTTCGCTCTTCTCCGGCAGATGGCGGTCGAGGTACACATACGCGCCGTCGCGGGAGATTCCACCCAAGTATGGCACGTCGAATGTGTTGCAAAGCTTGCGCCACTTGCGCAGCCGCCGGCCGACGGCCGGATAGCGAATTAGTAGGGCACGTAAGCGCGCGAGCGAGCCCGGTGCGTCGTCGAATTTACTATCACCTGCGCTCACGCGATTATCCTGCCAGGCTCAAGTCCTGCGTATTCTGGCCACGATACTACTGCGTCTATACAAGCCTGCACACCAGGGACTGGTCGAATACTGTCAATAGTTTCTCTCGAAATAAACTTGTGAACCTGTTTAGCTGTAAGTGTAATAATACCAGATCGAGAGTCGTATTGATGCAATGGAAACTGAGCACGGTCTACTCGAATTAACATTTGGTCAGTATTGATTTGGTATACAGCCAGATACCGCGTGTAGTATGGGTCAAAGTTGCGAACTGGCATTAAACTACTCGTACGCACAATGGCTGGCGCAGCCAGGCTGCTAGCAAGACCAACTAGAAGACTTCTGCGAGCAATAAGCATCGTGTAACCTGACTGTCCGCTTCGCGGACGACTATGCTACGCAGCTTGCTCGCGTTCAATTGCCTTCTTTGCATCGAGCAGAGCCTTCTGGCGAATTGCTACGGCGAGTGCCTCGATACCCGCTCCGCGAATGCCTCGGTTACGCTGTGCGATATGGAATGCGCGAAGCTCGGCGCATTCGTCAATCATTCGATTAAGCTCTGCCATCTAGTATCTCGCGGCTAGGCCGTCATATTCGGCAGTGCGATCTTCGGAGCATTTGCTCGCACGCTGTCGCGTTTCGCTCGCTCGGCGCACATGCGGTCGATCCAGGCGAGGATAGTCTCAGCATTCGTAAGTAGCAAGTCGACACCACCGTTACCGAGTGGAATACCGTGTGTACTGCATAGCTGCGGAAGTCTGCTGGCGCACTCTAGTGCTAGCGAAACCGTGGCGCGGTCGGAGACGGCGGTCATTCGGCAGCCTCGCGAGCAGTGTTCTTCTCGTGCTCATACACGATCTTCTCATTCTCAATTCGTTTTAAGTACTCAGCATCGCTTTCAGTGTTCAAGATCATCTTCTTAACTTCGCTGCGAAATACAGCAAGTCGGTTAAGCGCCTTAATTTCCTCGTCGTATCGAGCCTGAGTCAGCTCAATCATCGTGTCACTTTGCAGATCGTAGGCCATAATAACTTTGCGCTTCGTTGTCACTTTGGCGGCTCCAGTTGTGGGGTGGCAGTTACGTCGATCAGCGGGGCTTCGTCAGCTTGCGGCGACACGAAGCTCACGTTTACCGTAACGCCGCCGCCAGAGGTGCCCTGCTGCCCTCGTGCCGCGCCCTTGCTAGGTGCCACCGACCTGTCGAAGGCCATGGCGGCGACCTCAAGCAGTTCGCGATTCTTGAAGTCCTCGGGGGAGTCTTCTAGCCGCTCCTGTAGCACCTCGACTGCCGTGGCGCCGACTACTGCGAGGCGTCCTGTGGCGTCGAGGAACTGCGCTTGCGCCTCAGCAGCATAGTGCGCGACTAGTTCGCGGAACGCTGGGTCTTGCGTTTGCAAGCGATATATCGTCGTAATCGCGTGGCCAGTTATGCTTGCGATCTCGGCTGGCTTCTTCCCACTTGCGACGAGGCGGGCGAGCAGGTGGTGGGAGTAACGGAGACGCTGGACGGACGACTTCGCCGCGCCCACGGGGACGTTGCGCAGAATGTCGATGTCCTCCGCCGTGAGGTCGCGGACGTAGGAGAAGACGAGCGGCTCGGCGCGCTCCCGGCGGCCCTCGGAGAGGGCTAGAAGGGCGATATCGTCGAGCAATTCGACTGAGGCGGTCATGCTGCTGCACTCGGCCACTGTTGGCCTTCGTAGTAGGCCAAGTCGAATGCTGCGTCTTGTCGTGCCATGATAGACTTCGCAACAGACTCAGCAAACTTGTCCTGCATAGGCTTAATGATACGAGCAGAGTACTCATCGAGTACTAACTCAGGTGGCAGTTCTAATGCTGTCCACTCAGGACGAACTTGCATCGAGCCAAACAGGACGTGTAAGCGAGTAATTGACTCGTCGGCTCCAACGTCGTACACAGCAATCTTGCGAAGTGAGATGCCATCGGAGATGGCCTTGACTGGCATAAGCGACGAGGCGCGAACGATAGCCGGGGCAGCGATGAAGAGCGCTCCTAGACCAGTTATAAAGCTGCGCCGGCTAGTCATGCGAAGCTCGCTGTCTGCCGAATTGTGAAGTCGCCAGGAAGTCGGATTCGAATAGTACTGCCAATTTTTACACCGGCTTTATTAAACTCGTCGTCGTATTGCGAAATAAACTTGTGTGAGTTCACAAATAGCTTAACTGCCTCGCGAGTGATCTCGTTAACTGACAGCAGGCTACCGGTAATTTGGTACGTTGCTGCTTCTTCAAACCATTCAGCCTCCGCGCCAAGCAGAGGATACATGAAAACTGGTTCTTCTTGGACTGTACTGAGCGCCTTAACTGGCATTAAGCTACTCGCACGCACGATAGCCGGGGCGGCGAACGCGAATGCGCCGAGGCCAGCGAGAAAGCCGCGGCGAGAGGGGATGAGTAGTTGGTCTGCCATGTGGCGTGTTCCGTGTAACCCGACCGCCCCCCTTGGGGGCGACTAGCAATGCGTACCCTAGAACTTCTTGAGGACTTGCATCTGCAAGATCGCCTGCTTGCCGAACGGACCCTCGCCGGTCGAGACTTGCACGATGAAGCCCTGCGAGACGGCCTCGTCGAGTATAGCGAGGATTGGCACATAAGCTTCGGCGATGCGAGACTTCAAGTCGGCGGCGATAGCAACGTCAGTTCGGACGGTGCGCAGGGGGCCATTCTCGCTGCGCGGAAAGTCTGCTACACCGTCAACTATTGCTCTATCCATTCCCCACAACACGCTGCTACGCATGTCCCTGCTGTATGACGAGGTTGTTGCACTGCTCAGCGATTGGCTGCGGCGTCGATGCGTCGCAGAGCGCGGCGTCTTCGAGCGTCTGGCAGATCGTGCTTGCGAGGCGAAGCCGGCCGCAGGCGAGGCAACGGCGACGAGGACGTTCGGCGAAAGGTCGCGAAGAAGTGGGAGGGGTTCAGCGGTGCTCATGCTCCGCTCATGCCTTTGCCCTGCAAGCCGGCGCGGCGGACAGCAGCGCCAAGCTCAGCTGCTGTTGGCCCCTCGCCCTCTTCGTGCGGTTGGTTCCAAGGCGGGTTTGTTCGACTACTACCAGCAGATAAACCAGCACTGCCAGCTTCGGGTGGCTTATTGAGCCGGTCTAGCTCGCGTTGGAGTTGCCAGATAACGTCTGGCCCACACACTGCGCTGCTGTGCGAGACCTGTGCGCGCAGCATTGCGCCGAGCAGGTCCATTGTCTCGACCTTGGCGCTGAGCAATTCGTTTCGGCGACGAAGATGTTCGATTTCGAACTTGGCGCTCAAGAGCGCGTCTTTAAGTGGGGTCATCTGAGATGGCTCGGACATGGGCGGTGCTCCGATTGGTGAAGTGCGCAGGGTAGCGTGCGAGGTGGCGGCCGTCAAGACAGCGCGGCGCGCGTGGCGCGCGATGTGGGGTGTAGCGAAGGTGGGCTGAGCGGCGCGGCCCCGGCGAGAAGCTCACTCGGAACTACCGTGCTGGGGCCAGCTCACATTAGGCTAAGTCTGTCGCCACAGCTGACGAGTAGCGCGCGACCTCACGAATAACCGCCGCTACGCGCTCATGGAAGCCGTTCTTCCAGTCTGAGACCCGCAAGGGCGATTCGCTCCACCCGCCCTGCGTAGCAAGCCATTTCTGCCACGCTGCTAGGGCGTCCTCTGGCGTCGTCGCGGTGCCAGTCAACACGCACTGCTCTGCATAGCACTCTGCTAGCCGTCCGTCGCAGCGATCGCGCTGTAGGCGAGCGGAGATATGTGATGCGAGCGAAATCATGCGGCTTCCCTATGGGCGTCCTCTGCGCCCTGCCCGGCTTCGCCGCCGAGCGCGTCGTAGCGCACGACGATGCGCTCCAGCGTGCCGCGAGGCGAGTAGGCGAATACCTCGTGGCCGCGAACGAATGCAACCGTCCGAGTCGTGCCGTGCGAGGTCACGACTCGTTGCCCAGGGGATACGTGGTAGATGTCTTCCATGTGAGTGCTCCGGTTTGGCGGTGTTATATCACGATCGAAGGCGAATGTCAACCCCGCGACTATGACATAACTGCGACCGCCGGGCCGGGTTGCGTTAGGCGGCAGACATTATGCCGCACTCTGGTGTGGTTTAGATGTCAGTAGTGTGAATTGTGGGCTCAATGATTTTTATCAGATATGAATGCCACTGCTGCCCCGCACAGCGACCATCCTTCCTTCTGGCCAGTACCCCCGGTCGGGCCGCCGGCCCGACTTCCCAGCGAGGGAAGGGCGCAGCCTGCGCCCTTCGCGCGCTCGCTACTCGCCCCAATAACCTGGCAGCCATACCATGATATACGAGGTAGTAAGCGGCATGTCTCTGCTATCCCAAATACGCTGGTAGTACATCACGAAGCCAGTGTAGGTGTCGCCTATGCAGCCTTGGAACCATTGCGCCATCGCCTTGCTCCCTCTGTTCCAACCCAACAAGACTACTATAGCACGCAGCGGGACGGTTGTCAAGGGTTATTCGTCTGCGTTGTCGCGACTTGTTGCGTTATGTCGGACGGCGTAGTCGGTCTCCTATGTTGTTTGAACCTACCGTGTGTCGCATGGGTGGGTCGGCTGGCCGTAGGCCACCAATGTAATTACACACGTGGGCCGTAGGGCGCATCCTGCCTCGCACTGCTTATGGGCCACGAGGTGGGACCCCTTGCCTCAGATTGTGGCTTTTCTGTGTCTTTCTGATGATATTTTTTTTATAGACAGACTCAGACACACGAGCACGCCACGTGGCCTACACGAACACGGGCCACGCGACAGAGGCACGGTAGGTCGAAACAACAACGGTGTCCGACTACGCGGGCAGACGTAACGCAACAATCAGGCACAACCGTGCCCGACTATCGCATTCGCTTCCACAATCGCACGCTACGCGAAACTATTTCACGCTAACGACCTTGCCGTCCTTCACAACCGCTTTCGCGTACCAGCTATGTGCTGCCGGACAGTGCGGGCCTTCGAGGTATATTGTGCCGTCCTTCGGCTCATTGCCACCAAACGGGCCAGGCTGATGGTACGTCACCGCGCGACCTGCGCGCTCGCCATCTATTCCCTTCAATGTGTTGTAGGCTTCGACGGCAGCCTTGAGTTCCTTCTTTGTCTTAAAGTTGCGGTCTGTATACATCGCTATCTCCCCTTGTTTCGATGGCACAACATAGCACAACTAACTCGTTGTGTCAACCCCTATTCGTCGCCTTCGACTCCATCGGGTTGAAAGCCCGCGTACCGATCGCTCAGCCTCGCCCACGGATGGCATGCCGCAACAGCGCACACAGACCCGAAGTGCACTACCTCGCCACTATCCACGTGCTCGAGCACAACCGTATGTGACAACTCTGTGTTGCCACAACAATCGCAACAGAGCACCTCGTCGCTCGTGCCGAGCCGAATGAATAATGGTTGCATCATGCGCTCCTGATCGTTGCCGTTGGCTCGTCGAGCCACTAAATTGCCACGCTGTCCCGCACGTCGTCGTGCGACATTGGTAGAGATATTCTTGCATCGTTATCTCCCATTTGTTATCGCGAGTATAGCGCACAAACGCGTGTTTGTCAACCCATAATCTGCACAAAATTTGTGCAACCGCGCGCACAATCGCCCATTGACAACGCCGCACACATGTGCTATGCTGGTCGTTCAACCAATGGAGTTGCCATGCACGTATACCCTGGCGACGTTATCGAACATAACGGCCGGCGCGCACGAGTCATGTGTGTTGTTGGCACGCGCGTCACCGTCGAGTGGTGTAACGGCCGTATTCAATCCGGCCCAATGCGCGCCCTTTGGATGGTCACGCTGGTCGCGTGCGGCGTGCACCTATGACGCGCGTGGTCATTACGGACGATGCCATGCGCGCGATCCGCGCCGCCGCAACGCACGGGTTCGCACAAACGGGCGTGCGTTGCGCGGGCGGGTGGCGCGTGCCGTTCCACCCCGACACATTAGAACGCATCCACGACCACGCCATGCCCGGCGAAACCGTATCGGACGTAATCGTCCGAGTCTGTTCCATCGCGGCATCGGCCGGGCGGCGCCAGTAACATTTCGTGATAATTGTTTCACCCTTTCGAGCTTGCCTTTCCTCCGAACTTGAGTTATAACAATGCCATTGGTTAGGGGACGCGCACCGCGAAACCGCCAAAACCAAACGGAGCGAATTATGTCTGAGGATAGCAATCTCACTTACGCCACTTGGACGGTCAATGCGAACGATCTGCCCGCGGCAGCGGTCAAGTACCTCCTGCAGAACGGCTTTTCGCAATCCATGACTGACGCGGCGGCCTTCACCAAGGCGCAGAAGGAAGGGAAGAGCGAAGCCGAAGTCGCCGCCATGGCGACCGAGGCGCGGCAGAAGCGTTTCGACGCAATACTCGCCGGCTCCGTCGGAACTCGCGTCGGCGGCCCGAGGCTCAGCCCCGTGGATCGCGCCAAGAACGACATCGTCGACGAGCGCCTCGCCGCGATTTGCAAAGCCCGCAACGTCGCCATGCCCAAGGGCGACGTGTTGAAGTCCGCCAAGGCCAAGATCATGGCGAAATTCGCGAGCGAGATTACTCGCGAAGCCGAAGCCCGCGTTGCCAAGACCGCTGCCGAAGTCGCGGCCATGGGCGATATCTTCGGCGAGGACGAGCCTGCGGCGCAAGCGGCCGAGTAGCGCAAGGTATAGAAGGGCGCGTGTTAGATCGCCTGGCCGGCAGGAAGGTTCAGTCCTGCCGGTCACTCACTGAGCCTCCCTACTGCGTGGCGCGCAAATGCGCCACGGCTCTTTCGCGCCTTCGGCGCGAGCAACGCGAGGCAAAGCAATGAAATTGCACGCCAAGCCAAACCCTCTGCCGTGCCGCTTCTGCGGCTCGTTGCCGCATTTGCGCTCGCGCGACGTTCACTTCCGTCCCTCGGACGATTACCTATTCACCGAAATTGAGATTGAGTGCTCAAACCCAGATTGCTCCAAGGAACATCGTCACTTTTCTGCTCGAGCGACTCGTCGCGAGGCTCTCCTCGCCTGGAATAAACGAAACAGAGGAGCGCAAAGCGCATGCCCATTAAGCAATCCCGCATGATCGCCCTAGTCCGCGCAGCGGACAGCGCACTCGCAAAGCTGCAGTCCCTCCGCGAGCAATGTCTCGGCGCGCTCGCCTCGCCCGACCGCGACGAGTCGCTCGCCCGCATCGCAGAGCTCCTAATGTCCACTGCGTATGCACCCGAGCCCAGCGCAATCGAAACTATCGTCGCCGAGCGCGTTCACTTCCGCCTTCGCGAGCACTCTAACAATCGCAACGCTGCGCGTTTGCGGCGCATAAGGGGCGCCGCAAAGCCCGACGACGCAGCTGTGTTTGAACAAGACACGCGGCTACAGGCCACGCTCAGCGATATTGACGAGGCACTTGATGGCGATATAGAAGTGCCGGAGGCATGCGGTCCGCCGTTATGACGCATAACGAAAATTATGGGCCACGCGACCGCACAAAAGGCATTGACATCCGACCCACGTTATGCTATAACCCACCACATGAACGACGCACAACGCACTAACGCCAGCCTATCTACGGACCCACGCTCCATGTCCCCATCGTCTCAACACAGTCCCGCGCACGCGCGGCGCACCAGGGCGAACAGAGGCGACATTGGAACGCACGGGCCAACGGCGGGACGCAATCCGGCCGCGATAGGTTGGCGTTAGTGCGCACTTTGCGAGTGGCGCGCGTATCGAATAGCGCCCCTCGCCGACCCCGGCCGGATTAACGCCCCTTGGTCCGGCCGGGGCTTCGCCTTCGCAAGGGGTCACAAGGGGAACTACTGCCATGACGCCGCAGGAACGCGAAGCACTCGTCGCTCGTATTCGCAAGCTTTCTCGCTTCACAACCGCCTCCGGTTGCACCGAGCACGAAGCAAACGCGGCGCTCGCAAAGGTTCGCGAGTTAATCGCCGCGCACAACGTAACGCAGAGCGAACTCGAAGTTCGCTTCGAAGCCGCGCGGTGCGTCACAGACGACTTCACCGAGTTGAATAGCACAATAGGCGATTGGGCGCAATGCGCGGTGGAGATCGCTGCGCTGTACGGCACCCGCGCATGGTGCAGTCGCGGCAACGAGGACGCTCTCGGCCTCGGCTTCACCTGCGCGGTAACCAAGGTCAAGTTCTTCGGCTTAATGGCCGACGTAGCCGCGAGTGTCGCCACTGCGGGCATCGTCTGCAGCGCCGTGAGCCACGAGGCGGCGCGCTACAGCGGCGGCGGACGAAACGGCCGTGCGTCATTCCGCGCCGGCATGATCGCGCGCCTTCGCCAGCGCCTTCGCGACATGAAGGGCGAAGAGCGCAAGGTCGCCGCCAGCGGAACAGCGCTAATTGTTTTAAAGGACCAGCTCGTGACGGAAGAGTACGCGAAGCTCAACCTGCGCCTTCGCACGCGCTACGCAGGGCGCCCAACGGCGCACAACAGCGCCGCGTACGCCGCAGGCGGCGCCGCCGGTTCGCGAGTCGACCTCGGCGGCGGCAAGATCACAGCGCAGCGCTCAATCGCATCGGGGAGGTAAGCAGATGACAAAGCCAAGTGACTATTGTACTCGCTGCAAGAAACAACCCGTCGAAGTTATTGACGATTGGGTCTCGCAATATTGTGATGCCTGTAATGACAGGCTCGCCGAGAAATATCGTGAGCAGCAAGAATATCTGTACTATCATACAGATATTTTCAAGGGACAGAAAGATGGCTGAGACCTTCCCCATTCCCCGTTACGCCGCATCCATCTGGCTTGCCGGCGAGAACCTAATGCTCGGCCTACCGCCCTCGGACGGCTTCGAACGAGGCCACACGGTAGTCATCCCGCTCGCAAAGTGCGCCACTTCTCGGCCTATCGGCGAATGGGAGCACGACCACAACACAGTCGACCTATCACGCTACGCCGCGACGGTGGGGTTCACCACGCTGCTGAGCGTACTCGCCGAGCGCGAGCGAGCAGGGCGCATTTCGCCCCGCTTAGGCGAGCGCAGCGAACCAACGCAGTATAACATCGACGCGATACTTCGCCGCATTACGAAGTACGCGCCAAACGGGCGCGTAGCAGCGACAAGCCTAGCGGATCTCGGCCTAGACGACGAGCCGGTAAACCACGAATTTCCATAGGAGCGACCACTGCCATGAGCAAGACCTACGACGTTTGGCTTCGCGTACCTACGCTAAAGCTCGCCACGATCATCGAAGTCATCGACGGTGAGGGCGAGCTTCTAAGCGTCGCAGCGACGCCCGACGAGGCGCCAATAAAGCCGAAACGCGCCATTGTGCGCAAACGCGCCGCGAATGGCCTGCGCGCAGTCGACCTCGTGCTCGAAGTCGCGAAGGGCGGCAAGGACGTCAGCTACGACGAGCTGAAGAGCGAATTTATCTCGCGTGGCTTCGCTGCGAACTCGGCTTCGCCGGCCCTCAGCATTTTGAAGAAGTCCGGCGCAATCGTGCAGGTTCGCCCCAGCGTCTACAAGATCGCGCCAAAGCCGCGCGCAGCGCAATGAGCAGCCCCTCGCCGAAGGCCGCCGCCGCCATGCTCGATCGTAGCAAGCGCATCTTCGCCACATTCGACGACGAGCAGCTAACATGCGAGGAAATCGGCTTCACGCTGCTATTCACTCTCGCCTTTCATAGCGTCCTATCACGCAACAAGTCGCAAACGCTACTTGAGCACTTCGACGGAATGCGAAACATCTACGAGCGCATGTTCAAGCTAGTGCAGAGCACCGGCGTCGAACGGGACTTCGACAGTTACAAAGCAAAGGAGCGCACATGACTTCGCCAGACCTCACAGGGCTCGCAAATCGCGCCCTCGTCGTACTCAGCGCCCTTGCGAGCGCACTCGAAGACGACATCCAAGACCTGGAGACGGAGCAGGAAGACTCGCAGGAAGCCGCGGATGAGTGGGATGAGGAGAGCGGCGAGCCCGAGCCAGACGTGGTAGACCACTCCGCGCAAATCGACGTGCTAGAGACTGCGCTCGCCGAGACCAAGGCTGCGCAAGATGCAATCGAGGGGCTCAGCTTCACAGCGGAGAAGAGTGAATGAGCAAAGTCACACTCGCCGCTAGCCTCGCCCTTTGTGTTGCTGCCTGCTCCAACGATGCACAAGTCGCATCATATAACCTATCGCAGGCCGCAGACAACTTCAAGATAAATCGCCGAATAGTCTTCTACAACGGCATAACTGGCGACTACATGCTAGTTATCGAGGGCCTTTGCTCGCAAGAGCCCAAGGAGCGTAAACTTGAAGTCACCTGCAAGGTAGGAGAGGGCGAGTACAAGAAACACTTCCTCGGCCTGAGCGACAACGTGACGTACTTCTCCGAGCAAATGGACGCAGCAAAGGTCGGCGTGTACTTCTATCGCGTTACGTTCAAGCCAACTACTATTGTACCAAACGTGGAGCTTCGATAATGAGCAAAGTCACCGCACCCCTAGTGGGTATGCACTTCCGTCCGCCAGCGAAGGCTATTCTCTCTGTGTTGCCCAGCAACTGCCCACTTTATGTAGTGCCTGAGCCTGACAATCCATACGACGCAAATGCGCTGCAAGTGTTCGTCCGCAGCGCGGACATACCCGAGTCGCAGCATTCGGAGCTCAGCGAACTCGGCAACGCCAGCGCGCTATTCGGCACATCGCTCGCCGAGATACTCGCGCAAGAGCGCTGGCACCTCGGCTACGTGAAGGCGACGGAAGCGGTGCATATCGCGCCACGCATCGCGCAAGCATTCGAGCTACAAACCTATATCGAATTTATGCCAGCCACCCTCGCCTTCGACTCTGCCGGCAAGCCACTAGTCGCAATGGAGTTGCCAGCTTAGGCCGGCAAAACGAAAGGAAGGCAACCATGAATGCAAGTAACGGCGCTGCCAGCGGCGCATCCCTCGCCACCATCACAACTCGCGCAGTTGACCAGATTGGCGACAGCGCGGCGAGTGAGCTAGAGCGCCTCGCCGACGGCATAGAGGCAGAAGCGCAGGAGAAAGCCGCTAACCTCCTTCGCTTCGCAAAGGAAAACGCCGACGTGCTGCGGCGCTTCGCCGCGAGCTGGCGCACGCAGACCCGCGCAGCAGCGGAGGACATGACGCGCTTCTGCGCAAAGAGTACGGATATTTTCACTAGCATTGAAGCGCTCGAAGCACGCGTTGCGCAGAGCCACACTGCGAACGTCGAAGTTGCGAAGAGCCTCGCAACGCCACTCGACACCAGCACGGCGGTAATCTGTGGGAGCCACGATAATGAGCATCGTTAACGGCATCCTACTCGCCATGGCCTTATGGGCGCTCCTATGCGCTGTCGTACTCGTGTGGTTTGGCAAGGCCAGGCTGGACTAAGGGCGCGAGCATCCACCATGGGTATGTATACTGAGATATTCGTTTCAACTAGAGTCATGACTGGCTCGCCAGCTGTGCCTGTCCTCTCCTATATGTGCGAGAAAGGCGACTTGCCAAACGAGTTACCAAACCATGCGTTCTTTTACTCAGCCAGATGGAAGTGGTTATTGCGAAGTAGTAGCTATTACTTTGTCCCTCGATCTATTCAACTGTTCGAATACGACAAAATAGGCAATTATTGGGTGCTCATTGCCTTGAGCAGCCTTAAGAACTACAACGGTGAGGTCGAAAAGTTCTTCGACTGGCTCGATCCGCTTCTCGATCTCGTTAACGGCGAAATGATCGGCTATTCTCGATACGAAGAAGATAATTCGCCAATAATCTGGTACAAAGGCGCGAGTAGTATCACGAAGTTGTGAATGGCGCACATACGCGCGCATATTGACAATGTGTGCCGCACGTCGTATAATGCGCGCAACGAAAGGGGCGCAGCAGCTATGCAATTCACTCCCACCGCCGAGCAGCAGGCCATTATCTCCGCCGCGAAGGACTCGCAGGCTTCACTCATGGTCAATGCGTTCGCCGGTTGCGCTAAGACGAGCACCCTTGAGCTAGTCGCCCGGGCGCTTCCTGCGGAGTTACCAATCCTCTACATCGTCTTCAACGTTAAGAACAAGAAAGAAGCCGAGTCGCGCTTCCCACCCAACGTGGTCGTTAAGACCATAAATGGCCTCGGCCATGGCGCCTGGGGCAGGGCGATCGGGAAGCGCCTAGTGCTAGACGATCGCAAACTCGGGAAGCTCGTCACGGCCTGCGCGAAGGAGCGCGGCTTCGCCGCAAGTACGGAACAGTGGGCGAACATTCGCGAGCTAACGACTAAGGCCATGCAAGTCGGCCTAGTACCGAGTGGCTTCAGCGCGAAGGGGCTAGTCGAGGACTCAGCAGAAGTCTGGAGCGATCTTGCCAGCGAAGTCGGCGCGTATGACAACGTCGAGGTGCTCGTGAGCCTCGCCCGGGAAGTGCTAGGCGAGTCCATCAAGCAAAGCTTCGCCGGGGTCATCTCCTTCGATGACCAGATCTACATGAGCGTTCTCTTCCACGGCGTCTTTCCGCGCTTCTCGCTCGTTCTCGTTGATGAGGCGCAAGACCAATCCGAACTAAACATCAGAATGATCTCGCGCTGCGCAGCAGACAGACTCATTGTGGTGGGAGATACTAAGCAGGCGTGCTACTTGTGGCGTGGCGCCGCAGGCGACGCAATGGAGCGCCTTCGCAAGCTGCGCGCGGAGTGGATCGACTTGCCACTCGCCACGACATTCCGCTGTCCCAAGGTCGTAGTTGAGCGCAACAGGGCGCACGCGCCGGGCTTCGCAGCATTCGAAGCCAACAGACAGGGCGAACACATTCGCTTTCCAAAACCGCCGAATGAGTATCCTCACGATGAGCAACCGTGCTGGACATGGCCCGATGTGCCGCAGAACGGCACCGTCGCTGTCGTCTGCCGCAACAACGCCCCGGCGCTCAGCCTCGCCTTCAAGCTCCTCGCACAGGGCGTCGCAGTAGTGATGCTCGGCCGCGACATCGGGAAGGGCCTCGTGGGGCTCAGCAAGAAGCTATTGCCGCTCGACGACATCCCACGCGAGCATTGCGTCACGCTAATCGAAGATTGGCGGAACAAGGAAGCCGCACTCGCGGCTGTGAATGGCCAGGACAAGAAGCTAGAGGGCATAAACGACCGGGCAGACTGCCTACTCGCAGTACTTGGCAACGCGAAGAATAGCGGCGAGCTAAGGGCGAAGCTCGAGGCCCTATTCGCACGCGAGAACGGCAAGGTGACGCTCTCTAGCATCCATCGAGCGAAAGGCCTCGAGTGGGACACCGTTGTGCTGCTCGACCCGTGGCGCATACCTAGTAAGTACGCAAAGCGCGACCCGCTGCAGTTGCAGCAAGAGTTTAACCTGCGGTATATCGCTGAGACCCGTAGCAAGCACACATTGATCGAAGCAAACCTTGAAGATTTCTCGTCCTAATCAACCCAGGTTCCACTGAGGAACAGGAGAACGCACATGCAACAAGTATACTTTACCAACCCAGGTGAGATCGACCCTCGCACCATAACGACTATGGGCGTCAACGTAAAGCCAGGTGACTCGCCTATCGGCTACTTCGGCACTGGGCTGAAGTACGCCATCGCCGTCCTGCTGCGCAACGAGCAGGAAGTCGAAGTCTACAGTGGCACCACGAAGTACTCCTTCTCCGCCGCTCCGCAGGAAATCCGTGGCAAATGGTTCAACATCGTCGCAATGTCACGCGACGGAGCGGAGCCGCGATCTCTTGGTTTCACAATGGACCTCGGTAGGAACTGGACGGTTGAGAACGCATATAGGGAGCTTCATAGCAACTCGCTAGACGAATGCGGCGAACCGGGGCGCGAGGGTGCGGCAGAGCCGCGTGCAGGGCACACTACCATCGTCGTCCGCGGTGGCGCGTTCGCCAAGGCGCACCGCGACCGCTGGCAGTTCCTGCTGGACCCCGCAAGGGCGAAGCTGGCGAGCAATGGCGCGGTGGAGGTGTACGCTGGCAGCGCAAAGCACGTCTTTTACAAAGGTATCGCGGCCTACGCACTTGATAAGCCATCTGCGTACCTCTACAACATCACCGCGACAATGAGGCTAACGGAAGATCGCACGCTGGACGACGCCTGGACCGTCCGGCACCTTATCAGCCACGCACTCGTCTCCGCTGCGCACAGCAGCATTCTCGAAGCTGTCTTCACCAACGCCGAGGCGTTCGAAGCCAACCTCGACTACTACCTGGCTTCGCCCAGCGAAGTGGCGCTGGACTGCATCGAGCGCATTATGAGATCGGAAG
>Ga0210384_10000464_pt1 | contig 62024 bp, 53 predicted proteins | sample IncBWH2MmetaG_FD_160574 | JGI IMG/M metagenome (GOLD analysis project Ga0210384, IMG submission 160574) | Forest soil microbial communities from Barre Woods Harvard Forest LTER site, Petersham, Massachusetts, United States - Inc-BW-H-2-M | ecosystem: Environmental > Terrestrial > Soil >...
CGCCCACATGACGGGCGCTACGGCCAGGAGGGCCGGAAGTTAAGCACGTGGAGCGTCGAGACCCCCGCCGACGTTTGGCGGACGCCGCGGGAAGCGTGAACGGCACTTTGAGGACGCCGACTCCGACCTGCCAAAGAGCCCCGCCGGTCGCACGAGGAGGACGAGGGCCATGATCAGGAAGATGACGGTGTTCGAGGCCGGCGAGTAGAAAACCTTCGTCAAGCCCTCGATCAAGCCGAGGCCGAGCCCGGTGACGATGGATCCAAGAATCGACCCCATGCCCCCGATCACGACCACGGCAAAGACCACGATGATCAGATTCGATCCCATGAGGGGGCTGATCTGCGTCGCGGGCGCGGCCAGCACCCCCGCGAGCCCGGCGACCCCCGCGCCGAACCCGTAGGTTACGGTGATCATGGCGGGTACATTGATCCCGAAGGCCTGCACCAAGCGCGGATTCTCGGTGGCCGCGCGCAGATAGGCGCCAAGACTGGTCCGTTCGATGACCAACCATGTGCCCAGGCACAGGCCCAAGGATGCGCAAACCACGAAGGCGCGGTATTTGGGAAGGTACATGAAGCCCAGGTCCAAGCCTCCTTGGAACGCCTCCGGGATGGCATACGGGAGCCCGGACACGCCGTACCGATACCGGCACAATCCCTCCAAGATCAGGGCCAAACCGAAGGTGAGGAGCAGACCATAGAGATTGTCGAGCCCATAGAGGCGGCGGAGCATGCTTCGTTCGATGGCGACCCCGGCCAGGCCGACCACGAGCGGCACCAGCAGCACCGATCCCCAATAGCCGACTCCGAACTGGTCCAGCGCGATCCAGGTGAGAACCGCGCCCATCATGTACATCGCCCCGTGGGCGAAGTTGATGATGTTGAGCATGCCGAAAATGATGGAGAGGCCCAGGCTGAGCAAGGCGTAGAAGCAGCCGTTGACGAGCCCCAGCACCAGTTGGGCCAGGAGGGCCGGCAGCGGGACGCCGAGGATCTCCCTCATGTCAGATCACGACGTGCTCTCCGGCGCACCCCCTAGTGGCCCGTGACGAGAGGGCAGCGGGACTGGGAAAGAGGCTGGAACGCCTCCTCGCCGGAAAGCGTGGCCAACAGCTTGTAGTAGTCCCAGGCGTATTTGGATTCGCTCGGGGCCTTCACCTCGAACAGGTAGAAGTCGTGAACCATCCGCCCGTCCTGCCGGATCCGGCCGTTCTTGACGAAGGCGTCGTTCAGAGAGGTCTCCCCCAGCTTCTTCCTCACCGCGTCGGCGTCGTCGGTTCCCAGCGCCTGAACCGCCTTCAGGTACTGGAGCGTTGCCGAGTAGGTGCCGGCCTGAACCATGGTCGGCATCTTCCCGGACTTGGCTTGGAAGGCGCGGGCGAACTTGCGCGTCTCGTCGTTCATGTCCCAGTAGAACCCGCTCGCCACGAACATTCCCTGCGTCGCCTGGAGGCCAAGGGCGTGGATGTCGCTGATGAACACAAGCAGGCCCGCCAACGTCTGTTTCTTGCTGATCCCGAATTCCGCCGCCGTCTTGATCGTGTTGATGGTGTCGCCCCCCGCATTGGCCATGCCGATGACCTTGGCGTTCGACGCCTGCGCCTGCAGCAGGTAGGAGGAGAAGTCGGGTGCGTTCAGGGGATGGAGAACCGACCCCACGACCTGCCCCCCCGCGGCCTTGATCGCGTTAGCGGTGTCGTCCCGCAAAGAGTGGCCAAAGGCGTAGTCGGCGGTAATGAAGAACCAACTCGTGCCGCCCCGGCGCACGACGGCCTGACCGGTGGTGCGGCCGGTCGCGTAGGTGTCGTAGGTGTAATGAATGGTGTAGGGGTTGCAATCCTCGTTGGTCAGCCGCGTCGAGCCCGCACCGCTGACGATGAAGACCCGGTGCTTCTCGTTGGCGACTTTGCTGACGGCGATGGCGGCCCCCGAGTTGGGGACATCGACGATTAGGTCCACCCCCTCCCGGTCAAACCATTCGCGGGCCCTGTCCGCCGCCACGTCGGCCTTGTTCTGGTGATCCGCGGAGATCATCTGAATGGGCTTCCCCAACACCTTGCCGCCAAACTCGTCGATCGCCATTTGCGCGCCGATGACCGATCCCGGGCCGCTGAGGTCGGAATAGAGTCCCGACATGTCCGTGAGCACGCCGATCTTGACCATGTCGCCGGAGATCCCTCCGGGCTTGCCCTGGGCCGATGCCACCGTCGCCGCCAACAGCACAACTGAGCCCATGCCTGCGATTCGTTCCATTGGACTCCTCCTTTTGCCCCGCGGGGTAATCCCTCCCCCACGGGACGCTCACACGCCCAGTAGTTCCCTCAGCAGCTGGCGGCTCCCCTCGACTTCGTCCTTTGCGATCTCGACGACCACACGTCCTCGCTCGACGACGTACATTCGGTCGGCCAGGGCGGCCGCGAAATGGAGGTTCTGCTCCGCCATGACAATGGTGAACCCCTTCTCCCGAAGCTGCAAGATCACCTCGCTCAGTCGCTTCACGATGACGGGCGCCAGTCCCTCCGAGATCTCGTCCAGGAGCAGCAGGCGCGCGCCCGCGCGGAGAATTCTTGCCATGGCCAGCATTTGCTGCTCGCCACCCGAGAGCACCGTGCCGGGGACCCTTCGCTGCTCCTTCAGATTGGGGAAGAGCTCATATATCTCCTCGTCGCTCAAGCCCTCGCTGGTCAGCTTGGGAGGCAGCCGCAGATTCTCTTCCGCGCTCAAGCTCGAGAAAATGCCCCGTTCCTCGGGACAATATCCCACCCCGAGGCGGGCAATGCGGTGGGGGGCCCACTCGACGACCTCTCGGCCATTGAGCATGATCGAGCCGCTGCGCTTCTCGACGAGCCCCACGATGGCCTTGATTGTCGTGGTGCGGCCGGCCCCGTTGCGACCCAGGAGCGTCACCACTTCGCCCCGCCATACCCGGAAATCCATTCCGTGCAGGATGTGGGACTCGCCGTAGAAGGCGTGGAGGTCGGCGACCCTGAGGCACTCGACCGCCCCCCCGCTAGCCACGGGCCGCGCCCATGTAGGCCTCCATCACCTGGGCGTTCGTCGACACCTCTGCGTAGCTCCCCTCCGCGATGACCGCCCCGCGCTGGAGCACGGTGATCCGGTCGCAGAGATCTGACACCACGCTCATGTTGTGCTCGACCATCAGGACCGTCCGCCTCGCGGCCGCCTTGCGGATCAGGGCCTTCACGCGGTCCACGTCATCGTGCCCCATTCCCTGCGTGGGTTCATCGAGAAGAAGGAGCTCCGGATCCAGGGCCAAGGTGGTGGCGAGCTCGAGCGCCCGCTTACGTCCGTACGGCAACTCGACCGCCACCGTCGTTGGAAACGACTCCAGGCCGACCTCCGTCAACAACTCCATCGCCCGAGCGTCCAAGACCCTGAGAGAGGCGTCGCTCTGCCAGAAGCGAAACGAAGTCTTCGATTTGAGTTGCAGGCCAACGCGGACATTCTCCAGGACCGTGAGGTGCGGAAAGACAGCGGAGATCTGGAAGGAACGCGTGATTCCGCGGCGGGCCACCTCCGCCGGCTGCTCGCGCGTGATGTCATGACCGTTGAAATAGATGCTTCCCCGCGTCGGCGCGAGGAACTTCGTGAGGACGTTGAAAACGGTGGTCTTGCCCGCGCCATTGGGGCCAATGAGCGCGTGAATCGCCCCTCTTTGAACCCTGAGGTCCACGTCTCTGACCGCCACAAACCCCTTGAACTCTTTGACGAGTCCCCGGGTTTCGAGAATGTAGTCAGCAGCCATGGCGTCCGCGGTTCCGCTCCGCTTTGGGGGAGCCTGCGCAAAGCTCCCCGGCAAGTTGTCTATCCGGCGGCGGGGGCTTTCTTTACAAGTGCGCGCATTCTAGTGCATGCCGCTTCTCCTTGTGAGGGCCACGGCCCCCGATCTGCTCCGCTACGATGGCGCTATCGAGCCCCCCCCGGCAGGCCGCCGAACCGATGAGACGCTCGCGACCGCTCGCAGCGCGCCTGCCGGTGGTCTTCGGGCAACGAAATCCTGTGCTATTGTGCCTTGCATCTTTGTGTTGACCCCATCCCCCGCCGCGGCGTCGCATTCCCATTCTCCGGGTGACCCGCTTGTTCCGACCTTAGGCGGTCGACCGATCGGAGGATGGGAATTCTCAACCGGCAGCGGCACATCTTCGCTCAGACGACCTCCCCGCCCGTTCGTCAAAGCGGCCCGCACGCTGTGAGCCCGCTCCTCAAGCAACACGCGGTGGGCGCCTGGGTGCGACGGCTGCGTACCGAGCAGAGGATGTCTTTGCGGACGCTCGCCACCCGCACGCACTTCTCGCCCAGTTTCATCTCCCAAGTCGAAAACGGCGTGGTGTCGCCATCCATCGCTTCGATGGAGAAGATCGCCAACGCCTTGGGCGTGACTCTGGGGGAGTTTTTCGTGGCGGCCAGAGAGGGTGAGGCGGGGCTGATCGTGCGCGCAGCAGACCGGCTTCAGATGTCCAGCCTGTGGTCGCAGGGACGAATCGAGGCGCTGGGTCCGATGACGGGCCGACGGCTGGAGCCTGTGCTCATCACCCTCGACCCGGGCGGACGCAGCGGAAAGCATCCCTACGCTCACACCTCGGAGGAATTTGCATTCGTCCTCGAGGGAGAGCCGACCCTGACCCTCGGCCCCGAGGAGCACCAGCTGGCACCCGGCGATGCGGTAACGATACGCGCCCAAGAGTTGCGGCGTTGGGAGAACAAATCGAGCCCGGTGGTCCGCATTCTCATCGTCTCGTTCCGCTGATTCGGCGACCCAAAGCGTGTTCAGGTCCACTGCACAACCGTTCATGACCCTTGCTACCCCCGTTACTGGAGGCTATTCTGCGGCTCGTTTGAAACTGCCTTCGCCAAGTGTACCGTTGGTCCGGCCTCCCACCACCGCCAGAGAAGACAGGCTGCAGGCGGTCGCATCGGGCGTCCCTGGCCCGCGGCGATGGTAGCTCTACCTTTAAGACTGCGAGTTGGCCGTGGCCGCCCAGCAGACCCGCCCCTGACTGAGTCGCCCGTCTCCGGGGGCCTAAACCCTGTTCCTGCTGGATCTTACCCCTCCGGGTCACAACCGGCTCCCCGTTCGCGCGCGGTTGGCGCAGCCGTTCTGGTGACCTCGCTCGCCGCCTTTCTTGCCATCGCTCATGCCTACGGGTACACGCGAATCGGCGGACTTCGACACTGGGTGCTCCACGACGACTTCATGATCTCGCAACGGTACGCGAGAAACCTGGCTCAGGGCCACGGCCTCGTCTTCAACCCGGGGGAGAGGGTCGAGGGCTTCAGCGACCCCCTGATGGTCCTGACCGTCTGTCTTCCCCTCGAATGGCTGCACGTCGAGGGGCGCCAGTTGGGACTGTTCGTCTGGGCCGTCAACGGAATCGTGTCCAGCCTGATCGCCCTCGGGCTCGTCTTCGGTCCGCACGGCCGTGGCCGCCCGCGAGTGGCTGGCCTGATCGCGGCGGCGGTGTACTTGAGCCTGCCCCACCACGGCTTCTTCGCTCGCGCGGGAATGGAGGTCTACCTCCAGGCTCTGTGCCTCATGGTCGTGGTCGCGCGCTTGCGCGAGGGGGGCCTCGCGTTCTATCTGGCCCTGGCCGCGCTGCCGGTCGCGCACGCCATCGATCTGCCCCTTTATTGCGGGGCCGCGCTCGTGCGGTTGTGGGAGCAGCGACGGCGCTGGCGCGACGAAGCCCGCGCCCTGATCCTGGCGGCAATGCCCATGCTCGCCTATCTCGTCTTCCGCCTCGCGTACTACGGGCAGATCTTTCCCAACACCTACTACCTCAAGGCGGGAGATGTCATGGCCCCGATGCGTGGCCTTCGATACCTCCTCGAGGGCGCCGCCTGGATCGCTCCCCTCTTGGGCCTCGGTGCGCTGGCCCTTTGGAAAGCACGAGCAAAGGGGACGCCGTCGTTCCTCACTCTAGCAGTCGTCGTGGGCCCCTATCTCCTATTCGTGATCAAGCTGGGAGGCGATAACTTCCAGTGGTACCGCTTCGTGTTCATCCTGGTCCCCGCCCTCCTCGAGCTCACGGTGGAGGCACTCGCGTCGTTCGAGGGCGCTCCCTGGGCTGCCATCCTGCTCACGGGCGCCGGGCTCCAGCTGGTGGCCAACGGGTGGGGATACATTCGCGCTCACGAGGACAACCGGTGGCTCCTCGCGTGGGACCGTGGCCGGGTGGCCCTGGGCTACGGCATCAAAGACAACACCGAGCCGGGCCAGGCCGTGGCGCTCTTCGGCATCGGGAACGCCGCCTACTTCGGCGAGCGGTACGTGATCGACATGCTTGGGAAGACCGAGCCCCACATCGCGCGCAGGACTCCGCGGAGGGGATGGAGGGTGGGCCATCAGAAGGATGACCCCGACTACGTCATGAGCCGCAGGCCCGATTTCGTGGAGATGACCTACACGGCGGACGAGCTCGCGGACGTGGACCGCCTGGAGCAGGAGCGACATGGCCGCTGGGGATACTTCTCCGACCTCGCCCTCAACCCCACGTTCCGCCGGGACTATAGCCAGGTGGGGTCGGACCTGGGCCTGCTGCCGATCTACGTTCGGAACGATCTGCTTCCAGAGCGGTGGGTCGCGCTGCCCGAGCTGGTGGGCCGGTGAGGGCCGTGTCCTCAGCGTCCGCCCACCCCTTGGTCCCCGTGTCAAGATCAACTGAACAAGCGTTCAAGACTCTTGCTACTCCCCCTGCTCGAGGCTATTCTTCGCGTCAATTGAAGTGGCGGTTGCGACCGGTACCGTCATCGTTTGTGCCGCGCCAAGGAGAGTGAGTGACTAGCAACTCTGGGATCAGCGAGGTCGTGCTCCTCAGCGACATCCCGGAGAAGCATCCCGGCAAGGCCGCGATAGAAGACAGGCTGCACGCCGCCGTAAGGCGTGTCCCCGGCCCCTGGAGAGTCGAGGTCCTGCAGGTGGCCTCGGGTTCCTGGTGGCTTGTCTGCTTCGAACGCCCGACCGATGGCTTCCGATCGACCATCCTCCTTTCCCCCTGGGAACATGATCTCGAGCACATTTCCCGGGACGTTGGCGAACTTCTTGCTCGAGCATGAACCGACCATATCCACGGCCCCTAGGCCCGGTTACCGGATCTCAGAGTCGAAGGCAGAGGGACGCGGGGCCGGGTTTCACGCGATAATTCTCCGCAATATCTTATCGGGAGGTTGCTGATGGTTCGTGGACGCTACTTGCTGGCCCTGGTGGGAAGTGCCCTCACGCTCGGCTTTCTTCTTGCGGGCTGCGGTGGAAGCACACCCTCAAAGGCGACGCCCGCCCCTACCCCCGCCCCCACCGCGACCCCCGCTCCCGCGGCCTCGCCATCCGCCTTCGTCTGCCCCCTGGGCCCCAGCAGCAATCCGGACGCGCTGGTAAACCCCTGCCCGGTGCTAAATCCGCGACTCGCCGACCTCGTGGGTGGAGCCATCGACTACACCATCGCCCATCATCCGGAGCTCTTCAACCTACAGGATCTCGCCGGCGGCAACCCCCGCGTGCTGGATCGCCAGAAGTACCACGAGGCGGTCGCCGCCGCCATCGAAGCCCAGGGCGGGTGTGTCCTCATCGAAAAGGAAGAGCTTGCGGTCAAGAACACCAACGACTTCAGCGAGCAATGGAACATCTATACCTCGGCTGGCTTCGTCCGCCGCAAGTATGTGACCACCTGTAGCCCGGCTTGGTTCTGATTCCCCTCGGCCAAGACCGTGACTTTGGGCGGGACTACAGAGGCCCGCGTGGCCGGTCGGCGATCGCCCCTCCCCACCGGGGTCAGGAAGCGGGCTTCTTGACCCGGTGAAGCCCGTGGAGCAAGGAGCACTTTGGCGATCCCCCGGGCTCGCCTTGGTCCTGGGTCTGGTCGTCGCCGGCTGCGGCTCCTCGGGCCCCAGCCCGGTTCCCACGCCCACGCCGAATCTCACCACGACCCTACCCACCGTCAGCTTCAGCAAACCTCGACATCAACGGAGCGTTCTCCACCGACGTCAACGTGACGGTGAGCGGCAGCATGACCGTGGTTGGGGACTGGACCTACACCACCGATGATGTCGATGTCTACGTCACCGACACGAGCTGCGACAGGACGGAGACGCGGTTGGTGCGCCAATTCTGCACCTTTCTGGGGAAAGCCGACACCTACGGCGTCAAGCCCAAACGGCTGACCATGAACCTGGCCCCGGCAACTTACCGGGTGTTCATTGCCAACTTCGGCCCCACTGCGGCCGAGTCGGGAACGCTGCAGATCAGCATCACAAGGCAGCCCTAGTCTGGCCTAGCTAAGCTAGCAGTCCCTGGTGAAAGTCTCTAGCAAACCGCGCGTATGAGCGTCTCGTGGCGCGGGAGCTACTGCTTCATCGCTGTCTCGTGCTGCGCCTTGAGGTCCCGCCACTCCTTGCGGAATACGCTCTCCTCCTCCTTGGTGAGGGTCCGGAAGGGCACCTGCAGCTTGCTTCCGGCGAACTGGATGTTCAGCCAGTGCTGCCCGACCTGGACACCGCCGGGGACGTGGAAGTATAGGCGACCGAGGCAAACGCGCTCCCAGCTCAAGTCGGCCTGGTCGTAGGCAGACTCCGGTCCCGGGCCGCCGAGGTCGCCGACGTATCGGTCGTAGGCAGGCTCCGGTCCCGGGCCGCCGAGGTCGGCGAAGAACCTGAGGGCACAGGGCTGGGAGGCATCGACCGGGTGATAGTTGATCGAGTCCGTGATCACCCGCGCGCGCATGTTGAGGGCGCGGACGTCGGCGGCTCCGTACTCCTTCTGAGTGGCGAGAGGGATGGTCTTGCCATCGGGGGTCTGGAGCGAGAGGTCCTCTCTCTTCAGCGTGTAGTTCCTCTTGGGCTTGCGTAAGGTGATCCCCACTCTCAGCAGCACCCACTCCCGGCCGATCTCCTCGTTTGCCATGCGGTACCCGAGGGACGCGAAGCCTTCGCTGTTGTACGCGGTCATCACGTACTCGCCCTCGAGGGTGAACAGCTCAGGCACGGACGGCTGGGCTGCGGTCACCGGCTGCTCTTGAGGAGCTGCGACGGTCGCTCCGCCTCCCATGACGCCCAGCAGCAGCAGGGCGACGGCTGGGGTAACGCCGCGGGGGTTGCCTTCGGTTCGATTTCCCATGGCCTCGTCTCCACTCTCGTACGCCGAAAGCCGTCGTCTTCAGGGCTACCTAGGCGGAGAGCGCCGTCGAACCGGCGTTGCAATCGCTTGCACCGGCTCGGCTTCGATGTCATCGATCACATTCGCCATCGAGCGAGTCGAGCCCCTGGCCACCCAAAAAAAGGCCGTGAAGGCCACCAGGCTCACCCACAGGAGACCGCTCCCGGGGAAGCCATTGAGGATAAAGACGAGCCAAACGACCGACATCGACACCGCCAGTGTGAGCACACTGGCCCGTCGATTCGACACCGAGCCTTTCATGAAGGCCCTCTCCGCCACGAAAGAGTGGCTCTTGCTGAGAAGAAACCGTGATGAAGTCCTGTCACGACGCCTCCTACTGTGCAATCCGTCGCGGAGGCGGGAGGATCGCAGCCGCTTCGGACGGAGTCAGCCGGGAGCGATCGCAATAGCCGTGGCCGCTCAGACACGCCGTGTGGTTCCGCGTCTGCTCGGCGGCGGCAAGAGCATATGCCTCGGATCGACTCAGCAGCGAGTAGTCACAAGTATCTCGACCGTCCGCGCAGTCCGCATTGTTGCGCCTGTGCACCGCGGCCTCCACCGCCGCCGCTTCCCCCTCTGTCAGCTTGGAACGCTCGCATCCATCCCAACCGTAGCTGCACTTCGAGACGTTGCGTTGGTGTTCTTCGAGCGCCACCTCACTTACCTCGAGTGGAGTCAGGCTCGAGTGGTCGCAGCTCCCTAGGCCGGCTTTGCAATCGGAGACCATGCGCCGCCGCTGGGCACGCGCTACTTCAGCGACCTGCGCGCCCGTGAGGGTGGAGTCGTCGCAGCGTCCGATGCCGTCCCTGCAATTGGAGATCTGTCGCTGGCGCTCGGCCAACGCCACGTCACGGGCATCCGATGCCGTGAGCCGTGAACGCTCGCAGGCGGAGATGCCATCCCTGCAGTTCGAGACGTTGTGGTCGTACTGGGCAACGGCGACCGAGATCGCCTCTGCTTCGGTCAGCTTTGAGGGCTCGCAGGAATTTGCACCGTTCCGGCAACTCCGAACATTGCGGGCGTGCTCGGCAACGGCCACTTCGGTCTGTCCCGCCAGGGTCAACTGAGAGCGATCGCAAGATGCCCAGCCGTTCTTGCACGCCGACAGGTTTACGGTCGGATCGGATGTCCCCGCAAGCAAGAGAACGGGGCACAAGCTCAGGCAGGCTAGTTGCGCCCATAGACTTCGCGAAAGAGTCATACTTCATCGCCTTTCATGTAGCCATCGTCGATAGTCGTCAGGGGCGATGGCTGTTCCGGAAAACGCGGCCGTCGCTCGTGGGCGACGGCCGCGCGGGCCAAAGTGCCTCAGTACATGTCGCCGCCGCCCCCCATCCCTGCCGAGCCCTTGTCGCCCTTGGCCTCCGGAATCTCACAGATGATTGCTTCGGTGGTGAGAAGCAGCGAAGCGATGGACGCCGCATTCTGCAAGGCGGAGCGGACGACTTTGGTCGGGTCGATCACACCCGCATCGACCAGATCCTCGTACTTCTCCGTCAGGGCGTTGAAGCCCTCGTCCGCCTTCATCTCCCGGACCTTGCCCAGGACAACGGCCCCTTCGTGACCGGCGTTGCCGGCTATCAGGCGGAGGGGCTCCTCCAGGGCACGCTTGATGATGCTCACCCCCACGGCCTCGTCGCCCTCCGCCTTCAGGGCTTCCACGGCCTTGACGCAGCGCAGGAGAGCCACGCCGCCGCCCGCGACGATCCCCTCCTCGACGGCCGCCTTGGTGGCGTGCATGGCGTCCTCGACGCGGGCCTTCTTCTCCTTCATCTCCGTCTCGGTCGCCGCGCCGACCTTGATCAGGGCGACGCCGCCGACCAGCTTCGCGAGCCGCTCCTGGAGCTTTTCACGGTCATAATCGGAGGTCGTCTCCTCGACCTGGGTGCGGAGCTGCTTGACCCGGCCCTCGATCTCCTTGGTCTTGCCGGCGCCCTCGATGAGAGTGGTGTTGTCCTTGTCGATGGTGATCTTCTTGACCCTGCCCAGGTCCTCGACCTTGAGGTTCTCAAGCTTGATACCGAGATCCTCGGTGATGGCCTTGCCACCGGTGAGGATCGCGATGTCCTCGAGCATGGCCTTCCGGCGGTCGCCGTAGCCCGGCGCCTTCACAGCCGCCACGTGCAGCGTGCCCCGCAGCTTGTTGACGACCAGGGTGGCCAGGGCCTCGCCTTCGATATCCTCGGCGACGATGAGCAGGGGCTGGCCCAGCTTCGCAACTTGCTCCAGGACCGGGAGGAGGTCCTTCATGTTGGAGATCTTCTTCTCGTGGATCAGGACCAGGGCGTTCTCGAGCACGCACTCCATGCGCTCAGGATCGGTCACGAAATAAGGGGACAGGTAGCCGCGGTCGAACTGCATCCCCTCCACGACCTCGAGCGAGGTCTCCATGGACTTCGCTTCCTCGACCGTGATGACGCCGTCCTTCCCGACCTTCTCCATGGCCTCGGCAATGATGTTCCCGATCGTCTCGTCGTTGTTGGCGGAGATGGTACCCACCTGGGCGATCATCTTGCCCTTGACGGGCTTGCTGAGCTTCTTCAGTTCCTCGGTGACCGCCGCCACCGCCCTCTCGATGCCACGCTTCAGCTCCATGGGGTTGGCGCCGGCGGTAACGTTTTTGCTGCCCTCGCGGTAGATCGCCTGGGCGAGCACCGTCGCGGTGGTCGTGCCGTCGCCGGCCACGTCGGAGGTCTTGCTCGCGACCTCCTTCACCATCTGGGCGCCCATGTTCTCGAGTGGCTCCTTGAGCTCGATCTCCTTGGCCACCGTGACACCGTCCTTGGTGATCAGGGGGGAGCCGAACTTCTTGTCCAGAACGACATTCCGGCCCCTGGGGCCGAGGGTTACCCTGACCGCGTCCGCCAGGCGGTTGACCCCGCGCAGGATCGACTGCCGAGACTCGTCTCCGTACGTGATCTGCTTCGCCATGTGCGGATCTCCTATATGTTTTGAAGATGATTACGCCAACACCGCCAGGACTTCGTCCTCGCGGAGGATCAGGACCTCTTCGCCGTCGATCTTGATTTCAGTCCCGGTGTACTTCCCGAAAAGGATCTTGTCGCCCACCTTGACGTCCAGGGCGATCTTGGTGCCATTCTCGAGGATCTTGCCATTTCCGACGGCTAGGACCTCGCCCTCTTGGGGCTTCTCCTTGGCCGTGTCAGGGATGATGATGCCTCCCTTGGCCGTCTCCTTTGCCTCGATGCGGCGAACCAGCAAGCGGTCGTGAAGCGGACTTACCTTCATTTGCCTGTCTCCTTCCAATCAGAGAAACCCCGCCCGTAAATCTGAGGGGGCGGATGGGTCCGCCCCTCAGAACGACTGGACCTACCGGCTCACTGGTGTCGGGAAGCTCGAGGGTGTCACGGCCGCGGGAATCTTGTGGAACGTCGAGTTGGAGACCTCATATGTTGAGACCTCAGGCGTTCCCTCGATGACCGTCGCCAGGAGTTTGGCGACTTCTGGATAGGTCCCGCGGTTGTAAGCGTCTGCATCCTCGCTCCGGTCCCACAAACTGATGCCGAAAGCATCCTTGCCCCCGGTGGTGATGAATGTGATCTCGTCCTGAAACCCCTTCTGCTTTCGGAGAAGGGGAATGATTTCCTTGTCGAGCCGCCGCGTAAGTTCAACAGCGCTATTGGGCTTCAGATGCATGGAGACTCTACGTGCAAACACTTGAACCTCCTTGGTTGTGGCCAAGGGGGCATTCCAGATAACCAGCTAAACTTAAGATGACCTGAAAGACGCCCTCAGACAGTTAACCACTCTAGTAAACTTCACTTGCTTTGTCAAGTTAATTCTGAGATCATGATCCTTGGGTTAATCGACATGGTTAAGCAAGCGTGGGGGCCTAGTTACGAGGGGGCAGCCTCAGGGGTACTCCTGCAGCTCCCCGCACCTGACCCGCGTCGCTCACCGGACGCACAGACTCTTCGACGGAGAGTCCGCGCCCAAATGCCCAGACCGTCAGCTCGTCGAGGACCTTGGCCAGCGGAATGCGGCCATCCATCCTCGCGTTGCCCAAGACCTGGATCTAATCCCTGGAGGTAGCCCGTGGACGTTTGTCTTCTGATCCGGCAGCGGCTTGCAGAGTTGGGCCTCGAGCAGAAGGACCTGGCGATTGCCGCCGAGGTCACGGAGTCCTACATCTCCCAGCTCCTCGCGCGCAAGAAGATGCCTCCCGCGCCTGACCGAACAGATATCTACGACAAGATGTCCCGATTATTGAAGCTCCCCCCGGAGAAGTTGTCGAAGCTAGCGGATCTCCAGCGCAAGGACGAGCTCAAGAGAACTTTGGGTGACCCACCTGCGCCTTTGTTTAAGGAGGTTCGCGAATTGATTCTCCGCAAATGCGCGCCCACAAAGGAGGGACAGATCCGAGGGATTTTCGAGAAGCAGCCCTTCGGCGAGCTCGAACGTCTGGTCACGCAGAAGCTCTTGGACGTAGCCAAGAGAGTCGCCAAGGAAGAACTAGACAGCGAAAACTGGCTCCACCTGGTGGCCCGACTCAGCCACCGAAGCTACGAAGACATGCGCGTCAGCGTCCTCGAGTTCCTGGACACCGACATCTTCAACGTGTCCGCCGAAAACTGCGTCTCTTTCCTGGATCCGTTGATTGAATCCTGGGATGTCGACCTTGCGAACTTCAGTGTGGAGATCGTGCTAAACCGGCGGTTGGCTCCAGGCGCCTCCAAGAGGTTCGAGTTCGTGGAAAAGGAGCTCGCCCAGCCTTTTGAGGAAGAGCCGGGATTCAAGGAGTTCCTTCGTGATCCTCACATGAGCGGAGATGCTGCCCAACAAGAAATTGAGTTCTTAAGGGGGCTGAGGTTCACCGGAAAACGGCCGACCTCGCTCTATTATTACCGGGAACTTCAAAATCTCAGGGACCCGCTTCATTTTCACGGAGCTGCCACGGGACAAGCGACCCGAGGAGCCTGAGTCACGCTTCACGCCCAGCCCCGTCGCTCGCGGCTGGTCGTCGGTCCAGTTCTTCTCTGTCGTCGTCCCTCCTGGCCGTAACCTTTGACGGGCTACGGCCGCGACCTCAGATCCTCCCGAAAGAGGCCTTCGAGCTCGCCGAAAGGAACCGCACCCTCGAAGCCCGCGAAGCTGCCTTCCTCGGCTAGCGCCCGCGCCGCGCGGATGAAGCCCGTCCAGGCGGCGCGCGCGAGCGCGGAGCCAACGCTGATGCGTCGCACACCCAGCTCGGCGAGCTCGGAGACTCTCATGCCGGCGTTCGAACTCATCAGGATGTTGACGGGCTTCGGCGCCACGGCCCGCACGATAGCCTTGATCGCGTCCCGCTCGCGGGGGCCCGGGGCGAAGAGCACATCCGCGCCCGCTTCCGCATAGGCCTGCAGTCGCCGGATCGACTCCCCAAGGGAGTCCGGATGATCCACGAGATAGCACTCGGCGCGACCGGTCAGGAGGACGCCCGTGCCTGAAGCATCGATGGCCTCGCGCGCGGCCTGAATGCGCTCGACAGCGAGCGACAGCTCGTACAGGGGTCTGCTTTCGTCGCCGGTCGAGTCTTCAATGGACAAGCCCGCGACGCCCGTCTCGACGCAGAGCCGAACGTTCTCCGCGACACCATCGGGAGAATGGGAGTAGCCGGCCTGGAAGTCCGCGTTGACCGGCAGGCCCGCAGCGGCGACGATCTCGGCGACATGGCCCAGGACCATGTCCCGAGTGACGGCACCGGTATCCGGCATGCCGCGCGAGAAGGCGAAACCGGAGCTTGTCGTGGCTAATGCTTTGAATCCTAGATGGCGCAGGTAGCGCGCGCTGCCGACATCCCAGGGATTCGGTATGACGAAGCAGCCGCTCTCGTGGAGCTTGCGGAAAGCGGCGCGGTAGGTCGCCACGTTACGGACGCTCATCACCCCTCCTTCGCTCCGCCTGCGATTTTCTCGGTCTTTGGACGTCCCCGATGAGTGCCAAGGTGCCCTGTTCAAGGATCTGGACAGCAATACCTTGAGGCTCACGCAGTTCTGAGATCGCGCGCCTCACACCCAATTCTCTGAGATTTCAGTCCTCCCGAGGATCGCAGTGGCCACTATCGGCGGCTCGACGAGAATAAACCCGAATTCACCGAATTCGTGGCTGATTTTGGTGGTGATTCAGGTCTTGCCCGCCCATGCCCAAATCCCCGATACTTCTAATAAGGGGGGGACTCCGCGGCAACCCGTGCGGGCGCTATGTCATGCGGCGGGACGCGGAGGAGTCCCGAGGGTAGTGACCACGGATCGTGACGCGCTGCGTCGAAAAGACCGGCCGTCCTTCAAGAGACATGCGGGAAGGTGACATGTACACGGTGAGGAAGCCGCGAGGCTTGCTTCTCGTTCTCACAAGCCAGCTTCTGGGTTGCGGGTCAGGAGTGCTCGGGTCGTCGTGGGTCCAAGTCAGGGAGCAAACGGCGTGCGAGGCCCTGAACCCGCAATATTGTGTCGGCCGTTATGGTTTCACCGTTCACAATGACGGGACTTTTCTCGTGGGACCGGCCGACAACGGTGTAACCCTGAATGGCGGGCTCTCGGCGGCTGAGCTCGCTCAGATCTCCTCCGACGCGGGTGCCCTCTCCAGCTCCAATCTCGGGGGGGCTCCGGAGTGCGATTCCACCCGAATCATCCCGGGAATTGGCCTCAGCGTCGACATGACCCTCAGCGACCAGACCACGGTGAAGGTCGTCGACAACTTCTGTTATCGTGGCGGTCGAGACCGCGCGGTCAAGCTCCGCGACGATCTCGACGCATTAACCAAGCACTACTACCCTCGGCCGTTCCCCCCTTGAGGAGCGGCAAGAGAGCCCGTCACGCCTGCGGGTTCGGGCACCCTGCCCGGCCTCCCCTGTCGGGGACCAGCGCTTGACTGCCTAGCGGAGGCCTTGGATACTCCCGCCTACGCTACCGTCCGGTTGACGCTTGCCTCGCGGTCGTACAGTCCCCGTTTCATCTGCCCCTGCGAATATTGAGAGGTGTGCGCGATGAGAGTTTACTTGGCCGTTCTAGCGGCGGAGCTCGCCTCCACGACCGCCTTTGCCCAGACGCCTACGATCGACACGCTGATCGACCAACGACTCCCTGCGCTCGTCTCCACCTACAAGATGCTCCACGCCGCTCCCGAGCTGTCCCACCACGAGGAGAAGACCTCCGCCATTCTCGCCCAGCAGTTGCGGGGCCTGGGTTATGAGGTGACGGAGCACGTGGGCAAGTATGAAAAGCCCGAATGGCAGGGATTCGGCGTCGTGGCTATCATGCGAAATGGAACCGGCCCCACGGTGCTCCTTCGGACGGACATGGACGCCCTCCCCGTCGAGGAGCAAACCGGGCTTCCCTACGCGAGCCACGCCCGGACCAAGAACGAGGCCGGCCAGGACGTCGCGGTCATGCACGCCTGCGGCCATGACATCCACATGAGCTCGCTCCTCGGGGCCGCGATGACGCTGGCGGCGCTCAAGGACCGCTGGCACGGCACCCTGGTGCTCGTCGGCCAGCCCGCGGAGGAGATGATAGACGGCGCTAAATCCATGCTTGCCGACGGCCTGTACTCCCGCTTTCCCAAGCCTAACTACTGCCTGGCCCTTCATGACGCTGGAGACCTGGAGACGGGAAAGGTCAGTTACACGCCCGGCTACGCCCTCGCCGCCAGCACTTCCGTCGATGTCATCATGCGGGGGCGTGGTGGCCACGGCGCGCGGCCGGAGGCAACCAGAGACCCCGTCGTTGCCGCCGCCGAGTTCATCATGGCCATCCAGACCATCGTCAGCCGCGAGACCTCGCCGCTGGACCCGGCGGTGGTGACGGTGGGTTCAATCCACGGCGGCACAAAGAACAACATCATCCCCGACGAGGTTCGCCTGCAGCTCAGCGTCCGCACCTACAAAGAAGAGGTGCGGCAGCGCATCCTGGCGTCCCTGGAGCGTATCGCGCGAGGCATCGCACTCGCGCGCGGCATCCCTGAGGACCGCGCACCGATCGTCCGGCCGAGCGACACCGAGGTGACGCCAGCCCTCTACAACGATCCCGCCCTGACCGAGCGCGTGGCGGGCGCACTGCAGAAGTCCCTGGGCTCCGAGAACGTCGTCGAAGGCCCTCGCGAAATGGTCAGTGAGGACTTCGGGCGTTTCGGCCTCGACGACCACCAGATACCCGTTTGCATGCTCCGCATCGGGGCCATCGATCCCGCCCGAATCGCGAAGAGCAAGGAGAGCGGAACGCCCCTCCCGTCGCTGCATTCCAGCCTTTTCTGGCCCGCTCCCGAGCCCACGATCCGGACCGGAGTGAAGGCGCTGACGGTAGCGGTATTGGACCTGATGAAGTGATGGCGGGGGCGCCGGACTAGGGAGTGCCTCGCTGCGCCAGCAGCCACCGGGGAAGCCGCGGGTCGCCGTAGGCAGTCGCACACTCGTGCTGCCCGTCGGGGACCTCCGTAAACCGCACCGGAGCTTGAAGAGCTCGGAGCGCCTGGACCATCTGCCGGGAGTCCTCGACCGGGACTACGGGGTCGTTTGCCCCGTGAAAAGCCCAGACCGGCGTGTGCCGAAGTAGCTCGGCCAGGCGCGAGATGGGGTTGTCGGCGAAGATGAGGGCCGACGTCTGGGGCGGTATGTCCGCGGGGATGGACACGCGGCCTGCGAGCACCACGCGGCCATCGACCGGCACCACAGCGGCAAAACGCTGGGGCATTTCCGCGGCCATGTACCACACCCCCGTGCCACCCAGGGAAAAGCCCGTCAGGAACACCCGAGAAGAGTCGCCGTCAAACTCGGCGAGGGTGTTAGCGAGTGCACCCAGGGCCACGGCCGTGTTCCGTCCCATCCAGCGCTGATTGAACGGAATCTGCGGAAAGACAATGAGGAAGGGCCACCGCTGCGGATCGGCTCGCACCGCCGATCCGATGCAGCCTTTGGTCGGCAAGAGCGCGTCACTGCCCCCCGCATCCGCACCGTGAAGATACAAAATGACCGGAAGCCCTCGGGAGAGAGGGTATGGCCGGGGCACATACACCTGGTAGCGGTAGAGGGTGGACCCGACGACCACCGAGCGGCCGAGGAATCCCGTCTCCTGGGCGGGCGGGCGGCCGGCGCCAAAGAAGAGGCCGCATAAGCACATCCGGAGGCAAGAAAGCCACACCGGCCTACCGACGGGACGGCTAGAAATAAACACGCCCTGGACTCTCCGGGTCCTTAAGACCGGGGCGGCCGGATGCGGCCTTCAGCGGGACGGTACGACGCAGCCTCGGAGTGCTCCGCTCGACGCGGGTGGTCGAGGGGAAGCGGTAGAATCCGTGGACGGGGCAGCATGGGCGGTAGACGCACCGCGGTGGCTCACTCGGGAGGTGACGGGGGCGGTCCTTTCGCGAGACGCACCCCCTGGGCCCTCAAATAAACGACGCCATCGATCGTCTCCGGTTTCCCCGTGACCTCTAGCCAGCGACTGGTGTCGCTCTTCAGCGTCACGTCCAGGCTCCAACCCGACCCCTTGGGCTCCTTGCCGACGACCCAGACCGCGTAGGCGCCCTCTTTGATGACCCAGTCCAACGGACTGCGCTCGCTTCTTGCGGGCAGGTCGCCGTACAGATTCCGGCCCCTAAACTGCCCGAGGATCCGGACCTTCCGGTTCACAAACTGACCGGGGCTGAAGACGAGGGACTCCAGCGTCAGGTAGTCCTGGCTCCCGGGCAGGACTCCTCGAAAGTCGGTGAGGTCGACGACCTTCCAGAACGTGATCGACTGTGGCGGCATGCTGCCTTGTCGCTTTGGAAGGGGGGGTAGAAGCGGATCCTCTAATTTGCTCTGAAGAGGATCCTCGTTGTCCGGGAGGGGGCGGACCAAGCCGACGATTTCGACCTCACGGCCGAGGAAGTTGTTGGCCTCGCTCGCCATCTCGGGGACTGGGATCCCAAGCACTCTCACCGCTCCCGGCCCCTCGAGCAGGTAGTACCCACCGCCGAACCCATCCACGACCGCCTTGGTGCGAACCGCTCTCTTCCTGTAGTTCCCCACCCCGCGCGCGATTTCCTCGAGTTCCATCACCGCGGGCATGCCGTAAGTCGAGTCATAGGTCCCACCCACGTCAGGCGCTTTTGGCTGGGCCCTGCACGGAAGGGGGGTACCGATCACGAGGGCCAGGAGGACAGCAGCGAAAAGGGCTCGCTGCGCGCGGACCGTCGCGACTTCCTTGGAGACCTGGCTCCCGAGCTCCCGAGCAGACTCTTCGGGGTTTGTGGCCTGGGTCGAGACCCTGAGGGGCGTCGTCGCCGTCGCGTCCCGCACTCGGATTCCCTTGAGGGTGCCGGCTCCCTCCACTCGCTGTCGGCTCACCTGCCTTCCGACTCTGGCATTTCTGGTTCTCAAAGTCGAGCGCTGACCCCAGAACGGCTGCGGCCGTTCGGTGGTCTCGCCTCTTGACCCCCGCGGCAGGTCTATTTGCGCGGCCGGGCGGGGGTGGTTGGGCGAGGGGCGGGCCCGACCCGCGGAAGGCGCGTGAGGCCCAGAAGCGGAGCGATCGTCTTGCCTTCCGTCACCATCTCGAGATGACCGTACTGCGACCGGAGATACTCGACCCGGGCAAGCCGTTCACGAGCGGTGAACCCCGCGGCGCTCTCCGGAATCGCCCCGCGACGGGCGGCGGATGGAAGCCCCTCGACCAGCCGCTCCGATTCCTCGGCGGTGTCGGCGGCGACTACGATCAAGCGCCCCCGGCTAGTCCGGAACCAATCCCTCACCGCGGTCACCGTGTCGGCGCCGTAGACGGCGTCCAGGAGGATCACCTGACTGACCCGCGGGTTCTTGAGCCATGGAACGAGGGTCCGGTGGCCGCCGCTGTGCCCGACGACCACCACGGGTCCGGGCGGCCAAGTCCGGTGGATGCTCGAGCCCGCGGCGCTCAAGAGCTCGTTCAGGCTCGGGAAACGGACGGTGTCCTCAGAAGAGGCAGGGGCTTCGGGGACGACGAAGACCGCGTTGCGCCGACTCGCCTGAAACTGCCGCGCGAGCCCGTGCCGTTCCCACGCCCCGTCGGCGTCGACGGCGTAGCCGTGAACGTAAACGACGATCCCCGCCGTGCGGCGATCGTAGAGCGGTGGGCACCAGACATGGACCGGCCCCCGTGATGTCCGAACGCGCCAGTGCTCGCCGCCGACGATCTTGTCCTTAGCGATCCCGCTCGCCGCGTTCGGAGCTGAGCCGGCGGGAATCACGACCATCAGCAGGGGAATGACCGCCCGCGCCAACTGCCCGATGGTCCCTCCCCCGCGGGTCAGCATGATAGGCCGACATATAAGAGGCGGTGGGAGTGAGGTCTGGGTTCGGGAGTCAGGAGAGGCAAACTCCTTTGGAATTAGCGCGTCGCCGCTCTCAAGTCATCGCTCACGAAGGCAAACATCTCCCCATTGTAACGGGGGCGAGGCGTCGTCCGGGCCAGGTTGGGCCTCGCTTGGGTCCGCCAGGGTCGCGGCCGACCCGTAAGAGCCGGGCAATCACGAGCGCTGAGTCGCTACCTCGAACAAGAGGCGCTCGCTCAACAACTTCCCGCCTTGGAGCGCTTGACCGCACGCGACCCCGGCGGCCGGTTGCCACAAGCACAGGCTGCTCAAGGCTGGTCCATGCCTATTGGACCCAACCCGGCATCCGGCCGTAGTACCCTTCCCACGCTGACTCGCGGACATTAGACGGGCGCTGAGGCCACGAATGCCGAAGGTAAGGGCCCACCTGGAGCGGTCTCGGACTCCTACTAGCGGAGAAAAGGGCGGGAGCGGGAAACGGATATCCACTAAATGGCGGGATTGCTCGGCACGGTCTCGGAGCCTCTGTACGAAAACAGTGGACAGCCACCTGTGAGGACGCGCACAGTTCGCTAACCGCACAAGCCGGATGTTATGGATGAGGAGCGTGTCGTGACCCACCAGCCCTACTCGGCGATGTGGCGCGTGCCCCTGCAAGAGAGGTGTCGTCTTGAGGGAGCAGGCTTAGCCGCCGCGGGTGCGCTCTGTAACCTCAGTCTGGGCGGCGCTTACGTCGCCGTGAACCCAGTGCCAAGAGTAGGCGCGAACGTGCTGCTGTCCTTTGCTCTGCCGGGCAAAGCGGGGTCCATCGCGGTAGAGGCGGTGGTCTGCTGGGACAATTCGGGCCGCCAGGCCCCAGGGCTGCCGTCCGGGTGCGGCCTCGAGTTCCTCGCCCCGGCCTGGGCGGACCGGTCGCGCATCGAGGCTACCGTGAGAGCCTCCACGGGCTCGGCCGGGCCGCACGCCGGGTCTGGGCCGACGGTTCAGGAATGAGGGTCGGGCGCTTCCGAGCCCGTCCCTGAGGGCCTTTCGAGGGCACCAAGTCCAATTGGGGGTAGTGGGTCAGTTGACCCACTACCAGACTTAGGGGCCGCTCGACCACTGGGCAACGCCCGCTACCCCCCAAGCGCCCGTCAAGCGGAGTTCTATCGAGAGCCAGGAGAGGCGGCGTCGGTGGCGGCTTGCCGCTCCCGGGGGGCCCCCGGCGGTCGATCGCTTACGGTAAACAGCTTGCCGTTGAGGAGGTACAGGCGCTGCTGCTCTTCGCGGTTGAAGGGGCGCGCGCCCCGGCGGCCGAAGACCCCGAGCTGGTTGCCAGTCTCGTCCACCGCCCGGTCCCGGTCGAGCCCGCGCGAGAGTACGAGCGCCGGCCCGTGGGTCGGGTAGGTCGCCACCAGCAGCGGAGTCGGGCGCGGGCTGAAGCCGTAGGCCCCCGGGGTGTCGTTGGCGGAGATGACCTGCACCACGCGCAACCCGTTCTTCCCGTCGGCCACGTAGGCGAACGCGCTGCCGTTGGTCATCCCGATCTTCACGTCGTTGGCATCATTGATGAGGCCGCCCGCGTTCCAGAGCTGTTCCAGGCGCGGCCGCTCCGGCCTCTCCACGTCCACGATCGCCAGGCCTTGGCTCCCCGCGGCCACGTAAGCGTAGGTGCGCGCCAGGTAGATCGCGCGCGCATCCCGGAGCGGCACCACCGCACCCGCCACCACGCGCGGCGAGGACGGGAAGGTCACGTCGAGGACCTTGAGGCCCTCGGAATCGAGAACGAACGCATAGCGAAACTGGACGGCCACCGCCCGGGGCCCCCGGAGGGGCGCCCCCACCTGGCTCACCAGCCGCGGCTTGAGGGGGTCGTCCAGATCGAGGACGACGATGGCGCGGGGCGTGGTTACGTAGCCGATCGTCCCCGCGATGGTCATGGAGGTCGCGCCGGAGAGCGCTCCGCCTTCGTTGAAGGTGCCGGCGCGCCGGATGAAGTTGTTCCGGGGGTCACCGTCGATGAGGGTGCGCAGAGGGCCCACCACGACGAGCCCCTCCTCGCGGTCGGTGACGTACGCGTAGTTGTAGAGGGGATGGACGGGCTGCTCCTGGTTGGCGGGAGCCACCTTCCGCTCCGGGTCCATGGTCATGGTGGTGGGGAGCGCCACCGAGCTCGCGTCCCTGGTGCTCACGTAGAGCTTCTGGCCGAGCGGGGAAACCGGGGCTGAGACCATGCGCTCGGAGAAGCCCTTGTTGTCGACCTGGGCCACGTCGTAGACCCGGAGGCCCTGGTGGCCCTCGGCCGCGAACAGGTACTCGCCCCGCAGCTGCAGCGAGACGACGTCACCGCCGTGGTGGTAGCTCTCCTTGAGTTTCTCCCCCCGGGCCTTGTGGGCCTTGTACTCGGCCGGGTAGGCCAGCTCGTGCAGATGGCTGCCGATGACGGCCTGGGGCTCCTCGTGCTCGGTCACCACCACCGCTTCGAACCCGTGGGGACCCTCCCCGACGTAGGCGTAGCGTCCGATGAAGTTCACGAGGCCGGTGCCCTGCATCAGGAGCTGGGCGATCCAGGCGTTGTTGTCGCCACTCTCCGCGACGTGACAATCGGTGCAGGTCTTGGTCTCCCTCGCGCGCACCGTATGCGGCACGTAGGTCGAGAAGGCGGTCCCCGCGAATCCCCCGGAGGAGGTGGTCTGCTGCTGCGAGTAGATCCACTCCCGGTTCTGGTTCTGGGACGAGACAAGGACCGCGCAGGCGGAGCGGGCGGGGGCGATACGGCTCTTGGTGACCGTGCCATCCCTGGCCAGGAAGTAGCTGTCGTCCCGCAGGGTTTGGAAGTTGTAGCTGATGGAGTTGCGGCTGTCGCCGCCCTCGTCGTGGAGCATGGGCTTCTTTTGGTTGGCCTTCTGCGAGAGGTGGCACCCGAAGCAGCTCGTGGTCCAGGCCGAGTGGCAGGCGTAGCAGGTCATCCCGGAGTTGGCGTGGGCCAGCGCCTTCGGGTCCACCGTCGCGCTGCCCCAGGTCTTGCCGTCACGCAGGATGGTCTTGGCCAGGCGCGACTTCTCGTTGTAGCTCGGGCTGCCGGGAGTGATGGAATCCACCACCTGCTTGATCTCCCACTCGACGCCGTCGGTGACCATGCTCCTCTGCGTGATCTTGCCCCGGCGGCTCGTGAACCGGGGCTGGCCGAAGGGGGTCGAGAGCGCCGAGAGGTCCGTGCCCGGCGACGCGGGGCCGGTGGTGATGAGGGTAGCCGGGGCGGTGATGGTGCCGTGGCAATCGATGCAGTCGATCTCGATGGCGGCGCGCGGCTCGGCATAGAGCTTGCCGTTGCCGTGGCTGTCCTGCTTGAAGTGGCAATCGACGCAGTGCATGCCCTTCTCGAGGTGGATGTCCTTCAGGTGGACGGCCTTGCCGAACCTCTGGGGATCCTCGGCCGACACCACGTTGCCCTCGCGGTCGAGCAGGTTGCCCTTGCGATCCTTGCTAAAGACGGCCCGGTAGACCCAGCCGTGGCCGTGGAAGTCGGCGAACTGGGTGTTCTTGAGCTTTGGATTGAGGGTCGAGACATCGGACAGGAAGTTCCGGTCGGACCAGAGCCCACGGAGGGCCGAACCCTCGGGGTTGTCACGCTCGAGCGCGTCCTGCAGGGCGGCGGTTAACTTCCTGGGCTCCTTGGGGTACATGACCTGGCCGTCCACTTCGTTGTCCCACCAGGTGTAACCGAGGTAGGTGGTGACCATGTTTGTCCCCGGATGCATGTGGCAGGTGATGCATTGGCTGGTCGGGATGGCGCGGGTGAAGGCGTGCTTCAAGGGATGGCCGGAGCGGTCCTTGGCGATGACCGGGTCCTTGGTCTGGGTCGTCCCCCGGTTTCCAAACTCGGCGTAGGGACCCGAGTTCGTCTTCGCGCGGTCGTTCGCGTAGACCACGTGGCAGGCCGAACAGCCGCTCGACCGGAAATCCCCGGGGTGGTCGTTCGTTCCCAGGAGCGACATCATGGGGTCGAGAAGCCGTGTCTTCTGCGCCCCCAGGAGCACGGGGTCGGTCCGGTTGAGCGTCCCGGGGCCCCGGGGCGAGAGGCCCTTGTCGGGCCTGCCGGGGTCTTCGAAGGGATCGGGCAGGCCTACCTCGGGCCGGCGGCGGCCGCCCCGTTCGAAGATCCGGAATGGGTTGCCGGGCTGGCCGAGTTCCCAGCGCGGAAACGGCACGAGGGCGGGGACCACCCCTTTGTCGCGGGTCTCGTCGGCGGAAGGAGGGGGGACGGTCTTGATCATGCGGGGGAGGCCGTCGGAGCCGTAGCTTTCGCCCACGATGGGGTCCTTGCCGGGGAGGACTCCGTTGTTGTAGAGGGCAGCCGCGTAGAGCATCCCGCCGTGGGTCATCATGCTCTTGGAGACGTTCTGGACCTCCTCGCTGTGGCAGGGCGCGCAGGCGGTGGGAGCGGCGCGCAGGTCGCCCGGGTTCACGAACCGAACAAACTCGAGGCTCTCCTGGAGGAGGGCGGTGTAGGATCGCTCCGGGTTCGCGGCCGACTTCCAGACCTCCGGGTGCGTCGGCGCGACGTGGGCCTGGCGCCGCGCGTCCTCGTACTCCCTCGAGCCGGAGTCGCCCGCGCCCTTTGCGGCCGCGTTCCCACCGTGGCAGTCCACACAGCCCAGGCGCACGGAGGGGGAGGTGTGCATGGTCTTGGCGTCGGTCTCCTTGTGGCAGGAGAGGCAGCCTGCGCTCTTGCGGTCGGCCTCCTCCTGGGACTGCGTGGAGAGCGTAGCGGGGCCCTCGGCCCCGCCGCTTGACGAGCGGCCGAGGACGAAGGCGCTCATGACGAGAGCGCAAACCACCACCAGCACCGCACGGCGCGTCGCAGCACCCTCCGACACCTGGGACCCCCTTCCGTCAGTACGTCAGCTTCACCTGCACGAACGTGTTGAATAAGCTCCTGCTGCGGGCCCCGCAGCCGGGAACCCCGCAGATCGACGAGTAGATGTCGTCGAAGCCCTTGCCGGGCAGGAGGCCCGTGACCCCGGTCGTGATGACCACGTTCTCGCTCAGCATCGGCCGGTAGAGCAGGCCGCCCCCCAGGTCGAAGCCGATGTCCTTGTGGATCCCCGGCTGGAAAAGCAGCAGCTCTAGGGAGCCGGTCTTGTTGAACCGCAGGTAGTTCGCGTTCAGGACCGCCTTCAGCTTGGGCGTGAGCGCCAAGTCGGCGGCCGCGTTGAGCACCAGGATGCCCGGGTTCACGAAGCTGGCCTGGCCCTCGAACTTGTTGCTGCGGAGGCTGGGGATCAGGCTGTCCGGGGTCTTGAGCAGGACCCCGGTTTGGGTGAGAGCGATTCCGGAGCGGCTCCAGAAGCTGAAGGGCCCGCCCGCGAAATTCGAGTTGTCGTAGATCGCGTCGAAGCCTCTGGCTTTGCCATCGCGCGGATCGTCGTCCCCGGAGGCGAAGAAGCCGGAGAGCTTCAAGCGCGCCCAGTCCTGGTCGATCGAGATCTCGGCCGCCGCGAGCTGAGCCGAGATCTCGCACCGCCGGCCCTTGAGGGCGTTGTCCGCGTCTTCCCCGAAGGCCCAGTAGAAGGCGTGGGAGAGGTTGAGCCGGCCCAGGTGCCCGTCTCCCGCGAAGCCCGCATATTGCGGGTTCACCTCGTGGGGCCGCACGCTGCCGATCTTAGCCGGCCGAACCAGAAAATCGTTTGCGTCGTAATGGATGGTTGGCGCGTCTTTGCTCCAGTGATAGCTGAACGAGATCGTGTAGCCGTGGGCCAGAAAGTCTTGCTTATATAGGTTCGCGATCACCACCTTCTGGTCGCGCTTCGCGAAAGTGTTCAGCTCGCTGTTCGTCTCTTTCTCCAGCAGGTCGAAGTAGGCCGCGTTGTATTGCCAGCGGTTGTTGGAGAGGTTGCCGAAGACGCGCGCCCCCAGGTTTGAGTCACTGAAGATGAAGCCCCGAAAGTCGGAGACGAAGGGCTGGATCCCCGCTCGGAGGGAGACGAAGTCATAGTAGGGGGAGACGGTGGCGAGCTTGACCTCGCCGAACGCCTCCTCGAGCGCGGCGTCCTCGCGGCGCCGACTCTTGCCTTCGCGCACGTCGATGTGGACGAGGTTAACCTCCTCGACCCTTAAGTAGTTCAGGTTGAAGACACCGGTGGCCTTGAGCGCCCAGTCCTTCGGCTTGAAGGCGGTCTGGCCCTGGAACAGCTCGGCGGAGACGGTCAACCGGGGGGTGGTGAAGAACTGCTTGCCATCGCCGAAGAACTCGAGGCTCTGGGGGTTTGCGGTGCTGACCCCGCTGCCCACGGGCAGGCGGCGGAACTCGGTGGAGCCGCTGTCCAGGATTCCCGTGAGCACCATGAAGACCGAGTTGCCGATGACCGGCTTGTCGCCCTTCAGGATGTTCTGGTTGTAGGGATCAATCAGCCGGCCCTTGACGATCCTGGGGTCGGCCGGGAACTCGATCGACCATCGGTTGGGGAGCGGCACGTAGTCGGGCTCGGTGGGCGCTGCGGGCCGGGTTGCCTCCGGGCCAGCGCGCTTCTCGGCTTCGGGGGCGGGAGGAATCTCGGGTTTGGGGGCCTCGACCGGCGGCACCGCCGGCTTGTCGAGACTAAGGATTGTCTCGAGAGGCGGCGATATGACGTCGCCCTCGGGGACGGAGAAGGACTCGTTCCGTGGCGTCGTGAACAGAACGAGGCCGCCGCGCCGGGCCAGGCGGGTCACCGGGATCTTCCGACCGTCCTTCAAGACCAGGACCTGGCCTTCGTAGAGTGGGATCGAGGCCAGTGGCGGTGAGACGACCTCGTCTTCCGGCACCGAGAAGACCTCGCCCCGGCTGGTCTGGAACACGACCTGCCCGTCGCGGCGGGCCAGCCGAGTGACCGGGATCTTGCGGCCGTCCTTTAAGACCAGGACCTCGTCGGCCCGGGCCGAGCCGGCCAGCCCAACTAACAGGAGGACGGCCAGCGTGCGTGCCCAGAGCTTGACCATGCGCTTAGAGCTCCGGATGCCTCGGGAATTTGACCCAAGGCAGCCGCACACCGCGGATCTCGAGCTGATCGGACCGCCGCTCGGGCGGGGCCTCGAAGCCCGCGCTGCCCGCGGACGAGATGAGATCGTCCTGGTCGACGCCGTCGCCGCTGATCCCGATCGCGCCCGCCAGCCGCCCGCCCTTGAAGAGGGGGATGCCGCCGGGGAAGACCGTGATCCCGTTGGAGAGGCGGGTGATGGTCGCGTTGCAGCCACCGGAAAGGCCGAGGTTGATGAGGTCGAGCTGCAACCCCGTGTTAAAGGGGCTCCAGAGGGCGCTGGGCACCGAGAACGCCCCGGGGTCCGTGTGCGGGATCCCCGGCGGGAAGTGCGGCTGGGCCAGGAACCCCACCGCGCGGGAGGTGAAGGCCACGCTGCCGTCGAGGGGAACCCCGTCGCGCAGGTAAACCGCGAGGCCGGCGCGCCCGAGGTCGTCGCCGGCGGTCGCGCTGCTGAAGAAGTTCGCGGTGCGGGCCTTCTGCACCGCGACGTCTATGCCGAAGTTCGGCGCGTCCTCGCTTTGGAAGAAGCCGAGGACCCTCCCATCCAGGTCCACAACGGCGATCGAGACGCGGGCATTGGAGCCGAGGGGCTGACGGATCGCGGCGCGCGTCACGGCGGTCTGCCGCGCCGCCTGGTCGATGATCGTGGACACCTCGGCCCCGGTGAGGACGGCGCCGGCGCGGATGGGGAAACGCGGATCCGTCCGCCCGCTCACCCCGCCCGCACTCGCGGCGACGTAGGCCGAGGGCTGCCCGTCGCGGGGCGGCACGAGGTAGGAGCCGGGGGCGGCACTGCTCCCGGAGAGGATGGCCGGGTTCGCGAAGGGGAGCCGGATCCCGTCGGCAAGGATCTGCTCGGCCCGAATCAGGTCCGGAGCGTCGAAGCCGCGGGCGCCGGCGAGGGCTGCGCGCTCCTCCGCCGGAGAGTCGAGACTCGTTGGATCGGCGACGACGCCATAGACGCCGTCGCCTTCCACCCCCACGCCCCCCACCACGAGCCCTTCCTTGTAGAGGGGCAGGCCGCCGGGATCGCCGGAGAGTCCGAGCGGAGCGGCGGGCCTCTTAAAGTCGCCGCAGGGCAGGCTGGAGAATTGGACGCCGAAGAGCGGTCCGGCGGGCGTGAAGTCAACCCCGGGAGGGAAGTGGTCCTGCACGATGAAGCTCGCGGTCCGGGTCGAAAAGGCGTTGCCCCCGCTGGAGAGCAGGGTGCCCGTGGCGGCCTTGGCGAGGGCCGCCATATCGGAGGGGAGAACCGCGCCCTCCAGGCCGTTCCCGGAGGGACCGGGCACGCGGGTCGTGGCGGGCGCCCCGTCCATGCGGAAGACGGCCAGCACGTTGACCTCGGAGTCGGTGACCGCGATGGTGGCGCGCAGTCCGGCCGCGCTGGCTTCGCTGGCCGCCTGGGCGACGACTCGCCGCACCTCGTCGGAGGTGAGGGCGGGCGGGGCTCTTCCGGCGAGGCTGGTGCCGACGGCCGGACTTCCCGGGGAACCGCCACACGCGGAAAGCAATAGCGCGAGCACGCAGGGTGCGATCGGGCCCGGCCCGATCGGGTTGGCGTGGTGGCGGATGGCCATCCTCTTCAGCGCTTTCTGTCGAGGCGGGCACTGTAAACTCAGGGTGGCTCCGTGGTCAAGCGATTCATGTCGATGAAGCGATGGGCGAGAGATCATGCTTGACACACCCTCGCGGATTCGTTCGAATGGACGTTGGGATGCCTTCCCGAGAATCATGCCTGCTGGTGATTCGGATCGCTGTCGCCGCGCCCGCGCTTCTCACCGCTCCCGCAACTGCCCAGCAATACATGGGTCCCAGCAAGTGCCTGCAATGCCACGACCACGAGCGGCAGGCTCAGAAGTGGCAGAAGGAAGAGCCGACGGCCATGAAGGGCAAGGCGCACTTCAACACCCTAAAGCAGCTCGACGCCCCGAAGTCGGCGCAGTGGGCGAAGGCCATCGGCCAGGCCGACCCTTACGACGTCAAGGGCGCCTGCGTGAAGTGCCACGCCACGGTGTTCCGGGGGGACGCTAACGCGGGTGTCTCCTGCGAGAGCTGCCACGGCGCGAGCAGCAAGTACATCGACCTCCACCAGCAGAAGGGCAAGTACGCGGAAGCGTTGGCGGCCGGGCTTCGGGACCTCCGGAACAAACCGCCCATGATCGGAAGCACCTGCGTCGAGTGCCACGTCGTCCCCGACAAGCGTCTGGCCGCGGCGGGCCATCCGGCGGGCGAGGGTTTCGACGCGGGAGCGTCGATCCAGAAGATCATCCACTGGAATACGACCTACAACTATGCGCAGATCGGCGCGGCCGGGAAGTCCGCGGCGGCGGGCCGGCTGCCCACCGGAGCCGCCAAGCCCGCCCCGGCGGCCGGCGGGCCAGCAGCCACGGCCAGTGCCGCGCCGGCGGTGGCGGCGGCACCGACTAAGAGGGCGGCTCCCGCTGCTCCGGCGGCGCCGTGGGACTGGGACCAGCCCATCCGGGAGCTGCCCGCGGACTATGTGCCGGACCCGCTGCCCACCCAGGCGGCGGCCAACCAACCGGCGGCAAACGCGGCGGCGCCGGCGGCTGCCGCCCCGCCCCCCCGCCCCCGCGCCGAGCCCGCGGTCCCCCCCTCCCTCGCTGAAGACACGCCGTTGCCGCGCAACTTGACGCCCGCGGTGGTGCCGATGGCGGGCTCCCCGCGCTCACCCTCCACCCCATCGAGCAAGGCAGCGGCGATCGCCGCCGCTCGGGGCAAGGGAGCAATGCTCCTGGACAAGCTGCTCCGGGGGGGAGCCCGCGTCAAGGATGCCCCCCCGCCTTCCCGGCCGCTCGAATTCAAGGGGACGGACAGCGAGCTGCTGCGCCTGCAGGACGAGGCGCTCGCCCTCGCCCTCGAGGCCCTGAGGAGAGAATGAGCTTGGCCGTTGACAAGGCGGCGCTGCGGGAGCGCTACGAGCGTCGGCTCCAGCTGATGGTGCCGGCAGAAATGGAGCAGCTTCGCTCCCTGCCGCTATTCTCGGGCATCCCCGAGAAGGCCCGGGACAAGGTCATCGAGAAGGTTCGTAAGTACATTCATCTCTGCTCGTTCGCCCCCCAGGAAGAGGTTCTGCGCGAGGGCGACTACGGCGATTCGGCCTACTACATCGTGCAGGGTTCGGCGGAGGTGGTGCTCAAGAAGGCGATGGCGGATGTCGGGGCAGGTCCCCGGCCAGAGGTGCGCGGAGGCGCCCATGTGCCCCCCGCGCAGCGGCCGGGCGCCCGGCCGGGAGCGGAGACCATGGTCGGCCGCGGGGCAGGCACGTCGGCCACGGTCATCCTCTCCGCGTTCCCCGCGGAGATCGCTCCTGGCGGGCGCACCGTCCTCGGGCCGGGTGAGATCTTCGGGGAGATCAGCGCGCTGTCCCGATACCCGATCTCGGCCACGGTCCGCGCCGATACCAAGCTGACCCTGCTCCAGATGCGGCTCCCGGGGCTGCGGATGCTCTCGGCCGCCTCGAAGGAGTTCAAGAAGTTCCTCGACTCCCGCTACCGCGAGAGGACCCTCGCCCGCCACCTGCGCAGCGTCGGGCTCTTCGCCGAGGTCGATGAACGGGTGATCGAGACCATCAAGCAGAGAGCCGAGCTGGTCTCCTTCGAGCCCGGCCAGCGGATCGCCGAGGAGGGAACGCCGGCCGACGCCTTCTACCTGGTGCGTGGCGGCTACGTGAAGCTCAGCGTGACCGCGGGGACGGTGGACCTCGCGGTGACCTACCTGCGCACGGGCGACTTCGCTGGAGAAGCCGCTCTCGTCTTGGACGAGGTCTGGCCCTTCAGCCTGCAGGCCCTCGAGCACGTCGAGCTCGTCAAGCTCGCCAAGGACGATCTAAAGAAGATATTGGCCAGTTTCCCCGCGATCGAGGAGCAGCTGTGGTGGGAGATGGTGGCGCGGCTGAAGCTGCGTGGGATAGCCACCCGCAACCCGGCCACCTCCGAGTACCTCCAGATGGCCATGGATACCGGGCTCATCCACGGCGAGAGCGTCCTCCTGATCGACCTCTCGACCTGCACCCGCTGCGATGAATGCGTACGGGGCTGTGCGAACGCTCATGGAGGCCAGCCTCGTTTCATCCGCGAGGGCGAGCGTTACCGCAACTGGCTGGTGCCCACCGCTTGCTACCAGTGCACCGACCCCGTCTGCATGATGGACTGCCCCACCGGGGCCATCACCCGCGCGGTGGGGACCCTCGAGGTGCAGATCAATCCCGCCACCTGCATCGGCTGCGGCAACTGCGCCTCCCGCTGTCCGTGGGGGAACATCATCATGGTCGAGATGGAAGAGCGGCGCCCCGACGGCAAGCATGTCGAGGTGGCTTCCAAGTGCGACCTCTGCTTCGACCGGCCGGAGGGCCCCGCTTGCGTACAGATGTGCCCCCACGGCTCCGCGCTGCGGGTGTCCTTCAAGGACATGGAGCGGGTGATCACCACCCTTCGCTGAGGTGAAGGAAGCCCAACGGTGAGGGTCGCCCAGGTCCTTCGGCCCAAGCAGCCCCGGAACCTCCAGGTTACTCTCGGGCTGAGCGCAGGTCTGCTGCTCGTCTACGCGTTAGGCAGCCACCTCACACCCTGGAGCCCCAAGCGCGGCTTCGGACTGGGTTTCGGTGTCTTCGCCGCCCTTGCCTTCGTCTTCGAGATGTCGTATCCCGCGCGCCGACCCGCGGCGAGGCCTCTTTTCACAGCCAAGAACTGGATCCAGGCCCACGTCTACCTGGGCGTCGTAGCCCTCCTCGCGATCGTCATCCACGTGGGGTTCAATTGGCCGAAGGGCGCTTTCGGCTGGTGGCTGTTGATGCTCTCCGTCTGGACCACCCTCACCGGGCTGCTCGGGGTCTGGCTCCAGAAATGGATCCCCTCGACCCTGGCCGAGGTCTTGCAGGTGGAGGCCCTCTACGAGCGGATCCCGGCCCTGGTGGAACAGCTCGTCGCCGAAGCGGACGGGCTGATGAGCGAAAGCAGTGACATGCTCGAGCGCTTCTACCGCACGGAGGTGCGGGACCGGCTGGCCAAACTGGCCCCCTCGTGGGGCTTTCTCCTAGACGTCAGGGGCGGGCGCGAGCGCGCCCTCGAGCCCCTCCGGCGCATGGTCGGCTTCGCGGACGCCGAGGAGAAGGCCTTGGTCGAGGACCTACTGAGCATCTATACCGAGAAGATGGAGCTCGACGCCCAGTACAGCCTGCAGGGCATCCTGCGCCGGTGGCTGTGGCTGCACGTCCCCGCGGCGGGGCTGCTCATGGGCCTGATCGTGATCCATGTTCTCACCTGGTTCTGGTATTAATGGCCCGCCAGGTCCGTTGGGGAACCCCCGGGAAGAGCGACCACTATCCACCCCTGCGCAATCCGTGGGTTTTCCTGGGGCCCGCCCTTCTCCTCGGGGCAGCCGCCATGGGGCTGCTCCTTTTGTTCTGGATCGGCGGCTTCCGCACCCCCGTCGCCCCGGGAGCGGTGATTGGCCAGCACGCCAACATCGAGGCGCGCTGCGAGGAGTGCCACACCCCGCGCGCGGGGGTGTCCGACACGCGCTGCCAGCGCTGTCACGACCCCGCGGGTGCGGGCCGGCTCAACAACGCGGCCCACGTGCTCTTTGGCAGCGGTGACCCTAGAAAAGCGGCGGCGGCCCCGAGGGTGGACTGCGCGCACTGCCACATCGACCACCGCGGACGGAGCTGGGCCTTGACCCGGGTCGACGAGGGCCAATGCAGCCAATGTCACTTCCGAACTTTCTCCGCGCACCCGCAGTTCGCGGTCCTCCGCAACCACTCCACGCAAGCCCCGGGAATCCGCTTCCCCCACGACAGGCACGTGGCCGAGCTCGCCAAGCTGGGCGTGGTCGAGAAGGACAGCTGCATCAAGTGCCACGAGCCCTCGGGCCCGGCCCGCGACCTCGAGCCGATCTCCTTCGACCGACACTGCGCTTCGTGCCATGCCAAGGAAGGGTCGGTGGGGCTGGTGGAGCCCATCCCCCAGGCTCTGCTGATCGCCCCTGATGCCCTCGCGGCGCAGGGGCAGGTCAACTTCCGGCCCGACGAGTTCGAGACGAGTCGCGGCCGCATCAACAAGACATTCGTCCGACACAAGGACGACTGGGTCCTGGCGAACCTTCGCAAGATGCGCCGGAACATCGACCCCGAGGGCTGCGCGGTCGAGCGCGGGGCCCTCCTCGCGCGCGAGAGCCAGCTCCGCCGCAAGCTGGCCCTCTCCGCCCCGCTGGCTGGTCTCGACCTTCCAGCGCTCCAGGGCCGTGAGGCCGCCCTCGACTCCGAGATCAAGGGCGCCGAGGCACGCATCAGGGCCCAGGGGGGGGCGGCAGACCCTCCGGCCGGGCTCGCCCGGCTCGACGAGGTGTTCAGCGCGGTAGCCCGCTCGGGGGACGCCGCCGCGAAAGCCGAGGCCGCCCGGCTGCGGGGCGAGATCGAGGCCCTCCGGGGTGCGACGGCAGTTCCCGCCGGCCTGCCGGCGGAGGACGTGGAGGCGAGGAAGAGGGAACTTCTGGCCCTGCTCGACGCGGTGGAAGCGGCCGACCCGGCGCTGAAGGTGAGGGCCGAGGACCTGCGCCGTCGGCTGCTCGCCTTCAACCCCGGCGAGGTCGGGGTGGAGATGCTCGCGCGCGTACGCGACCAGCGCATGGCGGAGCGGGCGCGCGTGCGGGACGAGATCATTCTCCGACAAGCAGGGATCGCCTCGCCCCCAGCCGCCCTGCTGGTGGCCGAGCAGCGAGCCATCCGCGATGCCCTTCTCGAGACCCGGAGGCGGCTCAGGGAAATAGGAGAGGCCGCGTCCGGGACCCAGGCCCTCGCGGGGGAGGCGAAGGCCGTCTCGCTGCAGGCGCTCGGCGTCCTTACCGCGGCCTGCCAGAAGTGCCATATCCTGGACGGGCCGACGATGCTCCCGGTGCGTCCCGCCAACCCCGTGCTCGCCCGTGCCACTTTCGTGCACGCACCTCACTTGCTGCAGGCCGACTGCGCCCGCTGCCACGCGGGGGTGGAGAGGAGCAAGCAGGCCACCGAGCTGAACTTCAAGGGGGTCGAGAGCTGCCAGGAGTGCCATCGCCCGCGTCGCGTCCGCCAGGATTGCCAGTCCTGCCACCGCTACCATCCCCGGGCCATGCCATGACGGGCCCGAGCACGAACGTCCAGCTGTTTTGCCACCTCCGTGCCGGGGTGACCCTCTCGTTCAAGCTCGGGGAGAATTCGGTGATCGGTCGCGACGAGGCAAATGCGGTGGCAGTGCCTGTAGAGGGCGTCTCGCGAATGCATGCGCGCATCCGCTTCGACGGCAACGGCTACTGGCTCGAGGACCTGAAGAGCACGAACGGAACCTTCCTAAACGGCCAGGCGGTCACCCGGGACCGCTTGCGTCACCTCGACGTGATCACGCTCGGAAAGGAACTGGACCTCGTCTTCGTAGCCAGGGCCGCCGCTGAGGTGCAGAAGTTCCAAGCGATCGTGCGGGCTGCTCTCCTCCGGGAGGGCGTCGACGCCGCGCCCTACGAGATCGCCCCCGGAGAGATCACCCTTGGCCGCGCTGCCTCGAACAACCTCGTCGCGGAGGCGGGTTCGGTCTCGAAGCTCCACGCCCGGATCGAGCGCACTCGCACACAGCTCGTGCTCCAGGACCTGGGTTCCGCCAACGGGACCTTCGTGAACGGCGCGAGGGTGACGGACGTGTTCCTCAAGGACGGCGATACGGTTTCGCTGGCCGGCGTGGAAGGCTACAAGGTCGTGGTGGAGATGGGTGAGGTGACATCGGCTTCGGGTCGCCACTCGGCGGCGAGCATTGCCGGAGCGGGCGAGGCGGGGAGGTCGCGCTTCTCGGCGGAGTGGAAGACGCGTTTCGAATGGTCGGAGGAGGAGCGCGGCGCGCTCGCCGAGCTGCGTCGGCAACTCGAGGAGCGGGAAACCGACAACCAGTCGCGACGGGAGCAATCGGACAAATCGAGGCCGCCGGCTGGGAAACCCGCTTCTCCCGCCAAGCCGGCCGCTCCCGCCGCTCGCGTGAAGCCGACCATTGCGAGCGCTCCTACCCCCTCTGCTCCCGACAGACCGGTCGCACCGAAGCCGGCAGATCGAGCCGTACCTCCACCGGTGAAGGCCGCGGCGGCGCCTTCCCTTTTCACGGCGGCACCTCCCGTTCGAGTGTCAGGCACGGCGCCCGGGACCGCGCCGGCCCCGCCACCAGCCCCGAAGCCGGGGGTCCCGGCGCGGTCCCCCGCGTTGCCGGTGGCCGCACCTCCCGGGGTCACGTCTCCCAATCCCGCCTCGCCGGCCGTGGTGAGGCCCCCTACCCCCGCCGTTAAATCGCTCGGGCCCATCGTGGCTGTCCGTCTCACCGGCGCTGGGTTCAGCCTCGTGGTGACCCAGCCCGGCGAGTACGACCTGGGCCGCAGCCGCGAGGCGGCGCTGTGCATCGACCACCCGACGGTTTCGCGAAAGCACGCACGGCTGATCCTGAGTGATGACCGCGGCAGCGTCTTTTTGCAGGAGCAAGGCGGGGCTAACGGGACGCGGCACAACGGGCAGGAGGTGACGAAGCTGGTACGGCTCACCGACCAAGACACGATCGGCGTCGGTCAGGTTGACCTAAAGGTTTCGCTGGAGCGCGGGTGACTCGTCCGGACGCGGGATTCCTAGGGGCCTACGGTGACACCTCCCGCGGCAATCCGGACGTGAAGATCTAGAAACGCTTCGGCACGCCGGCAGACAGCGACGACAACTGATTCCGGGGGGAAAGGGCGAGGGAGGCGTTTTCCTAAGAGCGGCCCGCCGCCGCGTCGAGAGGTGGTGGTTTCGCCGCTTGATGCGACGGCTTGCCCCTTTTCCCTCAACTAGGTTAGGCTGGCCGAGAATGCAGGTTGTCCGCCAGAGCATGCTCGCGGTCCTAGTCCTATCCGCAACGACCGCCTGCGGCTCGTCCGACATGCCGCCGACGCCGCCGGCGACACCTCCCTCCACCGCCCCTACTCCCGCGGCCTGGACCCTGGCTTGGAGCGATGAGTTCGAGGGGCCGGCCGGGGCCACCGTCGACCTGACAAAGTGGAACTTCGATGTCGGAGGAGGCGGCTGGGGAAACCAGGAGCTCGAATCGTACACAGACCGGAGCCGCAACGCGTTCCTCGACGGCAACGGGGCGCTCGTCATTGAGGCGTTGAGCGAGGCGTACAAAGGCCCGGACGGAATCGCGCGGAACTATACCTCGGCCCGCCTCAAGACCAAGGGGCTGTTCGCCCAGGCCTATGGGCGCTTCGAGGCGCGAATCAAGATACCGTACAGCCAGGGGCTCTGGCCCGCCTTCTGGATGCTAGGCGCCAACATCGACGGCGTGGGTTGGCCCTCCTGCGGCGAGATCGACATCATGGAGAACATCGGCCGCGAGCCGTCTACCGTGCATGGCACGATCCACGGGCCTGGGTACTCCGGCGCCGCCGGCCCCGGAGCACCCGACTCTCTCCCCGGGGGGCAGCGCTTCGCCGACGATTTCCATGTCTTCGCGGTGGAATGGGAGCCGACGGCGATTCGGTGGTAAGTCGACGGCACCCTCTACGAGACGAGAACGCCGGCCGACCTCCCTGCCGGGACGCACTGGGTCTTCGACCACCCCTTCTTCATCATCCTGAACGTAGCCGTAGGGGGCGGTTGGCCAGGCCCCCCCGACGCCAGCACTGTGTTCCCGCAGCGGATGCTCGTTGACTACGTGCGGGTCTACCGCCACTGACGCGCCGCGCCGTGCACGGCGCGGCCCCACTCCCCTTTCCAGCTGGAAAGCAGAAAGCTTGGATCCCACTGTCCACACACCCGTCCGCGCGGCCTATGAGAGCAACGAACTGGGGGGGCGAACCGAGAGCGCCCATGCAGAGTGGGCACTCGCTCCGGCTTCACACCCGCTCCAGAGAGCCGGGGCCCTTCAGAGCTTGAACCGGACGCCTCCGTAGATCTTGAACTGGTTGAAGTCACTCACGATGTCGTAGCGGGCGTTGGCGAAGTAACGGAGGCCCGCCGAGCGTCCAAAGGTCGCGCCCGCCAGGAGGTGGACTCCGAGCTTGGTCGCGCTGTCTGACCCGCTGAACCCGAGCACCCCGGCCTGGCCGGACAGGAAATGGATCCCGAGACCCCCACCGACGGAGAAGCGGACCGAGCTGTTGTGCGAGGGCGGGCGGTAGAGCACGTTGGCCCCGAGGTTAAAGTCCGAGATAGAGATGTCCAGGACAGGGGGGAAGGACATCGACTTCTTCCAATAACCGAGCTCGGGCTCGAGGACAGTCTTCTCTGCCAACTTGAAATGAGCGTTGGCAGTGAACCAAATCGTGCCGTCCACATTAGAGGGCTTTACGTACCCAATCCCTAGGCCGATGCTCCGAAAATCCTGCGCCCATAGCGAAGGAGCGGAGCTGGCGACAATCAGGAAGACAAGCGTGGCGAGCATGCGTCTCATGGTGCAGCCTCCTTGTGTTCAGCCTCCTTCAGCAGGGCAGTCGACGCTTCAATCACGTGACCTACGCGAAGATCCTGGGTGGCGCCGGCCGCTGTCCCGCCCGGAGGGCCTTCTTCCGCAGAGCGGCGGACACGCGATGCTAGCTCATTCCTCCCAAAGCGCTGTGCGCCCGGTCACGGTCGGAGAAACAGGAGTCGCCGGGCAACTCACTGAAACAAAGGCCTTTCCGGGCCTTACCCAGATCGATGGGGTCAGGCAAGGGGGCTGCCTGCCGCAGAGACGGTCTCCCGGAGCCCAGGCCGTGATGACGCCGCCTCCCCTCTCCCCCCTTTTGGCAGCCGGCGCGAACGATCGTCATCCCCAGCGCCAAAACCGCTGGCTCAATCTCGGCGTATCATGGTGCCGTACCGTCCACGACACGGAGGTCTCATGAACTCGGCACGGCGGGCAGTCTGCGTGCTACTGACGGGCTTGCTCACGGCGTGCGCCAGCGGACCGAGGCTCGGGCGCGATTGGGACTTGCTGGGGCGGCGCGAGGTCGACTTCCGAGTCGATCATGACGTCCTTCAGGTGGGCCGGATCCAAGGCACGTTTCGCGAGCTGCGGTTCGTGGTCCGCGGGGGGGCCATCGAGATGTACGAGGTCAAGGTGGTCCTCGGCGATGGTGACGCATTCCGCCCCGGCACACGGTTCACGTTCGACGAGGGCGAAGGGCGCTCCTTCGAGCTCCCGGGCGACCGACGCGTGGTGCGCCGTGTCGAGTTTGTGTACCGTTCCTTGCGCGCAGGGGGTCGCCGCGCGGTTGTTTCGCTCTACGGCCGGTAGACGGACTTCCCGATGCGGCGGCAAATCGGCATACTCGCCGCTGGTCTCGGCCTCGCCGTGGCATGCGGCCTCTTCTTGCCCACGCCGATCCGCAGCATCCTGGACACTCCTGCGAAGTACGAGGGGTCGACGGTACTCATCTCGGGTGTGGTCGAGGAGTCCATCAACGTGCTTGTACTCAAGTACTACGTGGTCCGCGACGAGAGCGGAAAGATTCCCGTGGTGACTTCCGGAGCCGTGCCCCGCCGCGGCGCCAGCGTGCGCGTCCGGGGCGTCGTGCGCCAGGCGTTCGCCATCGGTGACGAAAGCCTGACCGTTCTCATCGAGAAGCCGTAGTCATCGAGTCCGCCGGCAGGTTCTCGCGGCCTCCCGGTCCGCGGGAGGGGTCGGTAGCCGGGTGTCCTCGGGCTATTGCCTCATCAAGACCAGCTTGGTTCCCATGGGCAAGGGCGTCTCCCCTGCAATGTAGGTGATTCCTCCCGGACTGGCCTGGACAAATGCGATCGCTTCCGTCTCCGCCTTGACCGCCGGCGGCAAGCCGCGACCGGAGAAGATCTGTTGCTGCCAGTAATTGAGCACACCGGAAACGGAGTCCCCGAGCACCTCTCTGGAGAAGCGCTCCCGAACCAGAGACGTCGAGGACTGGTCGACCGGAAGGACCTCGAGACCGCCCGGCCAGCGCGTGACCTTCTTCAGGAACAGGTCTGCCAGCAGCCTCCTAGTCGCCTCTTTTGCGGGGTTGGTCGCGTTCACGATGACTTTGAAGGGCACCGGCTGAGCGCCCGCCATCTCGCCGCTGGCTACCGCAAGAAGGACCAGACCGCCCGTCAACCAGACCGTCCCCGCTCTCACCATGCCCTCGCGCTAGAAACTGAACTGGGCGCCAAATCGCAAGAGTTGAGTTCGAGTTTGCAGCGTTCCCGAGCTGACTTGCGCCGCGAGGTTCTCGGGCTCCGGCGCGGCCAGGCGGTTGCCCTCGACGTGGTGGTACGACACCTTCAAGACGAACTGCGGACTGAACCAGTAGTTGAGCCCCATTGCCACCTCGGTGTGATCGAGTAGCGATGGCGCGACCGACGTGTTGGTCCCGGGCAAATCTGTCGTGAGACGGCCGTATTGGGCAGCGGCTTGCCAGTGATCATTGAAGTGATAGGCGACCTCGACGTAGCCACCGTTGACCACAAGATCGCCGCTCACACTCTCATGGGCGTACTCGCTTCGCAGCGACCAGGGCCCGTGGAGGTACTCCGCCTGCAGACCGAAGACGTTCCGACGGGCCGAGCCTATCTCCATACCCGTGTAGGCGGAGCCCCCCACCCGTAGTCCCCGCACCGGCGTCTCCACGACTACGTGCGCACCCACCACATCACGGGTCGACTCCAACTCAAACTCGGTTGAGACCTTCGCCCGCGCTCCGCGCAGGAAGCTCTCTGGCAGGACGAACTCCTCTTGATCCACTCCTCCGCCATAAACATCGTAAGATATCGTCCAACGCGGGCCGAGACCCGCGGTGCCGGTTAGGCTGATGCCCTTGATGGCCTTACCGCCCGTCAGTCCGACCTCACCGTAGACTGCCTGCGGCAGGTCGAAAAATGGCCGCAGCGTGCCAACCCGGAATACCTCCGTTGAGATGCCGAACGGCTGCTTGATCTGGCCGGCCCGGAATTTGAGCGCGTCCGAGAAGAACCACTCGGCGAATGCGTAGTCCAGGCCAACCGCGCTGCCGTGCTCGTCCTCCTGCCACTCCACCTGGGTCGTAATCCGGAGATGCTCGATGGGGCTGGATTGCACATTGAAGGCGAGGCTCGACGTGCGATAGTCGCCGTCAGGCAGCCCGCCGAGATAAGCGTTGCTGTTCGTCTTTCCGTAGGCCCAGCCCCCGAACCCGTGGATGGCCAGCGATGGAGTTTCTTGGGCCGCGGCGGCGGCGACGGTCCCGACAAGACCGGCGATGGCGACGGCGCTGCGAAATACTCCGACGACCACGCGCACCTCCAAGCAGGTGGCCTGACTTTCGGCCCAGGGAGCGGGTTTCGGACGTGCGCTTCATTATGTCACGCCATGTCACGCCGGGCCGACTGCCTTTCTCATGTCAGTGCTGGCGCAAAATTCGAGGAAGGCGTGAAGGTTGTCATCGTGCACGACTGAGCCACTGGCCAGCGACCTAGAGCTTTGGATCCCCCCCCGGCTGTCCGGGTCCGGTTCGGTCGAACTTCGTCTTTATAAGCCAGATGAGCTACCAGACTTGACTCGCTCGGTCGGTAAACCGGAAGGTTTGCATGACTTCCTGGAGTCTCTGCGTCTCCATCGCACCACCAACCCGCTGATGGGCTCGGACGGAGCAGCGCCGCTCGGGTCTCACCGGGATTGGCTGGAAAGTTACTGAACGTTAACATGTTGCCGATACAGACCGTAGCCTAGCGGATGCTGTCCGGCATCCACCGGTGTTGGCTAGGGTACGGGCCTCGAAACTTCCCTGAGCCGATTCCCGCTCCTCCTTCGCATATATAGGTGAGATTTCGTGGTGTCTTCTAGAGAGGCCCTCTTCCGGTCTCCGGCCTTCGGACGGCCGGCCGGCTAAGAGTTGCCGCGCTTCATAACGGACCCCTGGATGCGTAGAGCAAGGAGCGGCGATGAAGAATAGAACCTGGCTTCCCCTAGCAGTCTTGACGAGCGTTTTCTGCTTGCTCGTCCCTGTCTCCCGCTCCCGCAGCGAACCTCCGTCGGATCTCGACGACGAGGTGCGGGTCGTGCTGAAACGGGCCGGCTTCACAGGCGCGATCCAGTCCAAACTCGAGCCTCGTCTCGGCCGGAGCCTCGACCAGAATCTGGCCAACCTCGGCCGGCTGCTCTGGTTCGACAAGGCAGGAGGGCTGCACAACGACAACACCTGCGGCGGGTGCCATTCGCCCTCGCGCGGATTTGGTGACACCCAGTCCATCGCCATCGGGATCCAGAACAACAATCTCGTGGGCCCGAACCGCTCCGGCCCTCGCAACCAACGGCGAACCCCCTTTGCCGCCAACACCGCCTTTTATCCCAACCTTATGTGGAACGGGCGCTTCTCGGCTCCTTCCGGAGATCCGTTCGACAACTCGTTGGGCTTCAAGTTCCCGCCTCCCGAGGGAACGACGCGCTTCCCACCCCTTGACCCCATCGTCACCCACCTCCTGATCGCCCAGGCCCACATGCCTCCTACCGAGATGGTCGAGGTGGCGGGGTTCACCGGCACCAAGGGCAGCATCGGCCCCGAGTTCGACCAGTTCGATGATGGCAAGGGCGGGATTGTTCCGCCGCCCGACGCCAGCGGCTTCCGCAATGAGCCCATCCGCCAAGCGGTGCTGGGGCGCCTGAACGGTTCGCCCGCCTACCGTGAGCTCTTTGGCGCCCTCTTCCCCGAGGTGGCGGCCGGGGCACTCATCGACTTCACCATGTTCGCGAGGGCGATCGCGGAGTTCGAGTTCACCATCGTCTTCGCCGACGCTCCCGTCGACCGGTTCGCCCGCGGGGACGAGCACGCGATGACAACTCGTCAGAAGAAGGGCGCCCTCGTCTTCTTCGGCAAGGGCGAATGCTATCAATGCCATTCCGTCGTGGGAACGTCCAATGAGATGTTCAGCGACTTCAAGATGCACGTCATCGGGGTCCCCCAGATCGCGCCCTTTTTCGGGGTGGGAAAGGGCAATGTGATCTTCGACGGGCCGGGACAGGACGAAGACTTTGGTCTGGAGCAGGTCAGCGGCGATCCGGCCGACCGTTACAAGTTCCGGTCCTCCCCTCTCCGCAACGCCGTACTCCAGCCAGCCTTCTTCCACAACGGCGCTTTCACCCGTATTGAGGATGCGATCCGACACCATCTGAACGTGTTTGCGTCGGCGCGCAACTACGACCCGGTCTCCGCGGGCGTGGCTTCGGACCTCACGCACCGGCTAGGACCCATCGAGCCTGTGCTCGAGCGGCTCGACCCGCTCCTAGCGGAACCGATCGAGCTGACCCCTGCAGAGTTCAACAACCTGGTCGTTTTCGTGCGGGACGGCCTTCTGGATGAGCGCGCCAAACGACAGAACCTCTGCGGCCTGGCCCCTGAGAGCGTGCCCAGCGGCTTCACGACCATGCGGTTCGAGGAATGCCCCCAGCGCCATTGACCCTCAAGTCCGGCTGCGGGAGTCCACGGTGGACGCGGCGGCTCGGCAGTGACATTGCCCAGGAACGCGCCTAAGAGCTGATCGATGGGGTCGGCTCGGCGGGAAACTGGCGATCAGCTCGTGGGCGATGAGGCCTGCCACGGCTTCTGCCCGCTCGGTCCCTGTCCCGGGATCGGCCCTCCCCAAGGTGGGACCTCTACCGCCCCTGCCCCTCACGTCCCACGCTTGGTTGTTCGCTGCGACCCAAAACGCCGTCACACGTCGCCAATGCCTTCTCTATGCTCGCCCGGTTTTCGAGCTCCCCGAACTTGAGCTTCCCTTCCGCCTCCAACCGCTGAACGACAGGCAGGGAGTTTCGAAGCCATGGTCGGGACTCCCGACAACGAGAGGTGCGTTCGGCTGAGCCCACGGGGCTTTTGTTTGCCATCTCGACGTAAAGCTCCCCGATGTTCGATTGCACTTCCGCGACCTGGAAACGAATGCGCTCGTTCACGGGATCGCCCTGCGCCAAGGCCTGCCGGATATTCAGCGCTTTCTTGAACGACTCAAGGGCGCCCACGTAGTCGCGCTTCTCCTGCAACAGGCTACCAATGTAGGCGTACGAGTTGGCAAGGCCGGCACTGGCCCTGGTGTCCCGCGGATCAGCCTTAACAACCGCGCTCCGGACATCGAGGGCCTTCCGATAGTAGGAGAGAGCACCCTCGATGTCTCCGCGTTTGCCCAGGATAAAGCCCGTGTCGCTGTAGGTGAAGGTGATGAAGTAGCGGGCCTGGAGGTTGTCGGGATGGGCGGCCAGCTGCGCCTCATCGATGGCCAAGGCCTGGCGATAGTGTTCCAGCGCTGCATCGAATTGACTCAGTACCGCCAGTAGGGCCCCAAGGTGCTTGTGCGCAGAGGAGGCAAGTCTCTTGTATTCGTCGTTGTCGGGATCAGCCTTCACGACCGACGCATAGATCAGCAGAGCCTTCTCGTACAGTTCCCGCGCACGCTGATTGTCAGTGCCCGTGAGGATGTCAGCGTCCTTCACGTAAGCCGTCGCCAGCGCCGCCTGCACACGCTGATTGCCCGGACTCGAGACGCTCAGCGGCTCCAGTATCAGCAGCGCCTGCCGCAGGTATTCGCCCTCTTCCTTCCTGTCGCCGGTCGTCCCCAAGAGCTTGGCGAGATTCGTGTACCCGTCCGCCAATTCCCGCCGGTAGTCCACATTTTGAGGGTCGAAAGCAAGGGCCGCTCGCCGCAACTCAATGGCCTGACGGCCGTTCTGCAGCGCTTTTGCCGTGTCGCCGAGGTTTGCATCCCTCGGATCTCCCAGCACCTGCGCGAGCCTTTCGTATGCGGTTGCCAGCTCTCGAAGCAATGCGGAATCGGTCCCGGACTCGCGGGCGAGGTCATCGAGGTACTCCTGTGCGCGTTCTAGAATCAGACGTCGCGCCACCGTGGCGCCCGGCAAATCCCTGATCGAGTCGTGGACCTCGAACAACAGAGCATTCGCCAGTTTGCGCACATTGTTGAAGTTCCGTTCCGCACGGGCCTGCTGCGCGCGGGCGATGCGCGCGGCGCGCGTGGTGAACACTATCCCCAAGACCAGGGTTAGAAACACGAGAACCGCAGCCGCGACGGTTGATCGATGCCGAAGCCCAAACTTCCGCACGCGGTACGCCACAGTGTGCTTACGGGCCTCGATTGGCAGACCTGTCAGATGGCGCCGAATGTCTTCTCCAAGCTGCTCCGCCGAGCTGTACCGCTGGCCGGGATTCTTCGCGAGCGCCTTCAGCACCAGGGTATCCAAGTCGCCGGTCAGGCGGCGGCGCAGCTTCTCGGGAGAGCCGTCGCGCACCTGGCCCACGGATTCGGGCGTCACGCGAGCCCGCCCCTCCTGGTGGTCGTGGAGGTCTTCGACGCGCCCGATCACGCTGCTGGGTCTCTCGGGCTCGATCTCACAGGCTGCCTGAACGATCTCGCGAAGCGAATGCGTCCGGAGACGGTAAGGAGAATGGCCGGTAAGCACCCGGTACAACACAAGACCGAGGGAATAGACGTCGCTTGCGGTTGTGATCGTGTGACCCCGCAGCTGCTCCGGACTGGCGTATTCTGGAGTGAGCTGGCGGACGCCGGTCATGGTCGCCTGCATGACCCCGGCGTCGTCCGTCGTCAGGATCTTCGCGATCCCGAAATCGAGCAACTTCGGTACACCGTCGGATTTCACGAGGGTGTTGCCGGGCTTGATGTCGCGGTGGATGATGAGCCTCTGATGCGCGTACTGCACCGCGGAGCACACCTGTAAGAAGAGCTTTAGACGTTCCGCTGTGGGCAGCTTGTGGGCATCGCAGTATTCATCGATGGGCATGCCTTCGATCAGCTCCATGACCAAGTAGGGCGTTCCCTCCTCCGTAGTGCCGCCATCGAGCAGCCGTGCGATGTTCGGATGATCGAGATTGGCCAGGATCTGCCTCTCGTTCTTGAAACGACTGATCACGAGGGCCGAGTCCCGCCCGGCGCGTATGAGCTTGATCGCGACTTCCTTCCGGTACTCGTCGTCGGCACGGAAGGCGCGGTACACCTCGCCCATGCCACCAGCCCCGATCTGCTCCAGGATCTGGTAGGGGCCTAGCCGGAGGCCGATGAGGCGCTTGGGAGCAGGTGGCGGTTCCAACGTCGCTTCCGGCACCGCAGGCCTGCTCAAGAAGTGACCATCGGCTTCCTCGTGGGAGGCAAGGAGAGACTCGATCTCCTTTCGCAGGTCAGGGTCGCTCGATCCGATTTCAGCGAGATAAGCCGCTCGCGGGTCTGCCTCCAGCTCGAGTGCGACCGCCAGCCTTTCCTTGACCTCGCTCCACCGCTCGGGCGTCACGGCCGCGCGGCTCCCCCGCTCATCTCGCGGTGCAACCACGCGCGAGCGGTGGTCCACTCCCTCTTTACCGTAGCGGGCGAGATCCCCAAGATCTCGGACGTTTCATCAATTGATAACCCGCCGAAGAAGCGCAGCTCCACGATTCGGCCCTGGCGGGGGTCCAAACGGGACAGCTCGTCGAGGGCGTCGTCCAGAGCGAGGAGGTCGACATCGCGCTTCTGTGGGAGAGCGACGGCTCGATCCAGCGTTATCTTGCAGCGGTAGTCCCGCTTGGCCGCGCGGCGGCTGCGAGCGTGATCGACCAGGATCTCGCGCATCAACCGCGCCGCGACGGCGAAGAAATGCGTGCGGTTCTGCAGCCGAAGCGGGCTCTTCACCAGCCGCAGATACGCCTCGTGCACCAGGGCGGTGCTCTGTAAGGTGTGGCCGGGGCGCTCGTTGCGGAGGTAATTGCGGGCGAGCCGCTTGAGCTCGTCGTAGACGAGCGGCAGGAGAGCCTGCAAGGCTCCCTGGTCGCCGTCTCTCCACCGCACCAACAGCTCGCTGATGGGCTTGGACGGAGCGCTGCTCAAGGTCTCACCCGGCACGGCCGGAAGTTGCTGAAAAATAGCATGGTTCCGCGCTTCCGCCTAGTACGCGGGTGTCAGCCGGCGGCCAGCAGACAAGGTGGCGCGCGGGCCCCGGGGACCAATTCGAGCTGATTTTGCCCCCCTTTACGCTTATACAGCTAGAGACAGTTCGGCCGTCTGAAAGGATGGGTTTCCCATGAGAGTTGTGACCAAGGCCTTTGCTTCCGCCGTCGGTTTGGCATGCCTGGCTGCGCTGCCGGCCCAAGCCGACGACCTGACTATCGTCTCGACGGTCAGGGCGAAGGATCACACCGCGACCGCAACGCAGTACCTCTCGAGCGACAAGACGCGCACCTCGAACGGCGACACCGACACGATCATGAACTACGCAACCGGGGCCATGACCATGATCGACAACAGGAAGAAGGAGTACTACGAGACGTCGGCGGCGGAGATGGCGGCCATGTTCGACCAATTCCGCCAGATGGGCGCCAACAGCCCGCTGGGAGGGCTCATGGGCGGCAAGGTCTCGGACGTGTCGGTCCAGAAAGTGGAAGGCGCCAAGAAGGTCGCGGGGTACGACTGCGACCACTACATCCTTTCCATGGGCGACGACATGAAGTTCGACATCTGGGCGGCCCCGGACCTGAAGGCACCCCAGCAGTACTACGACGCCTCCAAGGCGCCGTACGCGGCCATGGGCCCCATGGGGGCGCGGTTCGAGAAGATGTTCGAGGCGATGAAGAGGATCAAGGGCCTCCCCCTGTCCACCGGCATCAACGCCAAGATCATGATGCTCAAGATAGATACCCTGTCGGAGGCCACCGAGGTGAACGCGGGCTCCATTCCAGCGTCGGCCTTCGACATCCCTGCCGGATACAAGAAGAAGGACTCACCCTTCAACAAGAAGAGGTGAGATCAGGATAGTCCGCGCGCAGGCAGCTCCCGCCACTCGGTTGGCGCCCTCGGAAGCGCGGGTCGCTAGTGTTCCGGCTCGGGCCGCCGCGTCTCGGCGCCGCCTCGTGACTCCCTTGTCGGTAGTACGATCAGCCCCATGGCCGGGCAGGCAACGCACAGCGTTCCCGTCGCTTGTGTTTTCGACGCCTACGGCACCCTCTTCGACGTGGGGTCCGTCGTCGGCCGGCACCAGGCCCGCCTGGGGGATGCCGCCCAGCGCGTCTCCACGCTCTGGCGCCAGAAACAGCTCGAGTACACCTGGCTGCGGAGCCTGATGGGCCGGTACGCGGACTTCTTGACCGTTACGCGCGAGGCGCTTCTGTACAGCCTCGGGGCTTGCGGGATCGATGACGCTCAGCTGGCCGAAGACTTGCTCGCTGGCTACGGGACCCTGGAACCGTACCCGGAGGTTCGCGCGGCGCTGGGCACACTGCACGAGAACGGCATGCGACTCGCCGTCTTGTCGAACGGCTCACCCCGGATGCTCGAAGCGGCGGTCAAAGCAGCGGGACTCGACCCCTTCTTCGAAACACTGCTTTCCGTGGATGCGGTCGGCGTGTACAAGCCGGACCCGCGCGTCTACCGGATGGCGACACAGCACTTCCTGGCGGCCCCATCTGAGCTGGTCTTCGTTTCCGCCAACGCGTGGGACATAGCGGGGGCGAGCACCTTCGGGCTGCGGGCCTTCTGGGTCAACCGGACAGCTCAGCAAGGCGAGAATCTCCCGGGCCCACCGGAAGCACGGATCCCCTCCCTCGCCGCGTTGCCGCAGCTGCTGCTGTCGGGACACGGAGGCTCGGGGAGCGGGGCCGAGTCTTCAGACCAGGGGACGTGACGCTCCTTGGGTTGAACAGCTCCTAGCCGGTCAGAGTCACCGGCACCTGGACCACCGCCCTCCCGACGTCTGGGCGCTCGGAGCGGTCATTTCGAGTCGGCCACGAAGAGCCCGTTCCAGCCTTCCGGAGGGGGAGCCCTCTGGAACCTCCGACAACGCTCTCCGAGAACTTGGCTGGGCTGGTCCCCTTGTCCTGCCAGTAGGCTCAGGGCGTCGGCGAATCGTCTTTGCTGGTAAGCCTCTAACGCGCGCTCGTAGGCCTTCACGCGCTCCTGCTGGCTTGCGGCTAGGGGCCCGGCACCGATGAGCTCGTAAACCTGAACGCCCTGGCTCTTCCCTTTCACCGCAACGATGTCCAGCAGACGAAAGGCGAATGCGTCACCCGCGCTCTCGCGGATCGCCTGGCTGGCGAGGATTGTCGTACCGTACGTCTTGTTCAAACCCTCCAGGCGCGACGCCAGGTTGACGCCGTCCCCCAGAGCCGTGTAGCTGAGGCGGTCGGGCGCCCCGAAGTGCCCGACCATCACATTGTCTCGATGCAGGCCAAAGCGCGTGCGGAAGGGCGGGAGCTCCGCCCAATCCGGCGAGCTCATGAGTCTTCCTGTCGCCTCCAGGCAGGCAAGGGCGGCTGAACAAGCGCGAGTGGCATGATCCTGCTGAGCCTCCGGGGCGTTCCACAGAGCCATGACCGAGTCCCCAATGTATTTGTCGACCGTTCCCCCCGCCGCGTGGATGGCTGCCGTCATAACCGCGAAATAGCGGCCCAGCGCGCGAGCCAGCGTGTCCGGAGGAAGCCGCTCCGAAAGCGTCGTGAAGTCTTGGATGTCCGTGAACATGAGGCTGATGTCCCGGAGCTCCCCCCCCAGCGTTGGCTCCTTCCGCGCCCGGTAGAGCTGCCGAACGAGGTTTATGGGGACGTACTTCCCCATCGCCCTGAGCGCGGTCTTCGCCTGCTCGAGGTCGGTCATGACTTCCGCGAGGTCCCGAAAGGGGGCCGTCGCGGGCAAAGGGGCAAAGTCGAACTCTCGCATCCGCGCCGCCGACGCCACCATCCGGGCCAGACTCCCCCGCACGCTCCTCAACGCCAGTATCCCGAGAAACAGGAGGACTCCGCCCGCCGACAGCGAGACCAAAAGCAGCATCATGCGGATCTGGCGAAACGCGCCCAGGTAGTGGTCCTCCGGCACCACAATCCCCACCCGCCACCCTTGCGCCCCCCGCAGGTTCAGGGCGGACACCAGGAACGCCCGCCCCCCGATCTCGAATCGGCCGAATCCCACCGGGTTCTCAGAACTGACTCGACTCAGAGCCGGATGGGCCAGGGCGGCACGCATTTCCTCCGGCAGGCCGTTTGCCTTCGCTCGAAGGTCTCCGTTCTGGTCTTCGAACGCCTGGTCCGAGTGAAGCCGCGTTATGAGACGACCCTCGCCGTCAGCAAGAAAGACCCGGTGGGGGTCTGCGGGATCGCTCGCGTCCACCCGCAGACGTGCCACCCGGTCCAGTGCCGCCGTGAGAAGTCCCACCCGGATCACGCCCAGCAAACGGCCGGCATCGTCCTCGAGCACCTTCATCACAGTCACGACCACGCGGCGGTTCGCCTCCGGAAGCCGAGCGTCCAGCTCGGCGTAGTGCAGGTCTGTCCAGAGTGGCTCGGAGGAGAAACGATGGTGCTTGAGCGTCGTCGCAAACGTCAGGTGAGCAGTGGGGTCCTCTCCGCGGGTGGCGGCGCGCGCAAACGGCACCGCCCGCAGACCGTAGGAGCCCGGAGGCCGCGCTCGAATGTCGACCACGAAGCCCGGCCCCTGCTGGTGCGTGTGGCTGGTGACAATGCGAGCGGGCTCGTTCCCCTCACGGAACACCGAGACCTGCCATCTTCCCTGGGCCGCGAGCGGTGCGCTAGGCTCATCGGCGGTCCTTCTGGCGCGGGTGAGGGTCACCTCGGCCAGATCGGCGTTTGCCATCAAGTCGGTGAACAGGCACCTCTCGACGGCGAGCGGATCCTCGACATCCATGGCCCCGCTCCGGGCCTGCATCACTACGTCCTCGAGCGCGGCCTCGGCACCCCCCAGCGTTCGCTGGACCTCCTGGTCCGCTCGTCCGCTCAAGGTCTCACGCAGTCGCTCGGAGGCGGCCAGAAGCGAATCCCCCCAACGCTGCAGGAGGAGGCCGAGAAGCAGGCCGACCACCAAGGCGAGCCCTGCGAGGGCAACGGTGAGCGCGCGTCCCAGCGTAAGGCCCTTGGGCAGTGCGGAGTTGTGGACTGGGCTCAATTTTCCGAGGGCTTCTCGGCTTTCTTCTTCCGCCGGATGACCGCGTTGTGCACGAGCTCGGTCAGGCTGCCCCTCCTCACGCGCATCGCCTCGCGACCCTCTTCAACCGGCACATCCAGAGGCACTTCCAGGCCGGCGGACTTGGCAAATCCCAGCTTCTGGCTGGCGTATACGCTCCTGTGACCCACGATCAGGAAGGCCGTGCCCGCGCAAAGCGCGGCGTAGACCCCCAGCTGCGTGGGCAGGAGCTCCATTCCCATGACGGCCGCCGCGATGGGCGTGTTGGCGGCCGCGGCAAGAACGGAGACGAAACCAAAGGCGGCAAAGACACCCGTGGGCAGGCCGGCGGCTGCGGCAAGGGCGGCCCCGCTCGTAGCCCCGATGAAGAAGAGCGGGGTGACGATCCCACCGCTGCCTCCCGTCTCCAGGGTGACGGCGGTCGCGAGGATCTTGAACAGGAAGGCCAAGACCACGACCTTCGCGGTTCCCGCGAGCGAGGCCTCGATGACCGGGGTCCCCAGTCCAGCGTACTGGTCGCCGACGACGACATAGAACAAGGCGAGCACAGCGCCCCCGCCCGCCGCGACCATATACGGATGCTGACTCACTCGGCGGAGGGCCTTCTCGAGGCCCCTCATGGTCTCGATGAGAAGGAGCGCGATCAATCCGAAGGCGCCGCCGAAGGCGATGGCGAGCGGGACGATGGTCTTTTGCTCCAGCACCGACAGGTCGCTGTGCAACGCCGGGACAGGAGCGCTCACGCCGCAGACCAGGTGGGCCACGATGCCGGACACGAGGCAGGGAAAGAGCACGGCGTACTCGATGCGACCCAGGTATAGGACCTCGATCCCGAAGAGGGCACCTGAGACCGGGGTGCCGAACACGGCCGCAAAGCCGGCGCCGATGCCGCAGATCACGAGCCGCCGCCGATCTTCGTCCTTGAGGCGAAGCAGGTCCGCGAAAAGACTGGTAATAGCGGCCCCGATCTGGGCGCAGGGTCCCTCCTTGCCAACCGAGCCACCGAACGCCAGGGTGAGCACAGTTGCAAATAGCTTGATGGGGGCCACGAGCCAGTCCACCTTGCCCGACCTCTGGTGGACGGCGGCGATGACGGCCTCGGTTCCGTGCCCGTGGGCCGACGGCGCAAAATTGCGGATCAGCCAGACGCAAAGAGGGAGCGCGAGGGGAAGGAGATAGTAGGGCTTGAAGCCGCCGGTGAAGAATTGTGTCGTCAGGCGCGAGGACGCCGCCAGTGACCAGAGGAAGGCGCGCGTTCCCCCCCCAACGCAAACCCCGGCGGCCGCCCCCAGCAGTGACCACTTGGTAGTGCTGATGAGGAGAGCCGTGTGCTCGGTGTACCACCTGGTCTCATCGGAGAGATGTGGCGGCTCTGGCTCGTCCGAAGGCTGTACCAATAGCGCTTCCCGGCCCCCCTCGAGGCCCAAGTGGACCGAAGGGAGCGCTCCCCGGGGGCCGATGGTACCACCTGATCAGATCACCTCGCCGCAGGGATCGGGCCGCCTCACCGGCTTTGGCACTAGCGCCGGCCGACGCCCCGGGGGGACCCAGGCGGGCCTTAGCCCCTCCCCACAAACGGCATCTTTGTGGCCATGATCGTCATGAATTGGACGTTCGCGTCCAAAGGCAGGTTTGCCATGTAGAGGACGGCCCTCCCGACGTGTGCGACGTCCATCAGCGGCTCAACCTTGACCGAGCCGTCGGCCTGAGGGACGCCCGTCCCCATTTTGGCCGCGAGCTCGGTCAGCGCGTTGCCGACGTCGATCTGGCTGCAGGCGATGTCGTGCTTCCGCCCCTCGAGGGAGATGCACTTGGTGAGCCCCGTGACGGCGTGTTTCGTCGCGGTGTAGGGCGCGGAATTCGGCCGGGGAGAGTGGGCCGCTATCGAGCCGTTGTTGATGATGCGGCCACCCCGCGGGTCCTGGCTCTTCATCATCCGGATCGCCTCCTGCGAACAGAGGAACATCGCATTCAGGTTGACGTCCACCACCCTCTTCCACTGTTCATAGGTGAGGTCCTCGATCGGGACCGGGGGCGACCCTTTGCCGGCGTTGTTGAACAGCACGTCCAGACGCCCGAATGCATCCTTCGTTCGAGCGAACAGTTCGCTCACCGCGGAGGGGTCGGTCACGTCGGTGGGCACGATCAGGGCGCGCGCCGCGGCCGGGCCGGCGTCCCTGGCGGTTTGCTCCAGCACGTCCTGCCGGCGCCCCGCGAGCACCACCCGGTAGCCATCGTTGAGCAGGGCTAGAGTTGCAGCCTTCCCGATGCCTGTGCCGGCTCCGGTCACGACGGCAACCCGGTTGTGGGGATTCATGGGCGTCTCCTTACGATCAGCGGCCACAGGTTTCGGCCATCACGGCGCAATGATGTTACTTCAGGCGGCCAGAGGCGGGGCCACCCATCGTGTTCCGAGGCGTCGTGCCCTCGCGTCCTAAGGCATCGGAGAGGGCGCGATCTGGTGGGTCTCACCAACCTGCAAGAGCCCGAGTCGGGCTGGGAGGTCTGTTACGCTTTAGCCGCTCGGAGGTTCGCATGCTTGCAGCCGCCCTGGCCGTGGCCCTGGTGAGCCCGGGTGCGTCACCGGTCGTCGTCCTCGTCTCCGCCAACGCGGAATGGAAGGTGGTCCGCGAGGCCCTCCCGGCGGCCGTGACCTCGCCCTCGCCCTTCGGAGAGTTCTTTTCCCACCGGGTCACGGCGGGATCCGGGTCGATTCCGATCGTCGTCTTCCACGGGGGCTGGGGCAAGATCGCCGCCGCCGCCTCCACGCAGTACGCCATCGACCGTTGGCGGCCGCGGCTTCTGCTCAATCTCGGCACTTGTGGCGGGTTCCGCGGGGAGATTGCGAAGGGCGATGTGATCTTGGTCGACCGTACGGTGGTCTACGACATCATTGAGCAAATGGGCGACGCCAGCCAGGCGATCGCCGACTACTCGACGGATCTTGACGTCGCGTGGGCCGCCGGTGAGTTGCCAGCCGGTGTCCGCCATGGGCTGCTCCTCTCCGCGGACCGCGACATCCTGCCCTCCGACATCCCGCGATTACGCGCCCGCTACCGGGGCGTCGCGGCCGACTGGGAGTCGGGGGCGATCGCCTACGTGGCCCACGCCAACCGGACACCGATCTTGATCCTGCGGGGAGTGTCGGACCTGGTGGGAGAAGGGGGAGGCGAAGCGTACGGCAACGAGGCCGTGTTCGAGGCGGGCACGCGGCAAGTGATGACGAAGCTCATTGGCCAGCTTCCGATGTGGCTGTCACGCTGGGAGTCGTGGGAGACCAAGGCCCGGCGTTGACCCGCGGCGGGCCCTTCGCCGCGACCATGTGTTCAGCTCTGGAAGGCGTAGGAGAGCTTCAAGAAGAACTGGCGGTCAGACCGGACGAGGGCACCCACCTCGGTCAGGCTCCGGTCGTCGCCGTAGCCGAGGAAGACCGCGGTCTGCCAGTTGAGCCGGAAGCTGAAGAGGGCCGACCCCGAGAAGCCCCCGTCACGGGCGGGAACGGAGACCGTGTACAGGGTCGGGTCACGCCGCGTGCTCACGTACTGGCCAATGAGTCGCAGGAACGCCCGGGGGCTGAAGTTATACGTGGCCTTGAGGCGCTGCACCTGCGCGGTGAAGAGCCTCGAGCGCGCGCCTGAATTGGTGTCCACATTCAGCCACGACACGGCGCTGTTGGCGTCCAAGGCAAGGTGGTCCGTGGGGCGGACCGTCGCGTATCCGGTGACGCTGGCCCCGTGACCGACGCGGATGTTGGCGATGTCGATGTCCTCTCCCACGAAGCCGTTGAGGCCGATCCGCGAGAAGCGCCGAGACGGATCCACCTGAAGGGTGTAGTTGAGCTGGGTCCGCGGGAGCAACTTCGTGCCGGTGAGGACGCGGTCCAGGAAGAGATCGAACTCGGCCTGCAGGTTGTGCCGCCCCGCAACGAAGATGCCAGGGTAGACGTGGCGGTTGATCAGATCGCCCCCGCGGTTTTGTGTGGATTCGAAGGAGAGAAGAGGGTTGACGAAGTTGAAGAAGCCGTGGGGGAAAAGCGTGTAGCCCAGGACGGCATACTCGTCCCGGTAGCCCACCTGGGGGATGAACCCGTCATCGGCCCGGAAGCCATCGCCGAAGTCCTTGTAGCGGAGCGTCCAGCCGATCGTGCGGGTGGTGCGAGCCCATGCCAAGCTGAGCGCCTGGGAAGTGAGGGTCCGGCCGTCCCACTCGGGGGCGAGATCCGGTCTTCTCGGTGTCTGCGTGTCGCTCAGCAGGAGCTGGCCCGTGAGTCTGTCGGTTTCGTTGGGCCTCCATTGAAAATCCGGGCCCAGCACCCGGTTGTGGCCGCCACCCTCGATCTCGCGGCCCGTGTACAGCAGGCCCATGAAAGACTGGCCGAGGTCGCGGCGCCAGCGGGCTATACCGACCACGGAACTGAAGTCCTGGGGGGCCAGGCCGGAGGAGGTTGGTCCCGGGAGGATCACGCTGCCACCGCCTTTGTCCTCACCGAGCAGCACCGTGTAGGAAGAGGCTCCCAGCTTTCCCGTCGTGCGCAGCCCCCAGCGGGGGGACGTGATGGTTCGGGTGTAGACGGCCTGGATCGGCGTGTCGAAGAGATCGACGCCCTCGAGAAAGAAAGGCCTCTTCTCGGGGAAGAACAGGGCAAAGCGGTTGTTGACCGCGATCTGGGCCACGTCCGCCTCGACCTGCGAGAAGTCGGGGTTCAGGGTCGCGTCGAGGGCGGTGTTCGCGGTGGGAGTCCATTTGACGTCGAGCCCGGCCCGCGCGTCCGTCGTGCCCCCGGCGAGTGGCGCTCCCAGTGCCGGAGCACGAGCCACCTCCTGGGCGCTTGCGTAGGGGGCTACGACGAGGTGCCCCGAGGACGGTAAGTCGGTGAGTCCCTCCAGCGCGATGGCGTGGCAGATCAGGCAGTTGGACCCGCGGGGCAGAGGGCTGCTGTAGATCGCGTAGCGGAACTCCCGTGGGTAGTTGCGCCAAATGATCAGGCCCCATTTGTGCGGGCCGGTGCGGGGGTAGCGCAAGGACGAGAAGGGAATCCGAATTTCGGCCTGCCAGCCGGTATCGGTTATGCGGGCCGCCGTGTCGTAGTAGAAATCGGGTGAGAAGTCCTCGTTTGCGTTGGCGTCGTTGAAAACCCCGTCCGCCTGGATCCCCCGGGGGCTCACGCGGAATTCCTGCGCCGAGCGCCGGTCGCCTCGGGTGTCGAGGAACACCGCTATGTTGTCGTCGGTCCCGATCACGTTGTCACGGTCGGCAAAGGGGGCGCGGATCCGGCTGGGGTCGGGATCGTCGCAGCGTATGCCAATGTAGAAATACTTCTCATCGTACGTGACCATGGCCGAGGTCTTGACGGTGGGCGGGCGGTTGTCGCTGAAAACTGTCTCGTAGAAGGTCTCGATGCTTGCCGCGCCCACCCAGCCCGGATCCGACAGGTCGCCGTCAACCGTGATCGGGCCCGGGGCCCTCGTGACCGTCAGTGGAGGAGGTGGGGGTGGCTCCTCGGCGGACACGCGCGCGCCGACCAGGGCTGTGAGCAAGCCGACCAGGAACAGCTTCATGGCAATGATGACGCTTTAGGAGGTCAATACGTTGAAGACCTCACCGAGTTTTGTCGCTGACGATCTTTGACAACCCATTTGATTCTTGTATTCAAGCTCTTGAACGGAGCTGCGCTGCCGCTGGTCCGCGAGACAGAATAAACCTCCTGGTCAGCCCTTCGGCCCCGTCCCGAGCACGATCCGCGGCCCATAAAGGTGAGGTTGGTAAATTCTTGTGCGTACCGTTGTCGGCGGTAGCGGGCGTCGGGCTCATAGGTGGTCTGGAGAGTCCCCCCCCTTCCCCCTGCCACCTCGGGTTGGACTCCGCTGACGTCAGGAATTTGCCCTTGACAGAGCACGAACGATCGTGCTAATTTTGGGGTGTGCTAGCCAAAACAGTTCGCAAGGGGGAGCTGACCCGTCAGGCGGTTCTCGGGCATGCCACGAGGATGGCGAGCCGGGTGGGGATCGAAGGCCTCACCATCGGCGCGCTGGCCGAGGAGCTGGGGCTCTCGAAGAGCGGCCTCTTCGGTCACTTCAAATCCAAGGAAGCCCTTCAGCTCCAAGCGCTTGAGTTCGGGATTGAGCGCTTTATTGACGCCGTGGTCAAGCCGGCTTTGGCGACTCCCCGCGGGGAGAAGCGGGTACGAGCGGTATTCGAGCGCTGGCTAGCATGGCCCAAAGACAGCGGCCTCGCCGGTTGCATGTTCGTGGCACTCGCTGCGGAACTGGACGATCAGCCTGGGCCCGTGCGAGAGCGTTTGGTGCAATCCCAGAAGGACTGGCTCGACGTCATCGCGAACTGCGTTCGCACGGGGATCACCGAAGGTGACTTTCGAAGGGATGTGGACGCTGACCAGTTCGCCCACGAGCTGTACGGGATCATGCTGGCCAGCCACCACGCAGCACGCCTCCTTCAGGACAAGACCGCGGTAGAGCGCACCCGCCGGGCCTTCGAGCGCCTGCTCGACGGCGCACGCGCCTAAAGAGCTATCTACAGGGAGCAAAAGGGAGCCATCGGAGTCATGAAGATTAAAAGCACGAGCGTTCGTATTTTGAAGCCAGACGCAGCTCCCTTAGCGGCATTACCCCGCCTCGTGGTCGCTGTAGTGGGACGCGAGGCCGCCCCGAGGGAGCGCCAGGAGGCGGTCCGCCGATCCGGAACGCAAGGTGCGCAGGCTCTCTTGCGGGAGCTCCAGAGATGACCAGGGTGTGGCCGGTTCGAGCCGCTTTCGCCGTCCTCGCCCGCGTTGCGCCGGGGCTAGCTGCGCGATGGGCGCTCGATCTTTTCTTTACCCCGCACGGCCGGCGCCGCTCGCGGCGCGGGAGCGCGTTCCTCGCCGCGGGACGCCGTTTAGACGTGAGGGTGGAGGGCCGGCGGGTGGTCGGCTGGTCATGGGGCCACGGGCCAAACGTGTACCTCGTTCACGGCTGGGCCGGCGTCGCGGGCCAAATGGCTGCTTTTGGCCCGCCCCTGGTGGCAAGCGGCTTCCGCGTCCTGGCCTTCGACGCACCGGGGCATGGCGTGTCCGAGGGCCGACGTGCCTCGATCGTTCACTTCGCCCGGGCCCTTCGGGCGATCGCCGCCCAGGAGGGGGAGGCCTACGCGGTCATCGCCCACTCTCTGGGCGCGGCCGCTACGACGCACGCTCTCACCGAAGGCCTACACCTCTCCCGCGCGGTGTTCGTCGGACCAACCGCCGGGCCACGCGATTGGGCCGATCGCTTCCGCAACCATCTGGGCATCCCAACTCACGTCATGGACGCAATGCGCGAGCGCTCGGAGCGCTGGCTTGGCCTGAGTTGGGAGCAGTTCGACATCCCGAGGCTGGCTCAGAGCCAGCGGCTGCCGCTCCTGGTTTTCCATGATCGCCACGATCTCGAAGTTCCGTGGAAGGACGGGGCGGCTATTGCTGCGGCCTGGCCAGGAGCCCGACTTGTTACCACCACGGGTCTTGGGCATCAACGCATCCTGCGCGACCAGGGGGTCGTGCGCGAGGCAGTCTCGTTCGTGAGGGGGGAGGCCTCCGACAGATCAGGAAAATGTGGACGGCCGGAATGCGAGAACCCTATTGCGGAAGGTGACCTGTGCGAGACCTGTTCGCTGGAGCAGTCCCTCTATGACAGGGACCGCCGCTGGGATGCCAAGGCCACTGAGAACCTCGCGACGAGGTCGTAGTAGCTTTGGGTCACTCAAGACGCTACGTCGGGTTTGGTGGCTAGCAACAGTTCAGAGAGGGCACACCGGAATCCGGGAAGGACGTCGGCCGCGTCGAGGGCGCCATTCTCCTCCACCGTACGTACGTCGGTTAGTGTTCGGTAGATCGTTGCGGTCCTTCCCTCGGGCTCGATGACCCACACGAGCCGAACACCCGCTTGCAAGTATTCGCCAACGCGATCGAGAACCTGGCGAGGGGAGTCGCCCGGCGAGATGACCTCGACGGCTAGGTCAGGCGCCAGCCTTGGGAAGGCTGCGTTCCGAAAGGGCTCTAGCCTTCCCGCGGCCACGAAACTCACGTCCGGAGCGCGCTTGTTGCCGCTGGGAAGAACATAGAGCAGGTTGGATCCGAGGACATCGCCTAGGCGCCTCTCGTCGACAAACTGACCCAGGAGGCCGATGAGCCGGGCTACGATGCGCTCGTGTCGGAGGCCCGCGGGGCTGATACGCAGCTCTCCATCGACAACCTCGTACTTGTTGCCATCCTTCGGGAGCCGGAGGAGCTCCTCATCCGTGATGGTGGTGCGAGACGTGGCCATTGACGACCCTCTTACATCGTACCAAGTCCTCGCGAGACTATGGAGGGTTTCGGTCGCTGCCTCCGCACGGCGTGGCGGGTCTTGCTGTCTACTGAAATCGCCAGAAGGGGGTGGCTCGAGTTCGCGAAGGCTGCAAGATCGCAGGCGAACCGCACTCCTCGGGCACAATCCAAAATCGACGGCGGTTTATTGCTCGACGAGGCTCTTGCGGAGTTGCGTGATCTGCGCGGGGGTAATTCCGAGACCGGTCCGCGTATAAGCATCAAAGGAGCCGTACTTCGCTTTGATTTCGTCGAACATGGCGTCGAGGAAGCTGGGGTCAGTTCCCATTATGGTCCGGGCGACGGCAGGATTTAGACCCGAAAACCCGTACACGTCTTTGCTAGATTGTTCCCGGGCCTTCTGTCGTTGGAGCTGCGCGTCAACCCACTCGTTGCTCAGCATGTACTCATGATAAATGTCGTCGTGACTCGCTCCGAGCAGGGTCATCAAGACCGCGACGGCTACCCCGGTGCGATCTTTTCCCGCTGTGCAGTGAATGAGAGTTGGCCCGTTTGCTTTGGCTAGCTCAGCGAGCACTCTGCCTAAATCGGCAGCGCCATCAGTTGCGGTGGCGACGGTTGCGTGCTGCATAAAAGCTTTGGCTTGCGCAGAATCCTGCAGCTGAGAGAGTTGCCGTATCCTCGCATCGGAGGCCTTGCCGTCCCGCGCCGCACCCAAGGCGATCCAGATGACCTGAGGGGCCTCCTGTCCCCAGCGCGAGGGTGCCGCGGAGCGCTCGGAGTCCCGGCGGAGATCGATTTCGTATCGGATATTCAGAGGAGCGAGGGTCTGCAGGTCGGTAGCAGTGAGTCCTGAGAGTTCTCCTGAGCGGAAGATCACACCCGATTTGATCTTATGGCCACCCTCAACTGGGTATCCTCCGATGTCCCGAAAGTTGGCAACTCCGGTCAGTTTGAGGTCTTGTGCGACGACTGCTAAAGGATGAGTGTTCAGTAAACAGGTCCAGAACAGAATCGCCGCCCTGATCGGTCGAAGTGACTTCCTCCGGGGCGTGGCCTCAGACTTATCCATTGCGGCCTCGAAGTTGTCTAGCATGGCGGATCTCTGTGGAACCAGACTTACAAGGTCGGGATTACAATCTCGTGAGCGAGCGGTAACGGTTCCGTGAATTCCCAATCCACTACCAAGCCCTAAGGCGTTTGCGTCATCGGCAGTCGATTCCCCGGGCACCGGCCACTAGCCTTGGCGGGACCTTACCCAAAGCCCCGCCGCGACGAGCCGCGATTAGAAACGATAGGAGACGAGGACGCGTCCGTTGAGCAGGCCGTCGTTCTGGGTGCTCACCTTGGGGGGCCGGACCACGGACAGTGGCGAGTAGAAGAGCTCCGCCGCCAAACGCCAGTGGCCAAATGGCGTGACGCCAAGCCCTCCGGTCAGGGAGACGGTCTCGCCGTTGGTGGTCTGAAGCGTGTGGTCGATGAGTCCCGCATAGAGCGCGTTTACCTGGAACTGCAGATCGAGATAGCTGATGCTGACGCCGATATAGGGCCGCCACCGTCCTTTTCCGTAACCCGCACTCACCTCGAGGCCCAAGAGACGTTGCTTCAATTCATCGGTCGACGCCGCCTCACACAGGAACGGGTTCCGCACGAGGTCCGGTCCCGCCGCCGCTTCGTTGGCGCCGCAGGTGATGTCGCCCTTCATGGTGCCCAGCTGTCCAAACAACCGCAGACCGAGTTGCCAGTCCGGGGAGAGAGAGAAAGGGCGCCCGATTGCCACACCTAGGATATGGGGCGTCGCACCGCTGACGGTGACAGGGGGGACGTAGGCGAGCTCCAGGGAGGTGGTCGCAGTCAGACCCACCGTCGCCCGAAAGCGGCCGAGTAGGCGCGTCCGGTTCACGTCTTCGAGCTTGGTCCCGTTGAACCCCACCCGGCGCTGGTCGTCGCTCAGCTGGGGGACGACGGCCCCTTCGAGGCCGATTTCGACCGTGCCGCTGCCAAGGCGCTCGGGCGGCCCCATTGCGGTGGGGAGTGAGAGTTCAGTGAAGTATTTCATGGCCCAGGATTCGGGCCGGTCAAAGGCGAGCGGTATCACGTCCCGGATGGTCTGCTGGGCTTGGGCGGCATTCGCCGCAAGGATGCACAAGCCCAAGAACAAAGCGCGTTTCATTGCTCTCCTCGATCTGGGTGGTCCCGTCGTGTATGGACGCGCGCACGAGTTGCGCCCACAGAGTCTTGATTGGTGCTCCTCCTCACGGCGTGACCCCGTTCGGTGAGCATCCTCCGGGTCGACCTTCTGTCTTCCGGGGGCGCAATACTCCCCTCCAGGTGGGCATGCCCATGCCCGCCAACATGGCAACGGCTAGTGCCCAAAGGAGCACCCACTCATCGCGCACCTGGCGAACGGCGGCGACCCACTTTGGATCCTCAGTTGATAGGTGAGCCGGTTCCACATGCGCCGCGATTCCGGATCTGAGCTCCCGCGCGAAACCCTGGCCCTCCCCACGGGGCGGGACAGAGAGGCCTCCACTCGCTGGCCTGACCGCGGCCTGGATCTTGTAGTCGATGGCGATCTCGTTCTTGACCTTGACAACACCGGCTACCGACACGGGCGTCAGGCCGAAGTCAGTGTGCCGAATGACGAAACTGCCCGTGGCGGTGAGCGCGTCGCCCGCGACCTCGACGCGCGCCTGCACCACGGTCGAGCGGGTAAGTCCGTGGAGCATCAACTGGCCCGTAATCTGCAGCTCGTAGACTCCCTTCCCCGCGTCGCGCCCCTCGATCTTCGTGGAACGGAACGTTAGCGAGGGGAAGCGAGCCACGTCCAGCAACTCGGGCCCAACCATCCTCTCCTGGACCTTCGGCACGTCCTCGGGCGGTTCCCCTCGACTCGACACCTTTAGGGAAGGCGTGTCGAAGGTCAGGCTGACGCTCGAGCCCGCGAGATCGAGGGCGTCGGCCTGGATCTCCCCCGTGAAGCGCGGCGCCAGGACCTCGTGCTCGTGGCCGGCAAACTTGAAGAGGCCAGCTCTCCCCACGTGGATCGTTGCCGCGCTCCGATCCGGGTCCACGACATAGGTCCTCGGTTCGCCAGCGACGCCGCGGGCGCCGAGAGCGAGGACGAGGGCCGCACCGAGAGCTTCCTTAACAACCATACCGCCTCCGCGGAGAGTGTAGCGAGATGCTGAACACGCCGCCAGGCCGGCGTTGACCTTCCTGGGTGCAATACCTGGTCTCACGCTTTGAGCCGAATCCGGGTGGAGCGCCGGCCGAGGGCGCGGCGCGGCGCTCCCTGCTGCTCGTTCCGGCGGCCTAAGGAGTCACGTTCAGAGTCCCGACCATGCTGGGATGGATG
>Ga0210384_10000465_pt1 | contig 62009 bp, 59 predicted proteins | sample IncBWH2MmetaG_FD_160574 | JGI IMG/M metagenome (GOLD analysis project Ga0210384, IMG submission 160574) | Forest soil microbial communities from Barre Woods Harvard Forest LTER site, Petersham, Massachusetts, United States - Inc-BW-H-2-M | ecosystem: Environmental > Terrestrial > Soil >...
GAGGTGCGGCGGGCGTGGCCATCCCCAATGAAAAAGCTACTAATCCAAAGAGTTGCCGAAGGAATCGTGGAGACAAAGCCAGTTCTCTCCGTTTATGGCTCTCGGTGCGAAACGGCACTGTTTAGACTTTCGCATAGGGACATACCTGCTTGTCTCAAAACATAGGCCTGTCAACGAATCCTGTCAAGCTCGTTGAGCCATCGTCGTTTCCTTGTATTTTGGAGTTTTGCGGAATGGCTTACGGGCCGTAATTGCCGGGTGTGTGCGCGGCCGTTCCTGGAAGAGAAGCTGTGACTTGAGCAGCCGGCTTGGAGAAAAAGCGGTACAGCAGCCACGCGTCAATCAGTATCACGATTCCGAGAAAGAGAAATGCCTTGGCACCCGCGACAATCTTCAGAGCTTGCAGGACGGTCGAAACGCCAAAGCCCACCACCCACGCATCGAAGCTCATGCATATCCGCCGGAAAGTTTCCGCGCGCATGCGCCCGATGAGCCAGGTTCCAATCGGGACGCCTATCAGCACGCTCGGCACAATCTGCGGGATCAGCGCAATCGAAGTCTTTGTGAATAGCCCCGCGGTCAAATATGCGATGGCCGTAAACGCCGACTCGGCAAGACGGATCATCCCCAGTGACGCACGAAACTCGCGCTTGGCCAGCCCCTGATTGTTCAGCAACAAAGCCAACGGCGGGCCCGAAACCGTCGTGACCGAATAGAGAACGCCCAGGCCGGCTCCGAAGGGAAGCCCGATGGAACGCTCCGACTTAATCGGGCGGCGGAACCCGGCAGCCTGCACCAAAATCAGCGGCAGCAAAGCGAAATAAGTCCACAGCTTCAGCCAGGGCTGGCTCACGCGTGAAACAATCAGCGTTCCCACAATCACTCCTGGAATCAATCCAAAAATGATCGGCAGCACTCTCCGCCATACGGAGCCAATTGCCCCGCGATTGACGAACAACACGTACGCGTTCAGCGCAACCTCAATCAGAACCAGCGCCGGATTCAGCACGCGATTGGAGAGGAACAGCAAGGCCAGCGGAACCGTAATGGAGGAAAAGCCGTAGCCGAGCCCGCCGTTTACGATCGCAGCGAACAGCGTGATGCAGATAAGGTAGATCACGTTATGGGACATTTGCAGTATTTAGCTCCGCTTCGATTCCGTATGAATTCCGCATTCCAATTTTGCTCCGCCCCATCGCCCGGAACGTGGGTCGGCGCCATCGAGCGGCACCGAAGTGCACGGCTCGCAGCCGATGCTGCGATATCCGGCATCGTATAGAGGCAAATAGGCGATTTTCTGCTCCGCCGTGTATTTCCAAACATCTCCCCACGTCCATGCCGCCAGCGGGCTCACCTTCAACAGCGCCCTCCCCGAAGGCAATATGTGCTGCTCCGCCACCTTCAGATTTTTGCGCGTGGGCGATTGCTCCCGGCGCAGCCCGGTGAACCACACATCGAATTCCTCGAGCGCCTCGAACAGCGGCTCGACCTTCCGCAGATGGCAGCAGCGGCCCGGATCCGTGCGGTTGAGAATCCCGAACTCCGCTTCCTGCTCGGGGACAGTCTTCTTCGCCGTCAGATTCCGCACGTTCAAATTCCAAGCCTGCGCCATGCGGTCGCGATACTCATAGGTCGCGGCGAAATGATAGCCGGTGTCGAGAAACAGCACCGGAATCTTCGGTATGCGCTTGCGCAACAGATCGAGCACGATCATGTCTTCCGCCTGAAAGCTGCACGTGATGCAGGCGGACCCTTTGTTCTCGGCGAGCGCGCGGCCAACCGCCTCATCGGGCGAAAGCGTTTCGAATTCTTCAGCGAACGCGGGCTGGCTCATGCCTTCCCTCCCGAGGGATCGGAATGCTTGTCCCGCCACTTGCGCAATATCTCCGCGATGCGCGCCGCGGCATCTTCATCGGTCTTGTCTTCGCCTTTCACGGCAAAGAAGGCATCCGGGCCGAAAATGGCGCGGACCGCCTGCAACGGGTTCGTCCCATCGTCGAGCGGCGAAAAAATCGCGACGCAGCCCGAAAGGCGCAGGGCCTTCGCCACGCTGATCAGCTCGTGCGGCAGAAAATCCTTCGGCCCCGCCAGTTGCACATTCCAGCCTTCGTCGAAAAGCGTGCGCTCCAAAAGTTCCGCCACGCCCGGACGTCCCATCAGCCACACGGCGGCGGAAGGATGGCCGGCGCGAAGAATGCGCTCTTGCTTTGTAGCGCGCCCGGAATGTACGGGTGCGATTCCCGCCCGCGAAGACGGCCCCGGCTCGATGGCCCGCTCGATGATTCCGGCGGCGACCGTGGCATTCGTATGCTGATCAATCAGGATGAAGCTTCCCGTGGTGCGGTTCTCGCGGTAGGGATCGAAAAAAAGCGGCAGAGTCGTTTTCAAGTCCAGCACGGCGATGTCGTTCATCTCCAGGCTCGTGGCCGGCGACTTCTCGAGCGTATTCACGTCGATGCGGTGCACCACTTGCTTCACGCGCGCGCGCACGGTGCGCGTGGTGTGCTTCAGCAGATAAATTTTGTGCACGTCCAGCGGATCACTGTGCATCCACACGACCGTCGCCTGAAACTCCGTTCCCACGCGCGGGCGCTGCTCATCGCCCACCAGCACGTCTCCGCGGCTGATATCAATTTCATCCTCGAGCGTCACGTTCACGGAGCTTCCCGGACCCGCCTCCTCCAATTCATCCTCGAAGGCCACAATGGACTTCACCCGCGTCTTGACCCCCGAAGGCAGCGCCACGACGCTCGTTCCGGGGCGCAGCACGCCCGACGCAATTCGGCCCGCAAAGCCGCGGAAGCTCGAATCCGGGCGGATCACGTACTGCACCGGAAAGCGCAGCGGCTGGGAAGCAGCGATATCCGCGACGGGCAGCGTCTCCAGATATTCCAGAAGCGCGGGACCCTCATACCAGGGTGTGCGCGCGCTGCGGCGCACCACATTGTCGCCTTCGAGCGCGCTCACCGGCACGGCGTAAATGTTCCGCACGCCAAGTTGCCCTGCGAACTCGCGAAATTCAGCCGCGATCCGCTCGAACACTTCCTGGGAAAAACCCACCAAATCCATTTTGTTCACCGCGGCCAGAATATGCTGCACGCCCAGCAGGCTCGCGATATAAGCGTGTCGGCGCGATTGCCGTAGCACGCCCTTAGTCGCGTCCATCAGCACAACGGCGGCATCGGCTGTGGACGCTCCCGTCGCCATGTTGCGCGTGTACTGCTCGTGGCCGGGTGTATCTGCAATGATGAATTTGCGGCGCGGTGTGGCGAAATAGCGGTAGGCAACGTCAATAGTGATGCCCTGCTCGCGTTCCGCGCGCAATCCATCTGTCAGCAGGGAAAAATCAATGGGTCCGCCGGAGCGGTTGATCTTGCTCTTGCGCACGGAGGCAAGCTGGTCCTCGAATACCGCCTGGCTGTCGTAGAGCAGGCGCCCAATCAGCGTGGATTTTCCATCGTCCACGCTGCCTGCCGTTGTGAATCGCAGCAAGCTCTCGCCCACCGCGAACACTCCGCCGGTTTCAGCGGGCTTAGCCGTGGGTTCAGGCGTCGCGGTAGACATTAGAAATACCCCTCACGCTTCTTGATTTCCATCGAGCCTTCTTCGTCGTGATCAATCACGCGGTTTTCGCGCTCCGAACGCCGGAACGAAATCATCTCTTCGATGATTTTCGGCACCGTATCCGCGTCCGAGCGGATCGCGCCCGTGCACGGAACGCATCCGAGCGACCGCATCCGGCACATCACGCTCTGCGGCTTTTCCCCCGGAAGCAGGCGCACGCCGTTTTGCAGCACCAGAATGGATTCGCCGCGCACCACGGCTTCGCGCTCTTTCGCGAAATACAGCGGCACAATCGGAATCTTCTCCGCATGGATATACAGCCAGACGTCCATCTCAGTCCAGTTGGAAAGCGGGAACACGCGGATACTTTCGCCCTTATGGTGCCGCGCGTTGTAAAGGCTCCACAGTTCGGGACGCTGATTTTTCGGGTCCCACTGCCCGAGAGCATCGCGGAAGGAATAGACGCGCTCCTTGGCGCGCGATTTTTCTTCGTCGCGCCGCGCCCCTCCGAAGGCCGCATCGAACCCGCCTTCCGCCAGCGCATCGAGCAAAGCGCGCGTCTTCAGAAAGCCGCAGCACTTCTGCGTGCCCAAGGAATATGGATTCGCGCCATCGTCGAGCGCCTTCTGGTTCTTGTGCACAATCAGTTCGGCGCCCACGTGGCGCGCGTACCAGTCCCGGAATTCGATCATCTCCGGAAATTTGTAGCTGGTATCAATGTGCAAAAGCGGAAACGGAATCTTCCCGGGATAGAACGCCTTCTGCGCCAGGCGCAGCATGACCGACGAATCTTTCCCGATCGAGTACAGCATCACTGGCCGTGCAAATTCAGCCGCTGCCTCGCGCAGGATGAAGATACTCTCCGCTTCGAGCTCTTTCAGATGATCGAATTTGCCATTTAGTTCCATCGTTAAATAATCCAGTCCCGCGCGCTTAGCGCCGCCTTAATTTCCACAAGAAACGTCACCACGTCATTCTGAGCGAAGTCCCGCGTTCTTGGGCTTCCCGCCGCCCTTTTGGCGGGCGCGGGACGCAGTCGAAGAATCCCTCTTCGATTCCGCGAACGGCAAGGCTATCAACACAGCCCCCATCACCAAACTCCTCATAATAAAAAAAAACCGCCTCTCGGCTCTTCTCCGAGGGCGGGTTGAATTCAAGCTCTTTTGTATCGCGAACTTAGCTCATGAATCCAGACGCCCCCGGCTGCGCACACCCGCGCATCGTACAACAGCAGGTACAACACGCCTTGGGCAGCATGCAATTCATAAGCATCTGATTAGATATCCTAGCCCCCCCAAAAGATTCTGTCAATCGGAATGCGCACTTGGCACCGCCCCAATTGGCGCGAAGGCTTAGGTGTAACCTTTGATTTGGAAGGAAAACTGCCATTAGGTAGTATGTTGGTACCTTGTCTCCCCTTGCCGATTTCGTAGAAGTCATTCTCAAATCTCTTACGGATAGGATTGCCTTGGCTGGCTTGTTTTCGGCTGCGCTGTTTCTGATGTTTGCAAAAATGTTCCCCAATTCCTCACTAGGGCAATGGGCGAACGCTCATCTGGTCTTAGTGTATGGAGTTGGCCTGTTCTGCATTTGCTTTCTCCCCACACGCCATATCATCGCCGCGACAGACCGACATATTCTTAGCCGAAGCATGCACAAAAATCTCAGGAAGCAACTGGGGTCGTTGGGCAGCGACGACAAGCTCGTCCTCCAGTATCCCATTACGAACCGACAAATGGCTTTTCGAGTTGGACATTTGCATCATCATATTGCAAAGAGCTTGGAAAAACGCGGCATCGTGCACGAAGTTGAAGTGCAAGGATTTATGATAGATAGGAATGCTTTCGATTGCTTAGTCGAGCACCCTGAGCTTATTGGGGTTAAGAAGGCTTCGTAAGCAATTCACCCCAGGTCCACACATATTTGAATTGGGACAGCACCGCCAATTGCTAGTGGGTCGCTACTGCAAAGGCTCAACATATATGAATGTCCTCGGAGTAGATGGATGCCGCGCAGGATGGGTCGCGTTCCGCGTAGATGTCCCTTCGCTTACAACGTCCGTCGAATTACTCGCTCTACCGGAAGTGCTAAAAAAACGTCCAGATGAACTCTCTTGCATTGCAATCGACATCCCCATCGGGCTGCTCGATGGTCCGAGGGCGTGCGACAAAGCAGCCCGAAAGCTGCTTGGTCAGCCTCGCGGAAGTAGCGTATTCGCCGCGCCATGCCGAGCGACATTGGGAGCGCAGAGCCATCCGGAGGCAAGCTCCATCAATCAGCGGGGGACGGAAAGGGGGCTGAGTCGGCAGGCATGGGGCATCGTACCAAAGATAAAGCAGGTGGATGATGCGATCACGCCAGACTGCCAGCAATGGGTGTTGGAAGTTCACCCGGAGGTCTGTTTCTGGGCACTCAACCAGCGCCGCCCGATGAAGCATAAGAAGAAGAAAAAGGAGGGCGTGGCAGATCGCATCGCTCTCCTGCACCGAATCTTCCCGCAACTTGAAATGCACCTCGCAAATCGGCCACGTGCCGTCGGAACTGATGATTTACTAGATGCGGCGGCGGCCGCTTGGACCGCCTTGAGATGGCATCGCAACGAAGCACAATGCGTCTGCGCGCCGGAGCATGACGAGAAGGGCCTGGCTGTTAACATCTACTACTAATGCGTGGGTAGCAAGAAAAGCATAGGAAAAGAACCGGGGCTTCGGTCATCGCCCCGCCAAATGCTGCCAGAGCCCCATGCCGCTGAGAACGGTGGATCTCATACGCGAGCGGTATCCGAGTATAATCGTCCAGCAATGTCCGATTTATCCTGGATCTGCTGGGTGCGATGGGGAACAGTTGCCGATTGGCTCGTTGCCACGGGCACATTGATCGTTGCCGTCGTCGCCGTGTTCCAAGATTCGATTCGCGCCCGATTTTATCGGCCAAATTTTCGAGTATCGACTAAGGCGGAACCTCCAGACTGCGTAGCTGTCCCCTTCACTGACAAAGACGGGGGTCGGATCGCGGACTCAATCTATCTTCGCATCTGGGTTGAGAATATTGGAAATGCCACGGCCGAGAGCGTCGAGGTATATGCGAAAGAGCTGCACCGTCAAAGGGAGGATGGCAGGTGGGAAACTGTGTCGTCGTTCCCGAATATGAATCTCGTTTGGTCGAATATACGAGCCATGCTATTCCCTAGCATCTCCCCCGAGATGGGCAAACATTGCGACGTCGGCCACATCACTGACCCCGCCTCACGTCATCACATGCGCGAAAGCAACCCGCGTCTCCACCTTGCAACACAGCAAACCTCATTGGCCTTCGATCTCATAGCAACACCGAATAATCGCAATCATATTATCGGCCCCGGCGAGTACCGGCTTGAAATTCTAGTCGCTGCCAAAAACGCCCGTCCCATCAAGCGAACGATTGCAATTTCACTAAGCGGAACCTGGGATTCGGACGAAACGACGATGTTGCGGGACCACGTTCGATTTGCTGTGCTTCCGGGAGAGTAGGCCACCTATAAAAAGCGGCAACTCCGTTCGAGGCGTCCTTTCGGAAAGAGGCCTAAAATCCGTGGGGGCCGAGTCCGGCTCTTGTACCCGGTTATCACCAAGGAGCGGCAAGCAACCGGGCCCAAACCGCTCCTTGCTGATGGTGCCAACAAGAGGCGAAGCGGGGCGAGGCCGCAAAGTCCTCACGGCCCCCTTTTGGACTTTTTACCGTTCGCCCGTTTCCGGGCGAAGCACCAGTATAACATCGCCCTTGCCGCGCGCTGTCCTCGATCCTCCATGTCTCCGTGCCCCCCCGTGGCCCCATACCAAAATCACGCGCCTTTCATTATTTCCCTTGCTTTTCTATGTTTACTATGTTATACTTTCATTTGTTTATTGACAATAAAGGGACTTAGTCGTTTCCGGGTCTGCCCGTCATAGGCGGGGTATTCCCGGCGGCCCTAGGCCAGGGCCTGTTCGTTCTTTGACAATTGAATACGAAGGATTTAGAGACGGATCTAGCCACTCACAACTAATCACTCGCCACTGAATTTCTAATCGTCCCACGGGCGATTAGAAATAAACCTAAGCCCTTTGCCATCAATCAAAATTGAGGTTCTAATCGGGACAAGTCCCCGGGGCGCGGGCAGAAGAAAGCCCCGGCTCCCAGCCGAGGCTCCCTCCCACCGGCTCGCGATTCACTTTAGATCGGCTACTGGTGCTTGTCTCTGTAGATGTGCCTCGAAACTGCGTTCTGCTGTTGGTTCACGACGCGCTTGTCGGCGTTCGTCAGTCTGCCGCCGTTGGCCTGGCGCATTCCGCCCACTTCGCGGTTGATGCCCTGCTCCTGGTTTTCAAGCCGTGCTGTTTGGCCGGGCCTCAGTTCGCCGCTCCGGATACCCTGCGCGATGCGGTCCTGCTGGTTCTCACGGCGCTGCCCCACTTCGTTATTGCCGTAGTGCGCGGTGGCCGCATTGTGCTTGTCCCCGTAAATATTGTTCGAGAGGTGGTTCTGCTGATTGTTGAGCCTGGCGCGATCCGCGGCGGTCAGATGGCCGTCGTCTTCCGACCGCATGGTGTGCTCTTCATGGTTGAGGCCGGCTTCTTTCGTCTCCAAATTCTTCGTTTCCCCGGCGGTGAGCTGCCCGCTCTGCACGCCGTTGGCGATGCGGTCCTGCTGGTTGTCCTTGCGCTGCTGAATGGTCGGCGGATTCGACGAATCGCTCCCGGATTGCGATTGGGCGAAAACCGACGACGCACAGAAAGCAATTACGATGGCCATAGCCAGTATGAGTCCCTTCGCTTTCATGGTCTTTCTCCTTATCTAAATTTCAGAATGAATGCATCTCCTCGCGGAGAGAGGCCGCTTGTGCGCCTCACTTGATTGAACACGAGTGCCTCTGAAATGTTGCGGCCTTGAAAAGAAAGAGGAAATGAGAATGAACCTGTACTTCCGGACGGGGAGCTGCGCAAGCAGAGGCGCGCCGGCTAGGCGACGCGCCGCCCGACCGCGGGTGCGATCGCGCGAATTTCTTTCATGAGCTGCGCAAATTGATCCGGATAGAGCGACTGCACGCCGTCGGAAAGCGCCCGCTCGGGATCAGAGTGGACTTCGATAATCAGTCCGTCCGCGCCCGCGGCCACTGCCGCACGGGCCATCGGCGCCACCTTGTCGCGCCGGCCGGTTCCGTGAGAAGGGTCGGCGAACATGGGCAGATGCGAAAGGCTCTTGATCACCGGAATCGCGGCGATATCAAAGGTGTTGCGCAGATACGTCTCGAACGTGCGGATGCCCCGCTCGCACAGAATAATATTGTAATTTCCGCCCGACATAATGTATTCCGCGCTGAGCAGCAGCTCCTCGATTGTGGCGGACATCCCGCGCTTCAGCAGCACGGGCTTCTTGATCTCCCCCAGCGCGCGAAGCAAATGGTAGTTCTGCATGTTGCGCGCGCCCACTTGCAGCACGTCCACGTATGGCAGCATCAATCCAACCTGCGACGGATCCATCACTTCGCTCACCACGAGCAGGCCGTTCTTGTCGGCCGCCTCGCGCATCAGCTTCAAGCCCTCTTCGCCCAATCCCTGGAAGCTGTAGGGCGAGCTTCGCGGCTTGAAAGCGCCTCCTCGCAGCAATTTCGCGCCAGCCTCCGCCACGCGCGCGGCGATGGCGGAAATCTGCTCGGCGGATTCGACCGCGCACGGCCCCGCCGCCACCACCACCTCGTCTCCGCCGATCGTCACGCCCTTCCCCAATGCGATAATCGTGCCCTCAGGGCGGACCGATCGTGCGGCCAGCTTGAAGGGATGCGAAATCTTCACGATCTCTTCCACGCCCGCCGCCGAGCTCAGCGCCTCAAGCTCGCTTCGCCGCTTGTCGCTGTTGCCGACCACTCCAATCACTGTTCTTTCCTCACCGCGAATCAGATGCGCCTGATACCCGCACTCCTTAATGCGTTCCACTACATGATTGATTTGCTCTTCCGTCGCGCCCGCCCGCATGTTGACAATCATTCTCGAATCCTCACTATGCCTGTCGCTTCGTATCGCTCTTATCCGAAGCCGAAGGATACGACCCGAGCACCCGCAACTCGACCACCAGATTCTCCAGCTCGGCCAGTGCCGCCGCCGCTTCGGGATCGCTCTTCGACGCCTGCAAATCGATATAAAACCGGTATTGCCATGGCCGGCCGTGCACAGGACGGCTTTCGATCTTCATCATGTTCACGTTTCGCCGCGCGAAGGGTTCGAGCGCATGCAGCAGTGCGCCTGGGCGGTGATCGAGTTCAAAAACCAGCGAAAGCTTGTCCGCTTTTTCCGGCGCCTCGGACGACGTGGAGAGCAGCAGAAATCGCGTGTAGTTTTCGCGATTATCCTCAAGATGCTCCCGCAGGATGGCGCCGCCATAAATCTGCGCCGCGCGCCGCCCCGCGATCGCCGCGCGCGAGCGGTCGCCCGAGCGGACAACCTCGCGCACGCTCCCGGCCGTATCTTCCGTTGCAATTCGTTTTATCCGCGGATGCGCGCTGAAAAATTGCTCGCACTGCGCGAGCGCAACCGCGTGCGATTCGACCGCGGCCACATCCTCGAACGATGCCCCCGGCGGCCCGATCAGATTGTGCGCGATGGGAATAATCACCTCGCCGATGATATGCAGATCGCTTTCCACCAGCAGATCGAACGACCGGTGCACCGAGCCCGCCAGGCTGTTTTCGATCGGCGCGAGAATATATTCCGCCGAGCCGTCCCGAATGGCGCTGAACGCCGCATCGAACGTCGGGCGCGGCACGAGGGCGATATTTTCACCGAGAAGCTTGATCGCCGCTTCCTCGCTGAAGGCTCCCCGCTCGCCCTGGAACGCCACGCGCGCATTGGGCGCGACTTTCATCGGCGTCCCGGCTTGCGCGAATTTTTCCGCGGCGCGGGCTTCTTTTTGTGTCCCTGTTGCGGCATTTCGCAATGAAATTCCTCCGTGCGTATGGCCTCATCCAAAATCAACCGAAAAATTCTCCTCACAGCGTCGTCCGGCAGCGGCCCCGGATTCAGGCTCTTCATACGGGAAAGTATCTGCTGTTCCCGCTCCGGGTTGCGGACCGAAAGCCCCTCCTCCTTCTTCAGCTTGCCTACCTCCACGGCAAGTTCCGCGCGCAAATTCACCAGTTGCAGCAGCGCGGTGTCAATCGCATCAATTTTTCTTCGCCAGTCCTCGATTTTCATAAGAGGGATCGTCCTTCCCGGCAACCAAGTTTTTTCGTTCTCTTCCTCAGCCGCCCGACCGCCTTTACGCCGGCAACAAAAAAGCCGCGTTCCCCTTTCGAGGTTCGCGGCGGGTCGTTTGAAACTTTGTGCGGCTCTGGGAGCCTACATCAGGTCCGCGCGCGTCTCGCCGGCCCGCCTCCCCTCGAAGGGGAAACGCCACGTAAAGGCGAAACGGTAATGATACATGCGCATCGCGCGGTTCCGAAGGTCCTTCCTGTTTGCTGGAAGCACCAATCGAGAAGCACTATATAGAGGACCCTGGCCGGCGTCAAGCGGTCCGCCCCTCCGCCGCTTTCATAAGCGCAATTTATGACGTTCGCAATTATTACAAATTTGACTTATCGGCGAGTTTCGGATTTAATGGACGTCTTGCGGAACGATTTGCAGGAATCCCGCGTTCCCCAAGGCAGCGGAAAGCGATTGTCAATTTTGACATGAAAAACTACTCTATCACACGCACCTTTACGGGACCGATTCAGCCTTTCGTAGCTGTAACACTTCGGTGCGGGCCGCCCGTCTGAGCCGCGCTCAGACGCCATGCGCCCCGCGCCTCGAAACAGGCTGCGGGGCTTTTTTATTGCCGCCAAAAGGGAAACGAGCCACTCGAAAATGCAAAGCGACGCTATAAAAAAAGGAATCGCACGAGCGCCGGCGCGCGCCATGTTGAAAGCCACGGGCCTTACGGACGCCGATCTGGCCAAGCCGCTCGTGGCCGTCGCGAATACCTGGTCGGACGTGACCCCCTGCAACCTGCACCTTCGCGCGCTCGCCGAAAAAATCAAGGAAGGAATCCGCGCCTCGGGCGGCACGCCCATCGAGTGCAACACCATCGTCATTTCCGACGGCATCACCATGGGAACGGAAGGCATGAAGTGCTCCTTGGTTTCGCGCGAGGTGATCGCCGATTCCATCGAGCTCTTCGTGCGCGCGCACGCATTCGACGCCGTCGTCGCCATCTGCGGATGCGACAAGACCATTCCAGGCACGGTGATGGCTCTCGCGCGCCTCAACATCCCTTCCCTCTCTCTCTACGGCGGCTCGATCATGCCCGGACATTTCCGCGGTTACGACGTCACCATTCAGGACGTGTTCGAGGCGCCCGGCGCATTCGCAACCGGCAAAATGACGGAGAAGGATGTCCACGAGCTCGAAGACCATGCCTGCCCTGGTGCAGGAGCCTGCGGCGGCCAGTTCACCGCGAACACCATGGCCACGGCGATCACGTTTCTCGGCATATCCCCCATGGGTGCCAACGAAGTTCCCGCCACGGACCCGCGCAAGGCGCAGGTTGCATTCGACTGCGGCGCCACGGTCATGCGGCTCCTGGCCAAGGACATTCGTCCGAATCAGATCATCACTCACGCGTCGCTTCACAACGCGATCGCTTCCGTCGCAGCCTCGGGGGGCTCGACGAACGCCGTCCTTCATCTGCTTGCTATCGCGCGCGATGCGGGCGTCCCGCTTGTTCTCGACGAATTCGATAAAATCTTCTCGAAGACTCCCCTGCTGGCTGACCTTAAGCCCGGTGGCCGCTTCACTGCTCCGGACATGTTTTCCGCCGGCGGCATGCGCCTGCTCGCGCAGCGCCTGCTCGAAGCCCGGCTGCTTCAGGACGGCCCCACCGCTTCGGGCCGGAATCTCTTTGACGAAATTCGCGAAGCCAAGGAAACGCCGGGCCAGCAAGTGATCCGCCCGCTTTCGAACCCCATTAAAAAGGACGGCGGCCTTGCCATCCTGCGCGGCTCTCTTGCCCCGGAAGGATGCGTCGTCAAGCTCGCGGGCCACGAGCGCATTTTCCATAGCGGCCCGGCACGTGTTTTCGATTCGGAGGAAGCCGCATTTGAAGCCGTGCAGCAACGCAAGATTCAGCCCGGCGATGTGGTCGTGATCCGCTACGAAGGGCCCAGCGGCGGCCCGGGAATGCGCGAAATGCTCGCTGTCACGGGCGCACTCGTGGGCCAGGGACTGGGCGAATCCATCGCCTTGATCACCGACGGCCGCTTCAGCGGGGCCACGCACGGCCTCATGGTCGGGCACGTGGCGCCGGAAGCGGCGCGCGGAGGGCCCATTGCACTCGTGCGTGATGGCGACAAAATCACGCTCGATGTTCGCGCGCGGCGCCTCGATGTGGATGCCAATCTCGAGGAACGCCGCGCCCAATGGCGCGCGCCCGCGCCGCGTTACACCTCCGGCGTGATGGCAAAGTACGCCAAGCTTGTTTCGTCCGCGGCCGAAGGGGCGGTCACGACCGCGTCATAAAAATTCGCGAAACTCCAAGGAGAAAATAAAATGGCCAAGATGTTCTGGGAAGCAGACGCAAACCCGAAGGCGCTCGAAGGCAAGCGTATCGCCGTTATCGGTTACGGCAGCCAGGGCCGCGCCCACGCACTGAACCTGCGCGACTCGAAGCTCAATGTCGTCGTGGGGCTGCGGCAGGGCGGGCCTTCCTGGAAACAGGCCGAACAGGATGGCTGGGCGCTCGTCTCGCCGGCAGAAGCCGCCAAAGGCGCTGACCTCATCATGATGCTCGCGCCCGATATGGCCCAGCCGGGAATTTACCGCAACGAAATTGCTCCCAACCTGAAGCCGGGTGCCATGCTTCTCTTTTCCCACGGCTTCAATATTCACTATGGACAGATTACGCCACCCAAAAATATTGACGTCACCATGGTCGCGCCGAAGGGCCCCGGCAACCTTGTGCGGCGTCAATACGAAGCGGGCCGCGGCGTGCCTTGCCTGCTGGCCATCGAGCAGGACGCCTCCGGCCACGCATTCGAGCGAACGCTCGCCTACGCCCACGGCATCGGCGGAACGCGCCCCGGCGTCATCGAAACCACTTTTAAGGAAGAAACCGAAACGGACCTCTTCGGCGAACAGGCCGTGCTATGCGGCGGCTGCCGCGAATTAATCCAGGCTGGCTGGGAAACGCTGGTCAACGCCGGATACCAGCCCGAGGCCGCCTACTTTGAATGTCTGCACGAGTTGAAGCTGATCGTGGACCTCATCTACGAGGGCGGAATCGCGAAGATGCACCAATTCATCAGCGAGACGGCGAAATATGGCGACATCACGCGTGGCTCGCGCATCATTGACGAGCACGTCCGCCAAAACATGAAGAAGGTGCTCGACGAAATTCAATCCGGGGCCTTCGCCAAGGAATGGGTGCTCGAGACTCAGGCCGGGCGGCCGCAATATACGAAACTCCTCGAACGCGACAAGAACCACCCCATCGAAAAGGTCGGCGAAGAGCTGCGCAAGCAGATGTCGTGGCTGAAGCCGGAAACCACCGCGGCGCGAGGCTCCAAGTGAAGGATTTTCCAAATTGATTCCCTTCTTCGCGCAGCCAAACCTCGTTTCCAAAGCGCGCTGCTTGATCGCTCGCGTGGCCTGAGTGATGGCGAGCACACTCCCCTTTAGACGCGTCGCCGTGCTCGGCACGGGCCTGATCGGCGGCTCATTCGCCCTCGCGCTGCGGGAACATTTTCCTGAAATTTCCATCGTTGGATACAATCGCGACCGCAGGGCCGAGCGCGCCCGCGCGCGGGGCGCCATTCATGAAGTTGCAGCGGATATTCCAGGTGCCGTTCGCGGCGCGGACCTCGTCTATATCGCCCTGCCCATCGGAGCCGCGATTGAGATCCTCCCTGCGATTGCCGAACTTGCCAAGCCGGGCGCGCTCGTCACGGACGCGTGCAGCACCAAGGCCGCCCTATGCCGCGCGGCGAAGGAGTATTTTCGCGGCGGCACACTTTTTCTCGGCGGTCATCCCATGGCGGGCAAGGAGAATTCGGGCATCGATAACGCGGACGCGAGTCTTTTCCGTGGCGCGCCGTACGCGTTAATTGCTCAGGAAAATGATCCCGATGAGCGTGTGAGCGATTTTGCCGCCGTCGTTCGCGCCATCGGCGCTCAACCCGTGTGGCTCGATGCGGACACGCACGACTGGGCGGTGGGCATCGTCTCGCATCTTCCGCAGCTCGTTTCCGTCGCTCTTGCCCGCGTGGTCCTCGACGAGACAGACGAGACAGGCCTCCCGATCTCCCTCGCGGGACACGGCCTCCACAGCATGCTGCGGCTGGCCGGAAGCCCTTACAACATCTGGCGCGATATTTTCCTCACCAATAAGGACAACGTTTCGCGCGCCCTCGACCGCCTGGCCCAGGCCGTGGACCATCTCCGCACACGTCTCGCCAGCAAGGACCTGGAACAGGAATTCCAAGCCGCAAACGAAATCTATAAACTCCTCGAAAAGCCTCGCTCCGAATGACGATGCATTTTTTTTCGAGAAGAGACCGCTAAAAAAGAAAATAGCGCTGGGCGAGGGGAAGAACGCGTGCCGGCTCGCATGTGATCAGCACCCCACCCACACGGACCTCATACGTCTCTGGGTCCACTTCGATCTTCGGCGTCGCGCTGTTGTGAATCATGTCCTTCTTCCCGATTTTCCTGCAATGGCGCACGGGCGCGACCATTTTTCGCAGGCCCAGCCGCTGCGGCAGCCCTACGGAAAGCGCCGCCTGCGACATGAACGTAACGCTCGTGCTGGTGGTGGCCCGCCCGAAGCTGCCGAACATCGGCCGGTAGATCACCGGCTGCGGCGTCGGAATTGACGCGTTGGGATCGCCCATCGCGCTCCAAGCGATAAATCCGCCCTTCACCACCATCTCCGGCTTCACTCCAAAAAACGCGGGCTTCCACAACACGATATCTGCCAGTTTCCCCGGCTCGATCGAGCCGATTTCGCCGGCCATGCCGTGCGTGATCGCCGGATTGATCGTGTACTTCGCCACATAGCGCTTGGCGCGAAAATTATCGTTGCGGCCGGAATCTTCCTGCAAAGGCCCGCGCTGCGCCTTCATTTTGTGCGCCGTCTGCCACGTGCGCGTCACCACCTCTCCGATGCGCCCCATCGCCTGCGAATCGCTCGATAGCATGCTGAGCACGCCCATGTCGTGCAGGATGTCCTCCGCCGCGATGGTTTCCGGGCGAATACGGCTTTCGGCGAACGCCACGTCCTCCGGGACTAGCGGATTCAAGTGGTGGCACACCATCAGCATGTCTAGATGCTCGGCAATCGTGTTGACGGTATAAGGCCGCGTGGGATTCGTCGACGACGGCAAAATATTGGGAAACGACGCGATGCGAATGATATCCGGCGCGTGCCCACCGCCCGCTCCCTCCGTGTGATAGGTATGAATCGCTCGGCCATTAATGGTGGCAACGGTGGCTTCGAGGAATCCCGCCTCATTGATGGTGTCAGTGTGGATGGCCACCTGAACATCGAATTCGTCGGCCACTTTGAGGCAGGCGTCAATCGCCGCCGGCGTCGTTCCCCAATCCTCGTGCAACTTCAGTCCGCATGCCCCCGCTTCAATCTGCTCGGCCAGCGGCTTTGTAGCAGCGGCGTTGCCCTTGCCGAGAAAGCCAAAATTCATCGGCCACGCTTCGGCGGCCTCGAGCATCCGCGCCAGATTCCATGCGCCGGGCGTGCAGGTGGTCGCCGCCGTTCCCGTGGCGGGGCCTGTGCCGCCGCCGATCATCGTCGTGATGCCGTTCGAAATCGCCTCGTAAATTTGCTGCGGCGAAATGAAGTGGATGTGGCTATCTACGCCGCCCGCCGTGGCGATCAGGTTTTCGCCCGCGATCACTTCCGTGGCCGCGCCCACCACCAGCTCCGGATCCACGTCGTCCATTGTGTCGGGATTCCCCGCTTTGCCCACCTTCACGACCCGGCCATTCTTGACGCCTATGTCCGCCTTCACGATGCCCCAATGATCAATGATCACGGCGTTCGTGATCACCAGGTCGAGCGCACCACCATTTCCGCCCGCGACGCCTTCGCGCACCGCGCCGCTGCTCTGGCCCATGCCGTCGCGAATCACTTTTCCGCCGCCAAAAGTGATTTCGTCGCCGTAGTGCGTGAAATCCTTTTCCACTTCGACGATCAAATCCGTGTCCGCCAGACGGATGCGGTCGCCCTTGGTCGGCCCATAGAGGTCGGCGTAGGTGCGCCGGGGAATTTTCAGACTCATCGCCCCTTCTCCGCGGCGCTAAATCGAAAACCCGCCTTGCGCGCCTTCTCGATAGCCTGTTCGCGCGCGCCGCGAGCTTCAAGTGGCCCGCTTACCAGCCCGTTGCCTCCGTGTATCACGCGGCTGCCGCCGAATTCGCAAAGTTCCGCTTCCTTTTCTTCTCCGGGTTCGAATCGAACAGCTGTCCCAGCGGGAATGGCGAGGCGCATGCCGTAAGCCGCGCCGCGATCGAATTCGAGCGCGCGGTTCGTTTCGAAGAAATGATAGTGGCTGCCGACCTGGATGGGCCGGTCGCCCGTGTTTTTCACCAGCACACGCGCCGTGCGCCGCCCCGTGTTGGCCTCGATCGGCCCGGCGGCCTCATCGAGGAGATATTCTCCCGGCTTCATCTTTTCCCCTTCCCTTTCATCGGATCGGATCGTGGATGGTCACGAGCTTGGTGCCATCGGGGAATGTCGCCTCCACCTGCACTTCGTGGATCATTTCGGCGACTCCATCCATCACCTGCCCGCGTGTGAGGATCTTCGCCCCAAAGCTCATGATTTCGGCGACGCTCTTGCCGTCCCGCGCTGCTTCCATCACTTCGGCCGTGATGATTGCAATGGCCTCAACGTAATTCAACTTCAAGCCGCGTCCCTGGCGCCGCCGCGCCAGGTCAGCGGCAACTACGATTAGCAATTTCTCCTGTTCACGCGGAGTCAGGTGCAAGAGACCTCCTCAATTCACTTTGCGCGGCTGAACGGCCTCCCGGCCGTACAGCAGCAGCTTCGATGCCCGCCACATCGCGTGCAGCCCCTCCTGCACGTCGCGTCCGTGCCGCGCCAGGCCGCGCACAACCAGTCCATGCGCCATGAGCGTACTCATTCCCCAAAGGACTTCTCCAGGCCGCACGAGTTTTCCGGCAACATCGCGCAATTGCTGTTCGGCCGCGAGCCAAGCATCCGCGCCCAAGCCCACGCGGCAAATATAAAATGTGGTCCAATACCTATATGGTCCCAACCGCGCCACGGACTCGAGAGCATACTTTTGCGGCTCGAGCCGAACACGTTCCGCGGCGATCGTGCGTTCTGCCGCAACCACGTCCGTTACCATCTCCACGCATTCGTACTCGAAAACTTCTCCGTGCGCCTCCCTGCCCGGCGCGAGGATTTCCCACCAGAATAGGCCCGCGCCCGCAGCCAAATGGATTGCCGTCCGCTGCGAGAAGCGCGCCCCCGCGAACGGAATAATCGCATCGGGCACATATTCGAGCAATGCGTTCTCAGCGATTTGAATTTCGTTGGTCTGCGTGACCCCGACCGATTCCTCGCGCGGACGATAAATACGCGTCGCTCCCGTGGTGGTTAATTGCGCGCTCGATCCCGGGCCAACTCGAACGCGCAGCGCGAGGTGATCGCCGCCCAGCAGGCCGCCGGAAACATTATGAAGATGAGCCAGAGCGGAGCCGTCTTCGAGATCGAAAGCGCGCACCACGCGCAGCGGCGGCTCTTGCGTGCTGGCAGCCAGCACCGTGCGCCCGGACGATTCGTCGCGCGCGAAATCGAGCGTGAGCGAGGCTTCGAGACTGCTCGGCCGATGGGCCCCGGCAAGCGCTTTGCGCTCGGTTGCGGCGGACGCGGACAATTTGGATTCCTCACTCCCTGCGCAATCGCGCCCTTCACCGCAGCCGCATTCAGCTCACGAACAATCGCGTCCGAAGCGCTGTGTGCTCCATCGCGCCCCAGTCAAGCAGCGGCATAAAGCAGCAGGCATCGCCGTCATCGCGCGCGGCGCCGCGCGCCGCGGCTTCGATCACCGTCGGCTTCAGATTCCACAGTATGCGTGTCGCCTCCGACTGCCCGAGCGGCAGCAAACGCTGGCAGGCGGAAACCAGGCTCGCAACCGACTGGTGCAGATACGCGAGCACGGCGCGATCCTCGCTCAGCCCCAGCACTCCGGCCGCCAGACCAAACGCCGTGGCGTGATGGATCGCGCTCCCCTTCGGATCGAGTGATTCCCTGGTTGCGGAGAGCGCGGCGCGAAGCGCGGGAAAATCGCCCAACGCCATCACCGCCGCGAGAAAATTCTTTCCCAGAACCGCGCTCCCGGCGCGGCTCTCGCGCGCGGGCTTGAGGGCGCTCAATCGGCCGTTAATCTCGACCCACTTCTTGCCCCACCACTCAGGAGATTTGTCGTTTGAAAAAATCTCCTCACCGGCAGCACCCAAGCGAAATGCCTCACCACAAAAAGAGGCTTCCATTGCTCCCGCCTCTTCCAAATATCCGCGGAAAAAATCCGGAAGCGCGCTCACGGTCAGCAGCCCTTCGGAGACCAGCGACTCAAGCCCGAATGAATGCGCCACCGCGCCGATGGGCAAGGCACTATCAGCCAGGTGCACCAAGCGCAATTCGGCAAGAAGGTTGGATGAGGAAGGATGAGCGGCGGCTCGATCAAAGTCCACGCGAGTTCACGCACCCGTTTAATCGTGATGATGTCCATGCGCGTGGCTGTGCCCATGCTCTTCGCCGTGCGAATGGGTGTGTCCGGTGTAGGGGCCGTGCGCGTCAATCACGGCATGGCGTGCCTCGGCCGGCCGCGTTATTTTTTCTTCGAGCCATTCCACGACGCGGTCGAGTCCCTCTTGGCCCCGTAGATTCGTGAACACAAACGGCCGCTCGCCGCGCATTTTTTTTGAATCGCGCTCCATCACTTCCAGCGACGCGCCTACATAAGGAGCCAAATCGATTTTATTGATCACCAGCAGGTCGGAGCGCATGATGCCGGGGCCGCCCTTGCGCGGAATCTTGTCGCCCTCGGCCACGTCAATCACATAAATCCAGATGTCCACCAGCTCCGGGCTGAAAGCCGCCGCCAGATTATCGCCTCCGCTCTCGACGAAAATCAGTTCGAGGCCCGGCAGCGCGTCCTCCAGCTCCGCGATCGCTTGCAAATTCATGGACGCATCCTCGCGAATCGCCGCATGGGGACACGCGCCCGTTTCCACCCCGCGCACGCGCTCCGCCGGAAGGGTTCCCTGTCGCAGCAGGAACTCCGCGTCCTCTTTCGTATAAATATCGTTGGTGACGACGGCCAGATTGTATCGAGGGTAAAGCCGCTGGCTCAGCCGGTCCACCAGCGCCGTCTTTCCCGAGCCCACCGGCCCGGCAATCCCCACGCGGAATGCGCGCCCTGAACCGCTCGTCATCATGGTCGAATCCTACGCGCCGCGAGCGACCTTTTCAGCGCGGCGCCCAACAGTCTTCGGTTGCGCCTCGCTACTCATCGCGCCGGCCCCCTGCCGGACTAGCGCGACAAAAGCAGCAGCCGAGTGCGGCAGTGTGCGGTCGCGCCGGTAGACGATGCCCAGCTCGCGCCACACCTCCATATCCGAAATAGGTATCAGCTTCACCTGCCCGGCGCGTGCTTCATCGCGCGCAAAGCTCTCGCTGATGATGGAAACTCCCAGCCCGGCGGCGACGAACCTCTTGATCATGCCCACGCTGGCGAGTTCCATCGAAATCCGCAGCCGTGAGCGGTAAGCACGGAACTGCTTGTCAAGCACCTGCCGCGTGAATCCCATCTTGGGAAAGATTTGAGGCTGCTCGGCGATTTCACTCGTGCGCACGCTCTTATGCGAGGCCAGCGGATTCGACGGGCATACCATCAGCATCAACCGGTCGCGAAAAATCGTGTGCACCTTCAAGCTGGGCGACTTGGCCGGCAGCGTCACGATGCCCACGTCCACCGTCCCATCCTCGACCTTTTCCAGCACTTTGTGGCTGAAATTGCGATAGATGCTGATTTGCACGGCCGGGAAGCGCCGGCTGTATTCGGCGAACATGTCCGGAAGCACATACAGACAGGTCGCCTCATTCGCTCCGATGGCCAGCGTCCCCCGCGGCGTGCTGGACTGGTCGGCCACGGCCCGCAGCGATTCGTTTCGTAGCGTCAGAAGCTTGCCCGCGTATTCGATCAGGGTTTCGCCCGCCACCGTCAGCCGCACGGATTTCCCCACGCGGTCGAAAAGCTTCTGGCCGTACTCCTGCTCCAGCTGGCGGATTTGTGCGCTCACCGCCGGCTGCGAACGGTAGAGCTTCTGGCCCGCGCGCGAAAAACTGCCCTGTTTGGCGATTTCGAGAAATGTGACGAGATGGTCGAAGTCCATAGCTTGTCGGCGTGGATTATAGCAAAAACCCGGCCCGACAAGGGCCAGTGCCCCCATTTTGGCGGGATTCGCGCTTCCGCCCGGCCGCTCGTGGTGATTGCTCCGATCGTGCATTTCAATCCTCCGACGGAAGTTGGTTCAAGGGCGCCGGAGCGGCCCCTTTGTGCAGCTACATATGTGCAGCTACATAACTAGCCGGGGAGCGGAAGAATGTACAATGCACAATCTTGATGTAACCGATAGGTTCTTGCGAGGCCGTGGCTTCAAGGCCAGCGTTGTGCCAGCCGTGCCATATCGGGAAAATTCACAATTGAGTTGGAAAAATGCTCGCGGTCAGGGTTTCCCGGTCGCCGTCGTGGCTGTGCTCTGTCTGCCCGATGCCTGAGGCGCCTGCCGCCGCGGGCCGGGAGCGCAGGCGGCATCGCGCCATTCGCGTCCTTCGCGGTGCAGGAGTTCATCCGCTTGCGCCGGTCCCCATGTGCCCGCAGCATAGTTGGGGAAATCGCGCGGCGGCAGCGCCGACCAGACATCGAGAACCGGCTGGACCACCGCCCAACTGGCTTCGACCATATCCGCACGCTGGAAAAGCGTGTGATCGCCCATCATGCAGTCATAAAGCAGCGTTTCATATCCCGTCGAAGGCGTCGTCCCGAAGTAATCGGTGTACTCGAAATCCATGTTCACCGCGCCGAGGCGCATCACTGGTCCCGGGACTTTCGCCTCAAAGTTCAAGCAGATCCCTTCGTTCGGCTGAATGTTGATTACCAATTCGTTCGGAGGGATCTTTTCAACCGTGGTCTTGCGAAATAGCACATGCGGAGGCCGACGGAATCGGATCACCACCTGCGTGGCCCGTTTGGAGAGACGCTTGCCCGTGCGAAGATAAAATGGCACGTCAGCCCAGCGCCAATTGTCTATGTGCAGGGCCAGCGCCACGTACGTCGGCGTCATCGAGTCCGGCGCGACGTGCGGCTCGCTGCGATAGGCAGGCACGCGCTTGCCGTCAACCGTTCCCGCGCCATACTGCCCACGGACGGCATGATCCAGCACCTTCTCGGGACTCATGGGCTGAATGGCCCGCAGAATTTTTGTCTGCTCGTCGTGCACCGCCGAGGAATCAAAGGAAATCGGCGGTTCCATAGCCGTCAGCGTAATCAGCTGAAAAATGTGATTGGGGACCATGTCGCGCAGCGCCCCGGCGCCCTCGTAATATCCTCCGCGCAGCTCCACGCCGAGCTCCTCCGCCACCGTGATCTGCACGTGGTCCACGTAGCGACGGTTCCACACCGGCTCGAAGATGCCATTGGCAAAACGAAATGCCAGGATATTTTGGACCGTTTCTTTTCCAAGATAATGGTCAATGCGGTAGATCTGCTTTTCGTCGAGGACTTGCAAAAGGGCATGGTTCAATGCCGTGGCGGATGCCAGATCGTGGCCGAAGGGCTTCTCGATTACCACGCTCCTCCACTTCGGTCCATCCTCTTTCATAAGCCCCGCCGCGCCGAGCTGCTCGGCGACGATGGGGAAAAAATTAGGACTGGTGGCCAGATAAAAAAGGCAATTCCCCTTCGTGCCTTGTTCCTTGTCCACTTGCCCAAGGAGATCTCCAATCCTCTTATAAAGCTGCGGGTCGTCGAAATTGCCGGAAATGTAGTAGAGGCGTTTGGAAAACCAATCCCACGATTCCGTATCCACGGGGCGCATGGCATATTGCTGGATTTCCTGGGTCATCCGCTGGCGAAATTCGTCCGTCGTGAACGGCTCGAGCGATACGCCCACGATCGCGAATTCATCCGGCAGCAGCCTCCCTTGCGCAAGATTGTAGATTGCTGGCATCAACTTGCGCTTGGTCAGGTCGCCGCCCGCCCCAAAGATGACCATGGCGCACGGCCCGGCGCGCTCGCCCGGACTCTCTTGCGCTACACCCGTGGAGTCGCTCGAATCCATGAACATTCCCTCCCCATGAGGATGCCAGCCGCCATCCAGTCTACAGGAAAACCCTGCACCATGATGAGGAAGCAGCCTAATCTGAAGGGCTGCGGCGGGTGCGGGCGTACTTGCGGAACAGGCGCAGAGGCCGCAGCGCGGCGTACACCGGCGCGAGCGCGGGCGGCAGGCGCATCCTTTCCCAATCCTCTTCGGCCGGGGCTACGGCGAGTCGCAGCGCATAACGCCATCCCGCCAAGGCCCCCGGGACGATTCGCCGACGAAATCCAAAACGCCCGGCAGCGCTGCGCGGTGCAAATTCCCGGCTCAAATGCCGCCGTGTGATTTCGGATGCGGCCGAAGCAGCGACGGTGTCGTGCGCCACGCGCGAGGCAATTTCCGCCGGCAAGGGCGCGTCGAGAAACCCCGTCGCCAGAGCAAGTGCCAGGCAAACCATGCGTTGCGCGCGAAGCGATTCCGCGCGTTGCCAGACCGCGCGCCAATCGAGTTCCTCATGCGATTGCACCAGCTCGGAGATGTCGGCAATCCATAAAATCTTCTCCCAGAAATCCTTCGAGCCGTGAATCGAGAGCGCCACGAGCGCGTCTTCGGGCGAAAGTGTTTTCACTTCGGGCCCGCACAACCGCACCGGGACCATACGAGCCGCGAGTTCGCCCGGATCGGGCGCGACCGGAAAATGGCGCAGCGTCGCTTCGGTATGCAGCTCGACGACCACGCGGTCCGTCGCGTCGCGATAATTATATTCTCCGGGGATGCGCCTTGAGCCCGCGGCGGAAGAAAACAGTTGCGGAAATTTTGCGTGATAGCCGAGTCCCAGCATCGCGTCATGAGCCTTCGGCACGTCCCGCTGCCGCAGGATGATGTCCAGGTCCTCGAATTCGCGCAGCGCCGCGTCGCCATAGGCTTGCGCCGCGGCCACCGGCCCTTTGTATGGAATCGCAAGAATGTCCCACGAATGAAACGCGTCCAGAACTTTTATCAGCTCGGCGGAGAGCAGCAGCGAGCGAACTACATTCGCTCGTGCGGCAGCTTCGAACCGCGCGAGTTCCGCGGAGGCTGCATCCGGCAAGGCGGCGCGAAGCTGCCGGGCGACGAGCGGCGTGATGGAATTGGCGCGGGCCGCGTCAAAAACAAAACCCCAATCGAGCGGGCCCTCAGCGAGCGAGCGGATTTCCTCCGCGATGGCAGGCTGCATTCGCGTCCGCGCGCAGCAAACCAGCAAACGCTTTTCCGGACATGCGGTTCGAGTGGGCGAGGCGGCCATTTTTTCTCGCGGCGAGGCGCGTGGACGGACGCGCGCAAGGATTCTATGCCATTTGCTTGAGAATATGGAATTTCAGGCTAGACGACGGCTTCAGTGGCTAGAATTTCGCGGAGCTTCATTGCCAGCGTTGCCAGCGTGAACGGCTTCTGAAGAAGGACGGCGCCGGAATCGAGGATGCCCTGATGGACGATGGCCTGGTCCGTGTAGCCGGACATATAGAGCACTCTGGTATCAGGGCGCAAGCGGGTGACACGCTCGGCCAGCTCATGCCCATTGATGCCGGGCATCACCACATCGGTCATGAGCAAATGGATGGGTCCCACGTGCATGGCGGCCAGTTCGAGAGCCGTGTGGCCGTCTTCCGCCTCGAGCACGGTGTAGCCGGCCATTTCCAAATACTCGCGCGATAGCTCGCGGACTCCGCGCTCGTCTTCCACAAGAAGAATCACTTCGGAACCGCGCGGGAGCGCATTCGCGTGGATGCGGTCGTCAAGCCTGTCTGCGGATACTTCCTCGGCGATCCGAGGGAGATAGACCTTGAAGGTTGTTCCACGGCCCGGCTCGCTGTAGACCCAAATATTGCCGCCGCTTTGCTTGACGATTCCATAGACGGTCGCCAGGCCCAGCCCCGTGCCTTTGCCTTTTTCCTTGGTGGTGTAAAACGGCTCGAAGATGTGCGCCTGCGTCTCGGCGTCCATGCCGCTGCCGTTGTCGGTGACAGCCAGCATCACGTACTTGCCGGGGATGATGACGGCGGGCAGGCTGGAAAAGGAAGCGTTCACATCGACGTTGGCCGTTTCGATCGTCAAGCGGCCGCCACCTGGCATGGCATCGCGCGCGTTCACGGCCAGATTCATAACCACCTGTTCGATTTGGCTGCGGTCCGCCTTCACGAGCCAGAGATCGCGCGCCGAGGAAGTGCTCAGCGCGATGTCTTCACCGATCAGGCGGCGCAGGATTTTCTCCATGTCCGCGACGACCGTTTGGATATTGAGTATCTTCGGCGCCAGCATCTGCTTGCGGCTGAAGGCCAGCAACTGCTGCGTGAGCGACGTGGCGCGTTGCGCGGCCACCTGAATTTGCTCGGCGTTGCGCCGCAGAGGATCGCCTGATTGCAGGCGCTCCGCGAGCAGGTCGCCATAGCCCTGGATTACCATCAGCAGGTTATTGAAATCATGTGCGATCCCGCCCGCCAGCCGCCCGACAGCTTCCATCTTCTGCGCCTGCCGGAACTGTTCTTCGAGTTGTTTGCGGTCGGTCACGTCGAGGGCGGTGCAAATCGCGCCCTGCACCTCTCCGCCGGTGGCGCGTAATGGCTCCACGTGGCACGCGTAGGATCCCCCCTTCCATTCCACTTGGAACGTTACCGGCTCGCCCTTTATGGCGCGCCGATGGGCCGCGATGGGCATGAAGGCCGGATCGGAGGTCTCGAAATATTCCTGGAGCGACATGCCCGCAATTTGGTCGGGTCTCAGTCCGAGGCGCGCGAGTCCACGGCCCAACGCTGACGTAAACCGCAGGTCCTTATTTACCGTCCAAAGCGCCGCGGGCAATTGCTCGACCAGAACGCGTAAGCGGGCTTCGCTCGCGCGCAACTGATCCTCCGCGCGCCTTCGCTCGATGGCGGACGCAATGCGGTCGCCGACCCCGGAGAGAAATTCCAGGTCGCGCTCCGTGTAGGCGTTCTCGTGGTCGTAATCCTGCACCACCAGCACGCCGATGGTGGCTGCATGCGCGCGGAGGGGAACGCCGAGCCAAGATTTGGGAGGGGCGGCGAACTGCTCCAACTCACCCTCCGCGACAAGTTGCCGGAAGACGGCGGGCGGAATGAGCTTGGCCTGCCCGGTTCGAAATACGTACGCGGCGCAGCTTTGGGCGAAATTCTCCGGCGAGGGCGGGATTCCGGTTCCGCCCGCAAAGAAGGGAAACTCGAATGTTGCCGTGGCAGGGTCGCGCGAAACGACAAAGAAATTATCGGCGCAGAACACCTTCTTAAGCTCCGTATGAGTCAGGCGGAGCAGGTCCTCCAGGTTATCCGTGCCGCTGATGGCGTGGGCGATCTCCGTGGTCACCTGCCGCTCGATTTCGGAGCGTTTGCGGCCCGAGATGTCTTCCACCATGCCTTCATAGCTGACCAGGTTGCCGCCGCCATCGCGCACGGCCCGCGCTGTGACGGAAACCCATATCTTCACGCCGTCCTTGCGGACAGCCTGGAATTCGAACGCCTTGGCCATGCCATGCTCCGCAATCAGCTGCTTGAATGCCTCACGGCGCTTCGGATTCACATAGAGCTGCCGGGCGATATCGTGGACGTCTTCTATCATCTCCGCGGGAGACGAGTAGGCGTACATGCGCGCGAGCGCCGGGTTGACGCTGAGATAGGTGCCTTGAGGTGTCTCCTGGAACATGCCTTCGACGGCGTTCTCAAAGAGATTGTGGAACTTCTCCTCGGCTTGGCGCTGAGCCGCTTCGGCGCGGCGGCGCTCGGTGACGTCTTCGAAAATGCCGACGGCGCCGATGCTTTTTCCATCGCGAATCAGGGGCACACCGATAATCTGCACGTCCAAGAGCGCGCCATCGCTCCGGCGCTGCTTTGCCTCCGCGCGTTTAGTTTCGCCCGCGGTGGCGTGCTTGATTAACTGCGAGAGTTCGCTCGAGCCGCCGGCATGCGCCAGAACAGATTCGATTTTTGTGCCGGCAATATCCTCGGCGTGATAGCCGAAGAGACGTTCAAAGGCGGGATTGCACATGCGCACATGGCGCTCGAGGTCCAGGACGACAATGGCCAGCGGCGTGTTCTCCATCAGCGCCTGCAGGTACGTCGCATGCTCCGCGGCTTTCTCCTCGGTTGCGCGGCGGGCGGAAATGTCGTGTGAGACCGTCAACATTGCGTCGCGGCCCGCGAACAAAATCCCTTGCGTGGTCACTTCGACCTCGAAGGCCCTGCCATTTTTTCCGATGTGGCGCCAATATCCCTGGAAGGTCAGAGATCCGTCCGTTTTCGCGAGGGCTTTTCGCAGGCGGGGAACATCTTCCGTGGGGCGAATATCCGTCAGGCGCATGGCCAGGAATTCCTTGCGAGAATAGCCGTATTGTTTCGTGGCCGCGGCGTTGACCTCGAGGAAACAGAGAGTCTCGCGGTCGAAGACGTACATCGGATATGGATTGCGGGAAAAAAGCAGCTGGAAATTCGCGTCGCTGGGCGCCGAAACCTCGCGCGTCGCCCCCCTGACATTGACTGCACGCACGGGGGGAGCGGGAGACAGCCTCGGCACAAGTTTGAGCGAAGACTTCGACATGTCTTAGGCTGACAACCCCGGTTGCGACGACAACCCCAGATTTCGGAGCGGACACAAGGCTCCGTGGACTACACCCTTATTAAGCTTATAGGGGCCGGGGCCGCGTATCGCAATGGTACGTTGGTACTAAGAGCTGCAATTGGTGAGGTTTACGGCGGATGAAACGCCCCTGCGGAATACCATTATGGGCCGATTGTAGCCGCACCCATGCTCCGGTAAGATGCTAGAGTAAGTGGTGGCGGGCCGAAGCTATGAAAAATACAGAAAATAAGGCGGCGCGGGACGTACCGGCTCGCGATCCCTTCCAGGACGCGCTCGAAGCCATCGTTCGCGCGGAAAGCTCCGATCCCTTCGATATTCTTGGGCCGCACTGGGTCGAGCGAGACGGCAAGCCGGCGCTTGCGATTCGAGGTTTTCGGCCCGGCGGCATGGAGATGGGCGTCCTGTGGAGCGGAATCTCCGAAATTTATCCTGCCAAGCAAATCCATTCTGACGGCGTCTTTGAGGCCGTTCTTTCGGCCGGCGACTTAAAGCTCCAAAAGGGTGACGTGGTTGCTCCCGGCGCGTACCGCTTGCGCTTTCGCTTCGCCGACGGCAGCACGGTGGAAACACTCGATCCCTATGCCTTCCCGCCCCTGCTGACCGATTACGACCTCTATCTTTTCGGCGAAGGCACGCACTATTTGAACTACGAGAAGCTGGGCGCGCACGAGCGCGAGGTAGCGGGGATACGCGGTGTACATTTCGGCGTCTGGGCGCCGAACGCAAAGCGCGTGAGCGTGGTGGGCGATTTCAACCTGTGGGACGGGCGCGCGCACGCCATGCGGAATCGCGGGTCGTCCGGGATATGGGAAATTTTTCTGCCCGAGATGGGCGAAGGCACGCTTTACAAGTTCGAGATTTTGTCGCGCGCGGAGAGCTACCTGGGATTGAAAGCGGATCCCTACGCGTTCGCGGCGGAGTTGCGACCGAAAACAGCGTCGGTGGTCTGCAATATTGACGGTTACGAATGGAAGGATTCCGCGTGGCTTGAAGCGCGCGCGGCGCGCGACTGGCTGCACTCGCCGATGTCCATTTACGAGGTTCACGCGGGCTCCTGGCGGCGCGACACCGCCGAAGGCAATCGCTGGCTCACCTACCGCGAGCTGGCCGACGAACTGATTCCCTACGCGAAAAAATTGGGGCACACGCACATCGAGCTGATGCCCATTATGGAGCATCCGCTCGACGCTTCCTGGGGCTACCAAACCACCGGCTATTACGCGGTGACCAGCCGGTTTGGCACGCCCGCCGATTTCATGTATTTCGTGGACCGCTGTCATCAAGAGGGCCTGGGTGTGATTCTCGACTGGACGCCGGCCCATTTCCCGCGCGACGCGCACGGCCTGGCATTTTTCGATGGCACGCACCTTTACGAGCACGCCGATCCACGCATGGGGGAGCAGCCGGACTGGGGCACGCTGGTCTTCAATTACGGGCGCAATGAGGTGCAGAATTTCCTGCTCTCGAATGCGCTCTTCTGGGTGGAGAAGTACCACGTGGATGCGCTGCGCGTGGACGCGGTCGCGTCCATGCTGTACCTGGACTATTCGCGCAAGCCGGGGGAATGGATTCCGAATGAGTACGGCGGGCGCGAGAATTTGGCCGCGATCGCTTTTCTGAAAAAGCTCAACGAGGTTCTGCACATCCAGAATCCCGGGGCGCTGATGATTGCGGAGGAGTCCACATCGTGGCCGGCGGTTTCGCGCCCGACGTACGTGGGCGGCCTGGGATTCGATCTGAAATGGAACATGGGATGGATGAACGACACACTGCGCTACATAGAGCTCGATCCCATTCACCGGCAACATCACCATAACGAGCTGACCTTTTCGATGCTCTACGCATTCCATGAAAATTTCGTCCTGCCGCTCTCACACGACGAAGTGACGCACGGGAAGCGCGCCTTGCTCGAAAAAATGCCGGGAGACAACTGGCAGAAATTCGCGAACCTGCGGCTGCTATTCGGCTACATGTTCGCGCATCCGGGGAAGAAGTTGCTGTTTCAGGGCAGCGAACTCGGCGACCGGAACGAATTCTGGGAAGACGGCAGCGTGAATTGGGGCCTGGAAAATTCGCCGCCGCACCGCGCGATTCAGCGGCTGGTGGAGGACTTGAACCACCTACACACGGGCGAGCGGGCACTGCACGAGGTGGACTTCGAATGGGCCGGCTTCGAATGGCTGCAGGCGAACGACGCGGCGGCGAGCGTGCTGGCATTCCTGCGCCGCGCGCGCAGGCCCGAGGATTTCATCGTGGTCGTGTGCAATTTCACTCCCGTGGCGCGGGAGGAGTATCGCATCGGCGTTCCCGGCCCCGGCTTCTATCATGAAATTCTCAACACGGATTCGAAGTATTACGAAGGCACGGACGTAGGCAACGCCGGCGGCGTCCGCGCTGAGCCGATTCCGTGGAGTGAGCGTCCGTATTCGATTAAGCTGCGCCTCCCGCCTCTCGCCGTGATGTATTTCAAGCCTCAGGGCTGACCGAAATAAGCGTCAAAATCTGCAATAAGATAGTTAGGTACTCTGGGTATAAATAGGGTCTTAAACGGGCTTAAAGTGCGGAAAATGACGCGAAATGCGCGCTTAAATGGCCTTAGTGTGCGCGTTTCAAGATCATCATGGTTACGAATTGACGCGGGCGGTTACTTTGATGGGAAATTGTTCCACGTGGAACAGTTTTTCAACGGTCATGGGGAGTGGGGATCAGGGACGGCGCGAAAAAAGCCCGGTCAGTCTGCTCGGAAGCCAAGCACGAGATCGAGGTCTGCGGCGCTCGCGAACGCTCGAAAATCCCGATCCCGCGTGAGGAGCGGAATGCCTGCATCGATGCAGCTTTGGGCGATGAGGGCGTCGCCGAGGCGCGCCTTGCGGCGCTTCGCCAGCACATTGGCTCGCAACACCCCTGCGCGCTGCCAATATCCAGGGTCAATTTCAACGAGAGGAATTTGCGAGAGCGTTTCGGCAACAGCCGAGAGGAGCTTTGGGTCGCTTAACAGCTCGGTGAGCACGGCGGGGACCATAACGACCTGCCGGTCCTCAAGCGCCTTATCGAGCAGCCGCGCATCCTCACCAGGCGTGCCTTCCAGAAATGCAACCCAGGTGCTCGTGTCGGCGGCGATCATCTGTCGGCTTTGAGCTGCGCCAGGGTGCGCGAGAAGCGGACCTTGCCCCGGAGCTGGCGCAGGCGAGCGTACGCGCGCGATGCGGCGACGAGTTCGAGCCCTGCGCGGACGGTTTGGGTGATGCCGGCGCCGCTGGCATGTTGCGCCCTTTTGAGAAGGTCATCCGAAATCTGGATCGTAATCTTACGAGGCGTACCCATAATTTTGCATCATACCATATCTAACACCAGCATTGAATATGGCATTTGGCGGTACGTGTGCGCGGCAAAGGCAAAAGCGGAGAAAAGGAGCCGGCGAGACGCCGGCGCTACGAAAACAAAGGCGGGACGGACGCGAGGTGGAACGTGGGTATGCTATAAATGCATCAACAATGATGCAAAACATTCGCAAAGGGTCGTTCCATCTATTCCGCGTGGGCGGGATTGATCTGTATTTGCACTGGTGGTGGTTCCTCGTGGCGGCGTATGAAATCAGCGGCGGATCGCGAAGATATTCCTCCCCTATCTGGAGCGCGTTCGAATATCTCGCGCTCTTTCTGATTGTTACGATGCATGAGTTTGGACACGCGCTGGCGTGCCGGTCGGTGGGAGGAACGGCGAATCAAATCGTGCTGTGGCCGCTGGGCGGCGTGGCGTACGTGAACCCTCCGCCGCGTCCCGGGGCGATGCTCTGGAGCATCGCGGCGGGGCCCCTGGTGAACGTGGCGCTTTATCCGGTGTTGTCCGCACTGGTGACGCTGAGCCGGACGTCGGGCTGGGCGGATACGATGCCCAACGCCTTCGCGCTGGTGTATTGGGTCTCGTGGATCAACACACGCTTGCTCGTCTTCAACATGCTGCCCATCTATCCGCTGGATGGCGGGCAGATTCTGCGATCGCTGCTCTGGTTTGTGCTGGGGCGGGCGCGGAGCTTGATGGCGGCGGTGGTCGTTGGGTTCGCGGGCGTGGCTGGATTGATCGCGCTGGCCGTGTCGGAGCAGTCCGCGTGGCTGGGCGTTCTGTGCGCGTTCATCCTGATGAATTGCTGGAACGGACTGCAACAGGCGCGGCTGCTCCTGCGGCGGGAAAAGCTGCCAAGGCGCCCGGGGTTTGCGTGTCCTCGATGCAAGGCGGCGCCGCTTGTGGGGAATTATTGGAAATGCGGGCAGTGCGGAACGACGTTCGACACGTTTTCAACGCAAGCCGCGTGCCCGCGTTGCGCGGCGCGGTTTGACACAACGAAATGTTCGGATTGCGGCGGGATGAATCCCATGAGCGAGTGGATAAAGGCCGCGTTTGATGTTCAGCATCAGAGGATGTAATCGTGTGCGGTCAGCCATGCGTTGGGCCGGGTTGTGTCGCACCTACGGCGCTTAGGATTTTTGCGTATTGGGCACCCAGCCCTTCCGGGCTGGGCTAGCTTCTGCCGCGCCTACGGCACTCCGTTAAAACCGTAAATCAAATTCCAAAACTGCCACTCTGAAGGGCTGCGCTACGGAGCGAAAAGCAGATCCCTCGTCGTCCGCCCGCCAAAAAGCAGGCGCGCGAACTCTGTCCCTTCGCCACTTCACTCAGGGCAGGCGGGATGACAACGTAGAAGCGAGAAAGGCGCGGAAGAAAAATCAGGAATGGGGTTCCTTGGCGGGAATGAAATAGACCTCTTCCTTCATGAGCTTTTTGTCGAAGCCGCGGCGCTGGAGGATGCCTTTGCTGTGCTCGATCATCTGGGGATGGCCGCAGAGGTAGACGGCGGTATTGGCGGGGGTGCAGCCCCACTGGTCGGCATATTTGCGGAGGATGTCTTCGGCGCGGCCCGTTTCACCGCGCCACTCGGCGTCCTCCCAGGGGCGGCTGACAGCGGGCACGTAGGTGAACCAGGGAACCTCGGCGGCCATGCGCTCGAGCTCTTCGCGGTAGCCAAATTCATAGGAGCGGCTGGCAGCGTTGATGGAGTAGAGGTGAATCTCGGCGGTTAGGCGATTCTCCTTCCAATCCTTATGGAGGGTGCGGACGTAGGAGACGAAGGGCGCCACGCCGGTGACCGTTGAGACGAGGAGATGGTTCTTGCGGCCGCTTTTGAGGTCGAGCGTGAAGCGGCCCTTGGGGATTTTGCGCATGGTCATCTCGGCGCCGGTCTGCAAGGGATAGAGCAGGGGCGTGAGCTCGCCCTGCGGGACCAGCTCGATGAAAATTTCGAGTTCCTTTTCGTAGGGCGACGAGACGATGGAGTAGGCGCGTTCGACGTGCTTTTCCGGCGTGCGCACGCCGAGAGTGGCGTACTGCCCCGCGGTGAACGGGAAAGGCCCGCCGGGGTCGAGGCGGATGGCCCAGAGGTCGGCGGCGATTTCGCGGCGGTGGGTGATGCGCGCCTGATAAAACTTATCGTCGGAGGAGGTCATCAGTATGGGGGCGGCGCGGATCCTTCGGGCGGCCCGCCCATCCCCATGGCAGCGGGATTGAAAGGCTGGGGCGTGCCCGTGATTCTGTCTTTGGCGTCGGAAATGACCTTCAGTAAGACCATCGTCGATCCATTTCCCTGCTGCTTGACCAAACCGTACGGAGAAACCTTGTCGGTGACCCAGATGTCTCCCGTTCCCTGCTTAATGCGGTAGTGGTGGCAAACGAAGGTGCCGGCGGGAGTGGTGACGGATTCGGCGCCGAGATCGTCGGCCTGGCTGCGGATGTCCGCGGGCTGGGGCTGGCCGTGCATGCGAAGCATCTGCTCGGGCATCTCCATGGGCGGACGGCCGGGCATCTGCATGATCATGCGCGCGACGTAGGTGTTGTTTCCGTCGAGGACCGTTAGGCTTTTCATGACCATTTCGCCCTGCTGCATTCCGGTCATGGTGGTTTCGAACCAGTAGGCGTCCTTGCCATTCACCGATTCCTTGCCGACCACGGCGATTTGCATGGTGGTCTTGTCGCCGTTCTGGCCCACCATTTCGTAAACGGCTCCGGCGCCCACCACGGGATTGAACATGCCGCGCGGCATCGGGGGACGCATGCCCATGCCCATCTGTGCGGCGGCTGCGGTGGCGAGGAGAAGCAGCAAGGAGACGGTCAGGCTGGTGCGCGTCAAAATTTTCATGGTCGCTCCCTTTCGGATAGCGGAATTAATTTAGGTCAGCGTAGTTTATCAGGCGCACGTCTTCGGCCACAATTGCTTTCCGCGTGAGCGTGTCGGTGAGGGCGTCGAGTTCGGCCTGGCGGTGTTCGAGCAGGCGCGTGGGCTGGAGGCGCAAATCGGCGTCGCAGATGCCGGGATGGCAGACTAGCTCGCTCGTCCCGTCCGGCAAGTTGCGGAGAATGTGGAGGATCGCGTCGAGGCCAAGCCGGCCCGTGGCGGCAAATCCGAAAAAGTGGCTGGGCGCGCGGAGATGATTGCGCCGAACGATGCCGCGGAATGACGGTCGCGCCGCGCGCGAGGCGAGGATGAAGAGCCGGCGGGAGATGCGGGGCCGGGCATCCTTGGCGCCTCGCGCGGCTGGATGATAAACGGCGCGAAGATCTTCGTACGGCATGCGAACGCGGGTGATTCCGAACTCTTTCGCGACAGAGGCGAGGGCCTTCATGATCGAGGGATGGCAATGAGCGTGTTTGTGGGTGTCGACGTGCGTGGGCGTGATTCCCGCGTCCACGACCTTCGAGATTTGCGCACGCATTTCATTTTCAATATCTTGGCGACGAATCAGCCCCGCATGCCATTTGGAGAGCAAACGGGAGACCGTTGGCGGCAAGTGGCCGTCGCGACCGGCAAGAGAGCCGATTTTTTCGGGCGGAGCCACGGCGCGGCCCCCTATGAGAACGATATGCACGCCTACGCCCAGGCTGGGATTGGCGCGCGCGGACTGCACGGCGTCTTCAAAGGCGTCGCCGCCGGCCATTATCGTTGCGCTGGTAACAATTCCATCCCGATGGGAACGAACGATCCCCTGATTGACGCCGCGCGTGATTCCGAAATCGTCGGCATTGACGATGAGGCGCTTCATTTTTTAATGGAAATGGAAAAATGTCTCCGAACGGACACAATCATAGCATGTCCGAGCTAAGCGCCGAGATCCCCGTGGATTGCCCGAGCGGCGATGGAGGAAGCGAAAAGACGGGAGGCTGGCATCTCGAGAGCAGCGTTGACACAGAGAACTATGGACAGCAATTTCCGCGCCAAACAATCGCGGCGCGCTATGAGAAATATGAATGCTGTGTGAAAGTTTTCAACAGTTCTGTTGAAAACTTTGTGGAAAAGGGATTGCGAATGCCGAAACTCTCCACCAGAACAAAGGCTTAATCCTCTTTGCACCAATATTGTGCAGCAGCGCGCGTGTGAGAAATTTTTTTGCGAAATATTTTCGCTGCGCGGCCGCGGTTCCCTTTTTAGGGACGGAAAATCCCGAGAATGGAAAAGTTTGTAGAAAAATGGGACGCGCTAGTACCAGTGCGGCGGTGTGGCGAGGGTGATTTCGACGGACTGCTCATCCTGATCGACGTCGTAGTACTTGCCGTAGGTGCGCCAGCCGGTGGCGATCACTTGAATCAGGATTTTTCCTTGGGGAACGGGCGGAACTTTCACGGAACCATCCTCATTGGTCCTGAAATTCATCTCGATGTGCTTCTCGTGGTGCAAGAAACCGCCCGGCTGGTCGAATCGAACGTAAACGGAGGCGTTGCCGATGGACTTGCCGTTGTTCCCTTGCACGTGGATTCTTAATTTTGTAGTAGGAGGCCCGGACGATTCTTGTTTCTTGTTGTCCTTCGGGGCAGTTTGCTCCTGCGAGCCGGTGTTATCTCCGTTGCTCGACTGCGCGAGGCCCGCGCCCGCGAGGAGCAAGCCGGCAGCCAATAAGATTCCCAGCCGGAGCGCCGGAGGAAAATGTTTTCCCGGTTTCATCGCACTCCAGACTACATCATGAATGGCCTGCGCGACAGCCCTTGGGACCTCGGGGCTGCAAAAGGCGCGAACGATGGGCGCTACCCAGCGGCTAAAGCCGATCTTTACTTATGCCAGCAACGGTGTGACTTGAAGTCATACCCTGACACAAGGCAAGGTCAAAACCGGCCGAGGTCAGGGCTTGGGGCGGGCGAGGGAGTCCGAAATCCACGCCAGATAGTCGCCGGAACCCGCGGCAATGGGAAGGGCGATGATTTCGGGGACGTCGTAGTGGTGTAAGGCCCGGACGGCCTTCTCGAGGGCAGCGAATTTCCGGCGCGAGGTCTTGATGAGCAGGAGGAACTCGCTCGCGGACTCGACTTTGCCCTTCCATCTGTAGACGGACCCCACGGGCGCAGCCAAAATATTCGCGCAAGCGGCGAGCCGACGCTCGACAAGAGCGCGAGCGATGCGGCGCGCCTCACGGGCCGACCCGCAGGTGACCAGCACGACGATTTTGTCCGTCATTTTCGGTGTTGCTCGCGGCTTTACTCTTGCGACTCGCCCCGGCGCGATTCGGTAGTGTCCGAGGCTTGGGCCACACGATACAATAGCCGCCGATGGCGAGCAAAACGATTCATTCCGACTCGGGACATTCGGGCGCAGGGCATTCGGGGGCGAGGCATTCGGGGGCGACCCACCCCAGCACGGGCGCTCCGTGCACGATCCACTTTGGGACTTCGGGCTGGCGCGGAGTGATGGCCGAAGACTTCACGTTCGCGGGCGTTCGGCGCGCGGCGGCGGCCATCGCCGGGCACGCGCTCAAGCAGAAGAAAGATCCCGCGTTGCTCGTGGGATACGACACACGATTTCTTTCCGAGGATTTTGCCCGGAGTGCGGCGGCGGTGCTGCGTTCCCACGGCTGCCGCGTGCTGCTCTGCGGCGAGCCCACGCCTACGCCGGTGGTGGCGCACGCCATCATCCATCAGAAGCTCGACGGAGGAATCAACATCACGGCCAGCCACAATCCGGCGGCCTACAACGGATTGAAATTTTCGGGGCCGGAGGGCGGTCCGGCACTGCCGGAAGTGACGCGCGACATCGAGAAGCGCGCGGCCGCGGCGGGGGACGAACCCGCTCCGCGTGATGCCGCGGGTAGGTTCGAATGCGCCGAGACACGCGGGGCGTACTTCGAGCAGCTCCGGAAAATGATTCGCTTCGATGTGCTGCGGAATGCCGGAGGCCAATTTGTGTTCGACGCGCTGCATGGATGCGGCGCGGGCTGGCTCGATCGCATACTCGAGGAAAATGGCATCCAGGCCACGGCCATCCGCACCGGGCGCGACGTGCTCTTCGACGGCACGGGGCCGGAACCATCGGAAGAGAATCTGGCGCCGCTCAAGGAGGCTGTGACCGGGAAGAAGGCGCTGGCCGGGCTGGCAACGGACGGCGACGCCGACCGCTTCGGCATCCTCGACCGCGACGGGTCGTTCGTATCGCCCAATCACATCCTCGCGCTGGTTTTCGACTACCTGCTCGAAACGCGCGGGTCGAAGCTGGGCGCTTCGCGGAGCGTGGCCACCACGCATCTGCTGGATGCGGTGGCGGAAATGCACGGCGTGGCTCTCTATGAGACGCCCGTGGGTTTCAAATATGTGGGTCCGCTGCTGCGCGAGAACAAAATCGCGCTTGGCGGAGAAGAGAGCGCGGGCTTGACGATTCGCGGTCACCTTCCAGAAAAGGACGGCATCCTGGCCTGTCTGCTGGTGGCGGAGATGATTGCCGCGCGGCAGGCGCCGCTGGGGGAACAGCTTCGCGGCATCTTCCGGCGCGTGGGGCGCGAGTATTGGCCGATCCGCGTGAATTTGCATCTGACCGAAGGAGCGCAGGCGCGGCTGCCCGAGCGCGTGCGGGGCGAGCGAAAGGAGTTCGCGGGGCGGCGCGTGGCGCGGACCAATCGCACCGACGGATGGAAGCTGATTTTTGAAAACGGCGATTGGGTGCTGATGCGTCCCTCCGGCACCGAGCCGCTGGTGCGCATTTACGCCGAAGCGGCCACGACGGCCGCGGCACAGAAACTCGCCGAAGAAGCGCGCGCATGGATTACCGAATAATGGGAGATAATGGCCCGGCAATCATGAACCAGAAGACGAAAGAGACGCCCGCGACCTTCACCGCTCAAATGACCGAATTCCTCAGACGCAACGCAAACTGGCTTCTGGCTGGGGGGCTCGGGCTGCTGCTGCTTCAGGATGTGTTCGGAACGCACGGATTGATCGCCATGCGGCGGTCGCAAAAAGAAGCCGCGCAGGTGCAGCAGCAGATTGACCAGCTCAACCAAGAGAACCAGCAGTTGCTGGACCGCGTGAAGTCCCTGAAAACCGATCCGGCGGCCATCGAGCAGATCGCGCGTGAGGAAATGGGCCTGGCGCGGCCCGGCGAATATATTTTCCGCCTGCCGGACAAGCCGGGGGATCCTTCCACATTGGCCGCTCCACCGGCGGAAGCGCCCGCGAAGCCTTAACAGCTCGATAGAGAGCGATTTGGAGGAGCTTCAGGGGCTAAAGCCCCGCTTATTCCACAGACGTTACGTCGTGGCTAAAGCCACGACCTACAAAGATTCTCGAGTTCTCGCCCAAGTGCAAAAGCCCCCCCAAAAAAAAGTTTCGGACTTTTCGACAATCGATTAGCCTTCGGTTGCCGGGCGCGGCGCCCGCCGCAATAATCCCGAGCGAAGCAGCCCGAGCCGAGCGAGAATTTCCGCGCCACGTCCCTTCAAACGCGTTCGCGCGAGAGACAGCAGCAACATAAGGGCGCAAACCAAGACGACACCGAGCGTAGCCGCGGGAATCGTCTGCGCATGGCGCGTCAAAATCGAAAAGCGGCCATACACAAATTCCGTGTGCAACCAGTAGACGAGTAAGGACGTCTGCCCGAGTTGCGCGAGAGGGCTAAAACCCGCGCGCCCCGGACCCCACCGGCACCAGGAATACGCTCCGAGCAGCACCACTAACAGAGTTCCCAGACGCGCGAGGAAAAAATCGGGGCTTGTGTGCCAGTAGTCGTGGATAGGATAGATCTGCACGGGCAGCGCCTCGAACCACTCCGAAAGCGCGAAGAGACCAACGCCTGCGCCGCCCAACAGGATCATGGTCTTCGATGGATTCGCGGCGGACCAATCGCTCGATAGCAGGAAGCCCGCGGCCAGGCCCGTGAAGGCGAAGGCCATCCACGGGAAGATGGGGAAAAGCCAGGGCTGCGGCGAACCGTAGATGTGGACGCCATTGATATACGATTCGAGATACCACGGCAGCCAGCGCGGCCGCCAGGTGGTCCAAAGAAGGGGCGTGGCGAGAGAGATGGCCATGGCGACGGCTGCGGCAAAAATCGCGCTTCTCGCGCGCGTTCGCACCACCCAGCAGAGGACGCCCATGAATGCGATGGAAAGCCCGAACAGATTCAGCACGTCCACGCGCAGCAGGTCGGTCCACGGGGCTTTGGGCAGGCCGAGAAGATATTCCTGGATGCGAAAGAGCACACCCAGGCCGAAAATTTGGGCGCCACGGCGAATCAAGCGGGCGGCAATTTCATTGGTGTGCGCGCCTTTCCGGCGCATGCGGTCCGTAAGCAGCGCGGCCGCGATGCCGGCGAGAAACATAAAGAGCGGCGCGGGAAGCGTTCCGCTGAACTGCGACTCCCTGAAAAACGTACTGGCGCGGCCGGAGCTGTTGAGCCAGGCATCGTAGGCGTGCACTTCGATCATGCCCAGGCAGGCGAGCCCTCGAAGCCAGTCAATGTAACGAAGACGCGTGTTCCCCGGTTCCGGCATGGCCGGGATACAGAATCGCCGAGCACTGAGCGCAAATCAAGTGTTACGGGCGATGCCTGCGGCGAATGCCGGACTGGCCTACATTCGCGAGGCGCGGGAGAAAATCATTTGCGCAGGCTTGAGCGGCGGCGCTGGCCGAGGGCGCTTCCCAATATGACGGCCAAGTTGACCGCGACCAGAGAAATCACGAGATCGAGAATCACGCGCGGAGCAGGCATGCCGTGCTGGTACGCGCGCCAGCAATAGAAACCGACGAAGCCGTTTACGATCACCATGAGAAATACGGTCGGCGCCTTCACTTCACGACACCGGCGAGGGGGCTGGAAGCCGTGGCGTAGAGCTTTTTCGGGATGCGCCCGGCAAGAAACGCCTTGCGGCCCGCCTCGACGGCGGCGCGCATGGCTTCGGCCATCAGCACCGCGTCCTGCGCCCCGGCGATGGCCGTGTTCATCAGGACGCCGTCCGCCCCCAGCTCCATGGCGATGGCCGCGTCGGAAGCGGTACCGACGCCCGCGTCCACGATGAGCGGCACCTCCGTGATGCGCTCGCGCAGGATGCGCAGGTTCGCGAGGTTCTGAATGCCCATGCCCGAGCCGATGGGCGCGCCGAGCGGCATTACCGCCGCGGCGCCGGCGTCAATGAGCTTGCGCGCCACGATGAGGTCGTCACTCGTGTAGGGCAGCACGATGAAGCCTTCCTTCACGAGCGCCTTCGTCGCGCGGACGAGCTCTTCGGTATCCGGAAAAAGCGTCTGCTCGTCGCCGATCACTTCGAGCTTCACCCATTCCGAAAGGCCGGCTTCGCGGCCCAGCCGGGCCGTGCGAATGGCCTCCTCCGCCGAGTAACAGGCCGCGGTATTCGGCAGGAGGAAAAATTTCGCGCGGTCGATGTAATCGAGCAATGATTCTTTCGAGCGATCGGATAAATTCACGCGGCGAACAGCCACGGTGACCATTTCCGCGCCGGAGGCTTCGTGCGCCCGCGCCATCTCCTGGAAGCTGCGATATTTCCCCGTGCCCACGATCAGCCGCGAACCGAAGGCGCGGCCGGCAATCACCAATTGGTCGGTCATGGAAATTCTCCGCCGCTATTCTACTCTGCTTATGGCTTCGGCTGCACGCGCCGCACGCAATCCGCCGCCAGTTCCCTGCTCCTCGGTCCCTCTTGCGCGCGGACTGTTCCGTACTAAGATGGCTGTACGAAAGCTCAAGTCCAATGCGGATTGCGGCAATCGGGGAGCCGGCCATGGTAAAGCTCGCAGTGAGCCGCGCGGCAGCCCATCCGCCCGTGCGCGCGGCGCGCGGCGGGGTGATCTCCTGCAAAGGCTGGCAGCAGGAAGCGGCCCTGCGAATGCTGATGAACAGCCTCGATCCCGAGGTCGGCGAAACTTCCGAAGACACGATTATTCGCAGCGGTGCAGGCGATGCGGCGCGCGACTGGAAATTTTTTCAGGCAATTGTGGAGTCGCTCGAGCGGCTCGAAAATGACGAAACGCTATTCATCCAGTCCGGCGAGGTGGCAGGGACATTCCGCACACATGCGGATGCTCCGCGGGTCCTCGTAGCTGATCCGAATGCAGGCGGCTGGACTTGTGCGGGGACGCAAGCGCATCTCCAGTCCGCATACGAAACGTTGGCCGCAGCCGCGCGCAAACATTTTCAGGGCAGCCTCGGCGGAAAACTGGTGGTGAGCGGCGGCATGGGCGCCAGAGGCGGCGCGCAGCCGCTGGCCGCCACGCTGAATGGCGCGGCGTTTCTGGGAATTGACGCTGATCCGGAGCGCATCAAGCGTCGCGTCAAGGCGGGCTACTGCGACGTGATGGTGAACGATCTCGACGAGGCCCTGCGCATCCTGAAAAATGCTGTGCGCAAGCGCGAAGCGGCCTCCGTCGGCTTGGCCGGCAACTGCGCCGACGTGATTCCCGAGCTGGCGAGCCGCGGCATTGTGCCCGACGTGCTGACGGATCAAACGAGCGCGCGCGACTCCGCGAGCGGCTATATTCCGCGAGGGCTCGATGCGGCTCAGGCCGCGGAGCTGCGCAAGAATGATCCCGAGGGCTATCGCAAGCTGGCGCTCGAATCCCTGGCCAAGCAGACGGAAGGAATGCTCGCGCTCGAAAAGATGGGCGCGCTGAAGCTTGGCTTCGGCAGCGATACGTTCGCGCTCAGGGGTGGAGAAAGCGGCGAGGGACACTGCGCTGTCCTCTGGGCTGCGCTCTCGGGCGAGCCTGCCGATATTCATCGCGCCGACGATCTGCTGCTTGAAATGTTCGCGCAGGACGAAATTCTTTGCCGCTGGATTCGGCTCTCGCGGAAGCGCGTGCGGTTTTTGGGATTGCCGACGCGCGTTTGCCAGCTCGACCGCGACGAGCGCGGCCGATTCGGCCTGGCGCTGAACGAGCTTGTGGCGCGCGGCGAATTGAAAGCGCCAGTGGCAATCACGCGCTTGCGCCTCGATGGCGGCTCTCCCGCGCCATCCCTTCGCGGAAGGCAGGAATTGCGCAACGGCCTCGACGCCGTCGCCGACGGTACAAAGGAAATGGCGGCGCGCATCGAGCGTGTGGTTGCAAACGACACAGGCATGGGCATTGTGCAATTTGCCGGGGCGGACGATTTCGACGCTGCCGGGTTCGCGCGCGAATCCGGAATGAACATTACGACATCCTAATTGCGGGGAGGAATCCATGATCGTCATCACAGGCGCAACGGGAAACACGGGAAAGCCGGCGGCGGAAGCGCTGCTCGCGAAGGGCGAAAAGGTGCGTGCCATCGGGCGGCGCGCGATTCATCTCGATCCACTCACTCAGAAGGGCGCGGAGCCATTTTTCGGCAACGTGGAAGATACCGCGTCGATGACCAAGGCGTTCGAAGGGGCCACGGTGGTTTATCTCGCAATTCCGGGTGCGCTGCAGCGGGAAGATTTTCGCGCGTACGAGGAAGGCGTCTCGGATGCATACGCGGCTGCAATCACCAACGCGCGCGTTCCCTATGCCGTCACACTCAGCAGCGTCGGCGCGCAACATGCGAAGGGGACCGGCCCGATCCTCGGGCTGCACAACATGGAGCAGAAGCTCAACCGGATTCCCGGCTTGCATGTGCTGCACTTGCGCCCGGCGCAGTTCATGGAAAACCTGCATATGAATATCGGGGCGGTGCGAAGCATGGGCGTGCTGCCCGGCCCGGCGCCGGAGGGCGTGCCGATGCCATGGATTGCCGCAAGGGACATCGGAAATTATGCCGCCGAGCGCCTGGCCGCGAGAAACTTTTCCGGCAGCTCGACGCAGGAATTGCTGGGTCCGCGCGAATACACTGCGAAGGAAGTTGCCACGATAGTTGGCAAGGCAATCGGCAAGCCGGATCTCGAATACATGCAGGCGCCGCTCGCCGCGATCGAGTCCGCGCTCGTCGCAACGGGCATGCCGAAAAGCTCCGCCGTGCTGCTGATTGAAATGATGGAGGGCGGCGGTAAGGGCCTGCTCAATCCGCAGGAGCCGCGGTCGGCGAAGAACACCACGCCGACGACGCTCGAATGGTTTGCGAGCGAGGTTTTCGCGCCCGCGTTTTCCCGCAAGACCGCCGGCGCCTAAGACAAACGATATGAACAGGCTCGTGGAGTGTGTGCCCAATTTTTCCGAGGGGCGCGATCGTTCGGTTGTGGATGCGATTGTGGCCGCGATGCGCGAGGTTCCGGGCGCGCATCTGCTGGGCTGCGAAAGCGACGCGGACCACAACCGCACGGTGGTCACGCTCGCGGGCGCTCCGGAAGCCGTGGCCGAGGCAGCGGTGCGCGGCGCCGGGAAGGCCGCCGAGTTGATTGACCTCACGCGGCACACGGGCGCGCATCCGCGCATCGGCTCGGCGGACGTGGTGCCGTTCGTCCCGCTCGCGGGCGCCACGATGGAGGATTGCATTGCCCTCGCGAAGCAGGCCGGGCGCGAAATCTGGGAGCGATATCGCGTGCCCGTCTATTTCTATGAAGCGGCCGCCCTGCGGCCCGAGCGCGCCAACCTGGAAAATATTCGCACAGGGCAATTCGAGCGCCTGCGCGAAGAATCGCTCCGCGATTCCAGTCGCGCGCCAGATATCGGCGAGCCGGGGCTGCATTCCACAGCGGGGGCAACCGCGGTGGGCGCGAGAAAATTTCTGATTGCCTGCAACATCAATCTTGGCACGCCCGACGTGGAGAGCGCGAAGAGCATCGCCCGGGCGGTCCGCACGTCGAGCGGCGGCTTGCCCTGCGTGAAAGCCATGGGCGTGTATCTGCCGGCACGCAACCTTGCGCAGGTTTCCATGAATCTAACCGATTTTGAGCGCACGCCCATCGCCATCGTGTACGAAAGGGTGAAGCGCGAGGCCGCGCGGCTGGGGAGTTCAATCGCCGAGGCGGAAATCGTCGGGCTTATCCCCAGGCGCGCGGTGGAAGAAGCCGCGGCGCTTGGCCTGAATCTGAGCGAGACATTCGAAAACTTCTCTCCCGCAAAGGTGTTAGAGGATAGGTTGGAGGCGCTCGCCGGCGGCCATGGGGCCGATGCACCAAAAAGCACGCAAGGCGCCGGCAGATGACCAGATGATGGGCGACACCTGTATAATGAACCGTATGTTAACAGGAAGGATAAACGGATGAGACAGCGCATGCGTCGCTCGATGGCCATCGCCGCCGCCGCGGGATTATTGTTCGCGGCATGGGCCGTGGTCCCGCGGACAGCCTCCGCCGGAACTCTCAACACGGACATCATCGGGATGTTCCCGAAAGAAACCGGGTCATTTGCCTATGCCGATTTGAAATCGGGGCGGCAGTATCCATGGTTTCAGCAGCTTCTCGATCAGCTTGTGCCCGGCCGATTCCGCGATTTCGAGAAGAACTTGGCGTCCGCCGGCGTGGACCCGAATTCGCAAGTGGATGAGATTGCCTGGGCCCAGTTTGCCGCTTCAAAGGGTGGCGGCGGAGACGTCGCCTGCGTGGCGCTGGGATCATTCAATCCTTCGGCGGCCGAAGACCGCTTCAAGCAGCAGAAAATGGTCAAGATTGACGTTCACGGCTTTCATCTTTACGCCATCGGCGGCGATATTCTGCTCACGTTCGTTGACGTCAACACGGCGGTCTTTGGGAGCCGCGCGGCCCTCGAAAAGATGATTGACGTGCGGACGGGCGTTGCGGCGAGCCTGCTGACGGACGACACGATCTTCCCGCTCATCCATGAAGCGAATGGCAATGGACTGATTTGGGCCGTGCTCGACCAGAAAGATACGCATGCGACCATGCAGCAACTGCTTCCGCAGGCCAGCCAGTTTCCGCAGGCCATCGCGATTGTGAACCGCGTGAAAGCCATGACCATCACCGTCACCGCGGACAAGAATCTGGACGTGAAATTCCAGGTCGTGTGCGGTTCCACCGACGATGCCAATCTAATGGGCGCGGCCGTGCCGGCCATCATCCTGATGCGCCGCTATCAAGCCTCACAGGGAAATCCGGACTTGGCCAGTGCACTCGATCGAGCCACCGTGAAGCCCACCGGCGACCGCCTGAATTTGGACATCCCCGTGAGCCAGGAACAGCTGGTCACGCTTATCCACGACCGCACATTTGCCGTGCCGATGTAAAACAGAAGCTGGAAAATTCCGGAAGGAATCGCGCCGGAGGCTAGTCTCTCGTCCTGGCTTTCACTTCTCCACAAGACTGGGTAAGCGTTACGCGGCAGCGGCCGTTGTGTGTTTCGTACTGCGCGCCAGCCGCGTGCGGCGAAGGCAATGCTGTGGGGGCCGATTCGTCTGCGGCGCACTGGCACGGCGTGTTCCGCGCGCCAGCCGGCGCTCGGCCGGCGTATTCGATGGTCGCTTCCACGCGTCCCGGAAAATGCTCGATGGCGATATGAAGCGCTGAATCGCGCGAGCCTTTGTGCTCGATGAGCGCGAACGCGTCGCGGCAGCACTCCATGACGGCGGCCGCGAAATTCTCCTGGTCCCCCTCGGCGAGTCCCGCGCGGCAGGCGCCCGCGGAAACCATCGCGCCGAACCCGGCCATCAGGCGGGGATCGCTATCGAGCGTACATTCCGTGCGTCGAGTGTCAGTGGGCATCGGTCTCGGCGACTCGCACGTCGCAGGCCTCCCGGCAATCGGGGCAATAGTACAATCCATCCACGCACAACCGAACGTTGTATTGCGACTGGCAGAAGCAGCAGTATTTCTCGCAGGTGCATTGCAATTCGGGCTTCTCGCATTGCAAGCAGACGGTGGTCACGATGGCTGTCCTTCCGCCGGGAACTCGGCTCGCCTTCATCCCATGGTAGGACACGCGCCGCCGTGCGGCAAGCGGGACGCAACGTCTGTTTCTTGACACCCAAAAACACGCGTGCTAGTTTCGTTTTCTCGACCGAACGCCGAGAAATTTTTGTGACCACACCGGCCACCGCTGAAATCCGCAAAACCGCACTGAACGCAATCCACCGCAGCTTGGGCGCCAAGATGGTCAACTTCTGCGGATGGGACATGCCGCTCGAATATTCCGGCATTCTCGCGGAGCACCTGGCCACGCGCGCGCGCGCGGGCCTCTTCGACGTGAGCCACATGGGCGAAATCGAAATTCGCGGGCCGCACGCGCTCGATCTGGTCCAGTGGGTCACCTGCAACGACGCCGCGAAATTGGCGCCGGGCCAGGCGCACTATTCCGGCCTGATGACCGAGAGCGGCACGTTCGTGGACGACCTGCTGGTGCACACAATTTCGGACGAGCGCTACCTGCTGTGCGTCAACGCCGGAAATCAGGACCGTGACTTCGCGCACATCGCCCGGCACAACCGCTTCGGCGCGGAAATCGAAAACGCCGGCGCGCGCTATTCGCAGCTCGCGCTGCAAGGCCCGCGCGCGCTGCAGATTCTCGAGCGGCTTGCGCCCGAGGCGCCCATTGCGCCCGGCGCGCTGCGCTATTACCATTTCACCTTCGGCAGAGTGAGCGGCGCCGAATGCTTGATCGCGCGAACCGGCTATACGGGCGAGGACGGCTTCGAACTCTATTTCGATCCCGAGTATTCCGAAAAGCTGTGGAACGATCTGCTGCGCGCGGGAGAGCCCATGGGCATGATTCCCTGCGGCCTGGGCGCGCGCAACACGCTGCGTCTCGAAGCCGGCATGTGCCTCTATGGACATGAGCTCGACGAAACGACCACACCCTGGGAAGCGGGACTTGCCTGGATCTGCAAGCTCGAAAAGGGCCCGTTCCTGGGAAGCGACGCGCTCGCACGGCAAAAAGAACAGGGCGTCGAGCGCAAACTCGCCGGATTTGAAATGCTCGACCGGCGAATCGCCCGCGACGGTTACACTGTTTCCGTCGCCGGATGCGAAGCGGGCCGTGTAACCAGCGGTGGCCCCGCGCCCTTTCTGAAAAAGAATATCGGCATGGCGTACGTCCCGCCGGTATCGAGCGCGCTCGGGACGCAGATGGAGATCGGCATTCGCGGCGAGCCGGTGCCGGCGCGCGTCGTGCCGCTGCCGTTTTACAAGCGGCCTCGATAGATCGAGAATCGAAAAATCCTGAAGGGAGCGGCCATGTATCCAACCAACTACCGTTACACGAAAGAGCATGAGTGGCTCAATGTGGAGGGCTCGCAGGCGACGCTGGGCATCACCGATTACGCGCAGCAGGAGCTTGGCGACGTGGTTTTTGTCCAGTTGCCCAAGGTGGGCGCGCAGGTCAAGGCCGCGCAATCCTTCGGCTCGATTGAATCCGTGAAGGCCGTGAGCGATCTCTTCAGCCCCGTCTCCGGCGAAATCACGGAGATCAATTCCACGCTCGCGGACGCCCCCGAAAAAATCAACCAGGACCCGCACGGCGCGGCTTGGCTCGTGAAGATTCGCCTGGCCGATCCCAAGGAAGCCGCCGGCCTGATGGACGCCGCCGCGTACCAGGTTTACATCGCCGCGCAAGCGAAGGAACACTCGGCCTGATGCGCTATCTCCCCAAAAGCCCCTCCGAGCGCCAGGAAATGCTTGCGGCCATCGGAGCCGGGTCGGCCGAGGAACTTTTCGAGTGCATCCCGGAAAAATTCCGCTTGCGCCAGCCGCTTCCCTTGCCCGGGCCGCTATCCGAAGCGGAGATCATTCAGTATTTTCAGGCGCGCGCGGCGGAAAATGCGAGAGGCTTCACGTCGTTTTTGGGCGCGGGCGTCTATCAACATCTGCGATCCGTGGTGGCCGACGCGCTCATCCAGCGCGGCGAATTTCTTACGTCCTACACGCCCTATCAGGCTGAGATTTCCCAGGGCACGCTTCAGGCCATTTTCGAATTTCAGACGTTGATGTGCCAGCTCACGGGGCAGGAAGTGGCCAACGCCTCGATGTACGACGGCTCAACCGCGCTCACCGAAGCCGTGCTGATGGCCGAGCGGCTCACGGGGCGGCGGCGCGTGGTGCTGGCGCGCTCGGTGCATCCCGAATACCGCCAGGTGCTCGCAACCTACGGCAAAAATCTTGGACTCGAGATCGAGGAGATTGGATTCGCTGGCACGGGCCAACTGGACCGCGCCGCGCTGACAAAAGAAAAGCTCGCGGACGCGGCGGCGCTGGTGGTGCAATCGCCGAACTTTTTCGGCGTGCTCGAGGATTTGCCGGCGCTGGCTGACGTGGCGCACGGCTCGGGCGCGCTGCTCGTCACCGGCATTGCTGAAGCGATGTCGCTTGGAATCGTGCGTCCGCCCGCCGAGGCGGATATTGTGGCCATGGAAGGGCAATCGTTCGGCATCGCGCCAAGCTACGGCGGGCCGTTCCTGGGCGTCATCGCCACGCGCGAAAAATTCGTGCGCCAGATGCCGGGGCGCCTTGCGGGGCAAACCACGGACGCTGATGGGCGACGCGGATTCGTCCTCACGCTCGCCACGCGCGAACAGCACATTCGCCGCGAGAAGGCCACGTCCAATATTTGCACCAATGAAGCGCTTTATGCGCTGGCCGCCACGATTCATCTGTGCCTCGCCGGAAAAGAAGGCTTGCGCGAGGCGGCGTTGCAGAATCTGGCCAAGGCGCGCTTCGCGCAGGCGGAGCTCGAAAAAATTCCCGGCGTGCGCCGCGTCTTTTCCGGGCCGGTGTTCAATGAGTTTGCGCTGGAGTTCCCGCGCTCCGTGAAGCTGATTAACGCCGCGCTGCTCGGCGAAAAAATCGTGGGGCCGTTCGCGCTAGGAACCCATTATCCCGAGCTCACGAAACGCGGGCTCGTGTGCGTGACGGAAACGATGCCGCGCGCCGAAATCGAGCGCTTGGCCGCGGCCATTCGCCGCATTCTCGAAACTCCACTCTAAGGAGCCGATGGCTTTGAACTCGAAGTCCACGGAAACCGAATCGTCCGCCACGGCGGACACGCCCGCAGGCACGATTCGCGGCGCGGGGCGGCACGTCACGCTTGACGAAGGCCTGATCTTCGAAAAATCAGCGCCCGGAAAGCGCGGCATGGAAATTCCTCCGCTCGACGTGCCCGCCGTGGATCCCGTCGCTGCGCTCGGCCGCGAATTTGCCCGTGGCCCGATCGAGGGCTTGCCTGAGGTGAGCGAAATCGAGGTGGTCCGCCATTTCACGCGCCTCTCCTCGTGGAATTACGCGATTGACCTGGGAATGTATCCGCTGGGCTCCTGCACGATGAAGTACAACCCGCGCGTCAATGAGCACGTCGCGCGGCTCGACGGCTTGGCGAGCGAGCACCCGCTGCAGCCGGCCGAAGTGGCGCAGGGCTGCCTGAAAATTCTCCACGACCTTCAAAAATGTCTGCTGACCATCACGGGCATGGACGCGGCCACGCTCGAGCCCGCCGCCGGCGCGCAGGGCGAACTGGCCGGACTGCTGATGATTCGCGCCTATCTCGCCAGCCGCGGCAACGCGCGCAAGAAAGTGCTGATTCCGGATTCCGCGCACGGCACGAATCCTGCCTCGGTGGTGATCGCGGGCTACGAAGTCCAAAATATTCGCTCGAACGCACGCGGCCAGATTGATACGGATCATCTGCGCGAATTCGCCACAGAAGATGTCGCCGCGCTCATGGTCACCAACCCCAGCACGCTCGGCATCTTCGAGGAGCGCATCGCGGAAATCGCCGCCATCCTCCACGAGCGCGGCGCGCTCCTCTATATGGATGGCGCCAATATGAACGCGCTCGCAGGCGTCACACGCCCCGGTGATTTCGGCGTGGACGTGCTGCACCTGAATCTCCACAAAACTTTCTCGACGCCCCACGGCGGCGGCGGTCCGGGTGCCGGGCCCGTGCTGGTGAAGAAAATTCTCGAACCATTTCTGCCTGTGCCGGTGGTAGTGCAAAAAGAAGACGGCAGGTACGCGCTGGACCACAACAGGCCGAAGTCGGTCGGACGCGTGCGCGCCTATTGCGGCAATTTCGGCGTGCTGCTTCGCGCGCTCGCCTACACGCTGGCCTACGGCCCCGGCATCCGTCAGGCCACTGAAGACGCGGTGGTCAACGCCAATTACATTCGCAAAAATCTCGAGGCCCATTTCGATTTGCCCTACGATTTGCCGTCCCTGCACGAAGTGGTTTTCAGCGACGCGCGGCAGCGGCAGCACGGCGTGAACACCATGGACATCGCCAAGCGCCTGATTGACTACGGCTTTCATCCCTACACTACAGCCTTTCCGCTGATTGTTCCCGGCGCCATGATGATCGAGCCCACCGAATCGGAATCGAAGGAGGAATGTGACCGGTTTATCCAAGCCATGCGCTCGATTGCCGCGGAAGCCGAAGCGAATCCCGAAATCGTGAAGACCGCGCCGCATTCCACGCGCGTCGGCCGCCTCGACGAAGTCGCCGCCGCCCGCAAGCCCGTCCTGCGCTGGAAGCCGTAGTGGTTGAGATTTAAATGTGGCGCCGCGGACTTTAGCGCGGCATCTTCCCTGCTAGGGAACGTGGGGAAATTCCTATGATTTTTCGTTCTTGGCTTTTTCCGTGGGGAGCGCGCGGTGCGAGAGCGCGGACGACGCCTTCGGCTCGCTGCCAGCGGCTTCGGCGGACGCCGTCGCGGGCGCCGGGAAGGTAAGCTCGCGGCCATCGGAGATGGCGGCAGCCGCGGCGGCCATAGGTTCCGGCGCGGGCGCGGCCATGGGCACGAGCGCGCCCTCCGCTTCCTTCAGGAACACGAGTGTATTCTCGCCGCCGATCCAATCAATCGAGATCACGTCGCCCAGGCGCACCTGTTCGGTGGCCAGCAGGCTCGCCAGCGGATACACCACGTGGCGTTCGATAGCGCGCTTCAGATGGCGCGCACCGTATTTCAAGTCCGTGCCTTCGCGCAGCAGGAAATCGCGCGCGGTCTGCGTGACGCGGAACAGGAACCGTCCCTTGGCCGTCTCTAGCACGCGCTGCTGCACCATGCCCAGCTCGATTTCCAGAATCTGCTCGAGCTGCTCGGAGCGCAGCGGATGGAACACCACCACCTTGTCGATGCGGTTCATGAACTCCGGCGCGAATTTCCGCTTGGCTGCTTCCGCCGCCGTCCGCTCGACCTTCTGGTCCAGCCCCGTTTGCGATTCCGGGCGCACGTGCGGCGCGAATCCCATTCCGCCGGTCATCAGCTCCGTGATTTCCCCGCCGCCCAGGTTCGAGGTCATGAAAATCATGCATTGCGACAGATCCACGCGGCGGTTATCGCCCAGCGTGAGCGTGGCCTTGTCCAGAATACCCAGCAGCAATTGCCACAGCGCGTCCGAGGCTTTCTCGATTTCGTCGAACAGCAGAAAACTGATTTTCAGCTTGTCCGTATGATATTGCGCGAGCGCTTCCTGCGTGATCAGCGGATGCGTCTCACGATGACCCAGATAGCCCGGAGGCGAGCCGATCAGCTTGGCAATTTCGTGCGAATGTTGAAATTCGGCGCAGTCCACTTTGATTACCGCGCGCGGATCGCCATAGAGCACTTCCGTGGTCGCTTCCACGACGCGCGTTTTCCCCGCGCCCGTCGGCCCGAGAAACAGCAAATTCCCCACGGGGCGCCCCGGCGGATTCAGACCGGCGCGAAACACCTGGTACAGGTCCACCACGGCCTGCACGGCTTCGTCCTGCCCCACGATCTTCCGGCGCAGTCCCGCCTCGAAATCGCGCGACTCCACGCTGCGCAGGCTTGGATCGAGTTGGTATCCTTGGGCTCCCATCGCCTTGTTCCCCCCTACCGGAACACCTTTCCTCTTTCGAGATTGACCGGCTCCGACCTCTCGAATTGGTCGAGCTTAATATCGAGCGTCGAACGCAGCAACCGCAATTGCGTGACCAATTCCCGGCTCGAATTGGCGCGGTCCGCAAGCAGCAGCAGCGGCGGCGACAACCCGGCCAAGTCCATGTGAAGATTCCGCAACGCGTGCATCATGTTCTGCACGTACGGCGAGCGGATATCGAACAGTTCCACGCGGCTGTTCACCTGCTCCCGCAATTCCGACCAGTTCAGATCGAGCAGCGGGTGGTTCCGTGAAACCTTGCGCACCACGTCGTCCGTGATGCGAGGCCGCTCCCCAAGACGCGCCAGATGAAGTTGCTGCACTTTCCCCTGCCTGCGCACGTTGTGCACCAGGTAATAGGACTTGCCTTTGCGCCGAACGAAAGCCACGGCGGTCTCCTTTTCGCGCTCTGGGCATCGTGTTCATTCAACTGTCGCGTAGTGTAGGGCGCTTCCACTACACCGTCAATGGTACGATGCTGCCAGTGACACATGGTTGCATCGTATTAGTTATTATTCTTGAGGGTGCGACGCTGGAGCGCACTCAATTCAAAACACAGGCATTTGGGCGCGGCGCTGGCGTCGATTGCAAACGAAAACTATCGTACTAATTGGGATGCTGAATTAGCGCGTGACGTGGCTTAGAGAGGGGTTGAAAACATGTCCTGGGAACCCGTTTACCGCCTGGTGAAAAAGATCCCGCGCGGGCGCGTGGCAACCTACGGGCAGCTCGCGAAAATGCTCCGCCTCGCCGGCGGCGCGCGCGCCGTCGGTTATGCGCTCGCGGCGTCTCCCGCAGGCCGGGGCATTCCCTGGCATCGCGTCCTCGGAGCCGGAGGGCGCATCCGGGTGCCCGAACCGCATGCGGCGTTGCAGCGGCGACTGCTCGAAGCCGAAGGCGTCGCCGTCGAAAGCGGCAGGGTGGACCTCGAACGCTACGGTTGGACACCGCTGGGGAAGAAGCGCCCGCGCACCGGCAAGCGCAGGAAGAGCGCCGGGCGTTGAAGTGATTGCGGCGCATATCGCGCCTCGAATTGCGCGGTGAACCCGAACCGTCGTGTAAATCATCTACCTGTTGTTAGCTGCCTGTTTGGCCTAATTGGAGGGGTGAATGTCCTCAAGATTTTCGGGCAGATCGGTATTGGTTGCCGGAGGAACCGGCGGATTGGGACGTGCCGTGAGCCACGCGTTCCTCGATGAAGGCGCCAAGGTCGCTGTCACCTATCGAGAGCAGCAGGAATTTGACGCGCTGAAAACCGCGGCTGGGCCGAACGCTTCCTCACTCGAAGGTCATCGCGTGGACGTGACGGACGAAAGCGCGGTGAGCCAGCTCATCGCCAAAACCCTGACGCGATATGGCGCTCTCGACGCCCTGGTGAATGCCGTTGGCGCATACGCGGGCGGAGTGAAGCTCTGGCAGCTCGACACGAAAACCTTCGACCAGATGGTCGCGCTGAATTTGCGCTCGGGCTTTCTGCTGGCGCGGGCCGTGGCACTTGCCATGCTCAAGCAGGGGCGCGGCGCCATCGTAAACGTGGCGTCCCAGGCAGCGGTGAATCACGCCGGCGGTGCCGCCGCCTACGCCGCTTCCAAGGCGGGCGCGGTCGCCATGATAGATTCCCTGGCCGAAGACCTGAAGGGCACCGGCGTGCGCGCCAACTCCGTTCTTCCCAGCATCATTGACACGGATGCGAATCGCAAAGCCATGCCCGACGCGGATTTTGCGAAGTGGCCGAAGCCGGAGGACATCGCGCGCGTGATCCTTTTCTTGTGCAGCGACGACGCCAAATTGATTCACGGCGCGTCCGTACCGGTCTATGGCAATAGCTGACAGTCGCGGAAGGCTGCGCTAAACGATCCGAACCACGGAAACGCCGGCGTAGGGCGGCGTCTCATTGAAACTCCCCACCAAAATTACTGGCTGAAATCCAAATCGAGGAGATAGACCATGGCGAAAATGAAAGCGGTGCAAGTACCCAAGCCGGGAGCGGATTTCGAAATCGTAGAGCGCGAAATCCCGCAGCCCGGCCCGGGACAAGTAAGGATCCGTGTGCTGGCCTGCGGAGTGTGCCACAGCGACTTCGTCACGAAGGACGGAGCTTTTCCCGGCATCAACTACCCGCGTGTTCCGGGACACGAAGTCGCCGGCGTGATTGACGAAGTAGGCGCGGGCGTAACGCAATGGAAAAAAGGCCAGCGCGTCGGCGTCGGCTGGCATGGCGGGCAGGACGGCACGTGCCTTGCGTGCCGACGCGGTGATTTTGCGAACTGCGCCAACGTGAAGATTTGTGGAGTCAGTTACGACGGCGGCTACGCGGAATTCATGGTCGCTCCCGTCGAGGCCGTCGCGCAGATGCCGGAATCGCTGGACGTCACGGAGGCCGCGCCGCTCATGTGCGCCGGCATCACGACCTTCAACGCCCTGCGCCATAGCGGCGCCGTTCCCAGCGACCTCGTCGCCGTCCAGGGAATTGGCGGCCTGGGCCATCTCGGAATCCAGTTCGCCCAGAAGTTCGGCTATCGCGTGGCGGCGATCGGACGCGGCCCGGAGAATGCGTCCCTCGCGAAAAAACTGGGAGCGAGCGTATACATAGATAGCGCCGCAACCGACGTCGCGGCCGAGCTGCAGAAGCTCGGCGGCGCAAGCGTGATCCTTGCCACTGCTCCCAGCGCTAAAGCCATGTCGACCCTCGTCGGCGGCCTGGGAAACAACGGCACGTTGATGATCGTGGGAGCGCCGCCCGAACCGATGGAAGTGCAGCCCATTCAATTGATCTTCGGCAGGAAGCGCATCCAAGGCTGGTCGGCTGGAATACCCACGGACTCGGAGGACACGCTCCGCTTCGCGGAATTGACCGGCGTACGCCCTATGATCGAAAAATATCCGCTGGCGAAGGCTGCCGAGGCCTACGCGCGCATGATGAGCGGCCGCGCCGAATTCCGCGTCGTCCTCACCATGTGAGCCTTTGCTGGAACGGGCACGCCCCCGCCATCCGGCGCTATGCAACAGCCGCCAAAAGCGGTATTATGCTGTTTATGCCGGGGAAAAAGACAAAGGTCGACGCGGCCGCTGAAAAAATAGCGGACCTTCTGATTGAGCACATGGAAGCAACCATGACGCCCGCCCAGGCCAGGGCGATGCGTAGGGAGCTTCACGGACTGGCGGTGAAATCTAGCCGAACCTCCCGGCGCGGAAAGACTTCACGATCTCGGAAAAGCGCGGGTCCTCGTCCTTTATCCCGTGCTTCCGCAAGAACGTCATAAGTTCCCCTCTCATCGCAAGTCTTCATGATCTTTCTTAACTCGCGCAACATCGCGTTTCTTTCTGCGTAAGTATGTTTGTATTTGTCCGGCATGAGCTCTGTTCGTGTGCGGGTTTGCCCCGCGCTCGCATCTTGTTTTGGCCTCTAGGAAGCCGGGAGCGCGTATAGCCACACTTGGTTATCAGTCAGCGATTGCGCTAGCGCCCAATGGCCGGAAGCGCTCAATCTAAACTTCCATCGAACTCCCGCATCCGGACCTTTGCCTCCCAGGTCCGGAGAGACGTAAATTAGCCGGCGCGTGGCCAAGTCCCAGACGGCAAACCTCTCATCAAGGACCTCGAGGATGTCTTCGAACTCAAACCGCATTTCTTCTCGTCCTACGTAGCCTAGCAGGGTCTGCCTGTTCGCCGAGACGGCAAGGTTGTACCTAACACCAGAGCCCGCAAAACCAATATCGCCCAGTTTCTTCCCACTTGCGGCATCGAAGAAGGGAAGAAGCGGCTTTCTATTGCCGAAATAACCCGCGCAACTGCCATTCGCTACGTACAATGTATCGTCCATTCCGAAGGCAAGGTCTCCGACAAGATTCGGCAAGCGTATTTTCGTAGTTTGCTGGGAGGTGGAAATATCAAACAGGTAGACGGTGCCCCCGCCAGGATCGCAAGGATTTCGATCTGATGCTGCTGCCGCCAGAACCCTACCGTCCTTACGCCATGCCAGGCCATCGCCTCCCACAAGGTACCCCGTCGCTATCTCCCATTCGTTAGTCTGAACGCCCGAATCGAGGTCGTACACGCGAACGAATCCACCTAATTCCTGAACTGGATTGAAGAAAGCGTGTCTGTCGTAGTCGCCCCGATAGATGCGTACGGCCAGCAAATGCCGTAGTGGGGAGACCGCAAAGCCGGTGACCCCGGCCTGCCAGTTCACCGGAATGGAGGAGCTACCCACATGAATTTCGTTAATGTGTAATGGAATCTGGATTGTCCTGAGTGCATTTAGCGTATCTGAACTGAACACACGAACGAGGACTCCTAGCCCGGTGCTCGCGACGACTAGCTTCCCATCAGCGCTGTATCGAACATCACCCGCCTGGCAAGACGCCGCCGGCACCTCACCTTCGGTTAAGGGTTCGCGTAATAGCCGCTTCGAACTGCGAATGTCCCACGTTTCTATGTAGTTCAAGTAACGAAGCTCCGAGCCTGCGGCTACGACGGGTATGCAGGTCGTCGCCGCCAGCACATCGTCGGAAGGTGATAGATCGGCACCCCCAACACCAGGAATCTTGAGGATTAGCGGCGGCGCGTTATGAGTGGAACCGTCCTGGCCATCCAAAGATGCGCCGCCAACGCAACCAACCGAAACAATCAGGACAGTTAGGCTGACGATGCGCTTGATCACGCGGCAGTTTGGACGCACCTTTCGAATTGCAACGCCCCTTTCTAATTTGCCAGTCCTCGCGGAGATTCTTGCAGTTCCCAAACGAAATTTCCGAGCCAGCTCTCTTTCTAGCACATCGTATGCCTGCTCTCGCCCCGGACACAAAGGATTTTCCCCTGGAGTAAGTTCAAGAGAAACCGCGGGTTTCCGAGCGCCAGGTCTTGATAAACGCATTCATCAGAAATTGACCCACTGCCGCAACGCCGCGTCGATTCGCGCTCCATCGCGTTGTGATATAGAATTCTCGTCCCTGTATCCGAGGGACAGGATTCCGTGGCCGAGCCTATCATTCAAGCCGAGAACCTCTACAAGAGTTACGGCGTGGTCGAAGCCCTGCGCGGCGTAAGTTTTTCAGTCGAGGAAGGCGAAGTCTTCGGCCTGCTCGGGCCCAACGGCGCGGGCAAAACCACGGCGGTCGAAATCCTCGAGGGCATGCGCACTCCCGACCGAGGCTCGGCGCGCGTTTGCGGCCTCGACCCGCAGCGCTCGGGCGAGCGCTTCAAGGACAATATCGGCGCGGTCCTGCAATCCACTTCCCTGCCGGACAAGCTGCGCGTGAAGGAAGCCCTCGAACTGTTCGCCCAGTTTTATCCCCGGCGCGCCAACACCGACGAATTGCTGCGCCGCTTCCAGCTCGAGGAAAAGCGCAACGCGTTCTACAGCCAGCTTTCCGGCGGCCAAAAGCAGCGGCTGGCGCTGGCCATGGCGCTCGTCAACGATCCGCAGGTGGTCTTCCTCGACGAACCCACCGCCGGCCTCGACCCGCAGGTGCGCCGCGAAATCTACGACATCATCGAGGAGCTCCGCCGCGGCAAGCGCACGCTCCTGCTGACCACGCACTATATCGAGGAGGCCGAGCGGCTGTGCGATCGTGTCGCCATCGTGGATCACGGCCGCGTAATCGCTATGGGCACGCCGCGCGAATTAAAACACGCCTCGGCGGGAACCACGCGCATCGAGGTGCGGCTTGCGCGTCCTCCGGCGGACGCCTCGCTCGCGCGCCTTGAGGGCGTTTCGGACTGCCGCGAATTCGACGGCGTCTACGTGCTGCATTCGTCGCGCCCGCCGCGGACCATCGTCGCGCTCGTCAAGCAGCTCGAAGCCGAAAATAACGAATTGCAAAGCCTGGAAATGTTTTCGCCGTCGCTCGAAGACGCCTTCATCGAGCTCACCGGCCGCCGTCTGCGGGAATAGGATAGGAGCACGCTCTTGCGCCACACCTGGACGCTCGCGAAAATCCGCATACGCCTCGCCATGCGGAACCGCACGTTCTTCTTCTTCACGCTGGCGATGCCGCTGGCGTTTCTATTCTTCTTCGTGTTCCTCTTCGGGAAGGGCCAGCCGGGCATGATTGCTTACGTCCTTGGATCCGTGCTGTCGCTGACTGTGATGGGCAGCTTCTGGGGCTTGAGCGTGCAGCTCGTCACTTTCCGCGAGCAGGGCATTCTCCGCCGCTTCCGGCTGGCGCCCGTCGGCGCCGGCGCGATGCTGGCTTCGGGCATTCTTACGAATTACATTCTCGCGCTGCCCACGGTTGCGATCGAAATTCTTCTCTGCCGTTGGGCGTTTCACATGCAAACGTGGGGAAACGTTTGGGCGATTCTCCTGCTCGTATCGATCGGGTCGGCGGCGTTCTCGGCTTTCGGGCTAATCGTGGCGAGCGTGACGAACACCATGCAGGAAACGCAGATCATCAACCAACTTATCTGGATGTGCTTCCTTCTCCTTTCCGGTGCAACCATTCCCTTGGCAGGGTTCTCGCACTGGATTCAGCGCGCTTCGCTTTTCCTGCCGGCGACGTATCTCGCTGCGGGCCTCCAAGGCGCTACCACGCGCACGGCAACGCTGGGTGAAATCGCCACAGACGTAGTGGCCTTGACCATTGGGTTTCTAGTAGCGTTCGAAATCTCGCGCCAGCTTTTCCGCTGGGAGCCGGAAGCCAAAGTTCCGGGCCGCGCCAAACTTTGGGTCCTCGCAGCCTTGATTCCTTTTTTGGTTTTCGGTGTATGGCAGAACGTGTGGGGACATCGGCCGACGATTGTGAGCCGCTTTGATATGCTCAGCCGCGGATCGGGGCACTCGCAGGCGACGCCACCGCATTAAGACGCAACGAGCGCTCCAGGAGCGAATGTGATGAAAGCCATCCGCGTACATCAATTCGGCGAACCCTCCGTGATGCATCTCGAGGAAATTCCCAACCCGCGCCACGGCGCGGGACAGATCGTCGTTCGCATCCGCGCGGCGGGCGTGAATCCGGTGGACGCCTACATCCGCACCGGCTCCTATTCGCAAAAGCCTTCCCTTCCCTACACGCCCGGCTTCGACGGCGGCGGCACGGTCGAAACTGTGGGCCAGGGCGTGGCAGGATTTGCTGCGGGAGACCGCGTGTATCTTGCGGGCAGCATCAGCGGCACTTACGCGGAAAAGGCGCTCTGCGAGGCCTCGACCGTGTTTCCGCTCCCGCCGCACGTTTCGTTTTCGCAGGGGGCTGCCGTACACGTTCCCTACGCCACCGCGTACCATGCGCTTTTCGACCGCGCGCAGGCGCGCCCGGGCGAGACGGTGCTTGTCCACGGGGCGACCGGAGGCGTGGGCATCGCCGCCGTGCAGCTCGCGCGCGCCGCCGGTCTGCGCGTGGTGGGGACGGGCGGCTCGGCGCGCGGCATGGCGCTCGCCGCAGCCGAAGGCGCGCACGAAACGCTCGACCACTCGAGCCCCGACCACTTTGAAAAAGCCCTCGCGCTTACCGCCGGACGCGGCTACGATGTCATCATCGAAATGCTGGCCAACGTCAATCTCGGCCGCGACCTCACGATTCTGGCCCCCGGCGGGCGCGCCTGCGTTGTCGGCAACCGCGGCACCGTTGAAATCAACCCGCGCGACATCATGGGACGCAACGCCTCCATTTTGGGCATGAGCATGATGAACGCCTCGCCGCAGGATATCCGGACCATCCACGCCGCCATCACCGCAGGCCTCGAAAACAAAACTCTTCGCCCCATTGTCGGCCAGGAGATTCCGCTGGCTGAAGCGCCCCGCGCTCACACCGATTTAATGCAGTCCCAGGCATACGGCAAAATCGTCTTAATTCCCTGATCAGGAGGAAATCCATGGAACGAACAGCTTCGGCAGTCTGGAACGGCTCTCTCAAGGACGGCAAAGGCACCATCTCCACCGCAAGCGGCGTGCTTTCGAACACGCCCTATTCCTTTCGCACGCGCTTCGAGGGCGCTCCGGGCACCAATCCTGAAGAGCTCATCGGCGCGGCGCACGCCGGCTGCTTCACGATGGCCCTTTCGGCGCAGCTCGGGACCATGAACTTCACTCCCGATAGCTTGCGCACCACCGCCACCGTCACGCTCGAAAAACTCGACGCCGGCTGGACCATTTCCAAAGTCCATCTCGACGTTACCGCGCGCATTCCCGGTATCACCGCCGCGGCATTCCAGTCCGCGGCCGAGAGCGCCGAGAAAAATTGCCCCGTGTCGCGCCTCTTCAAAGCCGAAATCACCATGACGGCGAGCCTGGAGCAGGCTGCATGATTCTTCCGGCCGTCGCCGGGCTGCTCCTTGTCGGCGCCATTCTGTGGGAAGCCTTCGAGGCGATTGTCCTTCCGCGGCGCGTGAAGCGCCGTCTGCGCTTCACGGTGATGTTCTACCGCGGGTCGTGGTTCCCCTGGCGCGCCATCGCGCGGAGGATTAAAAAGAAGAGCCGCCGCGAGGCTTTCCTCGGTATCTATGGCCCGCTCTCGCTCCTCTATCTCCTCGTGTTCTGGGCCGCACTCATCGTGTTCGGCTTTGGCCTTATTTTTCTGAGCGCGACGGCGCGGGACGCCGCGCCCATGCATTTCCCCACCTGCCTCTACCTGAGCGGAACCACATTCGTCACTCTGGGGCTTGGGGACGTCGTCCCTCAATCGCCTCTCGAGCGTTTCTTGGTCGTCCTCGAATGTGGAATCGGCCTCGGCTTTTTGGCCCTGGTCCTCAGTTATCTGCCCGTGATTTATCAGGCGTTTTCGCGCCGCGAAGTGAATATCGTTCTACTCGACGCGCGCGCGGGCTCTCCGCCCACCGCCGCGGAACTTCTTCGCCGGCATTCCGGGCCAACTGGTTTAGACGCCCTCCGGCAGCTCCTCCACGACTGGGAACGCTCGGCCGCGGACATCCTCGAAAGCCACATCTCTTACCCCGCGGTCTGCTATTTCCGTTCCCAGCACGCGAATGAATCGTGGCTGGCCGCGCTCGCAGCCATTTTGGACACGTGCGCGCTGATCGTCGCCGGCGTGGACGACGCATCCTGCACACGCCAGGCCCGGCTCACCTTCGCCATGTGCCGCCACGCGATTGTGGACCTTTCGCAGGTGTTCAACGCCGCCCCCGGCCGCACCGCGCACGATCGCCTTCCCCCCGCCGACCGCGAGCGCCTGCGCGCCACGCTCACTGAAGCCGGCTTCGCGCTTCTCGATACGCCCGCGGCCCACGAGAAACTTTCGAAGATGCGCGAAATGTACGAGCCGTACTTGCAAGCCCTCGCCGGCTTCTTTTTCGTTCAGCTTCCTCCCTGGATCTTGGCCAAGGAGGTCACCGACAACTGGCGCACCAGCGCCTGGGGCCGCATCCGCGGCTTTTCCGACCCCTCCCTCCCCGAACCCCAGCTCGACGACCACGCGGATTAGCGGGCCGTGAGGCCCTTTATTTTTCGCTTTTTGTTCGATAAATGGGGCTGATTTTGTGATTTGCAAAGCCCCATGTGAAGAAACCCCTCCTTGACACTTTCGGAGGCTTGCTGCTAGGTTGCTGGCCGGATGCTGCAAAGGTCAAAAAAATACATTCTGCTTGTTCTCGCCGTTCTGGCCGCAGCGTATTTCATTTATAAGTTTCGGAACGCGATCTCGCTCCGGGGATTCCATTGGAGCATGGTGGCCGAATCGCTGCGCGAGGCGCGGATTTCGCTGCTTCTGCTGGCGCTCGCGGCCATCTACGTCTGTTACGCCATTCGCGCGGTGCGCTGGATGCGATTTTGCCGCGCGCTGGGCACGACTCACTTCGGCAACGTCTATTCCGCGACGCTTATGGGCTTCACTTGCGTGTTTCTTCTCGGCCGGCCGGCGGAGCCGATACGTCCCGTGCTCATCGCGCGCAAGGACTCGCTATCGGTGGCAAAAATGTTCGGCGTGTACGTTCTCGAGCGCATATTCGACGTGGCCGCGACGGCCGTTCTCGCGGGGTATGCCCTGCTGATGTTCGAGCGGGGAGGGATTGCCGGCGCGGCAGCGGAAAATGGCCCGCTGATGAAGGTGGCGCGGTCGGCGGGCGTCGCGCTGCTCGCCGGGCTTGTGGTGGCTGTGGCATTCCTCGTTTACTTCCGCACGCACGGCGCGGGCTGGCTCGCGCGCAAGCTCGAACATGAATCCTGGCAGCACGGCTGGCGCGAAAAAGTGGCCGTACTTCTCAAGGGCTTCAGCGAGGGTTTGCAGGGCATCCGCACGTGGAACGACCTGGCGGCGCTCATCGCCATCAGCGCGGCTCACTGGGTGCTCGTGATTTTCGTTTACGTCTGGGTGCTCGACGCGTTCGGAGGGCAACTCGCGGGCACGAGTTTTGCCGCAGCGGCTCTTGTCGCCGCTTTCACGCTGGTGGGTTCAGCGGCGCAGGCGCCGGCGATCGGCGGCGGCTCGCAGGCCGCTACTTTTCTTGTGCTCACGCTGATCTTTGGAGTAGAAAAGGAGCCGGCGGCGGTCGCGTCCATTGTGCTGTGGCTCATCTCGTTTGCCGGCTG
>Ga0210384_10000466_pt1 | contig 61945 bp, 55 predicted proteins | sample IncBWH2MmetaG_FD_160574 | JGI IMG/M metagenome (GOLD analysis project Ga0210384, IMG submission 160574) | Forest soil microbial communities from Barre Woods Harvard Forest LTER site, Petersham, Massachusetts, United States - Inc-BW-H-2-M | ecosystem: Environmental > Terrestrial > Soil >...
CGGTGGTTCGCGATATCGCTCGCAAACGCGCTCGGGTTTTGACACGCTTGCGTCGGATGGCCGAAAACGCGTACGTCGATAAGGCCTACGTTGTAGCCGACACCGGCAACGTCGAAAGCGTTGTTCGTATCTGCGGCGGCGATGCCGCTGACATTGGTGCCGTGCCCATCATTGTCTTGAACCGTGGCGCTCGGGGGCGCGCCATTGACGAAGACGTTCTGGCCGACGACTTTGGTCGCGACGTCGGCGTTCGTCAGATCCACCCCCGTGTCGATGACCGCGACCGTCACTGCCGGATTGCCCGTTGAAAGAGTCCACGCGCCGGGCATGTTGATGTCGAACATATCCCATTGCTGGTAGTTGTTCTGCATCGTCGGATCGTTCGGCACCGAGAGGGCGTACCGGTACGCATCGTGCGTCACCGACCGCACGCCCGGCAAGGCGCGCATGTCGGCCATCGCCCGATCGGAGTCGCTGCCTTGCGGTACGATGAATACTTGGAAGCCGAGTCTATTCGTCAGACCGAGCGGCGTGGCGCCGATTCTGCCGATCTGGTCTTCGATCTTCGCGGCTGCGTCTGCGCGAAATGCCGACGGAGCGAATCGCACGACGATGCGCCGCGGATCGTAGTGTGGCAACTTATCCTCAGGCAGTGCCACTCGCAGCGCCATCGGCTTGCCGTTCGGCCCGACGACTTCTCTAACGATTGATTGCGCGGTGTTGCAGGGCGGCGCAGTCGAACTCGGCAACGGCCCGGGGGTCGAGCTGCCGCCGCCGCCGCATGCCGAAAGCGCAACGCTCGCCGAAGCAAGGATCGCGGAGAAAAGAATATTGCGGGGCGAATTCATCATGCGACTCCTTGCCGTCGACGGTGCGATTCACTCCTAACGTATTCGGGCCGTCAGAAGTCTCTCATTACCTATTACCCGCGTGCCGCCGGACGAATCGCGAGCTCGCGCCAGAGCATGGTCAGAGCCGCGATCACGGCGCGCCGCTGAATGGCATCGCGCGACCCGGGCCAGTCGAGCCGCCGGACCCTGACCGACCCGCCCGGCAGCGCCATGCCGACGAATACGAGGCCGACCGGCTTTTCAGCCGTGCCGCCGCCTGGGCCGGCTACCCCGGTTGTGGACAGCGCGACGTCTGCACCCAAGGCTGCTTGCGCGCCCAGCGCCATCGCCGCCGCCACGGCTTCGCTGACGGCGCCAAAGCGCTCGATCAGATCCGGAGAGACGCCGAGCAGCGAGGTCTTCGCTTGATCGGCATATGCTATGCAGCCGCCGTGGAAATAGTCCGAGGCGCCGGGCACCGCCACGAACGCCGCGCCGAGCTGGCCGCCGGTGCACGACTCGCCGACGGCGAGCGTCAGGGCAAGGCTGCGCAGTTGATCGCCGATCACGCCTGCCAGCGAGACGTCCCCTACACCGTAGATGCAGTCGCCCAAGCGCGCGCGCACGACGGGTTCGAGCTCGTCGATCATCGCGGCCGCGCCGGCCCGCGTTTCCGCTTTCGCCGTCAGCTTGACGTCGACGAGACCTGGGTGCGCCAACATCGCGATGGTCGGGTTCTTCTGCTCGCGGAACAGATCGGCGATGCGCGCGTCCAGATCCGACTCGCCGACGCCTGCGGTTCTGAGAACGCGAGTGACGAAGGCCGCGTCCGGCTCGAACCGGCCTTCTATCCATGGGATCGCGTGATCGCGCAGCATCGGGAATAGTTCGCGCGGTGGTCCCGGCAACGCCAAAATCGCACGCCCTTCGTGTTCGATCACGAAGCCGGGTGCGGAACCGTGCGGGTTTTCAAATACAGCAGCGCCTTGCGGGAAGTGCGCTTGCACGCGGTTGTTCTCCGCCATCGGGCGGTCGAGGCGCGCGAAAAGCGCCTCGAGGTGGCGCATGCTCGGCTCGTCTACGGTGAGCGGCACGCCGACGGCAGCCGCGATCGCGCCTCGCGTCATATCGTCGACTGTGGGTCCGAGTCCGCCGGCGCAGATGACGATTTCGGCGCGCGCGAGGCCTTCGCGCACGGCCACCGCGATGCGTACTTCGTTGTCGCCGACGGACGTCTCGCGATGGACGTCGACGCCGATCTCAAAAAGCGCTCGCGCTATCTCGGCGGTGTTCGTGTCCACGAGTTGCCCGAGCAGCATCTCGGTGCCGATGGTGATTATCTCAGCGCGCGCCATGCCCGTCCTGTTTGACGCTGTTTACGCTGCTGACCTACGCGCTCTCGCCCTGCGCGAGAAGATCCGCCTCGATCTCTTTGATGACTGTTGGTTTGGCCACGGAAAGATATGCGAATCGTCCGCCGCCCACGGCGAGCAGACCCAAGAAGACATAAGGCAGAATGTTGTACGGCGCAGGCGGCACCGGGAAAAGGCTGCCGAAGATCGGCACGAGGACGGCCACGGCTGCAGCCACGGCGATCACCACTGCAGATGCGGTGAGTTCGCGCCGCTTGCGCAGATACAGCGGCGCCGCAACCGCGACGAGCAAGTACGCGAAGAGCACTGCGAGCGTGCCGATCGTCCCAAGGTAGCCGAAGATATCGAGCAGCGCGATGTGGCGAGCGAAGAGCACGAGGGGCACGATCAGCACTGCGAGCGATGAGAGGTTCACCGCGATGTGCGGCGTCGCGTGGCTTGCGTGCACTTCACCGGCGGATGCGTGGAACAGACCATGTCGTGCCATCGCGAACAGCACGCGCGATCCGGAATTGATGCACGCGAGCGCGCATGCGAAGAAACTCGTCGCCGCGCCGGCTGCGATCACGATGCCGAACGCTGGTATGCCCGCGAGCTGAGACAGGACGCTCAAGGGCGCGTTGGCCTGATCCAACGTGGTGGCTTGGCCGTGAAACGCCAGCACGAGGGTATACGAGGTGAGCACGAACAGGACGCCCACCGCGATGACCGTGCCGATCACCGCTCGCGGAATCGTGCGCAGCGGGTCCTTCGCCTCGTGGCCGAGCGCGGTCGCGCTCTCGAAGCCGACGTAACTGAAGATCGCCAGCACGAGCCCTTGGCGGAAGCTCGCCGCCGAAACGCCTTTCAGCGCCAACTGGGCCGGGTCGATGACGTGGCCGGCCTTCAGAAAGTACGCGGCCACGAGTATGAGGATGAGTGCGATCGACGCGAACTCGAGCGCGAGCATGAGCTGCGCCGAAAGCTTGATGTCGCGGTAGGCGATGAACCATGCGCCGATGCCGCCGGCGACTATCGCCGCGAACGTCAATCCTTGATCGAACTGTCCGATTCCAGCCGCTTGCGCGAGCACCGTGATGTAGTTCGCGAGCGCCGCCAAGACCGACCCGCCGATGACGAGATACGCGATGACAAGCGACCAGCCCGTGATCACGCCCCACGTCGGTCCGAGCCCTTGGGCGACGAAGGTGTAGAGCGATCCCGGAGAAGCCGAGCGGCGCGCGAACTGGTTGATGCAGAGCGTGACCAAGATCAGTGCGAGCGTCGAGAAGACGTACGCGAGCCACGTGCCGTTGCCCGTGATCGCAAACACGACGGGCACGACGAGCGCGGGGGTGGCGGTCGGCGAGATGTTTGCGACCGACTGAGCGGTGACTTCCCAAACGGAGAGGCAGTTGCGCCGCAAACCCGACTGCGCGACACCGCGGATCGCTTCGGTCGCCATGTCAGATGTTGCGCGCTTTGGTCAGTCCGAGGATCTCGTCGGCGGCCGCTTCGCCGGTCGCGACGGCGCCGTTCATAAAGCCCTGGAAGTTCACCGCCGTATGTTCGCCGCAGAAGTGGACGTTGTTCTGGCGCACGCGTTCGTAGCCAGCGAAACCTGTGCACTGGCCCACCGCCCAATACGTGTACGATCCTTTGTGCCAGCGATCACCCGTCCAATAATCCAAAAATGCCTTGCCGTTCCACGCTTTGGTGATGCCGGGATACAGCGGTTCGAGGCCGGCGAGTTGCTTGCGGGCGACGTCCGCGGAGGCCGGCGCAAACGAAACGGGACCGTGCGACGCCCCCACGACGCCGCCAGAATAGAATTCGAGGATGCCGCTCTTGCCGGCTTGCCCGCGGCTTGAATCGAGCGTCTGCTGATATCCGGTGTCCGCGTAGGTGAATCCGTTGTAGCCCATCTGCAGCCACGGCCGGCCGGTGAACTGCATGTAGATCTTCGTGTTGGTTCCGAGCGGGAGCTCGCGGATCGCGCGCATCTTCAACGCGTCAAAGCCCGCGCGGGAGAGATCCACTCGCCGCAGTGTCGTGAATGGGAGCGCCAAGATCACGTGGTCGGCGGCGACATCGACGCTTTGCATCTGCGATTCGAACGTGCAGACATACGAGCCGTCCGCGCGCTGCCGCAGCGCGACGAGTGCGCTATTCGTGTGCACCGAGCCATCCGGTAGCGCGCCGGCGAGCCGCGCTGCGATCTGATCGTTGCCGCCCTTGACGCCGTATCGCTCGTCGGTGCCGACGAGATAGAAGCCGCCTTTTGGATTGTACGACGGCATGTAGCCGAGCATGCCCACGAGTTCGAGCGACGATTGCTTATCGGCCTCCCCGCCGTTCTCGGTCGTGGCGTCGATGTCGAGCAGCCAGCCGATCTTCGATGAAGTGCCGCCGGGAACGTTCTTTTCAATCCACTCGCGCGCCGACATCAGGTCGAGTGCCTTGCCGGCCGGCGTGTACTTGTTGTAGACGCACGGGTAACCGGCGTCGGCAGCCGCTTTGATCTTCGGATAGACGTGGGCATAGTCGGCCAGCATCTCGCGGTACGTGTAACGCTCGCCGCGCACGTAGTAGAGCTCTTGCGTGCCCGCCTGTTGCGCGGCGCGCACGTCGATGAGATCCAGGCCAAGTTCGCGCGCGAGGCCGCGGATCGCAGTGTGCTCGCTCGAGATGAACTCGCCGCCGTTCTCCGCGATCTGCCCGTCGTCGAAATAGTCGCGCAGCGTCCACGTGCGCCCGCCCACTCCGCTGTTCGCTTCGTACACGGTGGCGCGGACGCCGGCTTGGTGCAAGCGATACGCGCAGGTCAGTCCGCCGAGACCGGCCCCGACGATGACGACGCGCGGCGCGGTCCCCGCGAACGCGCGGGCAGGCCGGAGAGCCGTGACGGCAAGCGCGGCGCCGGCGCCTGCGAGAAATGTTCGCCGGCTTTGGAGCGCGCGTGCCTCCATCTCCGCGATCTCATCGACCGGCAATCCGGTCGCCGCAGAACCGAGGTAGGCTGCGTGCGCGCGCCGCAGCCCGTCGGTCAAGCCGCAGCGCGCCATCAGAGTTTGAAGTTGGTCTCGAGCGTTGCCTGAAGCGGGACCTTCTGCCCTTCCGCTCCGACTTGTTGATTGTAATACCAATTGCCGTACGGGTAGCGCAGTTGGATCGGCGGATTCGCGACGAAATTGCCGGCCGGAGCGAGCAGGTTCGATGCGAGCTGCGCGTAGATGCACGTGTTCGGTGCATCCCACGGTTCGCCGCGTTGGAAGCAGTGATCCACGAGATTCGCAAGCGTCAACGTCGTCTTCACGCGCGGCGTCACGTCGTACGACAGCGCGAGATTTGCCGTGAGCCGCGACGGTTCGCGGAAGTCGCCCATGTTGTCGAACACGCCGGTGAACTTGTCAGGGATCATGAGGAAATTCGAGCAGGTCGTGGTATCCGCCGTCGTTGTGCCCGGGAGGGCAGCGTTGCACTGGCTCACCGTCGTTCCAGGCAGCACGCTTGGATCGTATCCCGGCCATACCAACGGCGATCCGTACCATGTGCCCGAGCTGAACGTGAATGTCGGCGTGGCGCTGAACTTCGCGTGCTTGTAGCCGATGACGAACGAGGCTGTGAACGGTACGTCGTAGCCGATCGCACCGTTGAACGGCGAAGGGATCAAGTCATACGGCGTGTACCAGCCGTTGCGATCGAACAGCGGCTGCGGCTTGTTGTTCCAGTATGGATTCGTTATTGTATCCGTTCCGTTGCCCGCCGGATACGTCGCCTGACCGATCCCCGGCCAGAATTGTTGTCCGCACAAAGTCGCGTTGGCGCCCGGCTGACTGCAGGCTGACGTAAGCGCATTGTAGTGTTCGACGTAATTGTTCAGAAGGTCGATGACATTCTTGCCGTTCGGGAACGGGCCGTACTTGACGAGCGTGTGCGTCCATGTCGCCGAGATGTCGAAGGCAAAACCATCGCGGTCGAAGTTGCCTTTGTTTAGCGCCAATTCCACGCCCGTCGAACGCGCGCTGCCGGTGTTGATGCCGGCATCAACGCCTTGGCCGTTGATCGGGATGTTCTGCAGTTGGTTCTGCGTATCGCGCAAGAACGGCGTGACCTTGAACGCGATGTCGGTGCCGCGGACGTGTTGTTCGAGCGACAGATCGACGTTGTTCGAGGTGTCCGGGTAGACGGGGTGCAGCGGCGTGTTGTAGCCGAAGCCCACGAACTGGCCCATGAACGCGGGCAGATTCTGCTCGTGGGTGTTGAACTCTTGATACGATGTGGAAGGCGGCCGCGCATAGCGGCCATACGATCCGCGGATCACGGAATCCGGAGAGAGCGAATACGTGAAGCCGACGCGCGGCTGCGGAACGGTGAAATCTTCTGTGCCGCCGGCGTAGTTAGCTAGATGTGAAGGTGATGATCCCGCCGGGCACGGCCCCTCGGCTCCGGTATTCGGATCGAACGTTCGTTGAAGTGCTCCCAGCCCAGGAGCAGTGCAAAATTCATTGTTGAACGCATTGAACCAGAATGCGCGAGCCGGGTAGCCGCTTGCGAGATCCTGAAGCCGGAAGCGATAGTTCTCGAGGCGGATGCCTACCGTCATGCTCAGCCGGTCGTTTGGCCGGTAATTATCGGTCAGGGATATGCCGCTCGTATAGGGCGTCACGTTGTCGACCTGCGCATGCTGGCCGTTCTCGGTCATGATCCATTGCGCGTTCGCGAGCGCCGCAGGCGTTCCGGGGTTGGGCATGCCGGGTACTAGTCCTTGCGCCTGGCCACCTGCGATCCCCGTGATGAATCCGTTCGACTGATTGCCGTTGCCGTCGAACGCGTTGAAGCAGCTCGTCCGCACGCCTGTCATGAAACTGTAGCAGTTGCCAGCGGAGTCGATCAAGTTCGATTGCGCGTTCCAGAAGAAGTTGAAGTTGTAAAAGGTAGCCGAGTACGTCTGCAGCTTCGCTGTGAGGTACGAGGCCGTGAAGTTGATCAAATGCTTGTCGCTGAGCTGGTTGGAATACACCAAGTTCACGCCATACGTATGGTCGAGCACTTCGTAGTCGGGCAGCTGGCCCCCGAAGGTCTGCTGCGCGCTCACGGGCCCGCTGATGTACCAGTTGGCGTACTGCCCGTAGCCGAACAATCGCAGATAACTTTTCGAATTGATGTTGCGCTGGTACTGAAGTTTGGTCAGCCCCACGCTGTTGTCCGAGCCCTCGCGCATTTCGGGCGGAATGAAGTCGCCGACCTGGTGCACGACGTTGGGGAAGAGCACGACCGAACCTTTGGCCGGGTTGGGTGGCACGAACAGTGGGCCATTGTAGGCGAAGCCGTCGAAAAACGGGATGTCGCCGGTGCCAAACGTGGCTTGCGGAAAACCATTGACGCCCCATTGCAAGTCGTCGGGCGACCCGTAGAACTTCTGCAGAATGTCGCCGTTCATATAGAGGAGCTGCAGGTCGTCCTTGTTCGTGTCGTAGCGATGCGCCAGATGGTAGTGGAAGTTGAGGAGCGTCTCGTGGTCGGTCACATGACCGATCGCGTTGTTGTAACCCGGCGCGAAGATCGGCGTGCCCGAGCCATCGAAGACGCATGGCGCGATGTTGCAGAATCCGCCGCCCGATTGTCCGTTGTGCGACGGGATATAGAGAGGAAAGAAGAACAGCGGATTGCTCACACCGTTGTTCTCGTCTCCGTAACGATAATCTTGACTGATGATGGTCGACGCCACGTAATAACTAAGATTGCGATCCGGCGTCGCGCCGCTATATTCGAAGAGCGCTTTGTTGTAGAGCGCTGGCCCTCCGATGCCGGCCGTGAAATTCGCATAGCCGGGATACGTGCCGCTCTTGATCACTTGGTTGACGTAGCCAGCTAGTCCGGAGGCATCTGCTGAGGCGGGCGTGCCGCCCGTGTAGACTTGGACCTCCTGATTGCCGAGGCTCGTCAGCGTCGCGACCGGCGACGAGTCGGATTGCCGTACCACGGGTATCCCGTCAACTTCGTACGCGACTTGGTCGTAGTCGCCGCCGCGGATGAAGACGCTTTGATTCCAGCCTTGCTGGCCCTGCGGATATACGACACCCGCAGCGCTCGCTATCGAGCTGTACGCTTGGTTGAGCCCGCCGGAACCGGCGAGAGAAGCCGATGCGCGTTGCGCCGCTGCGTTGATCGAGTAGACGTCGCTCGTCGTTCCCGGTCTCACGAGGGACGCCGTGCCTCGCGAGGAGACGGTCGCGAGCGTCCTCACCGTCGGCTGCAGACTGATCGTGACGCTCCGGACCTGGTCGGAGATGACCGTCGCACCGGAAACGCTGCCGATCTCGTAGTTCGGCTTGCTGGCGGTCACGGTGTACGTGTCGGGTGAGAGCGAGAGGAAGCTGAAGAATCCGCTCGCGTCGCTGACGCCTGTTTCCGATTGCGAAGGAGACGAAGCGGCGATCTTCGCGTCTGCCACTGGCGCCCCGGTGCCGGCATCCACGACCCTGCCGCGCAAAGTGCCCGTGGTGCCCGCTGCGGCGGGCAAACCCGACGACGCACAGACCGCGCATGCGACTAGCGCTATGACCAAACGGCGAAGCAACACAAAACTCTCCCTCAGGCGTAGCGTTAAGGTGAGATTATGGCATGGAGTGTACGCGGAATTCATGCCCGCGCCTATGTATCCTTTGAACAAATTTTGCTTCAGGCATTATGAAGAAAGTCTAATATTCGCGCAGCTAGCTGAAGCCGGAAGCGGACGTCCGGATCGTCGAGGCGGATTGTCAGGACTTCCATCGCCCGATTCAGGCGATAGCGCAGCGTGTTTGGATGAACACCGAGCCGCTGCGCCGTCTGGCGAAAATTGAAACCTGTGCGTGCGTACGTGAGGAGCACGGACTTCATCACGTCACCGCCCTTGCGCGCTTGCAGCGCGCCGAAGAGATCGTCGATAAACGCCTCGCGCGCGCCGGCGTCCCCCATGAGGACCCGCGGGACCAGGGCGTCGTCAAAGCGCTTGATCATGACGTCGTCGCGATAGCCGAGGAGCGATTGTGCTTCCTTATAGCTCTTGCGCACGCCACGTGTGCCCGCATGCGCTCGACCCACGAGCAAAGCGATCGCCGGATCGCCGAGCGCGCGCCACACCGCAGAGACGTCTATGCCCTCGGGTACGAGGAACGCGACGAAGTTGAGATTGGTGGTCAGCAGCGGCCTGTGACGCCCTGTCTGCAATCGATGACGAAGAACGCTCGCGACCCGCTCACGCCGCAAGAAGCCTTCGCGCGTCAGCGGCAGCGGTTCTGGGATCACGGCGATCGCGACGCGGTGCGATCCGTCCGGATCGAATCCCAACAAGCGAGCGCGTTCAACCGTCTGCGCGTCGTCCTCCTCTCCTTCTAATAGCGAGAGAAACGATGCGTAACCGAGCCGCGATTCCATCGTCGCGAGTTCGCGCTGATGCGCGACGTGCAACGCCGCGACGAGCGCGGCATGTTCGGCGGCGCGATTGTCGAGTTCGGAGAATTTCGCTTCGCCCTCCATGATCCAGACGAGTCCGACGAGCTCGTCGCCCAATCGGATCGGACAGACGACGCGCGCGCTCAGGCCGATCTCGGGCCGCGCTTCGATGCGGACGGGCCCGCTGCTCGCGCGCACGCTCTCTAGCAGACCGTCGCGCTCGAGCGATTCCTGGATGACCGCCGGCGACTGCGCATGTTCCAACGTCTCGCGCCTGACGGCGTCGGCTTGCATCGCGTGCTCGTGGAAAGCGAGCAGTTTCCCAGCCGGATCTTCGAAAGTGACGGAACGATCGATCAGCCCGCCGAGCGCTCGCGCGAGATCGCTGAGGTTCGTTCCGCTCGCTGCGGCGCGCGTAAGCTCCCGATGGATCGCTTCGGATCGTTCGAGCAAGACGTACTGCTCGGCGATGATGGCTCGATGGAGGTCTTCGGTTATCTGGGCGAATGGAATATCGAAAGGGATTTCGACGAGCGGCAGACCTTGTTTATCTGCTTCATCTCTCGCCGCGGCGCCGAACTCTTCGACGTAACGCGGCACTGCAAGGCCGATGGCGGCAAGTCCATGTGCAGAAAGGTCGCGGATCTGCGATCGCTGGTCTTGCGCGCCTGCGGGCCACGCAAATCCGGTCGTCAGCAAGAACTGGCCAGGCCGAACCCACGGAGCAGGGTCTGGCATATCTATGACGTGCGCCCATCGCACCTCTCGCTCGAGCCCATTCAACCCAGCCACGAGCCTAGCGCCTCGCAACGAGTCGAATCCCAGCGCCTCGCGTACGGTCACGATGCTCCTTGGCTCTCAAGCACGAAGAAGTGGCCGAATTTTGTGCGCCGGCTACGTGGTGTTTCCCTGCCCCGATACTATAAGATAATGATGGCGGGACGCGTTTCCGCCCTCGGTGACGGCGACCTGAAAGGATGAGCGTGTGGCTGTAGCATCAACTGAAACGTCGGCGCTGCTCGAAGCGCGTGCATCCGAAGTCCCACGCGGCGTCGGCAACACACATCCGATCTTCGTCGAGCGGGCATCAGGCGCCAAACTTTGGGATTCCGACGGCAACGAGTATATAGATTTCGTCGGCGGCATCGGCGTGCTGAACGTCGGCCACGCGCATCCGCGAGTGCGGCGCGCGGTCGAGGAGCAGCTCGAACGCTTCACACACACGTGCTTCCAAGTCGCGATGTACGATTCGTACGTAGAGCTCGCCCGGCGGCTGAATCGACTGGCACCAGGCAGTTCGAAAAAGAAGACGCTACTCGTGACGACCGGCGCCGAAGCGACAGAGAACGCGGTCAAGATCGCTCGCGAGGCGACTGGGCGTCAGGCAGTGATCGCCTTCCACCATGGATTTCACGGACGAACGCTGCTCGCGTTGAGCATGACCGGAAAGAGCCAGCCGTACAAGCAGCGTTTCGGTCCGTTTTGCAGCGAGATCTATTTCGCGCCATACCCGTACGAGTTCCGCGGCTGGACGACCGAGCGGAGTCTGAACGCGCTCGCGCAGCTCTTCGAATCCGAAGTCGCTCCCGAACGCGTCGCGGCGATCATCATCGAGCCCGTGCTCGGAGAAGGCGGCTTCGTTCCGGCGCCGGCGGCGTATCTCCGCGAATTGCGACGCATCTCTGCCAAACACGGCATCATGCTCATCTGCGACGAGATCCAATCCGGCTTCGGACGCACCGGCAAGATGTTCGCGTGCGAGCATGCCGGGATCGAACCCGACCTCATGGCGATCGCGAAGAGCATCGCCGGCGGACTTCCGCTTGCGGCTGTCATCGGACGAGCCGAGATCATGGACGCGCCCGGGCCCGGCGGGCTCGGCGGTACGTACGGCGGCAATCCGCTCGCCTGCGCCGCGGCGCTCGCTACGCTCGACATCATCGAGGATGAAAAGCTTCTCGATCGAGCTGTCGCGATCGGTGCGCGGGTCGAGGGCGTGCTTCGCGCGCTGCAGCGCCGGCATCGCCGCATCGCGGATGTGCGCGGTATCGGCGCCATGATCGGCATGGAGTTTGCGGACGAGAACAAGCCCGGTGAACCTTCCGTCGCCAAGCGAATCGTAGCCGAAGCACGCTCGCGAGGTCTGCTCTTGATGCCGGCCGGTGCGAGAGGCAATGTCATACGCGTCCTCGTGCCGCTCGTGATCCACGACGAAGAACTCGACCTTGCGCTCAGCCGGCTCGAAGCCAGTTGCGATGCGGCGCTCTCTTGAAAGGATGACGTGCTAAAATTTCTCATCGACCAGATTCTGAGACCCTAGCCTATACGCAGACCGTTCTCGACTTGATCGCCAAGCCGTCTATCACGCCAGCAGACGTCGCGTGGATCACGTCCGAGACGGTCAACGGATTCCGCGATCATGTGAATCCGGGCTTTCTCGAGTATCGTAAAGCCACTTCGGTCGAACATGCGGAAGCGGCCATCGAATGGGAAGACGCCGGCCCCAACGTCTATCGGGATGTCGCGGGGAAAGAATACATCGACTGCCTCGGCGGATTCGGCATCTTCAACGTCGGCCACCGTCATCCGAAAGTGGTCAAGGCCGTCACGGACCAGCTGAAGCGGCAGGCGCTGCACAGTCAAGATCTCCTCGATCCCCTGCGCGCGATGCTCGCGAAAGCGCTGGCTATGCTCGCGCCGGGCAATCTCGATTTCGCCTTCTTCTGCAACAGCGGCACCGAAGCAGTGGAAGCGGCGCTGAAACTCGCGCGTGCCTACGATCCGAAAAAACCCACGATCGTCGCGGCGACCAAAGGCTTTCACGGGAAGAGTTTCGGGTCGCTCTCAGTGAGCGCCAAAGGCGAGTTCCGCATGCCGTTCGGGCCGATGCTGCCGAACGTCGAACACGTGCCGTTCAACGATCTCGAAGAACTGCGCACGGAGATGCACAAACTTCGGATGGTCGGCGAAGAAGCGGGCGCGGTCGTGTTAGAGCCGATCCAAGGCGAGGGCGGCGTCAATCTTCCCGACGACGACTACCTCCCCGGTGTGCGCGCGCTGTGCGATGAATACGGTGCGCTGCTCGTGCTCGACGAAGTGCAGACGGGGATGGGCCGCACCGGCAAGATGTTCTGCTGCGAACACTACGGCGTGACCCCGGATCTGATGTGCCTAGCGAAAGCGTTCGGCGGCGGCGTGATGCCGGCCGGCGCGGTCATCGGCACCCGCGCGGTGTTCTCGCGGCTCTTCTCCAATCCGTTTCTGCACACGACCACGTTCGGCGGAAACCCGCTCGCGTGCGCAGCGGCCCTCGCGACGATCAACGTGCTCATCGAGGAGCGCCTCCCGCAGCGAGCCGCCGTCATCGGCAAGCGCATGATCGAAGGTCTGCGGCGCGCCGCTTTGGGCCATCATGAGATCGTCCACGACATCCGCGGCATGGGGCTGCTCATCGCGCTCGAATTCGCGAACAACGAGATGGGCTTCGAGCTCGGCAAGCACATGCTCAAGCGCGGCGTGCTCGTCTCGGGGACGTTGGTCAACGCCCGCACCGTGCGGATCGAGCCGCCCTTGACCATCACGGAGGAGCAGACAGACTACGTCTGCAAAGCGCTCGCCGAATCTCTGGACGCGATGTCGTCGAAAGCCGTTACCGTCTGACGTTTTAGAGGAACCCACATGCTGACCATGCAGGAAGATCTGCTCGCCGATTTGCGCCGTGAAAACGGCGTCGCGCTGATGTTCGTGGACGGCGAGTTCGGTCCGGCGTCGGACGGCGCCGCGCGCGAGATCGTCAATCCCGCGAACGGCGAGGTGATCGCGCGCGTCGCTGAAGGTACGATAGCGGATGCGGACCGCGCCATCGCCGCGGCGCACGCGGCGTTCTACAAAGGCCCATGGGGCGACTCGCTCGCGCAAGATCGAGCGAAATTGCTCAATGCTCTTGCGGCGACTATCGACGAGCATGCCGGAGAATTGTCGCAGCTCGAAACGCTCAACAACGGCAAGCCGCTGCGCGAGACCGAGTACGACATGGCGGATGCTGCGAATTGCTTCCGCTATTACGCCGGGCTCGCCACGAAACCGCACGGCCAGACTTTCGAGGTGCCGGCGGCATCGCAGTCGTTCACGGTTCGCGAACCGATAGGCGTCTGCGGCCAGATCATCCCATGGAACTATCCGCTGCTCATGGCGGCCTGGAAACTTGCACCCGCTTTGGCGGCAGGCAACGCGTGCATACTGAAGCCGTCGGAGCTGACGCCGCTCACCGCGTTGCGGCTCGCGACGCTGATCGTCGACGTTGGTTTCCCCAAAGGGGTCGTGAACATCTTGACCGGGGCCGGCCCGGTCGTCGGACACGCGCTGGCCGCATCGGCACTCGTAGACAAGATCGCGTTCACCGGCGGCACGAAGACCGGCAGATCCATCATGCAAGCGGCGACAGGCAATCTCAAGAAGATCTCGCTCGAATTGGGCGGCAAGTCGCCCAACGTCGTCTTCGCAGACGCCGACTTCGATACCGCGATCGATTATGCGCTCTTCGGGATCTACGCAAATTCCGGTCAGGTCTGCTCGGCCGGCTCGCGACTGCTCGTCCAGGATTCGCTGCACGACCGCTTCGTCAAGCGTCTCGTGGAACGCGCGAACAAGATCGTCGTCGGCGACGGTTTCGATCCAAAGACGGAGATGGGACCGCTCGTGAGCCGCGCGCATCAGGAAAAAGTCGAGTCTTACATCAAGACCGGCATCGCTGAAGGCGCCAAACTCGAATGCGGCGGCACGCGCCTTGAGGGCGACTTGGGAAAGCGCGGCAACTTCATCGTGCCCACGATCTTCTCGCACACCACTCCGAAGATGCGCATAGTGCAGGAAGAGATATTCGGTCCGGTGCTTGTGGTGCAGACCTTCGCCGACGAAGCCGAAGCGATCGCGCTCGCCAACGATACGATCTACGGATTGGCCGGCGCCGTATTCACGAACGACATCGCCAAAGCGCACCGCGTCATCCGCAAAATGCGCGCAGGCATCACGTGGATCAACACGTATCATCCCACCTATAACGAAGCGCCGTGGGGCGGCTATAAGCAGTCGGGCATCGGCCGCGAACTTGGCACCTATGGCTACGACGCGTACACGGAAGTGAAGCAGATCAACGTCAATCTCGCGGTCGAACCGAGCGGCTGGTTCGCCGACCGGTGAGCGCGACGACGGCGGCGGCTCCAAAGCATCGCGCGCTGCCGATCGCCGGCGAGCGCCGTGCAACGCAAGAAGCCGCCCCGATCCATAACCCGTACGACGGCTCGGTCGTGGCCACCATCGGCGTCGGCACGGCGGCCGACATGGACGATGCTATAGCCGCCGCCGTCCGCGCATTCCGCGATTTCCGGCGTTGGCCGCGGCACAAACGAAAGGCGTTGTTGCTCGACGTGGCAACGCGTCTGCGCGATCGCCGCGCCGAATTCGTCGACCTGATGATCGCGGAGAGCGGCAAGCCGCGCATCTATGCCGGCATAGAGGTCGATCGCGCGGTGACGACGTTTACGCTCGCCGCCGAGGAGTGCACGCGATTCGGCGGTGAGGTGTTGCCGCTCGACCTTGCTCCCGCCACCGAAGGCTACACGGCGATCGTCGGCCGCTTTCCCGTGGGCGTCGTCGGAGCGATCTCGCCGTTCAACTTTCCGCTGAATCTGGTCGCGCATAAATTGGCACCGGCTATAGCGGTTGGCAACTGCGTCGTCCTTAAGCCGCCGCCGCAAGCCCCGCTCTCGGCGCTTCTGTTGGCAGACGTCTGCTATGCAGCGGGCATGCCGCCAGAAGCGCTCTCGGTCATCCACTGCCCCGTCGAGGTGGCCGAGAAACTCGCGACCGACGAGCGCATCGCATTGCTTTCCTTCACGGGCTCTGCTGCGGTCGGCTGGCATCTCAAATCCATCGCCGGCAAGAAGCGCGTGGTCCTTGAACTCGGCGGGAATGCCGCAGCCATCGTCGCCTCCGACGCCGATCTTGCGTGGGCCGCGAAGCGCTGCGCCCTTGGATCGTTTGCACAGGCCGGCCAAGTATGCATCAAAGTGCAGCGGATATTCGTCGAACAACCGGTCTTCGACGAATTCGGCGCTCTGTATCGCAACGAGACGGCTAACTTGCGGACCGGCGATCCGGCGCTTGCGGACACCATCGTCGGGCCGATGATCGATTCGCGCAGCGCCGATCGCGTCAGCGCGTGGCTGGATGAGGCGCTGCGTGGCGGCGCCACGGTTCTCGCGGGCGGCGCGCGACAAGGCAATGTCTTGCAGCCGACGATCCTCAGCGGAACGACGAGCACGATGAAGGTCGAAGCCGAAGAGGTCTTCGGTCCGATCTCGACGATAGCGCCTGTCTCTTCTATTGAAGAAGGTTTCGCGCGCGCGAACGAATCGCGCTATGGCTTGCAAGCCGGCGTCTTCACGTACGACGTGCGCACGATCGCAAAGGCATTCGAAGAGTTGGAGGTCGGCGGTGTCATCATCAACGACTATCCAACGCTGCGCGTGGACAATTTCCCGTATGGCGGTGTCAAGGACAGCGGCTTCGGCCGCGAAGGCGTGCGCTATGCGATGGAAGAGATGACAGAATACAAGACGCTCGTCGTGAAGTACCGGTAACCGCTCCCTTGATGCAGCGCATCAAGGCACTGCTCAAGCGGCTGGCGGCATGCCAGCCGCTTGACCGTATCCGGCCGGATCACGAAGGACCGAAACTGCGCCGAGTGCTCGGCGTCTGGGGTCTCATCGGCATCGGCCTCGGCACGATGCTCGGCGGCATCTTCCCCACGGTCGGCGTCGGCATCCAACTCGCCGGGTCAGGCGCGATCACCGCGTTTCTCGTCTCCGGCGTCGTGTGCGTTTTCGTCGCCTTGTGCTATGCGGAATTCGCCTCCATGGTGCCGGTGGCGGGGAGCGCCTACACGTATGCGTACGCGACGCTCGGCGAGTTCATCGCTTGGGTCATCGGCTGGGATCTCATCCTTGAGTACGGCATCAGCGCGGCGCCGGTCGCATCGTCGTTCTCGGGTTATCTACAGGAGTTGTTCGGCTACTTCCACCTCGCGATGCCGACATCGCTCCAGACCGCCGCCCTTGTTTCCACGCCGTGGCCGGTCTCTATCGGCTGGCTGCATTTCAACCTAGCGCATTTCGATTTCTTGCACTCGCAATACGACGTGATCGCCGCGCTCTCGGTCATCGTGGTCAGCGCACTGCTGGCTATCGGCATCAAAGAATCGGCGACGACAAACGCCATCTTTGTGATCGTGCAGATCCTTTCGTTCGTCGTGTTCATCGCGGTCGGGCTCGCGTTCATGCACCCGTCACATTTCGCGGGCGCAGCTCCGCTCGGCTACCATAGCGTCATCGCGAGCGCTGCGCTGGTCTTCTTCGCCTACATCGGCTTCGACACGGTTACCGTCGCGTCCGAAGAATCGAAGAACCCGCAGCGCGACGTGCCGATCGCCGTGGTAGGCTCGCTGATCATCGGCGCGCTGCTGTTCGTCGCGATCACAGCCGTGACCATCGGCATCGTGCCGCTATCGAAGATCGCGCCTGATTCCGCGATGAGCCAAGCGATCCGGCTCGCAGGCAACTATGCGATTCCCGTCATCACGGTCACGATAGGGGCGATCGTCGGGAACATCAGTGTGATGCTCACGTCGCTTCTCGGGCAGTCGCGGATCTTCTACGTGATGTCGCGCGACCGGATGTTGCCGCCCGCTGTGTCCGCCGTCCACCCGCGGTTCCTGACTCCCGCCAGGACGACGATGATCACTGGTTTCGTGGTCGCGTTCTTGGCGCTGATCGTACCGCTCGAAGATCTGCTGAAGCTCGTCAACATCGGCACGCTTTCGGCGTTTGCGATCGTGAGTATCGGCGTCGCGATCTTGCGCTTCGTCGCCCCGAACGCAAAGCGGCCCTTCAAGGCCCCGGCCGGTGTGGTGATCGGGATACTTGGTTTTCTGTTGTGCCTCTATCTGATCGGATACGGCCTCGCGCTGCCGACATGGATCCGCTTCATCTTCTGGTTCGCGGTGGGCGCGGCTATCTACGGCTTTTACGGGTACCACAATAGTCTGCTGCACCCGAAGAACGCGCAACCGAAATCGCCCGATTAATTTAACTGAAGGGGCCGACTTTTCTGAAGGGCCGACTTTATGTCGGCCCAGCGGTCACGACCTTCTCGGCTCCAACAACTCTACCGGAATCCCGTTCGGATCTTCCACGAACGCGATCCAACGCGTGCCGCTCGGGGCTTTCTTCGGACCCTTGATGACTTTGACGCCCTGGCTCTTCAGCTTCTCCACCACCGCCGGCAGATCGCCATCGACCTCGCATGCCAAGTGTTCGTAACGATTGCCGATGGCATACGGTTCGTGTTCCTCGAGATCGTAGACGAGCTCGATATACGAATCCCAGTCGCGGCCGACGAACGCCATATCGGCGTTGCCTTCGTAATGCGCTTGGTCGAGCAATTTCAGGCCGAGTTTCTCCGTGTAGAACTTGATCGACTCGGCCATATCGTTGACGAAGATCGACGTGTGCAAGTAGCGCGGCATGCTCTTGAGCCCTCCTCGGGGCGGCAAGTGTTGCTCCATGCGGCCCGCACGCCCTGCTCGGCCAAGCAAGCGTCAAGGAAAGTGCACACCGCGCCAGAACGCAGTTCGGACAATCGTGAGGAGGGACCGCATGACTTCATTCCGTTTCAACGCGGCTGTCGGCGCATTTGCGGCCGCCTGCGCCATCGTGATTTCGCCGGCTCTCGGCGCCTCCTCGCAACCAATGCCGAGCGCCGCGATGATGACGCCGATCCAAGCGCTAGTCCGCTTCGTCAACACCGGAACGCCGGCGCCCGCCGGCACGTATGCGCGCGGCGCGGTCATCAGCGACGAATTCGCACCATTTGTCTGGACGAGCGCCGACGCCGGCGCGCGCTGGAGTTCCGGGTTTGCATCGTACAATGCGGCCTCCAAGATAACAAAGCCGCATATCGTGCTGAACCTGCCGACCGAGTTCAACGTCTCAGCGATACGAGCGTACGTCGTTTTTCCCGCCGTGTTCACGCCGCTCCTGAATGGTAAGCCGTTCACCGAAACCGGATACTGGACGTTCGTTCTCGTCAAGGACGGTGCGCTATGGCGCGTGGCTTCGCAGACCTGGGCCGGCGTCACGTTCAAATGAAGCCCACTTCACAGATTTCGAGGTCGCTATGATCGGGTACGTTCTGGCGCTCGCATTGTTGAGCGCCGCGCCTTCGACGTCGTGGACCGACATGTCGAAATCACATGCCGGGTCGACCAGTTCGGCGCTGCCTTCATTTCTTGGCGTGCAGGTCGGTGAAAGCTCAGGCGCGGTCGATACTCGCTTCGGCTATCCCGACAACGTGAAGACGGTCGGCGACGGCGAGTTTCGACGGTATGTGCTCGCGGAAAAAGGCGCATCGGCAATGGTCAAGATCCACGACGACCGGGTCGTGCTCGTTTCAGCGAACCTCACGCCCGGCGGTGTTTCAGCGATCAAAGATCCATATGGTGTGACCTTGAGCTCGCCAGCGGCCACGGTGCAAAAAATTCGCGGCGCACCTATCGCGACAATGAACGACGGCTCGCTCATGTACGATGCCGCGCCGGCCGGTCACTGGTTCTACCGGATCGAAAACGGCATGGTCACGGAGATCGCCCTGACTATCTCCTACGAAGCGCTCGGGCTCATGAAGGCCGACGACACGGTCGGAGACGGGTCGACCCAAGATCGAGCGATCGTGATCACCGCTGCGAACGAGTCGGACGGCATCCAGGCCGAGCACGATTATATCGCGGCGCATCCATGCGCGTCGGGCGGCCAGTGGCAATGGACGAAGCAAGCGCTGCTGACTTCGCCGAACAGCCACTCGTTCGATCAGATCGACGTGAAGTGCTCGACGTCAGGCGAGACGCGGTCATACTACTTCGACATCACGAGTTTCTTAGGCCACTTGTGACCGCGAGATATCGCGATATCCCGTAGTAGGGCATCAATAGTCGACGGGGCGCAGGTAGAACTCGTTGATCGCCGTCGTCGAGATCATCGCCGTCGTGGCGAGGTGTCGCTTCCAGTGCGTCGCGCCGACCCGGCTGCGCACGAGATCGACTTCTCGCGCCGCAAAACCCTGACGCACGATGTCTTCCGGGGTAAAACCCTTGAGAATCGCATCGAGAATGCGGTCCGCGCGAGCGTACGTGATCCCAAGATCGTCTTCGTCGGTCTGCCCTTGGATGAGGTCGGCGGTGGCGGGTTTGTCGACGACCGCGGGCGGCACACCGAGATGGCGCGCGAGATCCCAGACCTGCGTCTTGAACAAATCGCCGATCGGATTGATCGGTGGCGAGTCGTCGCCGTGCCACGTGAAGTATCCGAACAGCCGCTCCGACTTGTTGCCTGTGCCGATCGGGAGGGCATTGAGTTTTGCGGATTGGTCGAATAGTACAAGCATGCGCGTGCGCGCCATGACGTTGCCGCGACGCTGACCGCCAGCTCGCGGTTCGTGCCGGAGGTATCCGTCGACGGCGCTTGAGATATCGATCTCCCGATCGTGAATATCCGCTGCGCTCGCGACGAGCCGCCCATGCTGGGAGCTCAATTTATTCGACGTTCGATACGGCATGCGGATACCGTAGACGTTTTTCGGCCCAAGCGCGCGCGCACAAAGAAAAGCGACGACCGCCGAATCCACGCCGCCCGAGATGCCGACGACGGCGCGCGAGATTTTTCTGCGGCGGATGAGCTCGTCGCGCAAGAACGCCACGAGCCAGCGCTCGACGAGCGCGCAGTCCAGTGCAAGAGGATCGGGATTCAGGTCGGCACGCACGACCGTAAACGCCGGCGTCTTAGCGGCTCGGCGCGCTGTGCTCACCGCCTCGTAGACCCGCCCGACTCGAGCTGCGCGACGAGTTCCGGGAGGTTTGCTTCCAGATCTCCCAACATCGGCAACGCGGCGCGCGCGACGGCGACATCTTCGAGCCTGATCGCCACACGCAAGATCGCCGGCTCGTCAAACGGTGCTTCGGCTCGCACGTCACCGGCGGGACCCACAACGCGCGACGAGCCGGTGAATCCCTTGCCGCCTTCAAAACCCAGTAGGCCGGCGTAGACCAGGAAAATGCCGTGTTCGGCAGCTGCGACGCGCAAGAGGTCGCGCCAGAGCCGGACGTTTGCAGGCTCGTGATCTTCGAGACCGCGCCCAGGCGACGCACTCGGGACGAAGATGATCTGCGCGCCCTGCACGGCGGCGACCGTGATGGCGAGCGAATGACACGCGTCTTCGCAGATCAGGATCGCAGCTTTGCCGAAGCGCGTTGAAAACGCCCCGACCGACGAGCCGCGCGAGACGAATCGTTCTTCGTCGAAGACGCCATACGTGGGGAGGAACATCTTGCGATGCACATGTCTGAGCACGGGCTTCGCGCCGAGAGACGCGTACAGCGCGCTGTTGTACAGTTTGCCGGCGTCGTCTTCGTAGAATCCAAAGACGACATCGATCGATGAATGCCGTGCGCCGAAGGCAGATTTCGCCAGCGCGTTGACGCGCCGCAGCGCTTCTTCTGCCGAGAGGGCCACTTCGCGGACCGCGCCTTCGACGAAGTATCCGGAGAGGCAGGCTTCGGGGAAGACGACGATATCGGGAACGCCGAGGGCGTCGCGTCGCAGCGTTTTGAACGCGGCGGCGATCAGGTCGAGATTTGCGCCGACGTCGCCCTTGCGCGGCGCGAACTGCACGAGCGCCAGGTCGACCGCTTGGTGAGACATCGCTTTACGTCTTCGACTTTTCGAGAACCCTGCCCCCGCGGCAGACCTTAGATCACGCGAAGATCATGCGTATTCCGGCATACACCATCGCGAGCGCCATGACGGGGCGCAGCCAACTCGTCGGAAGCTTCTTGCAGAGCCAAGTCCCTAAAATGACGCCGGGTATCGAACCGATCAGAAGCGAGAGCGTCATGAGCCAATTGACGTTGCCGATGGCCCAGTGACCGGCGGCCGCCACTGGAATCACCATGGCCGCGAACGCAACGTCGGAACCGATGATGTCTTGGATCCGCAGCATTGGAAGTATGAGGCAAAGTGCCGTCATCGTGATCGAACCGGCGCCGATCGACGTTATCGCGACAAGGTATCCGACCACGGCACCAATGAGCATCACGCGCCACTTCGAGCGCTCTACGGTTTCGTAAGGATCTGGGTCGGTCTTTTTGATGATGAATGGCGTGACGATGATGACGATCGCGACGAGGACGAGCAGGAATCCCAATCCGTGCTTGAGCCAGCTGTTGAGAGCGGCCAAGCCGATATGCGCTTCGACCGTATGCAGCGTCAGGACGCCCAAGACCGCCGCAGGGACGCCTGCAAGTGCGAGATACAGGACGACTTTCTTCGTTCCCGTGCGCTGGCGATGGTGGAAGAATGCTCCGACGAGATTCGTCGGCATGCTGTAGGCCAGGTCCGTTCCGACCGCAGTTAGAGGCGACACCCCTAAAAGGAGGACGAGGATCGGCATCATCAGCGAACTCGACCCGACGCCCGACATACCGACGAATATGCCGACCACGAAGCCGGCGAGCGAAAAATGCGGATCCATCGAGCCTACGTTAACAGAGACCGAGCGTTTGAGAAAGAACCATTCCGCCTAAGCGACGCATCGCCGCGAAGGTTCGCTTCGGCGGGCGTCCGGCCCCGCGCTAGTCTCAGGCGAACAAGCGCGTGCCGGCGGCGATCATCGCGACAGCCATCGCAGGCCGCAGCCACATCGTCGGCAGCTTCTTGCAAAGCCACGTGCCGAGAAGCACGCCGGGAATAGACCCGACGAGAAGTGCGATTGTCATCGGCCAATTGACCGTGCCGAGCGCGACGTGTCCGACGGCTGCGACCGGAACGATCAGCGCGGCGAACGCGACGTCTGACCCGACGAGGTCTTGGATTCGCATCATCGGCAGGATCAGGCAAAGAGCGGTCATCGTGATCGAACCTGCGCCGATCGAGGTGATGGCGACCAGGTAGCCGACGACCGCACCGACGAGAATGATTCGCCATTTCGCGCGTTCGACGGTTATATACGGATCGGGGTCGCCCTTCTTGATGATGTACGGCGTGATGAGGACCACCACCGCAACGACGAAGAGCAAGACGCCCAAGCCGTGCTTGAGATCGGCGTTCAGCGCAGCCAGTCCGATGTGTGATTCGACCCACCGCAGCGTTAGGACGCCGAGGATCGCTGCGGGCACGCCGCCGAGCGCGAGATAGAGGACGACCTTCTTGCTCCCCGTCTTCTGCCGGCTATGCATGAATGCGCCGACGATTTTGGTGGGCACGCTATACGCGAGGTCTGTGCCGACGGCGACGAGCGGCGAAACGCCCAGAAAAAGGACGAGTATCGGCAACATCAGCGAGCTCGAACCGACGCCGGACATACCCACGAGAACACCGACGACAAAACCGGCTATTGAAAAATGCGGATCCATGGAGCCTACGCTAACAGACGGCCGAGCGTATGGGAAAGAACCATTCGGCCTATTACACTTTCCTAGTAGACTTGGTGGTAAGGCCCGACTTGCTCGGATCCTGGCCCAGTTTCCGCCGACTGAAAGTGCGGGATCTCATGCACAGCGTGGATAGCTTGTGGACGAAAACGGCGCAAAAGTTCGCTTTGGCCTTACGCGGCTTGGCTTTGCCGGTCGGACAAACGGCTGTTCGAAAAAACTGTTGATTCTCATATTAAATCGCAATATAATGGGGGATATCGCCCTTGCCAACACTATGGGTAGGGGCGAATAGACGTTCGTCGAACATACGTTGTCTCCGACTTGCAACTCGGGCCGCTTGGATGGCTCCGGGATTTGCGCTCCCCAAAGAGGTTTAGTGCATGAAAATCCAGCGACGATTCACGAAGCTCGGCACAGATCCGCTCGACACGATTTCGTGGGAGAAACGCGAGTCTGTCATCCGCGAGCCGGATGGCACGGTCGTGTTCGAGATGCGCGATATCGAAGTGCCGGCGTTTTGGTCGCAAGTCGCTACGGATATCCTCGCACAGAAATACTTCCGCAAAGCCGGTGTGCCCCAGCCTGATGGTTCGCTCGGACGCGAAACCACGGCTCGTCAGGTCGTCCGCCGGTTAGCCGGCTGCTGGACCGACTGGGGACGCCGTTACAAATATTTCGATACAGACGAAGATGCGGCGGCCTTCGATGCCGAGATCACGCACATGCTCATCCATCAGATGGCCGCGCCGAATTCGCCGCAATGGTTCAATACCGGTCTTGCCTACGCGTACGGGATTACGGGCCCAGCGCAAGGCCACTATTTCGTCGACCCCGACACCAAAGAGCTGACGCGCGCGAAAGATTCTTACACGCATCCGCAACCCCATGCGTGCTTCATCCAATCCGTCGAAGACGATTTGGTGAACGAGAACGGCATCATGGATCTTTGGGTTCGTGAAGCGCGCCTCTTTAAATACGGTTCGGGCACTGGGACGAATTTCTCGAACTTGCGCGCCGAGGGTGAGAAACTCGCCGGTGGCGGTTCGTCGAGTGGCCTAATGTCGTTTCTGAAGGTCGGCGATCGTGCCGCAGGTGCGATCAAGAGCGGCGGCACCACGCGACGCGCCGCGAAGATGGTGATCCTCGACATGGATCATCCGGACATCGAGAAGTTTATCAATTGGAAGGTACAAGAAGAGAAGAAAGTCGCTGCACTCATGGCTGCCGGCTACGACAGCTCGTATGAGGGCGAAGCGTACCAGACCGTTTCCGGACAGAATTCGAACAACTCGGTCCGTGTCTCCGATAAGTTCATCGACGCCGTGCGCAATGACGGATCGTGGGATCTTCTCTGGCGCAAGGATCGATCTGTGGCTCGCACCGTACGCGCTCGTGATCTGTGGGAACAGATCGGACGCGCTGCGTGGGCTTGCGCGGATCCGGGTGTGCAGTACGACGACATCATCAACTCGTGGCACACGAGTCCAAAAGGCGGCAAGATCAAGGCGAGTAATCCTTGCGTCACCGGCGACACGCTCGTTGCGACCGCCGACGGGCTCAAGCGAATTGATTCACTCGTCGGGAAGTCGGCGTTTGTAATCGGTTCCGACTCCAAGCCGCACTTCGTCAGCAGCATATTCCCGACTGGCACGAAGCCGGTCTTTCGGCTGCGCACCAAAGCCGGATTCGAGCTTCGCCTAACCGCAGATCACAAGGTCCTAACCGTTGATCGGGGCGACGTTGCTGCAAACCTGCTCGTTCCGGGCGACAAAGTTCAGCTGAACGGTTCGGGTTTTGGCAACGTCGAGTTGGCTGAGGACGTCGCACTCGGCATAGGTGTCGCCATCGGCGATGGATACCTTGGTCACTCCGTGATCTCTGGACATGATGGCGAGAGCATCGCACTGGTGATGGTTGCTGAAGAGGCTCCGATACTCGCCAAGGTGGCGTCGGCTGTTAACGACCAGAAACGTCTGCTGAAGCCGCTCGGATCGGTCGGTCGCAATAGCGACGTCTCGGTGACATCGTACTCACCGGGAACGTCTCGGCTCGCGTTTGCGTCCGCGCCTGTCGTCCAACTATTCAAACGCTACGCGGTATTGGATGAAGGAAGCGATCGTAAGCGTTTCACGCCCGCGGTGCACGAGCTCACCGAGGCTTCAGTGCGGCTCATTCTGCGTGGCCTCTTCACTGCAGACGGCACGGTCGCGAACTACGGAGCGAAGAGCCAATACGTTTCGCTCGATTCATCGTCGTCCGAACTCCTCAAACAAGTTCAACTATTGCTTCTTTCGTTTGGAATCAAATCGAAACTCTATTCGGATCGGCGCGCCGGCAGACTGGAGAGCGATTTACCCGACGGAAAAGGCGACTCCAAGACCTACCCCGTTAAAGAAATGCATTCGCTTCGAATCAGCCGCTCGTCGCGCGTTGGTTTCGAGCATGCGATCGGCTTTGACCCCGATTCCGCCAAATCTGGGGCGCTCAGCGCTCTGAATTGCGACGTCGAAACGTACTCCGACTATATGACCGACGTCGTGGTATCGCTCGATCCGCTCGGCGAAGAGGCGGTCTACGATCTCACGGAGTCCGATACGAGTCACTTCGTCGCGAACGGCATTGTAGTACACAATTGTTCAGAATATATGTTCTTAGATGACACAGCTTGCAACTTAGCTAGCATAAACTTGATGACTTTCTTCGACACCGAGAAGAATGTTCTCGATGTCGAAGGGTATCGCCATGCCATCCGCTTATGGACGATCGCGCTTGAAATTTCTGTTCTGATGGCGCAGTTCCCAGGTGAAGAGATCGCGCGCAAGTCGTACGAGTACCGCACGCTCGGGCTCGGTTACGCGAACCTCGGCACTATGCTCATGGTCGCCGGCATCCCGTATGATTCACCGCGCGCACTTGCGATCAGCGGCGCCATCTCAGCAATACTGACCGGCGAATCGTACGCGACGTCGGCAGAAATGGCTGGCGAGCTCGATCCGTTTGCACGATATTCCGAGAACGCCGACGACATGCTGCGCGTCATGCGCAATCACCGGCGCGCCGCCTACAACGCACCTGCATCGGAGTACGAAGAACTTTCAGTCGTGCCGATGGGAATCGAACCGGCTCTCTGCCCGCCGTACTTGCTGGCCGCTGCGCGCCAGTCGTGGGATAAAGCGCTCGAACTTGGCGAAGCAAATGGTTACCGCAACGCGCAGGCCACTTGCATCGCGCCGACTGGGACAATTGGCCTCCTAATGGACTGCGACACGACGGGCATCGAACCCGACTTCGCGCTCGTCAAGTTCAAGAAACTCGCCGGCGGCGGCTACTTCAAGATCATCAATCAGTCGATCCCGATCACGCTGCGCAACTTCGGCTACACGCAAGCGCAGATCGACGACATCGTGCGCTACGCCAAAGGCTCGGGCACGCTCTACGGCTCGCCATACATCAACGCGGAGACGTTGCGCGCGCGCGGCTTCACAGACGACGACATCGCCGCCATCGAACGCGCGCTACCGACTGTCTTCGAGATCGCATTCGGATTCAACCAGTGGAGCCTCGGCGAGGCCACGCTGCAGCGACTCGGCTTCACCGCGGAACAATACAACGCAGCCGACTTCGATCTGCTCCGCGCTCTCGGATTCACGCGCGAAGAGCTCGATGCCGCGAACAACTACATCTGCGGCACCATGACGATCGAAGGCGCGCCGCATCTCAAAGAAGAGCACTACTCGGCCTTTGACTGCGCGAACAAATGCGGCAAGATCGGCCGGCGCTTCATCCAGCACATGGGTCACGTCCGCATGATGGCGGCCGCGCAGCCGTTCATCTCGGGCGCGATCTCCAAGACGATCAACATGCCGAACGAAGCCACGGTGCAAGACATCCAAGAAGCCTATCTGCGCTCGTGGGATCTTGGACTCAAGTCGATCGCGCTCTATCGCGACGGTTCCAAGCTCTCGCAGCCATTGTCCACGAAAGGCTCCGACAAGACGAGCGAGACAGCCGAAGACCGCCAGATCGCGCTGTCGAAGGAGTTCGAGGAGCGCATCGCCGCGGCGCGCCGATCCGCCGCCGATGAACTGCGTCCCGACGAGATCCTCGCCGCTGCGCAGCGCATCCTCGCCAACACAGACAACACCGACTTCAAGCGCAAAGTAGCCCAGGTCCTCGAGCGCAACCGTCTGCCGGCCAAGCGCCGCGGCTGGACGCAGAAAGCGAAGATCGCCGGCCACACGGTGTTCTTGCGCACCGGTGAGTACGGCGACGGCACGCTCGGCGAGATATTCGTCGATCTGCACAAAGAAGGCGCGTCGTTCCGCAGCCTCATGAACTGCTTCGCCATCGCGGTCTCGATCGGTCTGCAATACGGCGTGCCGCTCGAAGACCTCGTGGAGAAGTTCACGTTCACGCGCTTCGAGCCGAACGGCTTTGTGGATCATCCGAACGTGAAGTCGTGCACGAGCGTTATCGACTACATCTTCCGCGTCCTCGGCATGGAGTATCTCGGCCGCACCGATTTCGTACAGGTCAAGCCCGAAGACAAAGACGTCGACGAAACACACCACGAAGACCGCGCGCTCTCGGAGTTCGAGACCATGGTCGCGGAGCAGCAGGCTGCGGAAGAGACGCCGCAGACCGCTGTACCGAAACGGCCCGCCGCCGCTGCGCGCTCGCTCGGAGCGCAGCCCACGGTCGCCAACATGGACCCGACGGTCGCAGCGCGCATGAACGCGCTTCGTTCGCGCGAGGCGCAACTCGCCTCGATGATGGGTGACGCTCCCGTTTGCGACGGCTGTGGTTCCCTCACACGGCGCAACGGAGCGTGCTACGTCTGCGATTCGTGCGGCCGAAGCATGGGCTGCTCATAGTAAGGTGCCAATCGACAATCGTTGAGCGACCTTCGGCGGGGCTTTTGAAACTAAAGCCTCGCCTTTTTTTGCCTCGGCCATCGTAAGGGGTGCCATGGGTGCGAACTGGATCAACGTACGGCGGGTAGCCGGAAGAGCAATTTTGAGTTCGCCCTTACGCCAGGCATGACGCGAGCGAGTGTCGTTGCTCTAGAAAGTACCAACCACGGGCGCGACTTCGGAGGCGGCGCGCAACCGATCTTCCACGGTACCAGCCATCCGTTGCCGCCCGGAGCTCTCTCTGTCTTTTTCACGGACACCGGAACGTCGTGCATCGCGAGCGGAAAGCACTTCACTCTTTATTTCGACCACGAAAACCACCTTGTGAATTGGACTGTCCGCCCTTGGAGCGGCGTCTGTTAGGTCGGCGCCAACACTTCGTCGCCTGACCGTTCGGATTCCGAGGAGCTCTATGCCCTTTCGTCCACATACGCGTGGTACCAACGGACGCGGCACGTCATATCGCATTGGTTACAAGCCGTACGCTTGTACCGCCGGCCAAGGTCAATAGCTGGCTGCCCTTGAAGACGAAGAACACCACCATGGCCGTCTCACTTTCCATCGAAACTATCGATCAGTCTGACCGATGGTACTTCGTGCCCGGCACTCCAGCCGAGTATGAACTGCGTGTCAGAAACACGTCATCGTCGCCGCAGCAATGCTCGTTTTCAATCGAAGAGCCGATCGACGGCGGTTCGATTGAGCCGGCATCGGCGATCCTGCAGCCGCATGTTCCCATCGTGCTCCGCCTCAAGCTCAACGTCTCGTGGTCCACGCGCGAAGCGCACGTGGTCGTGGCGGTCCGCGACGCCGGCGGCATGATCCTCGCCACGATCGTCCGCTCCATCGCGACGGCGACGGTCTCCGACTGCACGATATCGATTGGCTGGAAAGAGGCGATCGTCGCCGACAGCTCGTTGCGCGGCTTCGTGCTGCACTGTTACATCCGCAACATCGGCAAGCTCACCGGCGCGTTCCAACCGCGGTTCAAACCGCATCCGGCACTTTCGTTTTCGTCCTTAGCGCCGTCCATCTTGGCCCCTGGTGAAGCGATCGCGATCGACGTACCGGTCATCTGGAACCGCGCGATGCGCGATGACGAAGGATTCAACCATCCCCGCATGTTGGAAGTGGAAGTTCCCGCGGGCGGCTCTCGGCGCAGCGCAACCACGCCGTGGGAAACCGTCCAGCTCCATATGCGGCGCTATTTGAACGACCAAGACACAGAGGTTCTGGTCCCGCTTCACTCACCGCCGAGCCGATTGCCCAAAGGCGGTTCGCCAACGTCGGCCGCACCGAACAGCGGCGGCTCAGCTGCTTCGAATCAGATGTCGGCAGCCGGGGCGACGCCGCCGAAAACGTCTGCACTCTTCGCGCGCGCGGTGCTCCAGCCGGCCAAGCGGAGACCGGCGAACGGCGCGAGACTATTACCCTACGCGTTCGCCGCGATCGGGCTCATCGCGATCGTGATCGTCGCGCTGCAATTGCCGCACTTGCGCGGTCTCGGCACGGCGGCGAATTCCGCCGCCGCCGTGCCGACCGCGATCGTCGCCGTGCCGCAGATAGGTTCCAACGGCACGCCAGGCGTCAAGCACTCGAGCCGCGTGACCGCCTCCGCAGCCGAGGCCGTGCTGCAACGCGTCACTTCGAACGCACCGGCCAGCGAAACCGCAAAGTCGGCACCGGCGACGACATCGAACGCCGGCGCGCCGTCAAATGCGGCTCCGCAAACGCCCGCGCCTGCTGAGCTGTCCACTGTCGCCGCCGCACCAGCCGGCCATCACGCGGCGCTGCCGCAGCGGCCCGCGCCGATCGATCGCGAACTCGTGGTCACTTTGGACGGTATCACGGCCTGGTATGGCCACAACGGGCATGCCGTACACGTGACGTGGGACTCCACGGCACAAGCCTCGGCCGACGTCCAGCTCCTTGATTCTCGCAGCGTCATAGTCGCCGAACGCCACGTCTCCGGGGCGTCCACGTCTACTACGGTAAACTTGCCGCCGCGCTTCCACGGCCCAGTGGTCGTCTCGGTGACGGCGATCGGCTACCACGGCGAGCGCGTCGTCCAGTCCGGATCGCCCCAATGACCGTCAGAGTTCTGCCGTCCGGACGATGACCCGTCCGGAACCTTCCATCGCGTCGGCTACGCTAGACGCGTTCTTCATCTTCGACGTTGCCGACACCATAGATCTCGCCGCGGTCGGCCGCAACATGAGCGCGCAACCCGCTCCTCTCCGTCCGCGCGCGCCATTGTCCGCGGGAAGCATCCGCTTCGCCGTTCCACCACTTCTTGTCGGCTTGCCGCCCGCGACGATCGCGGGCAGAGCAGGCACGGCGGCCGCGAAGATATTCGACTTCGGCGTCGTGTCCGTCCGGTTCGCATTTCCATACTCGGGGTCGTGGGCCGGCTACGCCGCGCTTGCGAGCGAGCTGCGCCATGACGACGATTTGCCGGCTACAGCGCGCCGATTGCTCGACGGCCTGCTCGCCGGATGCGCCGCCGCGCTCGACGATCCGCACGAGCCGCTGCTCGAAGACTATTTCATCTGCACCGTTGACCGGTTCGATGAGGACGTCACCGCGTCGGCTTTGCTGAGCGAACACCGCGGCGCGCTAGCCGCACTCGTGCTTGCAGAGTCAGCCGAACTCGGCACCGAGGCACAGTCGGATGCGCTTCGCTTGAGCTTCAGCTATTATCCCGACGATCTGGTCGTCGTGCTCTGGGATGCGGCCTTCGTCTACGAAAACCGCGACGACGCCGAAGTCATCCACGATCTGCTCGAATTCGCGAACTCGCAGCTCGTCGAATTCCGCACCTACGACGCGCGCTTAGACGGTGAGCTCGATACGATCTACGCGATGGAGACCTCTACCAAGAACGCGCTTGGCCCGTTCCGGCGGCGCACGGCCGATGCCCGTGCCGAACAGCTGCGCTATCTGATGGTCGACGTCCGCGAACTCGCGGATCGCGCGAGCAATGCGCTGAAGATCATCGGCGACGCGTACTACGCCCGCATATATCGTGGCATCGCAAGCCGCCTGGGCATCGAGGACTGGCAGCGCCAGATCGAATCGAAGCTCGACAGCGTGGGCGAAGTATACCGCTACCTCATAGACCAGGCACAGATAGCGCGCAGCGAGTTTCTCGAGATCATCGTGATCGTCTTGATCGCCATCGAGATCGTCGTGGGCATCATCGGCTTACGGCGATGATGCCGATGCGACCAAGGCCACGACGCCTCGCGCGACGTATGCTCCGCGTGTGTTCCAGCGAGTCGTTTTGTCAGGATCAGACGTGTTGCGGAGATCACGATGACGAGTGAACCGTCCGAGACCCGAGACGCGCCGTCGTCTGCGGTTCCCTCCACGAAGCTGTTGAGACATCCTGAGCGCTCCATCTCGGGTGATATCGCGGACATCCTCGCGCGGTCCAAAGTCGCGCACGTCGGCATCGTCGAGAACGGCTGGCCCGTGGTGATACCTATGACATACGCCTTCAACCCCGAGACGCCGAACGTGCTCTATATCCATGGATCCCAGTTGGCGCGGATTCTCGGCGGCGCAGCGGCGAGCGCGCGAGCGTGCGTCACCGTGACCGAGCTCAGCGGCTTGGTATATTCGAAGACAGCGCTGAACCATTCGATGATCTATCGCAGCGTGATCGCGTTCGGCACCATGCGCGTCGTCGACGATGCGGAGACAAAGGGCGATGTGTTGCGCCGTATGATCGGCCGCTACTTTGACGGCCGGACCGAGGGTCGCGACTTCTCAGCGCCCACCCCGGAGCACTTGAATATGACGAAAATGGTCGCGATCGACGTCGAGGCCTGGAGCGCGAAATCACGCGCTCACGGCGCAGCAGGACCCGGCGACGACGATCCGACCGTGCCGGGGACGTCCGGAGTCAAACCCGTTTAGCCGTCGGCTTACTGCAGTCCGGATAGTTCCGCTTGCGTGAGACGCTTCAGCGCGAAACGATAACCCTCGTATACGGCGATCGCGTAGAACAAGAGATCCATCGGTTGAAACGTCTTCGTCATCAAATCGGCGGCGACGTTGAACGGTATCCGACCAAGCACCGTGAGCGGACTTACGTGATACTGCTGCGCGACGTCTCCGATAACGGCGAAGAAATTGCCGAGCACACAGCCCGCGAGGGCGCAGATCGCCCCGATATATCTGAACGGCGGGTCGATGCCTTTGCCAAGGAACTGCACGGAATAGCCGACGAGAAATCCGACCCCGACGGCCATCCATCCGATCTGATAACCGGTCGCGTCGGAGACGACGCCCCAGAGAATCGCGCCCACGAGCGCCGCGACGACGCCTGCGAGAACCGCAAGCGGAATGCTCTGTTCAGCCCGGCGCTGGCGCAGATAATTCTGAACCTTCGACTGGTCGAGCCCGATCTGGCCGGGCGCGTACACCGGCTGCGCCGGGGACGCTGGAACAGGTGCCGGCGGATCGTTTTGCATGACTCGCTCCCCCACATACGACATCGCCGGCGATACAAGTAATCGCCGGTCCGAGCGACCTCACGTTACGCGCCCGAGAGGAGCTGTCCTTCGCCGCGTGAAGGCGGCGCTAACCATGGATGTGCTCGCCATGCTGCGCCGAGAGATCGTTGCATGCACGCGCTGTCGCGATCTACGCGCCTATTGCGCGGACATCGCGCGACGCGGCAAACCCGAGTTCGCAGGCCAGACGTACTGGGGCAAACCCGTGCCCCCGCTCGGCGAGGCGTCGGCGGCCGTGCTCATCGTCGGACTGGCGCCCGCCGCGCACGGCGGCAATCGCACCGGCCGCATGTTCACGGGCGACGGATCCGCGGACTGGCTAGCTCGCGCGCTCTTCGCATCCGGTTTCGCGACGCAGCCGACCTCCCGCGCTCGCGGCGACGGCTTTGCGCTCAAGGATGCGTATCTCAGTGCCGCGATCCGCTGCGCCCCTCCCAAGAACAAACCATCGCCGCGACACATCGCGAATTGCGCTTCTTACTTGCGCGCGGAGTTTGACGCCTTGAGGAAAGTAAGCGTCGTCGTCGCTTTGGGCAAGATCGCATTCGATCGATCGCTGCGACTCCTCGCCGATGCCGGGTATGAAATACCTCGACCCCGACCGGCATTCGCGCATTCCGCGACGACATCGCTGTCGCGCAGGGGCGGCAAACCGTCACTGACGCTGATCGGGTCCTTCCATCCAAGCCGTCAGAACACCAACACCGGCAAGCTCACGCAGCAAATGCTGGACGCCGTCTTCGCAAAAGTACGAACCTTAATCTGAAGGGTTGATCTGAAGGGCCGACTAGCGTCGGCCCCTTCAATAAATAGTTTATAGGAGCAGATCACAGATCGGGATTCGTTTTTTTGAACGAATGTATCGCGTCGGCCATCCGCCCGAGCTTGCGGCGCCGGTGACCCTCGGTCCAGCCGCTGCAGTGCGGCGTCATGATGACGTTATCAAGTTGCCCGAACGGCAATCGCGACGGCTGCACGAGCTCCCCGCGCTCGTGCGGGTATTCGTACCACACGTCGAGCGCGGCGCCTTCGATCGTGTGCTCCTTGAGCGCTTCGTACAACGCTTCTTCGTCGATGATGGGTCCGCGCGCGATGTTGACGATCACGGCGTGCTTTTTCATAAGTCCAAGTCTGCGCGCGTCGATCAAGCCGCGCGTCTGTGCAGAAAGCTCGCAGCATACGACGAGCGCGTCGGAACGGCTCACGACGGCGTCCACCGCTGCACGATCTTTCAGATCGCCCACGAGCGCGAGTCCTGGAGGCTTTGTTGTGACCTTTTCCGGGCGCATCGTGAGCGCGACAGTTTCGATGCCGAAGGCTGCGGCGCGCTGCACGATTTCCTTGCCGATGCGGCCGTAGCCGAGCATTCCGAGCTTCGAACCGTGCAGCTCGCTGACAAAACCGCCCACGCCGAGAAATCCGTATTCCCACCGTCCTTCGCGCAGAGCGCGGTCCGCTGCGAACATCTTCTGGCGCAGTGCGACGAGCGCTCCGATGACGTACTCCGCGATGGGGATCTCGTGGCCCTCGCCGTTGAGCAGGCCAACGCCGGGGGGCAACTGCTCTCTATCGATGCCTTCGGTGCCGGCTGACGGACAGAGAAGCAAGCGCAATCGTCCAGCCGCTCGCGCCATCGATGCGTCGAACTTCGTGCTGATGAGGACGTCGGCATCTGCGAGCGACGAAAGCTTCGCCGCGTCGTCGTCGGGATCGACGGCGACGAACTGGATGTCGGCATCCAAGAGGCTGCCCAGATCGTCTCGCCAGAGATGTGAGAATGAGACTACTTTCACGGTTTATACCTGATTCTGTAGATGGTTCCGGATTGGTCATCGCTCACGTAGAGATCGCCGTTCCCATTGACCGCGATGCCGGCCGGTCGCCCAAGATATCTTCCGTCTCGAAGCCAGCCCGTCAGAAAATCCTTATATCCGGTCGGCTTGCCGTTCGCAAACGTGACAAAGACGATCTCGTCTCCCGTCCGCTTCGTGCGATTCCACGAGCCGTGGAAAGCGACAAATGCGCCGCCGCGGTATTCCTTCGGGAATTGCGTGCCGTAGTAGAACACGATCCCCAGCGGCGCCGAGTGGGCTTGCAAGTCGAGCGAAGCCGGAACCGATTTGCTGCAATCGGCGTTTGGCGATTCGGGATTCGGATCGCGCTTGGGTTCGTTCGGATCCGGATAACACGCCGGCCAGCCGTAATCGCCGCCCTGTTGTATCAGGTCGAGCTCGTCCGGCGGCAGATCATCCGTGACCGCCTGCGTCGGCCCGATGTAGTCGCGTTGATTCATAGTGGCCCACAGGCGCCCCGAGGAGTCGAAAGCGATGCCGCTCGCATTGCGCAGCCCAAAAGCATAGGTGGACATCGAATCGCCGCGCACGTGCTGGATCGTCGCGAGCGGGAGCGGATCCGAACAGACGTTGCACGACGAGCCGATCGAGACATAGAGCGAATGATCGGGCGCGAGAGCGAGTGCACGATGATCGTGGTCGCCGTTCTCCGGAAATCCGGAGATGACGGTCGACAGCGTACCATCCGGATAGGTGAGCCTTTCAATGCCATCCCACGTCGCGATGTAAAGGGTCGATCCGTCGAACGCGAGACCGTGCGGCAGGTTCAGTCCCTTCGCGACCACTATGGGCGTGGAGTTTGCACCGTGGATCGCGACGACGTGGCTCATGTACGTGAGCGCGACGAGCAAGTCGCCGTTCGGTGCGACGGCCATATAGCGCGGTCCTTGAAGCCCGCGCTCGTAGACGTCCACGACAAAACCGGGCGGGGCGATGAGCTGCGGATCCTGTGTCGCTGCGCCGGCTTGAGACCCGAAGCCGGACCAGCTGCCGCAGCCGGCGATGAACAGCGTCGCCGCGACGGCGTGTATGAGATGACGCGCGACGTTGCGATTCACGGTCGCATATTTCGACGGCGCAGCGCCACCACCATGCGCCACGATGCGGGCCGCATGCTGAGCGGGATTCTCGGCGTGAGATCGCCGTACCAGCCGACGATCTCGAAAGCCCCGCTGAGCGCGACCACGTTCCGGAACCCGCCGCGCAGCCACATGCGATGCAACTGCCGGTCCACGATCCGCTTCGTCTCGCGCCCCACTCTGTACGCGGCGTCGATCACCATGCTCTTGACATATGTCTCCTCGACCGGGTCGATCGCTGTGGTTTGGAACCGCGTTTTCACCGTGACGTCGTCGTAGCGCTGGATCCAACGGCCGACCGTCCGCTTTTCGTCTCTTTCGAAATAGTCAGCCGGGTGGGTCAGCTCTAGAATCATGATGCCGCCTGGGCGCAGTGCTGCCGCCGCGCAGCGCAATGTAGCCACGGCATCGGCATCGGTCATGCAGTGGCTGAACGAATCGAAGAGACACTGCGCGATGTCTACTCGGGCCGGAAGGCGAAACCGCCGCATGTCCGCCTTGCGTAACCTCACCGCCAGATGCGCTTGTCGGTTGAGGTGCCGGGCGTATGCGATCATCTCCGCATTCACGTCCACGCCGAGCGCCTCGAGGCCGCGCCGGGAATACTCGCGCAGATGGTGCGCCGGGCCGCACGCGATATCGACGACCCGTCGCGGCGCTTTTACGCCATGGCGGGCTGCGATCGCGAGCAAACCATCGCACTCCCGCGGAATGTCGCGAAAGCCGAATCCCAGATCGTAGATCCGAGGATTCTCGTAGAGCGCGTGGCTTGCCGGCGCTTTGTCTCGCTTGCGGTCCGTCGTGCGTTTACGGGCGGACGAGGACATGCCGCTCGTGTTCGAGCCGCTCGCATAGCGTTTCGGCCGGATAGGTGAAGATCTCGGCCAATGTCGGATGCAGGTGCGGCATCTGCATGACGTCTCTGACATTTGCCTTGAAGTAGAGCAGCGCGATGGCCTCGTGGATGAGATCGGATGCTTCGGGCCCGATGATGCCGACTCCGAGAATCGTCCCATCCGGCGCCGCCAGCATTTTGATGAACCCCTTTGTCGCGCCGATCGCTATTGCTTTGCCGAGATCGTCAAATGGAAACGACGCGCTGAAAAAGGCGATGCCGCGCCGCGCGCATTCAACCTCGCTAAGGCCCGCCACGGCGACTTGCGGATCCGTGAAGACCGCACGAGCGCCATATAGATCGTAGTCGATCGTAAGGCCAGCGTCGGCGAGCGCGTTGCGCGCCGCCGTCTGGCCTTCGTCCACGGCGACGTGCACGAGCTGCGTGCTGTCGAAGATGACGTCGCCTGCGGCATAGATGAGCGGATTGCTCGTGCGAAGTTGAGTATCCACTTTGATCCCGCCGATTTCGAAATCGACGTGCGCTGCTTCCAATCCCAGACCGTCGGTATTCGATCGGCGGCCGAGCGCGACGAAAATCTCGCCGCCCTCGACGGCGTTTTGCCGCCCCTCGGTTTCGTAGCGTATCCTCTTGCCAGATCCCGTGACCTCCGCGCTTTGCAACGCGACGCCGGTCACGATCTTGACCCCTTCGCTTTCGAGCGCATTGTGCAGAGTCGAACCGATGTCGCCGTCTTCACGGGAAAGAAGCGTCCGGCTTCGCTGCAGCATCGTCACAGCGCAGCCAAGGCGCCTGAGATACTGCGCAAGCTCGCATGCGATCGCTCCACCGCCCAGAACGATGACGCTCTCCGGCAGCCGGTCGAATTCGAGAACGTCGTCGCTTGTGACGTATCCTGCGGCATCCAATCCGGGAATCGGGGGAATGTTGATGACCGAACCGGTGGCGATGATGAACCGCCCCGCGCCGATTTCCTCGCCGTCAACCGAAAGCGTCTGCGGGCCGGTGAACTTCACGTCGCCGCGCACAAGCGGAAACGTCTCGATCCCGTCCACCCGGTAGTCGGTGAACTCAGCGATGATGCGCCGCTTGCGCGCCATGAGCGCCGGAAAGTCTACGCGTGCCGGACCTGCGATGATGCCGTATTCCGCGGCGCGGTCGACCGTGTGCGCCACCTCTGAACTGCTCAGAAGGGTCTTCGACGGCATGCAGCCGCGTAAAATGCACAGACCGCCGAGCGGCGCGCGCGATTCCGCGATGATGACGCTCCGGCCAAGGGATCTTGCGGTCGTCGCGGCCGCATAACCGGCGCTTCCTGCGCCGACGACGCAGAGATCGTATCCTCGGCGTTGGTTCATGCGCACTGATATTTGCCGCGACTCGCGAAGGCGACCTCTATTGTCACGGCGGCGTCTTTCGCATCGCTGCCGTGAAGGTCGCGATGCGCAGCTGCGCAAAGGTCGCCGACGATGCGCTCAGTACCGCTCTCCGCCAACGTGCGGAGAAATGTCTTCCGTCGCCTGCTCATCGTGTTCTGCGTCGCGATCGCGGCACAGATCATCGCATACGAGGCCGTATGCTCGCTAATGGTGGCGATCGCGGGGCTCCTGCCCGAAAGCATGCACGTCGGCGTCAACATCGGCGTACTCGTCTTGCGACTGGCGATCGCACTTCCGATCGGCTTTTTCGGCGCGCGGCTTTCCTACCGCGCGATGCGATCGTCGGTTCCCGCGAATAAACGAATGCCGGTCCAGCCGGCGATCATCGCAGCCGCCGCGGCCGCCGGATTCACCGTCATAATCAATTGGGCGCTGCGACCGGAATTCGCGACGTGGGCGACGGTTGGTCGCGATATCGCGGCCGCGCTGATCTGGGTGTTCGCGGCGCAACGTTCGTTCAGCCGAGTGTCGTGATATACTGTCGGTTCCGCTTTGATGGCGCGGAGTTCTCGGGAACCGTTGAGGGCGATGAAGTCGTGGCGCCCGGCTGCCGCAAGCGGCTCGGCGATGTCCGGCTGCTCGCGCCGTGCCTGCCGTCGAAGATCGTCTGTGTCGGCCGAAACTACGCTGAGCACGCGGCCGAATTGGGAAATGCGCTTCCGCCCGACCCCCTGCTCTTTTTCAAACCGCCTTCGGCGGTGATCGGTCCGGGCGACGACATCGTCTATCCGGTGCAGTCGAAGCACGTGGAATTCGAGGGCGAACTGGGCGTGGTCATCGGGCGCCGTTGCCGCCGCGTCGCGAGGACCGAAGCGCTTGACTACGTGCTCGGGTACACGGTCGTCAACGACGTCACAGCGCGCGATCTGCAGCGATCGGACGTGCAGTGGGCGCGGGCGAAAGGCTTCGACACGTTCGCGCCGATCGGCCCATACATCGTCTCCGGTCTCGAATGGCGCGGGCGCCGGATACGAACGTCGCTGAACGGCGTGGTCCGCCAAGACGCATCGACCGCTTCGATGATTTTCGACGTTCCGTCGCTTATCGAGTACGCGAGCGCCGCATTCACGTTAGAACCAGGCGACGTCATCGCCACCGGCACGCCGAGCGGTGTCGGTCCGATGGTCGGCGGCGACATCGTGAGCGTTGAGATCGAAGGAATAGGAGCGTTGACGAACCAGGTCGTCACTTAGGAAGCGGGATGAACGAGTCCTCAGTCACTGCGACGTGAAACGGTTTGCTTGCGCGCAGGACGACATCGCTGCCCTTGCGCAGCAATTCTAAGAGGAAGAAACCCGGCACGGCCGCGTCGGCGACGGTCTCGATCGTGCCTGCGTCACCATTTTTCTCGTTGATGTCTGCCATCGCGCTATCGTGCGTGATGCCGATCGCCAGCGGCGATCCGGCGGGGAGCGCAAGAGGGTCGAGCGTCACGCGGAGCATCCCATCGCCGCCGCCGCCGTGCGCCGGTCTGACCGCGGTCACGATGCCTGTGCCCTTCGTGCCGGACGGAACAACGACTCGATCGCCGATCTTGACGTCGTCGACGACTTCGAATGCGAACTTGTCGCCGACTTTGTCGGTGGCCGATGAGACCGTCTGATCGAGGCTGATGCGCAGCAGCGTGCCCGACTGCAACAGCGTGTCCTTGGTATCGGCGGTTATCGGCGTAGTGGCATGGGGAATCGCAAGGGCCTGACCGCTCGAGCTTGCGACTGCCAACAGGGCTGCCGCACCGGCGGCGAACTGGAATGACTTCATCCTTATCATGTACGGGGAAATCGACCTCGAATCTTGCACCGGTGACGTGCATCATAGCGGCCGCAACTGAGAAAACGGTTAAATCTAGGTGGAGCCGCTAGGATCTCTTGCATCCTAGGCGATTCCGGATTCCATTTTCCGCACGATGCGGTGCTCGAGGAGTCTGATGAGCCGGTCGCGCACGGCCGTGGTGCCGTACAAGCGGGACGAGACATACCGTCGCGATGACGGAGGGGGCGCCGCTCTCTTCTATCTCATGAGCGGTGTGTTTGTCGGCTTTTTGACGTTCGTCTTGTGGTATACGCCTCGACACATGTGATTTGCGCTCCCCACCTTCATTTGCGTGGGGCGCGGGCCCGCAACGGCCGGCACGGCATGCCCCGCGAGGACGCTCCTTCGTTCGCATCCAGCTCACTCGGTCACTCGGTTCACTTCGTCGCTCTCGCCATCCATGGCTTCGCTCCTCGTTCAACGCCTCGCTTGGGCATGCCGCGCCGGCCGTTGTCGGTGTATCGCCGCGACATCATCGGCGATGTCGAGAGCCGGGGCGTCTGAGGCGGCGAAAGCCGCCGAAGTCGAGCGGCGGAGGTTGGTCATCCCGATTTTCCGCCGCGTCCCCGGCGAAGACATCGTCCGCTGATGGAGCGGCAAATTGAAGTGGGGGCCGACATAAAGTCGGCCCCTTCGGGTATTGCGTTAGACTACTGGTTCGCCGTCGAGGATCTGAATCGCCCAGCGCTCGGACTCCGCCGGATCCGGCGTGCGCTCGGGCAACGGAACGAACGATAAACCTTCGCGAGACTTGCGGAACCACGTGGCGAGGATGAAAAGCTGATCGATCTCGTCTTGGCGCGCAAACGATCGCTCGGTCTGATCCGGCTTGTACTTCTCCGCGATCAGCCGAGCCAGTAAACTGCGAGCCTCCGCGCGCGCCGGCAGCCGGCGCGGCAGCCGCACTTGGCCCGCGAGTCTTCCTGCGTTGAACAGAAAGCACGCCTCCTCGGAAGGGTGGCCGGAGGGCGCGAGCACGATCATGGAAAGCCCCGTGGCATACTCAAGCCGAGCGTGTCGTTCGCGCAAACGCCGCAAGCGGTCAAGCCGCTTCTCTTCGCGCGACGCGACGTCGAGTCTGCCGCGGGCGCCCGCTTCATCCCGGCGGCGCGCGATCGCTAAAAGCACATCGTCGGCTGCGCCCTCGATAAACGCGATGGCTTCGTCGAGCAGCGCCTCTACGTGACCGGGCGGCGACTGTGCGAGAACAGAGTCGCCTCTCTCGTCGTCGCATGCTCGCAAGCCGAGCGCGTCCTGCAGCGCGGCGACGGCTGCCCGAGCGGCCGCCATGCTCAGATACGGCCCGTAGTAGCGGGCACCATCGCCTGCGACTCGCGTCGTCGTGCAGAGATGGCCGCGCGCGCCCGCACCGACTTTGATGAACGCGAATTCGCGGAAGTTCCGTAAGCGATCGTTCATGGGAGGATCGTACGCGCGGACGAGCTCTGCTTCGAGCAGCAGCGCTTCAAATTCGCTGCCGGTGACCAAGTAGTCGAATCCCGCGACGATCGACCGAAGTTGGCAGACTTTCGTGCCGGCCGCTTTGGACGAGGCCGCGTACGTCCGAAGACGCGCGCGGAGCGACTTCGACTTGCCTACGTACACCACGTTCCCGCCGGCGTCTTTGAGCAGATAGACGCCCGGCCTCGTCGGCACTTCCGTCAACTGAGCGAGGATGGATGACGACCAGACGGGTAGTTGCGCGGCGTCGACGAGCACGCGTACGCGCGGCTGTCGTTTGCGCTTGATGGGTCTCGTCCGCAGATACTGAGCGAGCGCTCCGTACGTGAACACGCCGCGGTCTTCGAGGCGCTTGACGCAATGGACGAGCAGATCTGCGGTCGCAGTGGCATCAGCGAGCGCGCGGTGGTGCCGCTCCACGTCGAGCCCGAGCTCGCGCGTCAAAGTGCCGAGTTTGTAGTTCTGCACTTCAGCGATCGTGCGACGCGCTAACGCAAGCGTGTCGATCGTGGGCGTCGTCAGCCCCGCGTAACCGTGACGCCGAAGTTCGAAGTCGACGAATCCGGCGTCAAAGCGGACGTTATGGCCGACGAAGACGAATCCGTCGAGGCGCGACAGCACGACAGGCAGCACTTCTCTGACATAGGGCGCTCCAGCGACCATCTCGTCGGTTATCCCCGTCAGCTGAACGACGAACGGCGGAATCGGACGTTCCGGATTCACAAACGACCGCCAGCGCCGGGTTATGCGGCCTTCTTCCACGTGGACTATCGCGATCTCGGTCATCGCGTCGTGGCCCGCGACGCCTCCGGTCGTCTCGATGTCCACTACGGCGAAACGGCACGACCACAGATCGGTCATCTCGAGCTCGCGAAGACGCGCAAGGAGCGCTTCTTGAGCAGCGTCCGCCGCAATCGCCGCATCCGCTAACGCTTGCTCGAAAGGAGCAGGCAGCGGTGCAAAATTCGCCATCTAGTCGGCATTCTCGAACATATGGTCGATTCCCGCGGGAGGGCCGCGAAGGCGACCAGAAGGCGGCGCGCCATGGCTCAAATCCTGTACGTCCACGGCTCCGGTCATACGAACGAGGCGTTTGCAGAGCAGGCAACTGCGTTTCCCGGCTCTGACGCGATCTCTTTACCTGGTCATCCGCACGGGACGGCATTGGGAGACGTCTCCGAAATGGCGTCGTGGCTGGCCAAGTATGCGCGCTTCCGCGCGGCCGTGCCGGCCATCGCCTGCGGAAACTCCCTAGGTTCCGCGATCGCGATCGAGTGGGCGCTCGCGAATCCGTCCGAAGTCTCCGGTTTGGTGCTTATCGGAAGCGGAGCTCGGCTCCGCGTCGGCAAGCAGATCTTCGACATGATCGATAAGCGGTGGCCCGAGTGCATCGACGAGCTCGTGGATCTCTCGGTGGCACCGCAGTGCGGCGCCGACCTTCGAGGGCTCATCCGAGGATGGCATCTTGTGGTCGGACAGGCTACAACGCGCCAAGACTATGCCGCATGCGATAGATTTGACGAGATAGAACGCGTCGGCGAGATCACAGTCCCGACCCTTGTGATCGTCGGCGCACACGACCGTATGACGCCGCCGAAATACGCGGCCTTCCTTAACGAACGGATTGCGAATAGCGTCCTGACGACCATCGATGGAGCGGGGCATCTGCCCCATCTGGAGCAGCCCAAAGCCGTCAATGCGGCGATTCGCGCTTGGCTCGCGGGGCTTTCATGATCTCATCGAACCCGTCCGGCAGCCGCATGGTGATGATCCTCGCGTTGAGGTCGATCGCAACATCGTAGGCGCGATGCATCGGGATCAACGCGTCGCCCACTTCGAGCATGTCGGCGGACGGATAATGCGCGACGGATCGGACTTCGCCAAGCGGACCGAGCCTGGCGTCGACCACTTGCATGCCGACAAGATCGGAAGCGCGGTGCACGCCTTCGGGCAATGCCGGCAGATTCGCGGCTTCTAAGAAGAGTTGCGCGCCGACAAGTTTCTCAGCCTCCGAGACTGTCGAGATTCCCTCGAGCGAAGCCACGATCACGCGCTTGTGCTCGCGCGCTGACACGATCACCAATCGGCGCTGCACGCCGTCTGCGGCACGGCCGTCGAGCTGCGCGCCCGCGCGAACGATTTCCGCATCGCTGCCGGCGATCTTGACGTGGCCCCGAAGTCCAAACGTGCCGACGATCCGCCCGATCAGGACCTGGCCTTCAGTCAATCAAGGATCTCGACGTTTACCTTTTCGCCCGCGCCGACGGAAGCTGCTTTGACGATCGTGCGGATCGCGTGGACGATGCGGCCTTGGCGGCCGATCACTTTGCCGCGATCTTCGTCGCCGACGCGAAGCAGCAGTACCGGTCCGCGTTCATCTTGCGCGGCGGCGATCGCGATGCGATCGGGCTCGTCCACGATCCGCTCGACGATGAACTTCAGCACGGCCGCTGCCCGGCCGATACCGTCTGCGATGTTGCCGGCATTGTCGTCTTCGTCGTCGCCGAATCCCGCGTCGACATCGGCGCGCGGAAGCGGGTCTGATTCGTCGTCGCCTTCGATGTCCTTCGGCGGCGGCGCTGGTTCGTCGTCGTAGTCGATGAAATCACTCGGCCTGTCGGGCATGCTGCGTCACCTTTCACCGTAGGACCGGCGCGTAGCCGGTCTCGTCAAGATTTTTTGGCGCGCTTGGCGCGAGCTTTGCGGACGCGGACCTTTTCTCTCGCATAGAGACCTTTGTCCGCGAGCAGACGCGCGACCGTATCGGACGGCTGCGCGCCGTTGCCGAGCCAGCGCTTGATCTTCTCCTCATCGAGCACCAGCTCAACGGGGGTCCGGCGCGGATTATAGTGCCCCACGATATCGAGGAATCGGCCGTCGCGCGGCGACCGTTTGTCGGCCACGATGACGCGATAGCTCGGCTGCTTTTTCAAGCCGGTGCGGCGAAGACGGATCTGGACTGACAAGACGGGGTGTCCTTTCTGTGAGCGCAGTTGCGCTCGTCAGTGAAACGACGGCGGCCGGCGCATCCGGCCCAAGCGTTTCATCATCTGTTTTGATTGTTCGAACTGCTTGATCAACAGGTTGACGTCGTGCACGACCGTGCCGCTGCCCTTGGCGATGCGGCGCCGCCGGCTCGCGTTGAGCACGCTCGGATCGGTTCGTTCGAGCGGCGTCATCGAGCATATGATCGCTTCCGTGCGCGCGACCTGGCGGTCTTCGATGGGGTTGTCTTTGACGAGCTTTCCGACACCGGGGATCATCTTCGCGATGTCGCCGAGCGAGCCCATCTTCTTGACCATGCGCAGCTGATCGAGAAAATCTTGCAGGGTGAACGACTGACGCTTGAGTTTCTGCGCAAGATCCTTGGCCTGTGCCTCGTCGTAAACGCTCTGACTTCGTTCTATAAGCGTGAGGACGTCCCCGAAACCGAGAATTCGGGAGACGAGCCGATCGGGATGGAACGGCTCGAGCGCCCCGACTTTTTCTCCCGTGCCGATGAACTTCACCGGCTTTCCGAGGACCGCGCGGATCGAAAGCGCTGCGCCGCCGCGGCTGTCGCCGTCCATCTTGGTGAGAATCGTGCCGGTGAGCGCGATCCGCCGATCGAACTCGAGCGCGACGTTGACGGCTTCCTGGCCGGTCATCGCGTCGACGACCAGCAGCACTTCCGTGGGATCCACCGCCGCGCGGATCGATTCGAGCTCCGCCATCAGCGGTTCGTCGATCTGCAAGCGGCCGGCGGTGTCGAAGATCGCCACGCCATTTCCGACTTGCTTCGCATGCGCGAGCGCCTCGCGCGCGATCGTCGTCGGATCGGCGCCGTCGAGCGAGAACACCGGGACGTCGATCTGCTCGCCGAGCATTTTCAATTGCGTGATCGCGGCCGGTCGATAGACGTCGCAAGCGACCAGGAGCGGCCGCCTGCCATCCTCTTTGAAAAGGCGGGCGAGTTTTGCGGCATGCGTCGTCTTTCCGCTTCCTTGAAGTCCCGCGAGAATGATCGCCGTCGTGCCGACGGACAAGAAGCGCAGCGGAGCGACTTGCGTGCCCATGAGATCGATCAGACCGTCGTGGACGATTTTGATCACGGCTTGCGCGGGCGTCAATGATTCGAGGACTTCGGCGCCGATCGCGCGGGCTCGAATCGCCGCGATGAAGTCTTTGACGACCTTGAGGTTGACGTCGGCTTCGAGCAAAGCGATGCGGACCTCTCGGAGCACTTCCGAGACGTCGTGTTCGTTCAGTTTCCCGCGTGAGCGCAGCCGTTGAAAGATCGCCCCGAGGCGATCGGAAAGTCCTTGCAGCATTGCGAGCTTAGCGCGGGTGCGGGAGAATGGCGAAGCCGCGCGACGAGTTCACGCCTTTTCGCCAGCCTCTTCGATGTAACGAACGGCGTCGCCGACCGTCTTGATCTTCTCAGCGGCTTCGTCGGGGATGTCGATATTGAACTCGGTCTCGAGCGCCATGACGAGCTCGACCTGGTCGAGCGAGTCGGCCCCGAGGTCGTCGGTGATCGACGCGTCGATGACTACTTCTTCTTCGTCCACGCCGAGTTGCTCGACGATGCACTTCTTCACTTTGTCGAAAACGGACATCAGGGGTTTGCTAGCCTCCAGAGTGCAGCGGGTGATGTAGTGCGATTGGTCATCGCATGGTGAGTCCGCCATCCACGGCGAATGTCTGGCCCGTGATGTACGCGGCTTCGTCGCTGCTCAAGAAGAGCGCGACGCTCGCCACTTCGTCGGCCGTGCCGAATCTCCCGAGCGGTATACGCGCCATGTACGAAGTCCGTGTCGCTTCCGGCAAGATCGAGGTCATCTCGGTCTGGATGAAGCCGGGGGCGATCGCGTTGACGCGGATTCCGCGGGAGCCGAACTCCTGCGCAAGCGATTTCGTCAGTCCAAGCACGCCGGCCTTCGCCGCGACATACGCGCTCTGACCCGCGTTGCCGGTCAGAGCCACAACCGACGAGATATTGACGATCGCGCCGCTTTTCTGCCCCAACATCACCTTTCCCGCCGCTGAGGACAGATAGAAGACGCTCTTCAGGTTGACCGCGAGTGCGTCTTCCAGGGCATCCCATTTCATACGCAGGATCAAGGCATCGTAGGATTTCCCGGCGTTGTTCACGAGGATGTCCACCCTGCCGAATAGCGATTTCGCGGCGTCGACGAGCGCCTGAGCCTCTGCCTGAGAAGATACGTCGCCTTGGTGGACTTGCGCGATGCCGCCAGATGTTTCTATCTCAGATCGCACCGCGCCGAGAGGCTCTGCGCGCCGGCCGTTGAGCATCACCGCAGCGCCCGCACCCGCGAGCGCGAGTGCCACGGCTCGGCCTATCCCCGTTCCGGCGCCGGTCACGATCGCGGCCTTGCCTGCGAGGGTAAGGTTCGTCATCTCTTCATACGGCGCGGCGCTCGCCCGCCGAGATCAGCCGCTCGACGCCGGCGTGATCGGCGATGTGGAACACGCGGTCCGCGGAGACGCCGTCGATCCGCTTGAGCATCGGCGCGAGCACGGGTGTCGCTCCGCACTCAACGAGGAAATCCGGCTTTCGTGCGGCGATCGCAACCGCGGTCTCGTGCCATCGGACGCGCGCACAGAGACTGGCGATCAGGCAGCGGCGGATGTCTTCGACGTTTCGATACGGCTCGACTTCGACGTTTCCGATCACGTCGAATGAGGGCAGCGTGAACCGCGCCTTCTCGATGTGCGTCGCGAAGCGCCGCATGGCCGGCTCCATCAGCTCGCTGTGCCACGCCCCTGAGACGTTGAGCATCACGACCCGTTTCGCGCCATTCGCTTTCGCGAGTTCGCACAGTTCGTTGACGCCGGCGATGTCGCCGGAGACCACGATCTGGATCGGGGCGTTGAGGTTGGCGACGTCCACGCGGGCACCGCTCGCCGCGCGCGCCTCCGCATAGACTCTCGACCATCGCTTGATCGAAGCCGATGACCGCCGCCATCGCACCGGGACTGTTGTCAGCTGCTTCTCCCATCGCGAGCCCGCGTTCGTGGACGAGTGCGACCGCCTCATCGAAACCGATGGCGCCCGCGATCGTCAGCGAACAGAACTCGCCGAAGGAATGTCCGCCCGAAACGATCGGCGTGAAGCCGGCGGTTTCGACGGCGCGATAGATCGCGACGTTGGCCGTGAATATCGCGGGCTGACTGATCCGCGTATCGCGAAGGCGCGCTTCGTCGCCTTCGATGACCAACGCGAGCAGGTCGTAGCCGAGCACGGCAGACGCGCGCTCGAAACACTCGAGCGCTGCCGGCACATGCGCAGCTGCGTCAGCGCCCATGCCCGCTGCTTGCGAACCTTGCCCGGGAAAGACCACGCCTAGCGTCGGCATGCTACGACATGATCACGCCGGAACGATGTGGGCCGGCCGCTCCGGCTCGATATTCTCTTGCGGCAATTTTCCGACGCGAGCCGAGCCCCAACGCCATGCCACGGCTCCCCACGATAGACCGCCGCCGAAGGCGGTGAACACGACGACGTTGCCAGGCTGGATGCGGCCATCCGCCACCGCGTCGCAGAGCGCAAGCGGTATCGATGCCGAAGAGGTGTTCCCGTACTCTTGGATGTTCGTGACGCATTTCGACGGCGGCAATTTCAGCATCTTCACCGTGGCGTCGATAATACGCGCGTTGGCCTGGTGCGGTACCAAGAAATCAGCGTCTTCGGGCTTTAGATCGGCGCGCGCCAACGCGTTGCGCGACGATTGCGCCATCATGTTGACCGCGAACTTGAATACCGCTTGGCCCTGCATCTGGACGAATCCGGCGCTTCTGTCGGCCTTGCCGTTCGTGTTGAACGGCAATCGGCTTCCGCCGCCGCGAAGATAAAGGACGGTGGGATCTGCGCCATCCGCACCGAGCTCGGATCCGAGAAAACAGTCCTCGTCGCTGCGTTCGAACAGCGCTGCGCCCGCGCCGTCACCGAAGAGCACGCAGGTCGAGCGGTCGGTGTAGTCGACGATCTTCGAAAGCGTTTCAGCGCCGATCAAGAGCACCGACTTGAACGCGCCTGCGCGGATGAGCGACGCAGCGGTGGTCATGCCGTAGATGAAGCCCGAACAGGCGATCGAGATGTCGAACGCCGGCTTGCCCGTCATGCCAAGTGCCGAAGCGACGATGCAAGCGGTGGCCGGGAACAGATAGTCCGGTGTCGCCGTCGCGACGATCACGCAATCCACGTCTGAGGGCTGCCGGCCCGTCGCCTCGAGCGCGGCTTTTGCGGCAGGAATCGCGATGTCCGACGTGGCCTGTTCAGGGCTTGCGATATGGCGCCGGCGCATACCGGTGCGCTGCACGATCCATTCGTCGCTCGTCTCGACCAGCTTCTCGAGGTCGCCGTTCGACAAAATGCCGGCAGGGGCGTATCGCCCGATGCCGGCGATCGTGACGCCGTAGCCCTTCATCGTGCGGCGATCAGCCCTGTGCCGCTTTGGGACTCTTCCCTGATGGACTTGCTTCCTTTTGCGCTATCGCCAGGCGGCCGTCGTAGAATCCGCAGTTGGCGCATGCGAAATGCGGCCTACGCGGCTGCTTGCATTGCGGGCAAGTGCTGAGCGGCGGCGCTGCCGTCTTCCAATTCGCTCTGCGGGAGCGCGTGTTCGATTTGCTTCGTCGTTGCTTCGGATTAGCCATGAAAATCCTTGTTCTAGATGCGTTTGCGGTGATGCAGCTCTACGATTCGCGGCGTTCTTGCAAGCTTCGAGCCAGGCCTGCCAGTCGTGGGTCCACCACGTGCTCCGCACACGTGCACGATCCGATGTTTCGATTCTGGCCGCACGAGTCGCACAATCCGTTGCACGCTTCGTCGCACACGGGCGCTATCGGCTCGTCGACTTCGAGTATTTGCGTTGCCAATTCTGTTAGGTCGATCGCGCGCCCGATCAGCGGCGCGACGTCTCCGAAGATCGCGTCGCTCTCCGGCACGTCTTCGCTGTATGTCTCCTCGACCTCCACTCGCACGTCGCGCTCGAACGGTTCGAGGCAGCGCGCGCACGTCTCGTGCTCGCGACCGGCGACCGCCCCCTCGACGTGCACGCCGTGCGCGATCTTGCTCACATGCGCTTTCATTCGGACGCCGGCCGGATATCGCGCGCCCAAGTCGCCAGCGAAGCTGAGCTGCTGGTCGATGCCGATGCCGACGAATTCTGGCCCGAAGAGACGAGCGACGGAAAACTTCACTTTGAAAGGCCTACGAGCGCACGAAAGCCCGCCGAAATCGGACGGGCCAATCGACATTTCGCTCTTATTATAGAAAAGGGCCGGGCCTATGTCAAACCGTTTTGCTTTTCGGGACGCGTTGGAGCGCCAGGGCGTGAAGAGCCTCTGCGAATGAACGAACCGGGATGATCGAGATCCCTCGCGTGCCAGCCACATCCTTATAATTGTCCACCGGCACCAAAAACACGGTCGCGCCAGCCCGGATCGCGGCCTGGATCTTCTCGCGAGTGCCTGAGATGGCGGAAACGCCTCCGTCGGCCGCGAGCACGCCCGTTCCGGCGATGTTCTTGCCGCCCGTGATATCAGCGCCGGTCAGAGTCCGGTAGATCTGCAGCGAGAACATCAACCCGGCCGACGAGCCGTTCACGTCCGGAAGATGGAACACCACGTTGACCGGCAGCTTGATGGCGCGCGTCTGCGGCTGAATGTAGACGCCGAATCGCGCTTTGCCGGAGAGGCTGAATGTCTGGCACGTGACCGCGACGTCCTTGCCCGCGCGCATCAACGTCAGGTTGAATCTCGTGCCCGCTTTGTGCAGTGCTGTCGTTCGAAGAAGATCGTCGTTCGTGCCGAACGCCCGGCCGTCCATTGCGACGATCTCGTCGCCCGCGCGGAAGCACCGCGCAGCTGGCGTCTTCGCCTTGGTACCCTGTACGACGTATACGATGGTGGCGCGCACGGGCAACCCTGCAGCCCGCTCCGCGACGACTTGCGCGTTCAGCTGGCTCTCGGTCATCGCATCTGCGAGTTGGACGTTCAGCTGCCGGTCGGTGACGTTCGGCGGCACGAGATCGGATCGTTTTACGATCTCGAATCCTGGAAGCACGTACGCGATTGCGTAGACGATCGGGCGGCCGGGGTACAACCGGATGTCGGTGAGGTACAGCACGCCGGGAGGCGGCGTCTTTCCGGGCACCGCGATCGCCTCGTTCAGGCTTACCGCGGCTCCCGGCCCATAGATGAAATACGGTATCGGCAACCAACCGACGATGACGACGATGACCGCTATGAAGGCCCAGAGACCGGCGCGCAGGTAGCTGCGCCGGCGAGCGGCGAGATCGCGCAATGACAGCGGCCTTACGATTGGCGCACGGATTCGCGCGTCGTGCCGTTGCCCATACTCTGGCGTCCGGACGCCAATGTCTGTCGACCCTTTTGGACTTCGGCATGAGTCTTCGTCAGCGTCGCGTCGAGACCGCCGAGGATCTGCTCCGCATACTCGTCGGCGCCGCGGCGCACGTCACGTGCTCGCTTCTCCGCGTCTGCGATGATCGCGTCCGATTTCGTCTGCGCTTGGCGGACGATCTCAGACTCGGAAAGCGCGCGCGACTTCTGATCGGTGGCCTCGGCGCGGATATGTTCGGCGTCTTCCTTTGCCTGAGCGAGGAGGCGGTCTTTTTCTTTGGTGACGGCCTTGGCGGTGCTCACTTCTTCGGGAAGGCTCGAACGCAGCTTCTCGATGAGATCGAGGATCTGATCGCGTCCGACGATGCGCGCGCCGAACGGCAGCCATGTGCCGCCTTTTACCTCGGCTTCTAGCTTGTCTATTACCCGATAGACGCTCATCCGACGTCCCTCCGCAGGTCAGCCATGGCGCGCAGCACCGATGGCGGCACGAAATCCGAAACGTCGCCCCCAAGCGCGAAGATCTCGCGGACGCTCGACGACGATACATATGCGTATTCGACGCTCGCAGGCAGAAACATCGTGTCGACGTTTCCCGCGAGTTTACGATTGATCAGCGCCATCGTGAATTCACCTTCGAAGTCGGCGACGATGCGCAGTCCTTTGACGATGAGCCGCGCCCCTTGCTGGCGCACGAAATCTACGAGCAGCCCGTCGAAAGACGCGACTTCGACGTTCGACAGGCCGCTGCACGCATCGCGAAGCATGGCCACCCGCGCGTGGGCGGAGAACATGGGCCGTTTATTCGGATTGGCGACGACCGCGACGACGACATGCGGAAAGGTGCGGGCCGCTCGGCGAGCCACATCGAGATGGCCGTTCGTCATCGGATCGAAACTGCCGGGATAGATCACCGGCGCATCGTGCGACGGCGCCATCACGATTGCCCGGACCGACGCCGTTGTTGGCGCGCGCGCGGCCGCTCTTGCGCGGTCGCGATCCTCTCTGCCTGCGGTGCGGTGTCTCGAGTGGGTACGACCGAGGCGAACGTGAGTGTCGTGTCGCCGTATTTCGTCGATCGAAGCACGCGCAGCGATGTGGGCAGTGCTACTTCCTCGCCGCTGCGATGCTCGACGACGACCATGCCGTCTGGTGCGACAAGACTGCGCTGCATCAGCGTCACAAGCTCGTCGCGTGCGCCGCGATCGTACGGCGGATCAACGAGTACGATGTCGAATACTCCGCGCAATCTGCGCAATGCGCGCAGCGCAGTTATCGGCATGATCCGAAATCGATCTTTGTCGCCGATCACCGCCACGGCGTTACGGCGAACGGTCATCGCGGCAGCCGCGTCGCTTTCGACGAAGACCACTGAAGCTGCGCCGCGCGAGATCGCTTCCAACCCAAGTGCGCCTGAGCCGGCGAACAAGTCGAGCACGCGCGCGCCTTGCACGCGTTTTTCAAGCACTGCGAACAGCGCTTCCCGTACCTTGGCGGACGTTGGTCTCGTCCTCTCGCCGCGCGGGGCCGCGACCACACGCCGAGCGCTCCTGCCTCCGGACAATCGCATGGTGGCTCTAGTTGGACGCGTCGTCGTGTCCTTCATTTAGCATCGCAACATCCGCCGCCAACATCCGCACGACATGCCAGCGAGTACGCTCCGTCGTTCGCATCCAGCTCACTCGGTCGTTCGACTTCCTTGTCGCTCTCGCCATCCATGGCTCCGCTCCTCGTCAGACGCCTCGCTTTGGCATGCCGTGCGGACGTTTTCCCACGGCCGTGCCGCGACGCATAAACGGCGATGCCGTGAAGAGGGGCGTCTGAGGCAGCGAAAGCCGCCGAAGTCGAGCGGCGGAGGTTGGTCATCCCGATGATCCGCCGCGTCCCCGATAACGGCATCGCCGTTTATGCGTGGCGGGTCGAAAAGGTCGGCTTCGCGCGCTACGACGTTATGCGAAGGGAGGCCGAGCGTTCGCGGGCGTCGAGCGCCCGCTTGAGCGCCGCGTTTGCGGCGGTCTTGAGTCCGGGATCGCGGGAGAAGATCACGTCTACTTCTTTTTTCGCCTGTTCGAAGACCGGTAAGTCGCGGATGAGATCTGCGAGCCGCAATTCGGATTGCCCGTGCTGCCGCGTGCCGGCAAGATCTCCGCTGCCTCGCAGGCGGAAATCGGCTTCGGCTACTTTGAATCCGTCGTTGGTGGACGCCAAAATCTGTAAGCGTTCGCGCTCTTCTCCAGATCGTTCGGACGCGACGAGGATGCAGTACGATGCCTCGGCACCTCGCCCGACTCGCCCGCGCAGCTGATGCAATTGCGCGAGCCCAAACCGGTCCGCGTCGAGCACCACCATGACGCTCGCGTTCTGCACGTCGATGCCGACCTCGACGACCGTCGTGGCGATGAGCACTTGGATGAAGCCGCCGGCGAGCAGCCGCATCGTCTCATCTTTCTGCCTCGTCGTCATCTTGCCGTGGAGAAGTGCGACGCGAAGTCCAGCGAACGCGCCGCGTCGCAACTCTTCCGCTTGCTCAACCGCCGAGTGTATCGCGTGTTCCGACTCGTCGATCGCGGCGCAGACGACGTATGCCTGTCGACCTTCGCCGACTTGCTCTCGGACGAAGGCGAAGATCTTCTCCTTCTGCTCTGGCGTGCGCACGAACGTCTTGACAGGGCGGCGGCCCGGCGGCAATTCGTCGAGAACGCTGAGGTCGAGATCGGCGTACAACGCTTGCGCGAGCGTTCGCGGAATCGGCGTCGCAGTCATCACAAGGGTGTGCGGCGTCCAGCCGCCCGCCTTCGCGCGAAGTTCCGCGCGTTGCAAAACGCCGAAACGATGTTGCTCGTCGATGATCGCAAGCCCGAGCGAGCTGAACTCGACATCGTCTGTGAGCAGCGCGTGCGTGCCCACGACAAGGTCGACCTCATTCGCCTTGATGCGCGAAATCGTCTCGGCTTTCGTCCGCGCGCGCAGCCCACCGACGAGGAGCGCCGTCTTGATGCCGCTTGCTCCCAAACGAGGGCCAAGCTTTTGGAAATGCTGCATCGCGAGGATTTCGGTGGGCGCCATGAATGCGGACTGATGACCAGCGCGGGAAGCCAAGAGAACGGCAGCGGCCGCGACTGCGGTCTTACCCGACCCGACATCGCCTTGGAGAAGCCGGTTCATCGGCGAGGCGCGGAGCATATCGGCGGTAAGTTCCGCGACGCAACGCCTTTGCGCGGCGGTGAGACGGAACGGCATGAGGCTCTCGACATCGGCTGCGAAGGAAGCTCGCGCTTTCGCCGACGACATGCTCGCGAAATCCGGCGCGCGTGCGCCGGCATATGCGGCACGGCGGCGTGCCGCATGCGCCGCTAGCAGAAAGAACTCTTCGAACACGAGCCGCTCGCGCGCGAGCGCCGCTTCTTCGAGCGATGCCGGGGCGTGAATCGCGCGCAGCGCCCAATGCGCGTCGCGAAAAGAATGCCGCGCGTTCACGCTTGCCGGCAGCGGGTCCAACTCCCCGATCGACGCGTTATCGGCCTCAACGTCTTTGAGCGCGCGGGCGATCCACCTGCGAACGACGCGATTCGGCAATCCAGCTGTCAGGGCGTACACCGGCACGAGTTCGCCGATCAGTTCTTCGCCGACTGCGACTACGCGATGCTGCGAGACGGACATCTTGGCGCCGGCAAGCGTGGTCTCGATTCGCCCGCGCACGAAGACGCGGGTTCCGACGCTGAGCTGCCTCGCGAGATACGGGCGGCCGAACCAGATGGCTTGCAACTGGCCGGACCCGTCATCGATGACGGCGGTCGATTTCGATTTGACTCGACCGCGCAGCCGCACATGCGAGAACTGGCGTATGATGCCGATGACATTTGCTTCGGTCGACGTACTGTTCGCGACGCTCGATATCTGTGAGATCTCGCGCAGATCGTCGTACCGATAGGGATAGTGGCGGATCAGATCGCCGACGGTGAGCACGCCCAGCCGAGCGAAAAGTGAAACAAGGGCCGGCGTGACGCCGCCGACTTCGCTCAGCGGCGTGCTCAGGCGGCTCGGCGGGACCTTTCGCGTCGGACTCGTCGCGCGCGCCATGGACTCCGTGGGATCAACGAGCGTTGGATGGGAGCGGACTGCGCTCACCCGCGAGGCGTTCGCGTCGCGGGTGATTTGGGCCCTCCTAGCGGCTCAGTGCGATGCCGCCGATGTAATTCGACAGCCGCGTGTGCGGGCCGCTGATCGTGCGGATCGGCGCGACATTGCCGTTCGCTCCCGGGCCGAACACGAGGATCGACGCGCCCGACGAGTTCGCCACGAAGATGTCACCACTCGCGTCGACTGCGACACCGCGTGGCGTGTTCAGTTCGGTCAACGGGCCAGCGATCGTCCGCGTGGGTGTCGCGTCTTTGTCTGAGTTCGGCGCGTAGACGGTGATGGAATTCCCGAACGCGTTTGCGGCGAAGATGTCGCCTGCCGCGTCGATCGCGACCGCGTCGCCGCATTGAGACTCGGGCGCGAGCCCGGTATGCGGACCGCGGATGTCATGTGTCGGGCTGGCGTCGCCCGAGCCGCCGCGCCTAAACTCCGTGATCGAGCTATTGTTATTGAAGACGTACAGCTTGCCGGCGCCCGTCGCGGATATGCCCTGTGGATTGTATAACCCGGTTTGAAGGCCAACGATGATCGGATTATTGTTGACGCACCCCGACGCATTCGCTGGAAGAACCGAGACGCTGAAAGGTACTCCTCCGCCGTTGGCGGCGTACAGATGACCGCTTTGATCGAAGACGAGCGAGTTAGGGCCGCCCATCCCACCGCAGGAGATCGTCAGCAGTGCCGGCGCGGCGCCGTCTGCCGACGGAGGGTACGCGACGATTCGACTGTTGTTCAGATCCGTGGCGTAGAGATCGCCGTTCTGCGCGACGGTGACGCCGCCGAACGACGGCACGCCCGCGCCGGATCCGTTGATCGCGTGACGGGGTGCGACGTCGCCGTTATCGGACTGCCTGAAAGTCAGCAGGCTGTCTCCAATCGTCACGTAGACGTTGGCGCTCGAATCCGGCGTCAGACGATGAGCGCTTGGCGCGATCGGCGCGTTGACGACCGACTGACCGGAATGCGCGCAGCCCGCCGCGAGCGCAGCTGTCAACGCAAGAACACCGTATGAAAGTCTGTTCATGATCGCCCTCCGCGCTCGTCCTACCTGGACGGCACCTAGCGTCATCATACTCGTTCCCTGACCCCGTGGCAACAAACGAGTCTTCGACGATGGCGACTCCGGGGGCGCAAATATCTGGAGGCGACACCCAGAGTCGAACTGGGGATCGGGCTTTTGCAGAGCCCTGCCTTACCACTTGGCTATGTCGCCGCGACCGCCCGATTTTCGGCGAGGTAGGCCTGCTCCCTCCCGGTACGGACCTGCCCTGCAGGAGTTCCTTTGCAGTACAAAGTAAACGCGGATGTCACATCGCGCACCACCGTGGTGCTAGAAGATCGCATACGTGAAATATCCCGGTGCGGAGGCGGATTTGGCAGCGATCGCGTTAGGCTTGGATTCTGCACTCGCAGGCGAAAGTGAGAGCCGCGCGTTCGAAGCGCTCTTTCATCGCGAGTACAGGACGGTCGTCGCGATCGCGCGCCGCGTTCTTTTCGACGCACATGCGGCAGAGGATGTCGCGCAAGACGTCTTCGTCTCGTTCCATCGGCTCCATCCGCCGCAGGCCCCGTATGCCGCGCGCTGGCTACACGTCGCGGCGGCGCATGCAGCTCTGAACGAACTTCGCAGCCGCAAACGGCGCCAACGCAGAGAGATGGCGGATGCGATCGCGGCTGCGCCGGCCGCTGCTCACGTTCCCGACCCTGCCGCCGCGATCGCCGACGCCGAATTGCGTGACCGCGTCCGCTTCGCGCTGACGCGGATCGGCAAACGGCACGCGGCGGCTTTGGCCATGCGTCACGCCGGCCTCTCGTATGCCGAGGTCGGCGCAGCGCTCGCCCTGAACGCGAATCAAGTGGGCGCGTTGCTGCGCCGAGCCGAACTCGCGCTGAAGAAGGAGCTTGAAAATGGATCATCTCGCTGACGGCACGCTTCGACGGCTCGTCGACGATGGCGAAACCCTGGACGACATCCAGGCTTCGCATCTCGCGTCGTGCGCCATATGCCGCTCGAAGATGGCCGCGATCGTTGACGACGCCGGCCGCACGCACGACGTGTTTCTGCGCGCCCTGACGGCGGATGCATCGGGGGCGGACAGCGATGATGCCGATAGCTCAAGCGCGTGGCGTTCGATATCGCCTCGTCTGATGCGTCGTCGGTCTGTGCTTCTCTCCGGGCCTTGGCTTATCGCTGCTACTGCAGCGGCCGCTGCGGTCTGCCTGCTCGCGTTCACGCCCGTAGGTACGTATGCGCAGAACTTCCTCACGATCTTCGAACCCGAACAGTTCGTAGCGTTGCCTGTGAGCCGCAGTGAAATCGTGTCGCTACCCGATCTCACCCGCTTCGGCACGATGACGCAGCGCGTGGCGCCGCAAGTCCGCGATGTCTCCGGACAGGCCGCGGCTGCAGCCCTCGCCGGTTTCCCCGTAGAGGTGCCGACGTGGTTGCCGACTGGCACGCCGGCCGTGGCACGATATGCCGTCACGTCGGGTTCCGATTCTACCTTTACCTTTAGCGCGCGGAAGATGTCCGCGATGGCGCCACACGGCCGTCCGCTTGCGACCATGCCCCGAGCGCTGGACGGCGCCATGCTCGAGCTCAGGACTCGGCCGGCGGTCATCCTCGCGTACGGCGAACCCGTGAGCTCGCTTCGCGGATCGGAATCCTCGTCACGCCGCAATGCGAACGACGACGAATCGCGAGGACGAGACTTCCCGCCTCTCGTGGTCGTGCAAGCGCCGGTGCCGTCCGTCAGGTCGACCGGTGCGACCGTCGCCGAGATCGAGGAATATCTTCTTCATCAACCCGGTGTTTCACCAGCTCTTGCGGCGCAGATCCGCGCCATCGGAGATCCAGCGACGACCGTTCCGATCCCGATCCCGATCGATCGCGCGTTTGGCCAGCGCGTGCGGGTACAAGGCGTCGACGGTCTCGGCATCGGCGATGACACAGGCGTCGGCGGCATCGTGATCTGGCAGAGAAACGGCATGATCTACGGAGTCGCCGGCCAGCTTCGACAACGCGACATCCTCGCGATCGCAGAGAGCATGCGCTGATCGCGGCGGTAGCCGGCGTTCGTCCGCCGCGCGCCGACAGCGCGCGGGCGCCGGCAGTTTTCGCGGATGACCTGACGAAGTGGTACGGCGACATCGCTGCGCTGCGCGGACTATCCATGACGGTGCCGCGCGGCGAGATCTTCGGCTTCCTCGGGCCGAACGGCGCCGGGAAGACCACGGCGATCAAGCTTTTCTTGGGATTGGCCCACCCGACATCGGGTCAGGCGCGGATTCTGGGCGCCCCGCCTTCCGATCTCGAGATGCGACGTCGCATCGGCTACTTGCCGGAGCTTTTCCGCTTCCAGGATTGGCTCAGCGCGCGCGAGGTGCTGGAGCTGCATTGCGCGCTCGCCGGCGTCGCGCGTGCCCAGAGGCGCTCGGCGATCGACGACGTGCTCGAGCTCGTCGGGCTACGCGACCGCGGACAAGACCGCGTCGCATCGTATTCCAAAGGTATGCAGCAACGTCTGGGTCTCGGCGTTGCGCTCGTCGCGCAGCCCGAAGTCGCATTTCTCGACGAACCCACGTCGGCGCTCGATCCTCTCGGCCGGCGCGATGTCCGCGACGTCCTGAGAGCCGTGAAAGCGCGCGGGGCCACGGTCTTCTTGAACTCGCATCTTTTGAGCGAGGTCGAGCAGGTCTGCGATCGAGTCGCGATCGTCGATAAGGGTCGCGTCGTCGGCGGCGGTGATCTGGCCGACCTCCTCGGACGCTCGACCAAAGTGAAGATCAGATTGTCCGAGGCGTCGCCGAACGCAGGGGAGATCGCCGCCCGTTTTGGACGAGTGGAGCCGGGTATTGCCGAGACTTTGCTCGTCGACGGGATCGCAGACTCGAAGATCCCAGATCTCGTTCGCGAGCTGGTCGCGGCGGGAGCCCGGATCGTCTCTGTCTCAAGCGAGATGGCGACGCTTGAAGAACGCTTTCTCCATTTACTCGTGAAGCCTGACGATGCAATTCCTGATCATCGCTAGGCTTACGCTTTTGGAGCTGGTCCGCCGCCGCGTCGTCGCGGCGGTGGGTGTCCTCACAGCGATCTGCATCGGTCTCACCGGTTGGGCGTTCTTCAAGTTGCACCAGTTCTCGCTCGCGCACGCCGCGTCAAGCGGAGGCCGCGGCGAAGAAGCGATGGCCAACGCCGTGCAGGTCATCCTGCTGGCCCATATGTTCGGTATGGTACTGGCTGTCGGCGCAGCGTTTCTTGCTGCGCCTTCAATCGCAGGCGATGTCGAGAGCGGCATCGCGCTTGCGATCTTGCCGCGACCGCTGCGTCGCCGCGACGTGGTCATGGGAAGATTTTTTGGTTTAGCCGTAGCCCTCTGCGCCTACGTGTTCATCACGGGCGCGCTCGAGTTCACTGTGATCCATTCGATAACGGGCTACGCGCCACCGCATCCGGCGGCGGCTCTGGCATACATCTGCTCGGGCGCGGTCGTGCTGCTTGCGCTGGGCATCGCGGGCAGCACGCGGTTCTCACCGATCGCCGTGGGCATCGTGTGTGTCGCGCTCTACGGCGTGGCGTGGATCGCACAGGTCGCCGATGCGGTCGCGACGGCGTATCACAACGGCGCGATCCGGACGGCGTGCACGGTCATCAGCCTCATCGTGCCGACTGGCGGATTATGGCGCGGCGCGATCTTCAGCCTCGAACCAACGCTCATGGTGGCTGCAAGCGCGCAGCTGACGGTCGATCCTATCACCGTCACGTCACCGCCGACCACGGCGTATCTTCTGTGGACCGCCCTCTGGGTGGCCGGGATGCTTATCGCGTCGATCGCTTCGTTCGAGCGCCGCGATGTCTAGGACTAAGGCGCTCGTCTACGTCCTATACGCTCTCGTCGTGGTCGCGTTGTCGATCTCGCCTCTGTATTTCGCTCGTTATCTCGCCGCGCAGTCGGCGCTGTCGCAGGCGGCGCGTCAGTATGCGGATCTGCCATCGTGCAGTCGGACAGCCCAGTTGCCCGATCCGCGTAAACCGGTCGCCGCGTCCGCCTTGTCAAGTTCGCCGTGCCGTCTTACGGGCGCGATCGTGGTCGACAAATCGTACACCGGAGGTCTCGGCTCTGAATCGTACGCGCTCGGCTTGCGCGATGACGCGGGAGTGGGTCGTTCGGCGGTGCTCGGCGGCCCGGGCGACGCCGCCTTCTTCAACCGTGTGAACTCAGGCATGCGCGTGATCTTGCAGCTGAACGGAGATCGCGCGATGTTGATCGGCGACGGTGCTGGCCAGATTCAGACGCGCGATAATCCCGACGACATTGCGCGGCGAAATGCCCTTTCGGTTACGCTTTTCGGATCCCTGACCGGATTGGAGTTCATCGCCATCGCCGCGCTGCTTGTCGGCCGGCGGCGGGCTGCTTCTTAGTTGAGCGACGCGTGGATTCCGGAAGCCTGGCAGTAGCGGATTCCAGTTATGCCGGCGCTGTAACCGTATAAACCCGTGAGCGTGCTCGTGTCATGATTGTTGTGATCCAAGATCTTGTACGCTTCCGAGGGTAGGCACGCGCCGTTCCCCGGTTCTACTAAGATATATCCGAGACCGTCCGCAGGATCGATCGGCGCCGCGCTGAGATACGCATTGCCTGCACCACCGAACGACGCGACCGTCACCGGGCCGGCGGGCGGATACTGTCCGCCGTTGTCGACGGCGTATTCTTCCATCGCAGTCGCGATCTGCTTTTCGTTGCCTTCGCACGCCGCCGCGAGCGACTCCGCTCGCGCGTGGATGAAATTTGGGATGAGAATGGCAGCCAAAATCGCGATGATCGCGACGACGATCATCAACTCAATCAAGGTGAATCCGCGTTTTGTTCCGGCCATCGGGCTGCCCCCCAAGAAAGCTTTGGCCTCTTGAAGGTGGACCCGCGCGCTCGAACGTCCGTTACACGCTGCGTGCGAGGCGTGATTGCCGGCACCTCATATGAGTCGATATGTGAAGGGGCCGACTTTATGTCGGCCCCTTCGGAATTTCCCTAGGGCAAGAGATCCGACATCGGGGTCACGCGATCTGTATCTGTCGTGTTTCCAAGCAGCCCGAGTCCGAAGGCGCGCTCGAGCGTCGCGAGTATCGAGTACTCGTTGTAGGCGTGCGGCGACTGGATCGGCATTACTGTACGCGGCGTTATCACGATCGTCGCGATGTGGCCGCCGCCTATGAAGCTCGAATCGCAGCAGCCCTGGTAGGTCGTGTAGTCGTTCTCGTCCCAAGTGACGATGAGAGCCGAGTTCGTCGTGAACGCGGGCGAGCGCGTGATCGTATGCACGACCGACTCCACGTATTTGTCACCCATTCGCAGCAGCTTGTCGTAGTTGGGGCACGGCGTCTGTCCGTGCATGTCGTGACATTGGTCCGGCACGACGAACACGAATCGAGGAGCCGTCGCCGGATTGGAAAGCGCGTTCGCAAGCGTCGTCATGTCAGGCAGCGGCACGATCTTGGCGAGCCGTGCCGGATTGCTGGCGATGTCTTGGAAGTAGACGAACGGGTTGTGCTTTTGCGCGTAAAGCGCGGCGCCGGTGACCGGAAACTGCACGCCGAGATAACCGGCGGACGGCATGGTCTGGTTGAACGACTCCCAGGAGATGTTCTTCGCTTCCAGTTCGTCGATCAGATTCGGAGCATTGATCTGATCGCACGGGGGCGGCGGCGTCGGTTGCGCGTAACACGACGGATTGTCATCTTGGATGCCGAAGTATTGGCCGGCGATCAGCGAGACGTAGTTCGGAAGGCTCGGATGCGTCGTGCCGAACTGCAGAAGCGACAAGCCATACGTATGCGCCAAGCCCGTGATGTACGGCGTGTCCGGAATATTGTTCACGTCGAGATGGCCGATGACGTTGTCGTAACCCTGGTTCTCCATCATGAGAATGAACACGCGATCGAGCGGCCGCACGGCGGCTTGCGCAGCGCGCGGCATCGACATGGCGCAACCGACTATGACAACCGCAACCGCGGCTGAAAAGCAGAGTCTCATCGTTCAGGCGTCCTTTCGCGAGAGCGAAATGAAATGAGTACTCGCTTTGAGCGTACGCAATGGCGCTTAAGCCCGAGTTATGCTGCCATTAAATGTATGCGGGCCTAGGCTCGCTCAGGTCTTGCGGGCGGGAGCGGGCGATGCGACGATGAGCGCCACCGATGCGACGACGACGACACCGGCGATAGCGATCCACGCGTTCAGCGTCTCGTGCAAGATGACGACTCCCAGCACCACCGCCACGACCGGATTGACGAAAGCGTAGGTCGAGACCATCGTCGTAGGCGCGACGCGCAGCAGCCAGAGGTAT